>Ga0066710_100002379_pt1 | contig 15116 bp, 12 predicted proteins | sample GraSoiAngelo_159_FD_79666 | JGI IMG/M metagenome (GOLD analysis project Ga0066710, IMG submission 79666) | Grasslands soil microbial communities from the Angelo Coastal Reserve, California, USA - 14_1009_16_40cm | ecosystem: Environmental > Terrestrial > Soil > Grasslands | place: USA...
ATCACATCGACCTTCACTGCCACTCCTGGTATTCCGGGGACGGAGTCAGCAGTCCGGAGTCGCTGATCGAGACCGCGCGCAAGAAAGGCCTGCATGGATTCGCCATGACCGATCACAATACCTGCGATGCCTGCCGGTACATGCTCGATAAGGGATTGCTTCGCGAAGACGGCAAGCCGGTCGATGATTTCCTGATCGACACGCCCGGAGCACCCGGGGAACCAAGCGCCGCGCCTGCGGCCCCTGAGCCCTCCTTCGGCGAAGAGGCGGCCTTCTTCGTCGACGAGGCGGATGCGCCGGCGCCACCGGTGGCCGCTCCGCCGCCCCCGCCGCCGCCCCCGCCGCTGCCCGTGGCTCCGCCCCCGATCCCGAAAGCGGCGAGCCCACCCCCGCCGGCCGCGGCGAAACCGGCCAGCCCGGCCGCGGCCAGGGCCGAGGCGCCGGCTCCCGCGCGACGCGAGCGTCCGCCCGCGGCGGAAAGACCGGCGGCACCACCCCGCGTGCGGCCGGAGCGCCCGCCGCGAGCGGAGCGGCCCGAAAGGCCGGCGCCCGCGTCGCCCATCGGCCGGTACGCGGCCATCGTCGTCATCGTCCTGGTCATCGTCGGCGCGGCCGCGTTCGTCCTGATGCGCGGCGTGGGCGGCCCGTCGATCGAGTCCATCGCGCCGACGCGCGCGCGCGCCGGCGAGGTCGTCACCCTCACGGGCAAGAACTTCGCGTCCACGCCGGAGAGCAACCTCGTTCGCTTCGAGGGCACGCGCGACGGGCGCGTCGTCAGCGCCACCAAGACGCAGCTCCAGGTCGAGGTGCCGGACGTGCCCGCCGCCATCGGCCGGCCCAACCGCGTGCCCGTAACGGTAACCGTCGACGGCCGCACGTCGGACTCGGCCTTGATCGCCGTCTATCAGGCGCCGCGGATCCACGGCCTCTCGCCGAGCGTGGCCATGCCCGGAGAGGACGTCGTCCTCGCCGGAAACGGGTGGGGCCAGGGCGCGTCCGTGCGGTTCGGCAACGTGGACGTGCCCGTCGTAGAGGTCACCAGCACCACGATCAAGGTGCGCGTGCCGCAGATCGACGGACCGCCGGGCACTTCGGTGCCGGTGGTCGTGTCCATGGGGGCCGACCCTTCGAACCCCGCTCCGTTCATCCTCGGCCGGCTGCCCCTCATCCTGTCCCTCCGGCCGCGGAACGCCGGCGCCGGCGACACGGTCACGATCCAGGGCCGGGGCTTCACGCGGGACCCGGCGCGAGACATCGTGCGCGTCGGAGGGGCGCGCGCGGTCGTGGGCACGAGCAGCGAGGAGGAGCTGAAGTTCGTGGTGCCCTTTCTAGACGCGCCCGCGGGCGAGGTGCCGGTCGAGCTGCGGATCGCCGGTCTCGAGAACGTCGGGCAATCGACGCTCGCATGGGCGGGGCCCGCCGACCCGGTCGACCTGCGCTTCTCCGCCGAGCCCTTCGAGGACGAGGGCGGCCATCTGCACGCCGCCGTCTCGACCGCGCTCGGCCCCGTCTTCGTCCTGAGCGCGGCGGGCGGGCACTCGGCCATGGAGCGCGCGTTCGAGGCGCAGCAACGCTTGAACGAGGCCGCCACCACGGTGAAGGCGTCGCGGGACGCGGACATCGAGGTGCGGCCGGCGGACGGCGCCTACGGCCTCTTCGTTTCTGGCCGCAACGAGCCGCTCGTGGTGGCCCGGGCGGAGGACGCGGCCGCCTACAACGAGGACTGGACGAAGCTCAAAGGCAAGGGCGGAGCCGCAACCCCCGGCCGGCTCGCCTCGTGGTGGAGCGCGGTCCTGCGGGACCTCGTCCTCTTGCTCGCGCGGGGCGAGAAGCCGCATTTCGCCGCGGCGCTGTCTCCCGACGGCAAGCCGCTCGGCGACGTCTTCGACGCGGCGCGCAAGAGCGCGGCCGCCGGCGTGCCGCACGCGCTGCTGACCCAGGGACGGCCGCCGGTACGGGTCGCGCTGCGCGCGCTCGGGCTACGCGTGCCGGCCTCGGTCACGGCCCCCGCCGGCGAGCCCGCCGCGGCCGGCGTGGCCACCTCCAGCGCGGCCGCGCTCCGCCTCGCCGGCGATTGGTCCGGCAACGAACTCGAGTCGGGGGAGAGGAAGTTCGTGACCGCCGGCTTCGCCCCGCCCACCGGTACGCTCCCCTATCAGCGCGCGCTTACGATCACGGTTCCGCTCGCGAACGTCGAGCAGGGCCGCGACGGGAGCGTCCGGTTCGAGGCCCAGGCCGGCCGGGGAACGCGTTACTACTTCGGGAAATGGGACGGCCAGAAGATCGCCGGCAAGATCACCTCCGACCAGGCCGGCCAGGAGGTGACGGGCAGCTTCGAGCTGGAGAAGCGATAGCCGGCCCTCGTCCCGGCTAGGCGATCGTCACGTCCTTGCACAGATAGACGTCCTGGATCGCGTTCAGGAGCTGGACGCCCTCGGCCATGGGCCGCTGGAACGCCTTGCGCCCCGAGATCAGGCCCATGCCGCCGGCCCGCTTGTTGATCACGGCGGTGCGTACGGCCTCCGCGAAGTCGTTCTCGCCCGACGCTCCGCCGGAATTGATGAGGCCGGCCCGGCCCATGAAGCAGTTGGCGACCTGGTAGCGGGTCAGATCGATGGGATGGCTCGTGGTGAGCTTCTCGTAGACCCGCTTGTCGGTCTTCCCGTACGGGTTCTCCTTGCTCGACAGCGCCAGGAAGCCGCCGTTGTTCTCGGGCAGCTGCGGCTTGATGATGTCCGCCTGCAGCGTTACGCCGAGGTGGTTGGCCTGCCCGGTGAGGTCGGCGGAGAGGTGGTAGTCGGCCTCCTTGGTCTTGAACGCGCTGTTGCGCAGGTAGCACCACAGCACCGTCGCCCGGCCCGCTTCGTGCGCGTGCTGGAACGCCTCGCCCACCTCCTGGATCTGGCGCGACGACTCCGCGGAGCCGAAGTAGATCGTGGCCCCCACCGCCACCGCCCCCATGTCCACCGCCTGCTTCACGCGCGCGAACATGATCTGGTCGAACTTGTTCGGGTAGGTGAGGAACTCGTTGTGGTTGATCTTCACGATGAAGGGGATCTTGTGCGCGTAGCGCCGCGCCACCGCGCCCAGCACCCCCAGCGTGGACGCCACCGCGTTGCACCCCCCCTCGATCGCGAGCTTGACGATCGCCTCCGGATCGAAGACCGCGGGGTTCTTGGCGAACGACGCGCCCGCGGAGTGCTCGATGCCCTGGTCGACGGGCAGGATCGAGACGTACCCGGTGCCGCTCAGGCGGCCGTGGGAGAGGATCTGCTGCAGGCTGCGGAGGACCGCGACGGGGCGGTCGGACGCGGAGTGGACGCGGTCCACGAATTCGGGGCCGGGCAGGTGCAGCATGTCGCGCGGGATGCCCTCGCAGCGGTGCTCGAGCAGCGAGCGCGCGTCGGTCCCCAGCAGGTCCTCGATGGCCTTGATGCTGCGCGCGCCGGCGCTCGTGTCGATGGCCTTGGCGGTGCTCATGTCGTTCCTCCGAGAGTTCAGTTCACCCGCGCGGCCCGGGCCCGCAGCTCGGCGGCCCTCGCCGCGAGCTGGGGGGCCTCGGCGCACCGTGGCCGGAGGGCGAGATAGCCCTCGAGGTCGGATGCGGCCGCGGCGTAGCAGTCCAGGGCGGCGTAGAGCACTCCCCGGTCGCGCAGCTCGTCCACGCTGTCCGGATCGAGGATCCGCAGCATCTCCACCGCCCGCAGGGCCCGCGTGTAATCGCCGGCCTTCACGTAGATGCCCTTCAGGTTGCGCAGCATCCGGGCGAGCATGGACTTGCGCCCGCAGGGGGCCAGCATCGCGGAATCGAGACGCAGGCGGCCGGAATAGATCCGGTCGAGCCGGCGCTGGCAGTCCTCGAGCGTGATCACCGCTCCCCCATGGAAGGGGTCGACGAGCGACGAAGCCGACGGCGAGGCGAGCCTCACCACGAAATGCCCGGGCAGGCCCACGCCCTCCACCCACAGCCCCGCCCGGCGGGCCACTTCCATGTAGACGGTGCAGAGCAGGATCGGGATGCCGGTGCGCCGGTCGAGCACGTCGTTGAGGAAGCTGTTCCGCGGATCGTAGTAGTCCTCGGTGTTGCCGTGAAAGCCCTCCTGCTCGAAGAGCAGGCGGTTCAGCGCGGGGACGGCGTCCTTCTCGCGGGCGTCGCCCGTCTCCCGCCGCAGCGCCGACCCCAGCTCGTCGAGGCGGGCCAGGTAGACGGCCGGATCGAGGTCGGGGTACTCCTCGCCCGCGATCAGCAGCGACGCTTCCGCCAGATCCACGTCGGCCTCGGGCCGGGTCGCCATCTCGCGGAAACGCCGGCTGGTAGGGGACTCCGTCACGCGCGCGCGCCCTCCGGTGTGAGGGATTATACATCCCCGGATCGGAACGGCGCCGCGTGTGGACAAGGGCGCGCCGCGGGCTTATAACGGCCTGTCGCATCCGCTCGCAACGGGAGGAGCAATGATGTCGAAAGCCCGGCTTCTTCACGGCATTACCGCCACGATTCTCTTGCTGGCGCCGCTGGCGCTGGTGCACTGCAACGACAAGGACAAGAACCTCACGGCCCCCACGAAGTCCGGCTCTCTTTCGGTCTCCATCGGCGCTACGCCGACCTCCGGCCGCGCGCCTCTCGACGTGGCATTCACATCCGAGGTCTCCGGCGGCACCGGACAGTACATCTACTCCTGGAGCTTCGGCGACGGGACCTCCTCGTCGGAGGCCAACCCGCACGTGCGCTTCGCCAACGGCGGCGTCTACAACACGACGCTGAAGGTCGTTTCGGGAGGCGAATCGGTCGTGAGCGGGGCCGTCGCCGTGCGCGTGGACGGCGACGTGCGGCTGGCCTGCTTCATCGATCCGGAAGAGGGCTCGGTCCCGCACACGGTCAACTTCACGGCGGACGCCCTGGGCGGCAACGGCCAGTTCACCTATCTCTGGCGCTTCGGCGACGGGGCCACCTCCGCCGACGTGACGACGCAGCACACCTATTCCTCCGTCGGGACCTACCTGGCCGCGCTCACCGCGACCAGCGGGGCCGCCAACGGGACGTGCACCGACGAGATCCACGTCTTCGGGCCGCTGACCCCGCAGTGCAAGGCGACGAAGCAGGGCACGTTCGCCGTAAAGTTCAACGTGGTGCCGAACTACTGCTTCCACCAGGGCTGCACGTACTTCTGGGACTTCGGCGACGGCCAGAGCGTCGGCGGGCTCGAGCGCCCGCTCCACGTCTACGGGGCGCCCGGCGGCTTCACCGCCACCGCCACCGTGAAGAGCGGCGGCGCGACCGGGACCTGCCAGGTCAGCGTCAACGTAGGATAGGCTCCGGGAACTCGAATCGTTCTTCAACCGCGCCCTGGACGGCGGCCGCCACGAGGGCGGGCACGTCGAGCGCTTCCTCGGCCCGCTCCACCTCCTCGCGGCGGGCCGCGGTGGCCGGATGCCGGGGCACGAAGAGCTGGCAGCAATCCTGGTCGGGCAGCGTGCTCACGGGGAAGGTGCCGATGCGGCGCGCCTGCTCGGTGATCTCCTCCTTGTCCATGCCCACCAGCGGGCGCAGCACGGGAGCGCGGGTCGCTTCGCCGATGATCGCCATGTTGTCGAGCGTCTGCGAGGCCACCTGGCCCAGGCTCTCGCCGGTGACGAGCGCGCGCGCGCGATGGCGCCGCGCGAGCGCCTCCGCGATCCGCATCATCAGCCGGCGGTAGAGCACCACCCGCAGCGGCGCGGGGCAGGCCGCGACCACGGCCTGCTGCGCGGGGCCGAACGGGATCAGGAGCAGCCGTGTACGGAGCTGCCACTGGGTCAGGATGCGGGCCAGCTCGCGCGTCTTGTCGATCGTACTGCGGTCCTGCAAAGGGAAGGCGTGGAAGTGGGCGAGGACCGCGCGGCAGCCGCGCTTCATCATGCGCCACGCGGCCACCGGCGAATCGATCCCGCCCGAGAGGAGGGCCAGGACGCGGCCGGAGCTGCCGACGGGGAAGCCGCCAGGGCCCGGGTGCTTGTCGAACGAATACAGGATCCGGTCGTGCAGCACTTCGATCCACAGCGTCAGGTCGGGCTCCTCGAGGTCCACCCGCACGCCGGTGGCGGCGTGGACGGCGGCCCCGACCTCGCGGTCGATCTGGCCAGAGTTCAGCGGGAAGCCCTTGTCGGAGCGCCGGGTCGTCACCCGGAACGACGAGAAACGCGCCCCGCGCAGGTCGTCGGCCGCCGATTTCTTCAGCGTCTCGAGATCGGCCGGCACCTCGCGGGCGCGGGAGAAGTTGGCCACGCCGAAGACCCTCTCCACGCGCGCGCGCACGGTCTCCCACGGCGCGTCGTCGGGGACCTGCACCGAGATGCGCGAGGCGAGGGGCTGTACGGCGACGCCGGGCAGGTCGGAGAGCGCGCGGCGCAGGTTCTCGGCCAGCCTCTCCACGAAGAACGGCCGGTTGCGGCCCTTCAGCGCGATCTCGTGGTAGCGGGCGATGATGTTCATGGATAGAGCGTCGGCTTCCAGTCCTCCTTCTCGAAGCGCATGCCGCGGGCCTCGGCGGCGTGCTGCACGTCCGACATCGCCGATGCGTTGCCGCAGGTCATGAGCACCGTGTCCGCCGGCCGCAGCCGCTCGCGGAGCGCGGCCGGCGGCGCGCTCGCGGGCAGCGCGGCCGCCACCGCCTTGCCGAGAACGGCCCGCGCCTTCTCCACGCCCTGGCCCCTCGTCTGCGCGGAGGCCAGGTCCTCCTCTTCCTTCGACGGCAGCTCGAGGAGGAGCCGGAGCACGTTGCTGACCCGGCCGCGGCCGAGCGACGGATCGTGGTCCGGCGCGGGCCGGCTCACCGTCGCGAGGTAGCGGAAGTCGATCCGGCCGGCGGCCGCGATCGCCTCGAGGTCGCGGTGATAGGCCAGCTCCGGTGCGGTGCGGTTGCCATGCAGGAGCGTGTACCGCTTCGAATCGCGCCGGCCCTGCCCGGCCTCGAAGTCGAGTTGCTTCACCATCGACACGAACGGGGCCAGGCCGCTGCCGCTCGCCACCATCAGGACGTGGGCGAAGCCGTCCGCGCGCCTGGGGAGCGTGAAGTCTCCGGCGATGCGGTCGAAGTAGATGACCTCGTCGTCCGCGCCGGGCTCGATGCGGAAGAGCGACTCCGTGAGACGTCCCGGCCGTCCGTCCTCGTCGACCTCCCTCACGACGTAGAACTCCAGGAAGCCCTCCCGCTGCGTTTCGTATGGCGCGGAGGAGATGGAGTACGCGTGGCTCACGGGGCCGCGCCGCTGGACGCCGGCCCCGTCGAGGTCGGGCACGAAGCGCACGCGCCTCTCCGCGTCCACGACGCGCCGGGTCAGCGCGCAGTCCTCGCGCCGGAGGGCGATGTACTGCCCGGCCTCGTAGTCGGGGAAGCGGCTTCCGGCCGCGGGCTGCACGCGGAAGATCCCCAGGATCGGGGACAGCGATTCCCAGGACACGGCGAAGCCGGTCTTTCGTTGCGCCATGGTTCGTTGCGCCGATAGCTTACGTCAAACGCTCCCGAGACGCCGTCCGGCGACGGCCCGCATATAATCGCGCGAGGATGGCGTCCCCCGCCGACTACCGCTTCTGCCCGTGCTGCGGCGGGAAGCTGGCCCCACGCGTGCTGAAGGAGGGCGAGCCGTTCCGCCTGGTCTGCGCCGCGTGCGGCTTCATCTTCTACATCGATCCCAAGGTCGCCGCGTGCACGATCTGCATGGTGGACGGCGGCATCGTGCTCGCGCGCCGCGGCATCGAGCCCGAGCTGGGCAAGTGGGTCTTCCCCGGGGGCTTCGTCGACCGGGGCGAAGCGGTGACGGCGGCCGCGGTGCGGGAAACGCAGGAAGAGGTGAACCTGAAGGTCACGCTCCTTGGCATCCTCGATGCGTACTCGTTCCCCGGCAGCGACATCGTCGTCATCGTGTACGCCGCCGACGTGGTCGGAGGGACGCCGAAAGCGTGCGACGAGTGCCAGGAGGTGCGCACGTTCGCGCCGGAAGCGCTGCCCTGGGACGAGCTGGCTTTTCCCAGCACGCGCGCGGCGTTGCGGGACTATCTGCGCCGCTTCTTCCCGCGCGTGCGCGTGCCGCGATAGGAATGGACGCCGACCTCACCCACGCGCAGCTGCTGGTTTCGCGGGGCCAGACGCCGGAGGCCCACCTGCGGCTCGACGCGATGCTCGCCGCCCAGCCGGAGCACCTCGGCGCCCTGCTCTTGAAGGCCAGGCTCCTGCTGGAGGCCCGCCGGGACCACGACGCGCTCGGGCTGCTCGACCGCGCGGTGTCGGCGTGGCCGCGCTCGGCGCAGGCGATCGACGCGCGCGCCCGGTGCCTGCACGCGCTCGGCCGCGACGAAGAAGCGCTCGCGCACGGCCGCCAGGCGCTGGCCCTGCTCGGCGAGGGTGACAACTTCCGCCACGCCGGCTCGGTGTACCTCACGATGATCTGGTGCCTGCGCGAGCTGCGACGCTACCGGGAAGCGCTCGAGGTGGCCGAGGAAGGCCTGCGGCGGACGCCCGACGCCGTCCTCGCGCAATGGGCCAGCCAGGTGGAGGAGGACATCGTGCGCGCGGAGCGTGAGAGATGCTGAGCGATCGGCCGTTCCGGTTCACGCTCCCGGTGGAGGTGCGCTTCCGCGACCTCGACGCCCTCGGCCACGTGAACAACGCCGTGTACCTCACGTATCTCGAATCGGCGCGAATGGCCTGGTGGCTGCATCTCACGCACCGCAACGACGTGCGCCGGATGGACATGATCCTGGCCCGCGCCGAGATCGACTTCCGCTCGCCCGCCGGCTACGCGGAGGTGCTGGACGTGGGCGTGCGCTGCGCGTCGATCGGCCGCTCGTCGTTCGTCGTGGAGCAGGCCATCACGGAGCGCCGCACGCGACGGCTGGTCGCGGAGGCGCGCAAGGTCCTCGTCCACTACGACTACGCGGCCGGCCGCTCGACGCCGCTCCCCGACGAGCTGCGCCGGCAACTGCTCGACCAGGATCCGGACGCCGTGGACTCTCGCGGCGCTCAGAAGGAATAGGCCACCGCCGCCCGCACCGTGAAGCCGTTGCCCGTCGCTTCGAGGGGACGGGCCGCGGGGCTCGTCCGGGTCGGTGCGGGTCACGTAGAGGATCGGGCCGCCGCAAAGCGATGCGGACCAGGCGTGGCCGCTGGGCGCGAGCTGGATCGACGGGCCGAGGAAGATCTTGGCGCCGCCCTCCGCCTCCTCGGCTTCCCACAGTCCTGCCCGGCTTCCTGAGCGGCTTCGGCATCCTCGCGAACTACACCTACACCGACTCGCGCGCGACCGTGCCTGGGCGCTCCGACAACCCGCGGCTCCTGCGAACCACCCCGAACGAGTTCAACCTCGGGCTGACCTACGACCGCGGGCCCTTCTCGGCCCGGGCCGCCGTCACCTACAACGACGCGTACATCTTCGACTACAACTACTCGGACGGCGCCGAGGGCGGCCTCCAGGGGCCGAACGGGGACGTCTACCTCTATCCCCACACGCAGATCGACGCCCAGGCGAGCTACACGTTCAAGCGGGGCATCCAGGTGTTCGCGAGCGTCCTCAACCTGAACAACGAGGTCTTCGGCTTCTACCAGGGCAGCCCGCAGTACATGATCCAGCGGGAGTTCTACGGGTGGACGACGTCGCTGGGCCTCCGGTACACCCGCTGAGGCTCAGCGCAGGGCCGCCGCGCGTCTAGCCGAGGAGTCGCTGGTAGAAGGGCTGGCATTCCTGGCCAAAGTATTCCTCGATATCCGAGGCTCCCGTGAGCCGCATGAAGTCGATCGGAGGATCGGAAACCTCGACGGCGCTGGCGACCATGCCCGCCTGGGCGACGATGGATTCCCAGTTGCCCGACGCCTCGATCGCCACCAGCGTGTGGGGGCGCTCGTCCTGCTGCGGGTTGTAGAACAGCGCGACGTACGCCCTGCGCACCTCGGGGATCGTCGTGAACAGGCGGGACAGCGTCTCGACGAGCTCCTTCGGATGACGCGCCGGCTGCCCGATCTGGACGGTCGTGTCGCGCTTGAACTCGAATCGCTCTCTCGGCTGCCAGATCGACCCGTCCAGCAGGCCGGCGATCTCCTCCTTGCTGAACTCCTTTCCATGGTCCCAGCCGGGATTGAGCACGACGTCTGCGCCGGCGGTGATCCTGAAGAGCTCGGCGGCGTTCAAGGCAAGGTAGGCAGGGTCTTCGGCCAGGACGGCCTGGAGGGCAGCCCGCGAAGAGAAGATCGGAACGTACTGCTTTCCGTTGAACGAGAGCGTGCGGATCTTCAGGAGCTCGCCTGCCTGCAGGACCCGATGGCGCGGCCGATCGGGCGGCGGACCCTCCTGGATCACGTAGATGTCGGAAGCGAGCAGGTCGCGATAGAACTGTGGACGGTGGGCGGGGTCGAGAGCCGCCTTCACCAGTGACTCCTCGAGCGGGTTGGTGGGCTTCGCGCTCACAGCTTCAGCCAGCACCATTCCTTGGTGTACGGCACCCGGCTCATCCGGTAGCCCGACTTCGTGCCCACGACCACCGTGTCGCTCCAGTTGAAGCCGCACCCGTGCTCCGGGTCGTAGAGTCCCGGCTCCTCGGAGAAGCACATGTTCTGGCGCAGCATCGTGTGGTCGCCGAGGGAGATATAGGGCGACTGGTGGCCCTCGACGCCTTCGCCGTGCCCGGGCCGGTGGTAGATGTACTTCTGCACGCCCTGCGCCACCTGGTACTTGTGGATCTCGTAGGCGACGTCCGAGCAGGTGCGGCCGTCGACCGACAGGTCGACCTGCATGTCGCAGGTGTGCTGGCTGACCTCCCAGAGCTTGCGCATGTGCGCGTCGAAGTTGCCGCTGCCGTCCGCGATGATGTAGGCGCGGTAGTTCTCGCCGCCGTAGCCGCCGATGGAGGCGCCGCCCTCGACCTGCAGGGCCATGTTCTTGCCGATCCGGTTGAACAGCGGCTGGTTCGGATGCGGATAGGCCGTGAGCGGCCCCACCCGGCACGCCACGCCGACGCCGGTGGCGACACCGTGGTGTATGGCGCCGTTCTTCAGGTCCAGCTCGGAGTAGAGGATGTCGTTGATCCAGGTCGTGGTGGCCTGGCCCACCTCGTAATCGGTGACGTCGGTGCCGTGGGTGAGGATGTAGTCGCGGGCGAAGCCGTGGGCGCGGTCGAAGTAGACGTACGCCCGCCGCCAGAGCGCCAGCTCCTCCGGCGTCTTGACCCAGCGCATCTTCATCAAGACGTCCTTCACGTCCACCCACTCGACACCGGGCAGGACGTCCTTCGCCTTGGCCAGCTCCGAGGGATAGAGCTCGCCGTCGATCCCGATGCGCGTGCCCTGGACCTTGTGCTCCTTGATGCCCTCGAGCATGAAGCGAAAGAGGTCGACGGTCTCGCCCTGCTGGACCTTGCCCTCGTGCGGGAACGCCCCGTCGCCGTGGAGGAAGTCGAAGTACATCCTTCCGCCGCCGAACCACCAGGTGGTGACGCTGTCGCGATCGAGGCCGGGGTACATGAACCAGGGATCGGCGTCGTCCTTGTTCATGAAGGCGGCCTGCGGCCGCTCGGTGGTCGTGTGCCAGTACCCGGTCAGGTACATGATGTTGAGCGGGTCGCGTACGACGAAAGCCTGGATGTCGCGCATGGCGAGGCTGTCCTTGAATCGCTTGACGGTCGCCTTGTTCCAGTCGAGCGAGAGCCGGTCGTAGGTCGCGGGAGCGGGAGGGCCTTCCTCGCCGGGCTTCGCCGCCACGAACAGCTTCTCGCTCGCGCCGGTCGCCTCCGCCCGCAGGACGTCCCGCAGCACGAGGGCCTTCTGGGCCGCCGCGACCCTGTCGATGCGCGAGAGGAACCCGCTGCCGAACAGCGCGGCGCCCTTGACCCAGCTCCGGCGATCCATGCTCATCGATGATTCCTCCCTGAAACGGACCCGAGGCTACAGCGGGAGGGCTTGACCAGGCAAGCCAGCGGGGCTAGCGTGCGTCCGGAGACCTGTCCCCGACGCGCAGCAGTTCGATACTGAGCGTTCGTCGCGCGAAGCGTAGCTCGCCGCATTCCGGTCAAGGAGGCTCGCCATGAAGGGCCTGATGCAGGAGCGTCCCCTCAACATCCCCATGATCGTGCGCCACGCCGAGCGCGTGCACCCGCGCAAGACCGTGGCGTCGAAGACGGCCGACGGTCTCCGGGTGGCGACGTTCGCCGAGGTGTTGACGCGAGCGCGCCGGCTCATCGCCGCCCTGGGCCGCCTCGGCGTCGGCGCCGACACGCGCGTGGCCACGTTCTGCTGGAACCACCAGCAGCACATGGAGGCCTACGTCGGCGTGCCGTGCCTGGGCGCCATCCTGCACACGCTGAACATCCGCCTCTTCGCCGAGGACCTGGCCTACATCGTGGAGCACGCGCAGGATGAGGTCGTGATCGTGGACAAGAGCCTTTGGCCGGCCTGGCAGAAGGTGGCGGGGCGCGTGGGCTCCATCCGCCACACGATCGTGATCGACGACGCGCCCGGTCCGAGCCCCGAAGGCACGCTCGACTACGAGACGCTCCTGGCCTCGGCGGAGCCCGCGGAGCTCGTCGAGGTGGACGAGAACCAGGCCTGCGCGATGTGCTACACGTCCGGCACGACCGGCCATCCCAAGGGCGTCCTCTACAGCCATCGCTCGAACGTGCTCCACTCGATGGCGCTGTGCATGGCCGACAGCTTCGGGATCAGGGAGAGCGACGTGGTGATGGCCATCGTCCCCATGTTCCACGCCAACGCGTGGGGTCTGCCGTACGGTGCCTTCATGGCGGGCACGGACATCGTGGTGCCCGGCCGCTTCATGACCCCCGACGTCCTGACGTCGCTCCTCGTGGATCGCGGCGTGACCTTCGCCGCCGGCGTGCCCACGATCTGGCAGGCCATGCTGCCGGCGATGCGCCAGGCCCGCGAGCGGCTGCACCGTCTCCGCTACATCATCTGCGGCGGGTCGGCCGTGCCGCCGGCGCTGCAGCAGGCCTTCCACCGCGAGCTGGGGATACGCATCACGCACGCGTGGGGCATGACCGAGACGAGCCCGATGGGCTCGGTGTGCCGGGCGATCGCGGCGAAGCAGGAGATGCCCGAGGAGGAGATGGACGCGCTGCTGGCCACGCAGGGCCGGCCGGTGTTCGGGGTCGACCTGCGGATCGTGGGCGAAGACGGCTCCGAGCTGCCGTGGGACGGCAAGTCGGTGGGGGAGATCGAGGCGCGCGGCAACTGGATCGCGGCCGGTTACTTCCGCGACCCGTCCGGCGATCGTTTCCACGACGGCTGGCTGCGGACGGGCGACGTGGCCTCGATGGACCCCGACGGGTACATCCGCATCAGCGACCGCACCAAGGACCTCATCAAGTCCGGCGGGGAGTGGATCTCGAGCGTCGCTCTGGAATGCATGATCATGGGACACCCCGACGTGGCGGAGGCGGCGGTGATCGCGGTGCCGCATCCCCGCTGGTGCGAGCGGCCGCTGGCCTGCGTGGTGCCGCGACCGGAGGCCCGTGACCGCCTGACCCGGGAGTGCGTGCTCGAGCACCTGCGCCCGCAGGTGGCCAAGTGGTGGCTGCCCGACGACGTGGTGTTCATCGACCAGGTGCCGAAGACGTCGGTGGGGAAGTTCGACAAGAAGGCGCTGCGCGAGCGCTTCCGCGATCACGCGCTCCCCTGAGGAGGTCCCGCCCGTGAAGACCCTCTGCGCGCTGCTGGCCGCGACCGGCCTGGCCCTCGCCGCCGCCCCGGCCCGGGAACAGCGGCTGCTCTACGTGGCCTCGCCCGGGATCCGCAACTACGTCGAATGGGGAGGCAAGGGCGTCCTCGTCTACGACATCGACCGCGGCCACGCCTTCGTCAAGCGCATCGCCTCTCCCTTCGACGATCCGGGCGGGAAGGTGGAGAACATCAAGGGCGTCTGCGCCAGCGCCGCCACGCGGCGGCTCTACGTCACGAGCCTCACGCGCCTGGCCTGTATCGACCTCGTGACGGAGAAGCCCCTCTGGGTCCAGGCGCTCGAAGGCGGCTGTGACCGCCTGGCGATCACGCCCGACGGGAAGCTCCTGTACGTGCCGTCGCTCGAAGGGCCGCACTGGAACGTCGTCGACGCGGCCACGGGCGCGGTCGTCCGCAAGCTGCCCACGGGCACCGGCGCCCACAACACGCTGTGCCTGCCGAGCGGCCGGCGCGTGTTCATGGCCGACCTGAGGTCGCCGACGCTGCTCGCCGCCGATCCCGCGACACAGGAGATCGTCCAGCGCGTCGGGCCGTTCAGCGCTCCCATCCGGCCCTATACGGTGAACGCGGCGGGCACGCTGGCCTTCGTGAACGTGAACGGCCTGCTCGGCTTCGAAGTGGGCGACGTCGCGACCGGGAAGATGCTCGCTCGCGTCGAAGTGCCCGGCTTCAAGCAGGGCAACCTGAAGCGGCACGGCTGTCCCAGCCACGGCCTTGGCCTGACGCCCGACGAGAAGGAGCTGTGGGTCGTGGACGGCGCCAACCAGCGCGTCCACGTCTTCGACGCGACGGCGATGCCGCCGTCGTACCGGACCAGCATCGAGCTGCTCGTCGACCAGCCCGGCTGGGTCACCTTCAGCCTGGACGGCGTGTACGCCTATCCCTCGACCGGCGAGGTGATCGACACGAAGACGCGCAAGATCGTCGCCCACCTGCAGGACGAGCAGGGCCGGCAGGTGCAGAGCGAGAAGCTGCTCGAGATCGATTTCGCGGGCGGCGTTCCCGTGCGGGCCGGGGACCAGTTCGGCGTCGGCCGGGCGTCACCCGCGAATGCGGCGCGCTCCGCGGCGCGCTGATCGTCATCAAACATCCGGCGGCGAAGTGAATCCGCCGCCGGACGCGGCGGAGACGCTCCGCTACGCGCGCCGAACGCTCGCGCCGGAAGAATCACTCAGCCCCCGCGCGCGGTCACCGCCCCAGCCACCACGCGACCTTGACCAGGAAGATGTCGTCGGAGGGCGCGTGGAAGAGCCGCGCCGCGTCGCGCCCCAGCTCGAAGTCGCCCGGGTACCCCTGGTCCTGCCGCCGCTGCGTCCACACGACGTAGACGCTCGATCCGGGGCGGAACTCCCACCGCGCGACCGCGTTCACGCGCAGCGACTTGAAGTTGAAGTTGGGATC
>Ga0066710_100002380_pt1 | contig 15113 bp, 15 predicted proteins | sample GraSoiAngelo_159_FD_79666 | JGI IMG/M metagenome (GOLD analysis project Ga0066710, IMG submission 79666) | Grasslands soil microbial communities from the Angelo Coastal Reserve, California, USA - 14_1009_16_40cm | ecosystem: Environmental > Terrestrial > Soil > Grasslands | place: USA...
GCGCCGGGTTTCCCGGCGAGACCGATCAGCTGCTGCTCTCGGTGGCCGCGAATCACGCCGCGACCGCATTTCAGAGCGCCCGCCTCATCGACGCGCACCGTCGAGCCGAGGACGCGCTGTCCCAGGCGCGTCGTGATCTGGAAGCCCGGGTGGCGGAACGCACGGCGGAGCTGCGCCAGACCGCGACCGAGGCGCTCGACGCTCGGCAACGGTTCGTGGACCTGGTCGACTCGGTCGACGGCATCGTGTGGGAGGCGGACCGCGAGACCCTCGCGTTCTCCTTCGTGAGTGAACAGGCCGAACGCATTCTCGGTTACCCGGCGGAGCGATGGCTCCGGGAGCCGGCGTTCTGGAAGGACCACCTTCACCCCGACGACCGCGACTGGGTGGTGCGGTACTGCCTCGACTGCACCCCCGAGAAGCCAAGCCACGACTTCGAATGCCGCATGATCGCCGCGGACGGACGCGTGGTCTGGCTGCGCGACCTGGTGACCGTGGTGGTCGAGGGCGGCCGCCCGGTCCGTCTGCGCGGCGTGATGGTCGACGTCACCGACCGCAAGCGGGCCGAGGAGGACCGCCACGGGCGGCGATGGGTTGCCGAGAGCATGGATCGCGTGAACCTGGCGATCCAGGGAACGAGCGATCTCGAGCAGATGATGAGCGATGTCCTCGACGCCGCGCTGGCGATCCTCGACTGCGAGCGCGCGTGGCTGATGCATCCCTGCGACCCCGAGGCCGGCTCCCACTCGGTCAAGATGCAGCGGACGCATCCGGAGTTCCCCAGTCTCCTCGACGTGGGCGACGAGGTGCCGATCGACCCGGAGACGGCCGAGATGCTTCGTCTCCTGCGGGCGTCCGCCGGTCCCCTCCAGTTCGGGCCGCACGCGGCGCACCCGCTGTCGCCGGAGATGGCCGAGCGCCGCCGTGTCCAATCCAGGCTCGTGATGGCGCTCTACCCGAAGGGTGAAGCGCCGTACATCTTCGGCGCCAGCCAGTGCTCGTATGCGCGCCTGTGGACGCCGCGAGAGGAGTTCCTGTTCCAGGAGATCGGCCGGCGGCTCGAGGATGCGCTCACGAGCCTGTCCATCTTCGACCGCCTGCGCGAGAGTGAGCAGCGCTATCGCCACATCTTCGAGTCGACGGGCGTGTCGATCTGGGAGGAGGACTTCTCCCGGGTCAAGACCGCGATCGACGCCCTGAAGGCGGCCGGCGTGCACGACGTCCGCGCGTACTGCGCCGCGCACCCGGCGTTCGTGCGAGACGCCGTCGCGATGGTCCGCATCGTCGACGTCAACACGGCGTCGCTGACGATGTTCGCCGCCGAGACGAAAGACCAGCTGCTGGCGTCGCTGGACAGGGTGTTCGTGACCGAGACGCTTGACGTCTTCGTGGAAGAGCTCGCTGCCATCGCCGAGGGCCGCGTGTCTGTCGAGGCGGAGACGGTGCTGCAGACCTTGAGGGGCGAGCGGCTCACCGTGCTGTTCACGATCACGTTCCCGGCGCCGTCCGGGCGATTCGACAGCGTGCTGGTGACGGTGACGGATATCACTGCGCGGAAGCAGGCGGAGTATCTGGCTGGACAGGTGTTCGAAACCTCGCCGGACTCGATGTTCATCCTGGGTCGGGACTGTCGATACCAGCGCGTGAACCCGGCGTTCGCGCGCCGGTGGGGGTTGCCGGGCGCCCGGATCGTCGGCATGCGCGCCGACGAGCTCGTGGGCGAAGCGCTGTTCGCCGAGACGGTCAAGCCGAACCTGGATCGCTGCCTGGCCGGCGAAGAGGCGAGCTTCGTCGGCTGGTTTTCCACGCTCAACGGACGGCGGTACCTGGCGGTCACCTACTCGCCGCTGCGACCGGATTCGGAGCGGGTCGAAGCCGCGCTGGGGATCACGCGCGACCTGACGGACCACATGCTGGCCGTGGAAGCGTTGCAGCAGGCCCAGGCGGAGCTCGCGCACGTGACTCGCGTGACGACGCTAGGGGAGCTGGTGGCGTCGATCGCCCACGAGGTGAACCAGCCGCTCGGCGCCATCGTGGCCGATGCCGATGCCTCCCTGAACTGGCTGGCTGCGGCGCGCCCGGACCTCGACAGTGTGCGGGGTGCGCTGGAGGGGATCGTGACGGAGGGCCAACGGGCGGCCGAGGTGATTCAGCGCATCCGCCAGCTCGCGACGAAGAGCGCGCCCCGGAAGGCGGCGGCGGACGTCAATCGCGTCGTCCTCGACGTGCTGTCCGTCGTGCGCACTGAGCTGCGGCTGCACGACGTGTCGCTGAGCCTCGACCTGGCGCCCGAGCTGCCGCCGGTGATCGCCGACCGGGTTCAGCTGCAGCAGGTGATCCTCAATCTCGTCGTCAATGCCGTCGAGGCGATGGCGTCGATTGAGGACCGGCCGCGCGAGATCGTCATTCGCTCGAGGCCCCACGGGGATGATCGAGTGCTGGTGGCCGTGCAGGACGCCGGGGTCGGCATCGACCCGAAGCACCTGGACCTCTTGTTCGACGCCTTCTTCACGACCAAGACCGGCGGCATGGGCATGGGGTTATCGATCAGCCGCTCGATCGTCGACGCCCATGGCGGCCAGTTGTGGGCGACCGGCAACGTGGGTCCCGGCGCCACGTTGCAATTCACGCTGCCGGCGCCGGCGGACGCCACGGCCACCGCCTCGTCCGGCGCACCCGCCCCGACCAAGGTAGGGTAGACTCCCTGGACCGGTCTGCCTAGCATGGATATAGGGAAGTTCGTGCAAACCGGAACGAGCGAACCGTGTGAGTGAAGGGAATGGACCGGTGGTCTCGATAGTGGACGATGACCCGTCATTGCGGCGGTCGCTCCGGAATCTGCTGATGTCGGCGGGCCTCCGTGCCGAGACGTTCGAATCGGCCGAGATGTTCCTGCAATCCGGATCTTCCGACCACACCGGCTGCCTCGTCCTCGACGTGCAGATGCCGGGCATGGGCGGCCTGGGCCTCCTGCGACGGCTGGCCGCGTCGGGCTCGCGCATCCCGGTGATCATCCTGACGGCGCATGGAGACGAAGACACGCGGCAGAGCTCGCTCCAGGCGGGAGCCGTCGTGTTCCTGGAGAAGCCGGTCCGGGGCGCCACGCTGCTCGATGCCGTACGCCATGCGCTCGGCACGGCGTGAACACAGCACAACCGACCTTCCGGCTCGAGGTGAGACATGGCAATCAGCATTCGTTCCGGGCAGCTGGCCGTGTACAACACCGAACGCAATGGAGCGGGCGACCGTCCGCGGCGTCGCTCCACCGGGGATGACATGTCGGCGGCGTCAGCGATCATCTTCGTGGTGGACGACGATGCGGGGATGCGGAGCTCGCTGCGACGGCTCATCAGCTCCGTCGGCTTCGCGGTCGAGGTCTTTCCCAGCGCGCGAGCCTTCCTCGACGCCCGTCGTCCCGACTCGCCCGGCTGCCTCGTGCTCGACGTACGACTGCCCGGGCTGAGCGGGTTGGATCTGCAGCACGAGCTCGCCGACACGGACGCTGAGCTGCCCATCATCTTCCTTACCGGCCACGGCGACATCCCCATGACGGTCCGCGCGATGAAGGCGGGGGCCGTCGAGTTCCTGACGAAGCCCTTCCGCCAGCAGGAGCTGCTGGACGCGATTCGAACGGCGATCGAGCGGGACCGGATGATGCGTGCCGACCGCCACGAGCGCGCCGAGCTGCGCCGCCGCTATGCGTCGCTGACGCCGCGGGAGCGCGACGTGCTGGCCCATATCGTCGCCGGCCTCCTCAACAAGCAGATCGCCGGCGAGCTCGGCACCAGCGAGGCCACCGTCAAGGAGCAGCGCGGCCACGTGATGGCGAAGATGCAGGCGGGCTCGGTGGCCGAGCTGGTGCGCTTCGCCGCGCACCTCGGTATCACGCCGGCCGGCGGCGGTCAGGCCCGGGGCGCCGGCGGCTGATCCGACCGGTCGGGCTCGGTGCCCGACACGCCCTTCCGAAACTGGCTCAGCGCCTGGCCGAGCGAGCGGGACAGCTCGGGCAGCTTCTTGGATCCGAAGAAGAAGATCCCGAGGGCCAGCGCGACCCAGAGATCCTGTGGGCCAATCATGACGCTCCTCCGTTCTTGAGCTGTTCGCCGATCGGAAGCCGGCGGATGCGCCTGCCCGTCGCGGCGAAGATCGCGTTGCACAGTGCGGGCCCGAACGGCGGCACCCCAACCTCGCCGATCCCCCCGGGGACGGCGTCGCTCTCCACGATGTGGACGTGGGTCTCCCGGGGCGCCGCGTTCATGCGTGCGACCTGGAAGTCGTTGAAGTTGCTCTGCTGGGCCCGGCCGTCACGGAACGTGATCTCGCCGTACAGCGTCGAGCTCAGCGCCATGACCGCCGCCCCCTCCACCTGAGAGCGGATCCGTTCCGGAAACGCGGCGAAGCCGCAGTCCACCGCCGTGTCGACGCGGGGGATCGAGATCGTCCCATCCTTGCCCACCGCCACCTCGACCACGGTGGCGACGTAGCTGACGAAGCTCCGGTGGACGGCGATGCCGAGCCCATGGCCGGCCGGCACCTTGCGGCCCCACTGCGCCTTCTCCGCCACGAGCTCCAGTACGCCGCGCAGGCGGGCGGTGTCGATCGGGTAGGCGCGGAGGTCCTCGCCGTAGTTCTGGTAGTGCGGGCCCGCCGCCACGTGGCGTGAGGGACCGAGCAGCTGCAGCAGGTAGTCCTTCGGATCGCGACCCGCCGCATGGGCCAGCTCGTCGGCGAACGAGCACACAGCGAAGGCGTGGGGGATGTTGATCACCGAGCGGAACCAGCCGATGCGCACGTGAGGGACGGCCTCGCCATTCTCGCAGCGGATGTTCGGGATCGCGTAGGGGACGTCGAGGCAGCCCTGGCTCAGCTCGTTGTCGCTCGCGTAGCGGACGTCGGGCAGAAACGTCGATGGGATCGCCGGGAACACCGTGCGATGCAGCCACGCGTAGACCCGGCCCTGCGGGTCGAGCGCCGCCTCGAGGTGCTGCGCGTTCACGGTGTGGTAGTAGTCGTGGTGGATCTCGTCTTCGCGCGTCCACGTCACCTTCACGGGGGCGCTGACGGCGCGCGAGAGAAGCGCGGCCTCGACGATGTAATCGGGCTTGGACTTCCGCCCGAAGCCGCCGCCCAGCAGCGTCACGTTCACCTTCACGCGGTCGGGCGAGATCCCCAGCGTCTTGGCGAGCTCGTTGCGCGCGCCCTGGGGATTCTGCGTGCAGCCCCACGCCTCGCAGCGTCCGTCGGCCACGTGGGCGGCGGCGGCGGGCGGTTCCATGGGCGCGTGCGCCAGGTGCGGGATGTAGTAGTCCGCCTTGACAACCCGCGCCGCGGAGGCCAGCGCGCCCGGAGCGTCGCCGTCGTTGCGCACGACCTTGCCGGCTCGCCGCGCGGTCTCCTCGAGCTGGCGCCGATAGGCCGCGGATTCGTACAACCGATTCGGACCGTCGTCCCACTTGACGTTGAGCGCGTTTCGGCCCTGGATCGCGGCCCACGTGTTGCGCGCGATGACCGCCACGCCGCCGAGCGGCTGGAACCCCGAGGGCGGGGGAGTCGAGTCGAGCTTCACGACACGCTCGACGCCGGGGACCGCGCGCGCCGCCGCCTCGTCGAACGACACGACGCGGCCGCCGTAGACGGGCGGCCGGGCGATCACCGCGTGTTTCATGCCGGGCAGCCGGGCGTCGATGCCGTAGTGCGCCTGACCGCTCGTCATGTCCACGAGGTCGACCATGGGGACGGTCTTGCCGAGATAGCGGAACTCTGCCTTGGACTTCAGCTCCACCGCACTCGCGGTCGGGACGGGCAGATCCCGCGCCGCCCCGGCCAGGTCGCCGAAGCCGAGCGCGCGCCCGGTCGGCGTGTGGATCACCTGGTGGTTGCGCGCGCGAACCTCGTCAGCCTCGACGCCCCAGACTTTCGCCGCCGCCGTCTCCAGCATCTGGCGCACGGCGGCGCCTGCCTGCCGCATCGGCGCGAGGCAGCGGCGCAGGCTGCGCGAGCCGTCGGTGTTCTGCCCGCCGTAGGTCGCTTCGTCGCCGGGCGCCTGGACCACGACGACGCGGGACCAGTCGGCCTCGAGCTCGTCGGCGAGCGCCATCGGCAGCGCCGTCCGCGCGCCCTGGCCCATCTCCGAGCGATGCGCGACGATCGTCACCCGGCCCGTGGGGTCGATCGCGACGAACGCCATCGGGTTGTACTTCGGCGTGTCGTCACCCAGCGGCGGCAGCGTGCCGGCCGCGAACGTGCGTGGCAGGACGCGCACGCCGACGATCAGGCCGCCGACGACGGCGGCGCCACCGACCAGGAACGCGCGGCGGCTGACGTTGTCGAAGATCGTGGTCATCTCAGGCTCCTCCGGCGGCGGACTTGATAGCGGCGCGGATGCGCTGGTAGGTGCCGCAGCGGCAGATGTTGCCGGCCATCGCCTCGTCGATCTGCGCGTCCGTCGGCCGCGGCGTCCGCGCCAGCAGGCCGCACGCCGACATGATCTGGCCGCTCTGGCAGTAGCCGCACTGCGGGACGTTCAGAGCGCGCCACGCGGCCACGACGCGCCGGCCGACCGGGGTGGCGCCGACCGCCTCGATCGTCGTGACCTGCTTGCCGACCGCTGCCGAGATCGGCGTGACGCAGGAGCGGATTGGCGCGCCGTCCAGGTGCACCGTGCACGCCCCGCACAGCGCCATGCCGCAGCCGAACTTGGTGCCAGTCATACCTAGCTCGTCGCGCAGCGTCCACAGCAGCGGGGTGTCGGCGGGAACGTCGACGTCCACGCGCTTGCCGTTGATGTCGAGCGTCGTCATCGCAGCCATGCATTCCTCCAGACGGTGATCTGCCATTGGGACGGCAACCCGCCGCCGCCGGTTACACATGCGCGCGCATCCGCGATCGCGGAACGCCGGAATGTCCCCGGGCATCGAATGGGGACCAGAAGAAGAAGAAGACGATGAAGATGGTTCAGCGAATCAGGTTGGTGCGAGTAGATTCGATCGTGAAATCCATGGTGTTAGTTGCACTCGTCGTCGGCGCAACGGCCGGGTGCGCCACCCTGCAAGCCGCCGACACCCGCTCGACCGAAACGTTGCTGAATGCCGCAGGTTCGCCTGGGGCTGGGGCCCAGGCTGGAGCTGGGGCTACCGGGGTTCCCGGCAGGACCCCTCGTACGCGTGGCCCTGATCGGTCGCCGCCCAGCCGGCATGTGAGCTTCTGCGGTCCGCTCACGTGCCGGCTGGGCGTAGTTGCTGGTCACTCGCCGAACGCCGAGGCCTCCGGGGCGTCCACGGCGGCTCCCGGGGCGACCGGGGTGATGCTGTTGAGCTCGTTGCGGTCGTTCGTCTGAACGAAGTCCACCAGCACCCGCATGCCCTCCTTCAGGCTGGCGAGCATCCTGGCATCCATCGTGTGCAGCTCGGTGCCGTTGGTTAGCTGGACGATGTCCGCGGCCCGGTCAATGTAGCTGATCGTGCCAACCTCGCGGCCGGCCGAGCCGGCGTCTGGACCACCGGCCATCGCCGAGCCGAACGAGACGGCCACCCCCAGAACCATGGTTGCGAGCAACGTGCGGTACCTCATTGTCGTCCTCCTTTGTCCGAGCTGTGCTCGGCTCTGGATCGTTCCAGTCCTTGGGAGGACGGCAGCGTGCGCGTCGTGACGCGCGTTCCTGCTGAACTGAACGAAGCACGGTGGATGCGGCAGCGTCGTCATGGCGGTCATGGCGCCGTCGTGCCCGCCCAGCTTCCCGTGAGCAGGCTCGCCAACCCAGCCGAGCCGTTGCTCGATTCGCTCGTCGGTCCACGGGCCGCGCGACATGTCAGACCCGCCCGGCCAGGCCGTGGACGATCATCTCGACCGCCAGGGCGCCGATGGCGACGGCGAGCAGCACACGCAGCGCGGCCGTGTTCACGGCGACGAACAGCCGACCGCCGGCGAACGCGCCGACCAGGACGCCGAGCATCACCGGCATCGCGAGACCGGGATCGGTGTAGCCGCGACTCAGGTAGATACTGGCGCTCACGGCGGCGGTCACGCCGATCATGAAGTTGCTCGTCATCGTCGAGACCTTGAACGGTAGCCGCATGATCCGATCCATCGCGAGCACCTTCAGCGCGCCGGAACCGATCCCCAGGGAGACCGGACAGTATCCCGGCCACGGCCATGAGTTCCCAGGTCAGGCCCACTCGCTGCGGGTAATACGTCTGGCGGCCGTCGACCAGGGCGTATGTCGAGTTCATGCCGAGACGCGTGGCCGTCGAGTCCGGGAGGAGGACCGCGGCCGGCTCCCGGCGGGCGCGCATCGTGACGCACGCGGAGTACAGTAGAAAGAGACCGAAGACCACGACGAGCGCCGAGGTCGGAACGACACCGGCCAGCGATGCGCCCGCCAGCGCGCCCGCGGTCGTCGGCACCTCCAGGAAGCCCTCGCGGTCCGCCGAGGTTGTGACGGCGTCGGGCCGCCCACGGTTTCGGCGTCACGTTCGCCGGGTCGTCGCCGTCCCAAGCGTGAACGAGCCGTCCTGCCGCGGAGGTGCAGGGAGACATGGCGATACGCGCGGTGACGAAGGTGGCGCTGGCCAGACCGAGGATCTCCTGGTCGCGGCCGGGTTCACGATGCACGTCTCCCATGAGGCCGCGCGCACGTCGGCACCGTGACGCCGCGCTACCGGCTCGTCAGCCGCATCACGGACTGCGCCGTGCAGTACGCCTACGCCGGCCCCGACAACTGCCGGTCTGTCTACGTCTGCGGCGGCCGGGAATACGCGCAGTATCAGCGCCCCGCCACCGAACGCCGGATCGCGCAGGAACGACTCTGGGGAGCCGAAGACGGGTGGGCGCCGCAGTCCTGGGGAGCCTGGTGGTGGCCGCGGGACTGACGGCGCCGGCACCGTGGTGGGACGCGCGTGCGCACGCTGCTGCGTGATGCCTGGACCATCGCGCGCCCGTACTGGTTCTCGGGCGAGCGCTGGGCCGGCCGCGGGTTGCTGGCCCTCGTCATCGCGCTGACGCTCGGGCTCGTCTACATCAACGTCCTGCTCAACCGCTGGAACGCCACCTTCTACAACGCGCTCCAGAACCGGGACTACGCCGTGTTCATCCGGCAGCTCGTCCGGTTCTCGTGGCTCGCCGGCGCCTACATCGTCGTCGCGGTCTACCAGCTCTATGTCAACCAGATGCTGCTGATCCGCTGGCGGCGCTGGCTCACGGAGCGCTACCTCGGCGCCTGGCTGACCGATCGCGCCTACTACCGGATGCAGCTCGTGGACGGTGAGGCGGACAATCCCGACCAGCGTATCGCCGACGACGTTCGCCTCTTCGTTGCGGACACCCTGACGCTGGCGATCGGCGGCCTGCGGTCCGCCGTCACGCTCGTCTCGTTCGTCGCCATCCTGTGGGGATTGTCGGGACCGCTCGCCGTTCGGCTCGGGGGCATCGCGCTCACCGTCCCCGCGTACCTCGTGTGGGCGGCTCTCCTGTATGCCGTGGTCGGCACGTGGCTGACCGATCGGATCGGTCGCCCGCTCGTCCGGCTGAATTTCGAGCAGCAGCGCTACGAGGCCGACTTCCGCTTCGGCCTCGTCCGCTTTCGGGAGAACACCGAGGGCGTGGCCCTCTACCGTGGCGAGGCCGACGAGCTGCGCGGCTTTCGTCACCGGTTCGGTGCCGTGGTCGGCAACTGGTGGTCGATCATGCGCCGGCAGAAGCGCCTGACGTGGCTCACCGCCGGGTACGCGCAGGCCGCGGTCATCTTTCCGTTCGTCGTCACCGCGCCCCGGTACTTCCGGGGCGAGATCCCGCTCGGCGGCCTCGTGCAGACGGCGACCGCGTTCGGCCAGGTGCAGGATGCGCTGAGCTTCATCGTCTCCTCGTACACCGACATCGCCGAGTGGCGGGCCGTGGTGCGGCGCATCGCGGGCTTCGAGCGCGCCCTCGCGCGCGTGCGCCCCCCCGCCGCGATCGACGGTGGCATCGCGCGCGCGGACGGTGACGGCGCGCGGCTGGTGGTTGAGCGCCTGGCGATCGACCGGCCGGACGGACAGCCGCTGCTGGCCGGCGTGAGCCTCGTGGTCGAGCGCGGCGACACCGTGCTGCTGTACGGGCCGTCGGGCGTCGGCAAGAGCACGCTGATCCGCGCCATCGCCGGCATCTGGCCCTACGGGCGCGGCGAGATCCGGATGCCGCCCGACGCCCGCCTCCTCTTCTTGCCCCAGAAGCCCTACCTGCCGATCGGCACGCTACGACAGGTGCTGAGCTATCCGACGCCCGCGGATGGCGTGGATGACCACACACTGCGCGCCACGCTCGCGGCGGTGGGCCTGCCGGCGCTCGCGGAGCGGCTCGACGAGTCCGGCCACTGGGCGCTGCGGCTCTCTCCGGGCGAGCAGCAGCGCATCGCGTTCGTGCGCGTGCTCGTTCAGCGGCCCGAGTGGCTGTTCCTCGACGAGGCCACCGCGGCGGTGGACGAGGCGACGGAATGCCGTCTCTATCGGCTGCTGCGCGAGCGGCTGCCGGCAACCGCCGTGTTCAGCGTCGGACACCGGGAGACGCTTCGTGCGTTCCACGCCCGCCAGCTCGTGGTGCGGCCCGGCACGGATGGAGCCGCCTCGATCGGCGAGGCGGTCGACGTATCCCGACCCGACCGAAGGAGGGTAGATGCCGACCCAACCAACGTCGGGTAGAAGGGTGGCATCTCGCGCCGTAGGCTTCGCGGCAGATCGACATTCACGAGCGACGCGAGGACAGCGAGATGAGCCTGCAGATGGTACTCGACCGACAGACCGACCACGTCGAAGCGCGGCGACACACCGACCAGGATCACGATCTTCTGGAATCGCTCCGGCGTCGCGAGCCGACGGCGGCGGAGCGGCTCGTCAGCCGGTACGGCGAGCGCGCGTATCGGCTCGCCATCGGCATCACCGGCAACGGGCACGACGCGGAGGAAGTGGTGCAGGACGCGTTCTGGACCGTCGTGCGCAAGATCGACGGCTTCCGCGGCGAGTCGATGTTCGGGTCGTGGCTGTACCGGATCGTGGCAAACGCGGCCTACCAGAAGCTACGCGGCCGGCGGAGCCGCCGGGACGACATCTCGCTGGACGAGGTGCTGCCGCCGTTCGATGAGCGCGGCCACCACGTCGCCCCGGTCGCCGACTGGTCGCCCCGCACGGCCGACCCCGCCATGCAGGCCGAGCTTCGGTCGGCGCTGAGCGCGGCGATCGACGAGCTGCCGGCCGCCTACCGGACCGTGCTGGTGCTGCGGGACATCCACGGGCGCTCGCCCCTGGAGATCGCCGAAGCGCTCGGGCTCAGCCCCGCGGTCGTCAAGACGCGCACGCATCGGGCGCGGTTGTTTCTGCGTAAGCGGCTCACCGAGTACACGACGACGCGCGCCGTCCGGCCGGCGCGCTCCCCGCAAGAATGCGAAGTCACGCACGTCGCGGGATAGCCGTCACAAGGAGCGGAGAACGATCGATGACGTTCAAACGGACGGGTTGGCTGCTGTTGATCGCTGCTGGTCGGCGGCGGCGCGACAGTGCCGGCCGGTCCCAGCGTGACCGTGATGCCCGGCACCAAGAAGTCGTTCGCCCGGTTCCAGCGTGACGATGTCGCCTGCCGGCAGTGGGCTACTGGTATTACTGCGCGAGCGCCAAGGCGTACTACCCATACGTCAGCGAGTGTCCCGAAGGCTGGAGGCCGGTGGTGCCACAGGCTCCCGCCTCATGACCCTGCGCCGGCGAAGTTCCTCGACGAGGTCGCCGCCGGCGAACGGCGGGTGCAACGTCATCGGCTCGTTCTGCACGGCACGATGGCCTGATCCGTCACCCCGGTCCTGAGGACGGCGTCTACAGAGTAGAAGCATGGCGCGCCGAGGCCGGCGCACCTGGAGGACATCATGGTTGGACTTCGAAGCAGCACGATCGTCGTGGCCATCTGTGCCACGCTCGCGGCCAGTGCCGCGTACGCAGAGGACAGCCCGTTCGTCGGACGCTGGCACTGGAACCCGGCGCACTCCATGCTGCCGCCCGGCGAACCGGCGCCGAAGGACGTCGTCAGCGAGATCTCGCGCGCAGACGGACAGTCGGTGTCGTGGACGGTGACGATCGTCACGCCGGACGATCAGCAACACGTGGTGTCGTTCCATGCCCAGCCCGGCGGCAGCGCTCCGCACGGTCGCGATACGAGCGCCTCCGCCCGCATGGCCGATGAAACGCTTCAGGCGACGTTCAGCGGGCCCGCCGGTCAATCGGACACCCAGTCGTGCAGCGTCTCGGCCGACCGCAAGCAGATGACCTGCAAGGGCGTGGTGACCGATGGCAAGGGACAAGCCCTCAGCTACGTCGACGTCTACGAGCGGATGTGAGGGGATGGTGTGATGTCTCACAGAAGAATTTCGACAGGGATGCTGATACTGCTGGCCGCCGTCGCGCTCGGCCTTTCCGCGTGCGCGGAGCCGGTCGGGTACGCGGGAGGCGGTTACGCCTACGGATACCCTGGTGCGTGGGACGACAGCTGGGGCTACTGTGGCCACCGGGACCATCATCACTGGGATCATGCGCATCAGGGTTCGTGGGGCCACGGCTTCGCGCACGGACATTCGGGCTTCGCCGGACATGGTGGGTTCGCGGGCCACGGCGGCTTCGCCGGCCACGGCGGGGGTGGCTTCGGCGGCCACGGCGCGGGCGGCTTCGGCGGCCACGGTGGCGGCGGCGGAGGTCACGGCCGCTGAGACGCGGGCCACGAGCAAGCGCACGACAGAAGATACTGGCGGTTCGGGTGGGCGTGCTACTTCCGCGTCTTGTTGGTCTTGGACTCCAGCTCGCACACGCCGTTGTCGGTATGGAACCAGCCGCCCTGACGCTCCCACTCCTTGCGGTCGGCTTCCATCAGCGCCGCCTTGGCCTTGGACTCGTACTCGCAGACCCGTTGTCCTGGTGGTACCAGCCTCCCTTCTGGATGCACTCTTGCCGGGTGCGGTTGTCCCGGTCCTGCGCGAGTCGTGCCGCCGTCTCCCGCCCTCGCTGCCGAGAGCCCCAGGCTCGTGCACGGTGCCGCCGATGTGGCCACTACGCTGATCTTCCGCAATATTGCCGTCCTCGGGTCTGGACTGGGTCGAGCTTGCAGTCGTTGTGACGCAGAGCTCCCGCGGCCGGTACGCGGACCGCCTGTGGGGTCGTGCCGCGAGGAGGATCCGGACCCGACGAAAGTAGGGCGGACGACGACCCGACCAACGTCGGGTAGAAGCGTGGCGCCCTCGCACCGTAGCCTTCTCGCTGGATCGATCGAACATTCACCGACGAGGCGAGGACAGCGACATGAGCGTTCAGCTGGTGCTCGAACGACAGCCCCGATGCAGTACCGAGCGGCGGCGCATAGACCGTGATGACGACCTCCTGGACGCGCTCCGGTCAGGCGACCCGCGGGCCGCGGAGCGCCTCGTGAGCCGCTACGGCGAGCGGGCGTATCGACTCGCGCGCCGCATCACGGGCAACGGGCAGGACGCGGAGGAAGTCGTGCAGGACGCGTTCTGGAGCGTGGTGCGGAAGATCGACACCTTCCGGGGCGACTCGGCGTTCGGCTCGTGGCTCTACCGCATCGTGGCGAACGCCGCGTACCAGAAGCTGCGCAGCCCGCACAGCCGCCGGCACGACCTCTCGCTGGAGGAAGTGCTGCCGTGGTTCGACGAGTACGGTCGCCACGCCGCCCCGGTCGCCGACTGGTCGCCGCGCGCAGTCGATCCGGCCATGCAGACCGAGCTCCGGACGGCACTCAGCGCGGCGATCGACGAGCTGCCGGCTTCCTATCGTGCCGTGCTGGTGCTCCGCGACGTCGAGGGGCGATCGAACCAGGAGATCGCCGAAGCCCTCGGGCTCGGCATCGCGGTCGTCAAGACCCGCGCGCATCGCGCGCGACTGTTCCTCCGGAAGCGGCTCGATGAGTCGATGACGACGACCGAGGCCACCACCCCGAGCGCCTGCGCCTGAATGACCGCTGGAGACGCCACCATGAACATGCTCGTCCGAACGACAACCATCTTAGCGGTCGTGCTCACCACCCTCGTCGTCGGGTGCGCCCGTCGGCCGATCGTGGCGTCGCCGGTGGCGGCACCGGCGCCCACCGAGAGCGCGGCAGCGGCTCCGCGCGACACCCAGGCGCTCGTCGGCGACGAGCGCCGCGAGGTCGTCGTGGCCGCGCGCCCCCAGCCGGCCACGTTCGGCGAGAATGCCGACGTGAAGCCGGTCTACTTTGACTTCGACCGGTACGAGATCCGCCCCGGTGACGCGAAGACGCTGGAGGCCGACGCGGCCTGGCTCAAGACCCACGACGTGCTGATCCTCATCGAGGGACAGTGCGACGAGCGCGGCACCGAGGAGTACAACATGGCGCTCGGCGACCGGCGGGCCCAGGCGACGCTGAGCGACCTCGTGGCGCTCGGGATCGCCGCCGATCGAATCAGCACCGTCAGCTACGGCAAGGAGCGTCCCGTCTGCGCCGAGCACACCGAAGCCTGCTGGGCCCTCAACCGCCGCGCCCACATCGTCGTGAAGCCGCGCGGCTGATACGAAGCGCGAGCGTCCGTCGCGCGGGTCGATCAGCTAGTGCGGTACTGCCGTCGGGCTGCGGCGGGCTGGGAGCGTGAAGTGGCGCCCGTCGGATGCGCCTGTCGAAAGTCGGCCGCGGAGACGACACGTAGCACGTTGCCCTGCGCATCGAAAATCGTCACGGGCGCGATGGACTCGTCGCCGGACGGAAGGTGACCAGCATCCGGGGTCGTATTCATCTCCTGCCTCCTGGGCCCGAACTCTGCGGGCCATGCATGCGATTCCGACGCTTCGGACAGCCGGCTGGTGACGTGCGGATCGGATCGCCGGCAACCTCACGGCCGGTACGGGCCAGGGCGCACGATCCCCAGGGTCCCCAGCCCGTGGGCCAGCCCCACGGGCTGGTCACGTCGGCGCGCGCCTCCTCGTCGGCGATGTCCTTTTCCACCTGGAGCCGGTTGTATGCCTGGTACTGCGGCTCGCCGCCGATGTACACGCAGCAGCAGACACTCGGGTCGCGATACACATAGACAGTCTTCCCGTCCCGGACCTCACGGACCACCTACCGTGCCGGCAGCCTCTCCA
>Ga0066710_100002381_pt1 | contig 15112 bp, 13 predicted proteins | sample GraSoiAngelo_159_FD_79666 | JGI IMG/M metagenome (GOLD analysis project Ga0066710, IMG submission 79666) | Grasslands soil microbial communities from the Angelo Coastal Reserve, California, USA - 14_1009_16_40cm | ecosystem: Environmental > Terrestrial > Soil > Grasslands | place: USA...
GCGAGGATTTCCGAGCGACCGTCGGGCGCTTCGGGGAGTGCAACCCGGAAAAGGCGGGTTCCGCCGATGAGGGCCAGGGCGGGAAACTTCTCGAGGAAGGGACGATAGCGCCGCACCGGTTCAATCTGGGGCATGCTCAGGGCGCGACGGAAACGGGACTGGCGCAAAACATCTCATAGTCCACGAATCCCGGGAACGTGACTCCATCGCCGCAGTAGCGGCACTTCGGATCCCGGCGGAGCTTGAGCATCCTGAATTCGGCCTTGAGAGCGTCGTAGTGCAGGAGCCGCCCCACCAGCGAGTCCCCGACGCCGAGGATCAGCTTCACCGTCTCCACCGCCTCGAGCAGTCCCACCACTCCCGGCAGGACGCCCAACACCCCTGCGTCGGCGCACGAGGGCGCCAGCTCCGCCGGGGGAGGCTCCGGGTAGAGGCACCGGTAGCAGGGACCCGCGGGGGGATGGAACACCGTCACCTGCCCCTCGAAGCGGTACACACTTCCATGCACATTAGGCTTTTTCAGAAGCACGCAGGCGTCATTCACCAAATAGCGCGTGGGAAAATTGTCGCTACCGTCCAGGACGATGTCATAGTCCCTGAAGATCGACTCCACATTGGAGCTCGAAAGGCGAGCTTCGATGGGCACCACGTTGACGGCCGGGTTGAGTGCGAGCAGCGTCTTGCGAGCCGATTCCGTCTTGGGGGTCCCCACCCGATCCACCGTGTGCAGGATCTGACGCTGGAGGTTGCTCTCGTCCACCTTGTCGAAGTCCACCACTCCCAGCGTCCCCACTCCGGCGGCAGCCAGGTAGTAAGCGGCGGGGCAGCCCAGTCCTCCCGCTCCCACCAGCAGCACCTTGGCGCCGAGCAGCTTGATCTGTCCCGCCTCCCCCACCTCCGGGATCATCAGGTGCCGGCTGTAGCGCCGGCGGTCGGCTTCGGAGAGTCGCCGCGGCACGACCACCGGATTCCCCTCGTTGCGCCATTGGGTAAAACCGCCTGCCATGGAGAGGACGTTCTCGTACCCCAGCCGCTGGAGTCCTTCCGCGGCCAGGAGCGATCGGTTTCCGCCCGCACAGTAAGCCACGATGGGGGTCTTCCGGTCCGGGACCAGACCCTCGATGCGCAGCTCCAGAAACCCCCGGGGGACGTGGGTGGCGCCCGGCAGGTGGCCCTGATCCACCTCTTCCTTCTCCCGCACGTCCAGCAGCGTGAAGGGCTCGCCACGATCCAGGCGGGCCCGGACTTCCGCGGGAGTGACCTCCTTCACATGGGAGCGAATCTGGCTCATCAGATCTTTGATTGTCGGTGGCATGGTAACCTTCCTTTTTACCTGCAGGGCGGTCCCGCCGCGCAGCGCTGGGCGCCTCCCGCAATGGCGGGCACAATGGAAAGGACATCCCCCTCTTGGACGGGGAAGTCCAGTCCGCCCAGGTGTCGTACGTCTTCATCATTCAGAAAGAGGTTCACGAATCGTCGGAGCTCCCCTCGCTCGTCGCACAGCCGGGATCTGATCCCCGGGCATTCCTTCTCGAGATTCTCCAGGACCGCTCTCACGGTGGCACCCGCAACCTGAACCTGGTCTCTTCCCCCGGCCAGAGGGCGCAGCGGGGTCGGGATTCTCACCTTCACACTCAAGGCAACCTCTTCAGTGCGAAATCGGGAGAATTCGGACCTCTTCCTCCCTGAAAGCGCCCTCCCGCAGCACCCAGGATCGCAGCGAAACGAGGCGGCCTGAGGCGACTTCCAGAATGAGGTAGGACCAGCTCTCCGCCGCCTGCCAGATCTCCTCGGCCCGCTGACGATCGGTTTCGGACGGGCGAGAGGGGTGATCCGGGTGGGAATGGTAGACGCCCACGACCTCCAGCCCGCGCGCCCGCCCCGCGTTCTCGATCCGGAGGTAATCGGTCGGATCCATGTCGTAGCGATCGCCCGATCGATCTTGATTCAAATTACCCGCCGCGTGCGCTTCGGAGACCTGGCGAACCTGCCGGCGGTCTTCGAATCGCCCCAGAAGGAGTCCGCAGACCTCGCGAGGATATCCGCCCTCGGCCTGCTCCTTCATCGATCGCTCGGTGTTCCCATCCAAAATCAGCACGTCCCCCAGTGCTCCTGCACTCGACGCTTCGCTTGGAAAAAGGGACGCCGGCAGTATAGCACACGCAATTTACGCGCCGTGGCGGGCCGAAAAGCAAAAGGGGGCAAGCATTTGCCTGCCCCCGGTTCATGGTGCCTGGTGAGCCGTGGAGGACTCGAACCTCCGACCCGCTGATTAAGAGTCAGCTGCTCTACCAACTGAGCTAACGGCCCAGGTCGAGGCTGCGATTCACGCTGGAAGTCGCTTCCTCATGGGGATGGGAAGGCGCGCATTCTATACGCGCCGATAAGACTCGTCAAGAACGATTGGGGGTGCGAGAAGAGGGGTGGGGTGAGTGGAGGGTTTCGAACCCTCAACCCCCTGATCCACAGTCAGGTGCTCTGCCATTGAGCTACACTCACCACATTCAAGAACGCAGGCGCGGTGGCGCGCCTGGAGGGATTTGAACCCCCGGCCCACGGCTTAGAAGGCCGTTGCTCTGTCCAACTGAGCTACAGGCGCGTGCAGGCTATTGTAGCCCGACCTGCGTTCCGGTGTAACCCGACCCTCGAGCCCACCCGGTTTTACCCGGAGCAGCTTGAGCTTGTCCCCGGATCGCGGCCGGCCAGGACGCGACGTCCTCCGGCCTCCCCCATCACGCCAGGGAAGCCGGCCGGCTCAGAGGCCGAGCTCGTTTTCCTCGACCACGGCGCGCAGGCGAGCTTCGTCCTCCAAGACCTTGCGGTAGACCCAGCGGTAGTGGTCTTCGGACCAGCGTCGCATGATTTCCGTCGCCTGCCTCTCCCCCACCAGCGATTTCATCGCCTGGTACTCGTCGTAGCAGACGATCAGGTGCAGGTAGGAAGACTCTTCGCCGCCCGCCCCTTCGGGGAACCCGACGGGGACTTCAGGATAGAGCTTCTTCAGCTCCGCCAAGGCCGCCGCCCGCTGTTTCGGCTTGCTCTCTTCGTACCAGTGAATCTGCTCGTGCACGTAAGTGGAAAGCAGCAGGAGATCCTCCCCCAGATGACGCGTGTGAAGCGTCAGAACCGGGTGACTGTGGGGAATGGCTCCCTCGTCGATGATGATCTTCCGCGTGAAGGTCCAACGCTGCGTGTCGTACCGCTTCAGGACCTCCAAGAGCTGGTCGCGGGTCCGCCGCTCCGGGGTGCTGCCGTGCTGGAGGGAGATTTCCAGCGCCTCTGCCGCATAGGCCAAACCCACGAAGCTGACCGCCAGTGCGAGTTCCGCCATTCTTCTCATGCGCTCCCCGATTCTTCCCGCTGGAGGTCGGAGGTGGCTTCATCCCATTCGTCATAGAGGTGGGCCAAATCGATTTCCAGGCTCTTCTTCTCCTCCCCCAGCGCGCGGGCGAGACCCGGTTCCTTATAGGTGTCCGACGCAGCCAGGGCCGCCTCGATCTCCTTGAGACGACTCTCGTGAGGGACGATCTTCGCTTCGATGGCCACGATGCGCTCCCGAAAGATTCGCAACCCCCGGTTGCGACGATTACGCGTTTCGGCTTGCATCCTCTTTTGCTCGCGGCTCGCGTGGAGGCCGGGGCCACTCGTGCCTCGCGGCGTCTGCGCCCTGGCCTGGAGGGGACCGCTCGGAACGGCCGGAGCAGGAATTGACCCCGGCGCACTTTTTGGAGGGACCCGTGAGCCCTCTCGCGCCGCCTTCGATTCGGAGGCCGCCCGGCGCGGCTCTCCTGCGCCTCGGGCGGCAGCCAGAAAGTCGTCATAGCCGCCGCGATAGCTCGAGAGAAGCCCCTGCGCAAAGGCCACCACCCGGGTGGCCACTTTGTTGATGAAGTAGCGATCGTGCGAGACGAACAGGAGCGTCCCTCCGTAACCTGCCAGAGCCTCCTCCAGCGCCTCGCGGGTGGGAAGGTCGAGGTGGTTAGTGGGTTCGTCCAGTAGGAGAAAATTGCCCGGATCGAGAGTGAGGCGCGCGAGCGCCAGCCGGTTTTTCTCTCCGCCGCTCAGCACCTCCACCCGTTTGAAGACATCCTCCCCCGAAAATTGGAAGATGCCGAGGAGCGAGCGCAGCTTCTGGGTGCCCAGCGCCGGAGCCCAGGCCTGCATCTCCTCGAGCACCGTGCGTCCCGGCGTCAGCGTCTCGAGCACGTGCTGAGCGAAGTAGTGAAGAACGACTTTTTCTCCCAGCTCCACCGTTCCCCCGTCGGCCTTCACGCGCCCCGCCAGAATCTGCAGCAGGGTGCTTTTGCCGCAGCCGTTGGGACCCACCAGTGCCACCCGGTCTTCCCGGTCGATCTCCAGGGTCGCCCCCCTTAGAACCCTCTGGGGCCCATAGGACTTCCGGAGGTCTTGAAGCCACGCCACCCGTTGCGCCGAGCGCGTGACCGGCGGAAAGCTGAAATTCCAGGAGAAATCCTCCGCCATCAGCTCCGTCCGTTCCATCCTCTCCAGCATCTTGATCCGGCTCTGCACCTGGCGAGCCTTGGTAGCCTTGTAGCGGAATCGCTCGATGAAGCGCTCGATCTCTTCGACGCGGTGCGCCTCTTGGGCGGCCTTCTTGCGGGCGGTCTCCCGGGCCTCCTCCTTTTGCCTACGGAAATAGTCGTAATTCCCTGCCCAGACCCGGACTTTGCCCCCTTCCACTTCGGCAATGGAGGTGGCGAGCCGATTCAGGAAGGTCCGATCGTGCGAGACGATGACGAGGGAAGAGGGGGCGTCTCCCAGGAAGGCCTCCAGCCAGACCACCGCGTCCAGGTCCAGGTGGTTGGTGGGCTCGTCCAGCAAGAGATAGGCGGGACGGCGGAGCAGCAGCGAGCCGAGCGCCGCCCGCATTCTGAAACCGCCGGAGAATTCTCGCAGGGGCCGGGCGTGATCCGCCGGTGCGAACCCCAGCCCACCGAGGATGATTTTTGCCCGGATCTCCAGATCGAAGCCACCCGCCGCCTCGAATCGGTGCTGCACTTCCCCCGAATGCCGGGTGAGCGTCTCCAGCCGCTCTCCCGTGGCGGTGGCCATCTCGTGGTGCAGCTGCTCCAGCTCTCGCTCCAGCGCGTAGACCTCACGGAAGGGCTCCAGCATCGCTTCCAGAAGCGAGCCTTCGGGTAGGCGCGCCCCCTCCTGAGGAAGGTATCCGAGGCTGGTTCCCCGCACGATATCCACTCTTCCCGAGTCAGGCGTCTCCAGGCCTGCGATGAGCCTCAGGAGGGTGGTCTTGCCGGCGCCGTTGGGACCCACCAGACCCACGCGGCTTCCAGGGGGGATGGTCCAATCGACGCCTCTGAGGACTTCGTGGACGCCATAGTTCCGGGCGACGTTGGAGAGACGAATCATGGAATTAGATCAGCAGAAAGGAGAATCCGGGAGAGGAAGCAAAATGGCGCGCCCGATAGGATTCGAACCTCCGACCCCCAGCTCCGGAGGCTGGTGCTCTATCCAGCTGAGCTACAGGCGCGCAGATCCCGGAGAGCCGGGAAAAAACGTGAGGCTTGGTCGGGGCGAGAGGATTTGAACCTCCGACCCCCTGCTCCCAAAGCAGGTGCGCTACCAGACTGCGCCACACCCCGCGGAACTAGCGTCGCTTCCAGAGAGGTGCGATTATGTCGCAGGGGCGGAGAACAAGTCAATTCGCTGGAGATTGTTCCCGCGGAGGCGGATTTCAGTTCACCGGCCCCTTCGGGGATCCGCTCACCCACGTGGCAAGCGCCTCCGGATCCAGGCCCATCCCGCGAATGCCCTCCTCCCAGGCCTGCTCCGGCTTGGCCGTGAAGAGAAGCTCCTTGTTCAGTGGGGCGACGAGCCAGTCGTTCCTGAGAACCTCCTCCACCAGCTGGCCGGCACCCCAGCCAGCATAGCCCAAGAAAAGCCGGAACGAGGCAGGTGGGGCCAAGGCGATGCGGGCCAGGCTCGCCGCGTCTCGGCTCAGGCGGACTCCTTTGAAGGCCTCGGAAGGAGTCTCCTCCCCCTCCACCAGAGGGATCGACAATTCCTGCGACTCGAAGAGGACTGTCCCAAGGTGGGGCTGCACCGGTCCGCCGAAATACACCCGGGAGTCCTCGGGACCCTTCCATGGAATCCCCATGCCGCGGAGCACCTCCGCCACGCGGCTGTCCGTGGCGCGGTTGACGATGAATCCCGCGCTTCCACGATCTTCGTGGTTCACCAGGAATACAACGCTCTTATGGAAAAAAGGATCCATCACCTGGGGCGTCGCCAGCAGAAGCACCGGAGGAGTGAGTTGGGCGTGTGGGTCCTGCATGATCGAGATCCTAGCGCAAACCGCCCCGCGATTCTGCGCCGAGTTGGCGGAAAGGAGGTTTGACACCCCGAAGTCCGGCTCCCTAGAATGCGCCTTTCCCGGAGGAACGCTTGAAGCTTGGCCTGCTGGGCTTTCCCAAGGTCGGGAAGACCAGCCTGTTCAACATTCTTACCGGATCGAATCTGCAAGTGGAGAAGTTCTCCACGGGAAAGGCGGAGCCGCATCTGGGGGTGGCCAAGGTCCCCGATCCGCGCCTGGAGCGGCTCGGGGAGATGTTCAAGCCACGCAAGCTGACTCCCGCCCTGGTGGAGTACCTGGACATCCAGGGACTGGCAAAGGGAGAGGCCAAGGATTCGCTCTTCCTGCGGGAGATGCGCAATGTGGACGCGGTCGCTCACGTGGTGCGGGCCTTCAGGGACGAGGAGATCCCCCATTCGGAAGGGAACCTCGACCCCAGGCGTGACCTGGAAACCATGGAGACCGAGCTTCTCCTCTCCGATTTGGAGGTCGCCTCCCGAAGGGTGGAGAAGCTCCGGCTGAACCTCAAGAAAGCGAAGAATTTCGAAGACGAAAAGGAGCTGGGGGTGTTGACTCGGTGCCTCGAAGCGCTGGAGCGCGAGACCCCGATCCGCGCCCTCGATTTCACTCCGGAGGATGAGAAAAGGATTCGGGGTTTCGCCTTCCTCACCGCCAAGCCGCTGCTGGGTGTGATCAATATGGGAGAGGAGGACGCAGGCCGGATCGGCTCCTTCCGATCCCACTTCACCCTCGACGCCTTCGCCTCCCGCCCGAGGGTGGCTCTGTGCCCGGTGTCGGCCAAGATCGAAATGGAGATGGCGCGGCTTTCACCGGAGGACGCCACGGCCTTCCTCGAGGACCTGGGGCTCGCGGAACCGTGCCTCGACAGGATTCTCCGCGCCTCTCACGATCTCCTGGGACTGTCGGTCTTCTTTACCGCAGGCGAGGACGAGGTAAAGGCCTGGTCCATCCCGCGGAGCTGTGCCGCCCAGCGGGCGGCCGGAGTGATCCACTCCGACATCGAGCGGGGCTTCATCCGGGCCGAAGTGGTGGCCTACGAGAGGCTCATAGAGGCGGGATCCCTTCCGGCGGCCCGGGACCGAGGCTGGCTGCGGCAAGAAGGGAAGGAATACCGGGTGGCGGACGGGGATGTGATCAATTTCAAGTTCAACGTGTAGCCCGCGCTTCCCCCAGAGCCGCCGCCGCTTGCGCCAGTTCCTCCTCCTGATCGATCGGAACCGTTCTCAAATCCATCACCAGGCGATCGTCCTGAATGCGTGCGATGACCGGCGGTCGGCGCCTCCGCAGCGCCTCCTCCAGGTCGTTGGCCGACTTGTCGCGGCACCCCACCGCCAAAAGCCACGTGGGGAGCTCCTCCAGGGGAGCGGCCCCCCCACCCACCAGAGAAGAGCCCGGGAGGATTTCCGCCACCACCCGACCCGCGCTCAGCTCTCGAACACGATCGGAACATCGTCGCGCCCGGGCCTTCAATGACTCCGCCGTCTCCGCCAGCATGCGAAGGACCGGCACTTCCTCTTCCGCACGCCCCGTTACATAAGCTTGCAGGGTTCCCTCCAGAGCGGCGTAAGTGATTTTATCCACGCGCAGCGCCCGGCTGAGGGGGTTCTTGCGGATCCGTTCAATGAGATCCGATCGGCCCGCCAAGATGCCCGCTTGGGGGCCTCCCAGCAGCTTGTCGCCGCTGAAAGTTACCAGATCGGCTCCCTGGGCGAGCAGGCTTTGCGCCGGGGATTCGTCCTTCACTCCCCTGGGAGCCAGATCGAGAAGGTTGCCGCTTCCCTGATCGAGCATCACCGGCAGCCCGCGACGCTTCCCGAGTCTCACCAACTCCGGAAGGGGCACTTGTGCGGTGAAGCCCACAATTCGGTAGTTGCTGGTGTGCACCTTGAGCAGCAGAGCCGTCTGAGGACCGATGGCCTCTTCGTAGTCCGACAGGCGGGTCCGGTTGGTGCTTCCCACCTCCCTCAGTATTGCCTGGCCTTTGCGCATCACGTCGGGAATCCTGAAGCTTCCGCCGATTTCCACCAATTCTCCCCGAGAAACCACCACTTCCTTCCCTTCGGCCAGCGTGTTGAGAGCCAGCAGCACCGCCGCCGCATTGTTGTTCACCACGTGGGCCTCGACGCCGCCTGGGAAGAGCCTGGAGAGAAGGCGTTGGGCGTGGACGGAGCGCGAGCCCCGGCATCCCTTCGCCAGGTCGTATTCCAGGGTGGAATAGACGCCGGCCACCTCCCTCATACGCTCGATGGCCCGCGCCGCCAGAGGTACCCTTCCCAGGTTCGTATGTACCAGGACTCCGGTGGCGTTGATGGCGGGTTGAAGCAGGGTATGCAAATCCTCCTGCAGGCGAGTTTCCACGGACTCTGCCAGTTGCTCCATCCAGATATCCATCCTCTCCTGACCGGCTTTTTCTCCCGCCAGCTCCTGGCGGAGCTCTTCCACCAGGATTCGAAGGGTCTCCGTCACTCGCTCTCGACCGTGGGCCGTGCAGAGCGCCTCCACTCCTGGCAGCCGCTGGAGTGCATCGATCTTGGGTAGATTTCTTAGGAGCAACCGCCGGGACGGGGGAGCCATGGATGCCTCAAGCTGAAGACTAACCATCTGCGATTCAAAGGCTTACTCTCGCCATTCCAGCACCGCGGGGACCGCCTGTCAATGGGAAGCTCACCGCTGCGGAGATCCGCTGGGAAGTGCGTCCGTCAGGATTGAACCACGCTCTGTCGGAACCTATATTGAGGTAAGTGATTGCGACATCCTCTTGCGGCGGAAGAGCATAGCACCCGCGGGATTCAAAGATCATGACCCTCGAAGACGAGCTGGCGCGACTGGAACATCGCATCGTGCAGCTACGGATCCAGTTCGACCTTTTCTTTTCCGGCGCGCTTCCCAAGCCGCCTCTGGACGCCAGGGATGATCTGGACAAGGTGATCAAACGCCTTGGGAGCGCCCGGGAGATGAAGCTCGCTCAGCGCTTCCTATACAACACTCTGCTGAATCGGTGGAACATTTTCAGTGAGCTCTGGAACAAGAGGCTGCAGGCGCGCGAGGAAGGCGTCCGGACCCCCGCCCTCGTGCGTCGCCGGACGGCGGCTCAGGGCGGAGCACAATCTGCGTCCGCCTCCTCCACCCCGGCAACCAAGGGGCCCGCTGCTCAGGATCGCCGGCTCCTGGCGCGCACCTCCATCACCAATGCCGTGGATTCCGAGGGAAGTCTGAAAGCCTTCTACCGCTCTTTCCTCGAAGCTCGTCAGGAGAATGGGGAGGGGAAGGTTCCCAGCTTCGAGAGATTCCGCCAGGAGATCGAGCGCCACCTGCAGGCCATCCGGCAGAAGGTGTCTTGTGAGCGGGTGGACTTTCGCCTATACTTGGAAAACAATAAGGTCGCTTTGAAAGCCCGTCCTTCGAAAGATGAGGAGAGCGGCACTTGATCCATCCTCCCCGAATCCTCGCCGGCCTGCTGGCCCCCCTGATCCTGGGTGGGGCCGCCTTCGCCGCGTCTGTCGCTGGAAAACCTGCCCCGTTCGGAATGGAAGAGAAGGAAGAGGCACCGATCGTCAGTGTGTCTCAGGAGCGGCTCGCCGACGTGAAATACTGGGAGGAAGCGGTTGCCTCGACTCCGGACGACGTGACGCTTCGGCTCGCCCTGGGAAATGCCTACGCCATGCAGCGGCGTTACGCGGACGCGCTCCGGGAATATCGGCACATTCTCAAGCTTTACCCCGAATCCAAAGCTGCATGGAACAACATAGGATCCACTTACCGCGCCATGGGGAAACCGGGGAACGCCCTCGGCGCCTTTCGGAAGGCCCTCCAGCGCGACCCCCGATACGCACTTGCCTACTACAATATAGGCACGGTGTACGATGGCGAGGGATACTATGACAGGGCCCTCAAGAACTACGCCTTGGCACTGCAATACGATCCGACGCTGATCGACAGCAAGAAGAACCCCCAGGTGGTGGCCAACAAGCACCTCTATGCGGTCCTCCTGCAGAACTACGTGGCGTCCGCTGGCAGCTTGGCCTTGCCCCTTGAGCCGGCCTATCCGGAGAACCCCGAGGAGTGAGGGCGGGCCGGCATCGGCCGGCCTCCGGACCTCTGGCCACACCTCTCCAACAAACCAGGAACCGTGGATGCGCTGTCTTTTCGTAGTAGGCGCGGTGCTGATGACCGGCTTGTGGGCCTCACCCGCCGGCGCTTGGACCGACGCGACGCGACGACGGATGGTGGACGACGCGATCAAGATGAGCCCGCCTGCTCTAGCGACGGTGCTGGAGAGGTATCGGGCGGACCTCCTCCATGGGATGATCGATCCTCTAGGGGGAGAGTCGGGCGAAGATCACCGCCAACATGTATCCGGCGGCTACGGCAGGGCCGCCGGAAAGATCGAGTGGCACTCCCAGCAAGCGATGACCATTATCGGGCAGCCGGGGCGCCTTCGATTGGCGATTTATGCGTTGGGAACGGCCGCCCACTACGTAGCCGACGTGAACTTTCCGTTGAACTGCGGTGCGGGCCCGGTGGGCGATCCTCCCTTTTATGGAGACTACGCGAGATACACCGAGAAGATGATGGGGCGCTTCCCTGTCGTTCTGGATCGGGAGCCCGCTCCGGCGCTGGCGAAGAACCGTCTGGAAGAGTTCGGGAAGGCCGCCGCCCTGCGCGCCTCGCGCTATGTGGCGCCCATCCAGGCTGCCTACACTCCGGATGGAAAACCCAAGTCCGCCGCCGCGTTCGACGAGAAGTCGCTCCCCTTCGGGGTAGCGTCTCTGAGCTATTCACAGGCGGTCAACGACATCGCGCGCCTCTGGGCGCACGTTTGGCAACGAGCCGGGGGTGACGTCCAGGGTGCCCCCTTTCCTGGGGACGTCCCGTCGAAGGCCCGCCCATCCAAGAAAGCAGCCAAGAGCAAGAAAGATGGCAACTCCCGATAGGCGCCTGGCACTCTTGAGCGTTCACGACAAGGCGGGTATCGTGGATTTGGCCCGGACTCTCGTGGAGTGCGGGTTCACGCTCCTCTCCACCGGGGGCACCGCCCGGACTCTTCTGGAGGCCCGACTTTCCGTGACGGAGGTTTCCGAGCACACGGGCTTCCCGGAGATGCTCGACGGACGAGTCAAGACCCTGCACCCGAAGATTCACGCGGCGCTGCTGGCCCGCCGGGACAGGCCGGAGCACCTGGCGGCACTGCGGGATTTGGGGATCGAGCCCATCGAGCTGTTGGTCATCAACCTCTACCCCTTCGAGACCACCGCGACTCGCCCGGGAGCCACCCGGGAAGAGATCATCGAAATGATCGACATCGGCGGCCCCGCCATGCTTCGATCCGCCGCCAAGAATCACCGGGACGTGACGGTAGTCACCGAGTCCGCGGACTATCCCCGGCTCGTGGCCGCCCTCAAGGAGAGGGGGGCCACTTCCCCGGAGCTTCGTGCGGAGCTGGCGGTCAAGGCCTTCGCAAGAACCGCAGCCTACGACGCGGCCATCCGCCGCTATCTCGCAGGCACCGCCGGAGGGGAGATTTTTCCCCGCTTCCTGGAGCTGTCGTTCGAAAAAGTCTCGGAGCTCCGTTACGGTGAGAACCCACACCAGAGCGCCGCCTTCTACCGGGAGCCGGGGGCGCCGGAAGGGTCCCTGGCGCGCGCCGAACAGATTCACGGGAAAGAGCTCTCGTTCAACAACCTTCTGGATCTCGATTCAGCCTGGCGCCTGGTGGGGGAGTTCGCTGCCCCTGCTGCGGCGGTCATCAAGCACAACAATCCTTGCGGTGTGGCCGTGGCCATGTCCCCCGCCGAGGCCTTCGCCCTGGCCCGCGATACCGATCCCCAGTCGGCTTTCGGAGGCGTGGTAGCTCTCAACCGCGCGGTGGACGCTGAGACCACCCTGGAAATCGGCAATCTATTCCTGGAAGCCATCATCGCCCCTTCGTTCGAAGACGACGCACTCGTCACCTTGAAAAAAAAGACCCATCTCCGCCTCTTGAAGATCGGCCCCGGCGCTGCGGCGCTTGCCGGGCTGGATCTCCGGCGTGTAAGCGGGGGACTTCTGGCGCAGACCTGGGATCGACAGACGACGGCCCCCTCCTCCGGCCGCGTGGTGACGCGCAGGACCCCAACACCCCCGGAGTTCGAGGACCTGGACTTCGCCTGGAAGGTGGCCAAGCACGTCAAGTCCAATGCCATCGTCTACGCTTCCGGCGGCCGCACCCTGGGGATTGGCGCCGGCCAGATGAGCCGGGTGGATTCGGCCAAATTCGGCGTCCAGAAGTCCTTGACGCCCCTGCAGGGGTCGGTGCTGGCTTCGGACGCGTTCTTCCCTTTCCGCGATGGCATCGACGCCGCTGCCGAAGCGGGCGTCGCGGCGGTGGTCCAGCCGGGGGGCTCGATTCGCGACTCGGAGGTCATCGCCGCCGCCGACGAGCACGGGATGGCCATGGTCTTCACGGGGGAACGCCACTTCCGTCATTGAAACCGAGAAAGGAGCCATGGCCAACTACTCGACGCACCACTCGGAGGACCTCAATCTCTGGAACATCGTTTGTCGGGAGTTCGACAAAGCGGCCGCCAATCTGGGTGTCCCGGAGGGTCTGCTCCGGCAAATCAAGGCTTGCAACGCCGTCTATTACGTGCAGTTCCCAGTGCGGATCGGTGAACGATACGAGATATTTCAAGGCTGGCGCGCCGAGCATTCCCAACACCGTAAGCCTACCAAGGGAGGGATCCGTTACAGCGAGGCGGTGACCCAGGACGAAGTCATGGCCCTGGCGGCGCTGATGACTTACAAGTGCGCCATTGTGGACGTGCCCTTCGGTGGATCCAAAGGGGGCATCTCTTTCAATCCGAAGAAATACACCCGCGAACAGGTGGAGCACATCACCCGCAGATACACGGTGGAGCTGGTCCGCAAAAACTTCATCGGTCCCGGCGTGAATGTCCCCGCGCCGGATCTCGGGACCGGCGAGCAGGAGATGGCGTGGATTGCCGACACCTACGACGCCCTCAACCCGGGGCAGATCGATTCCCTCGCCTGCGTCACCGGCAAGCCGGTGTCCCAAGGTGGCATCCGCGGGCGCCGGGAGGCCACCGGGCGCGGCGTTCAATACGGCATTCGTGAAGCCTTCAAGCACCCGGAAGATCTGAAGAAGCACGGCCTCTCGGGTCCCCTGGAGGAAAAGCGCGTGGCAATCCAGGGATTCGGCAATGTGGCGTATCACGTGGCCAAGTTCCTCTCCGAGAATGACGGTTGCCGCGTCGTGGCGGTGGGCGAGGTGGACGGTGGGGTGGCCGACCCCGACGGGTTGAACGTCGCCCAACTGGCAGAATACCGGGACAAGACAGGCTCCATCAGGGGCTTTCCAGGGAGCCGCCTCTTGGAGCACTCCCGGGATGTGCTGGAAGTGGACTGCGACATCCTGGTTCCAGCCGCCCTGGAGAACCAGATCACTCTGGGCAACGTGGACCAGGTGAAGGCCAGGATGGTGGCCGAGGCCGCCAACGGCCCCACCACGCCGGAGGCCAGCGAACGGCTCGCCGCGAGAGGTGTCATGATCATCCCCGACATCTATCTCAACGCAGGGGGCGTCACGGTCTCCTACTTTGAATGGACCAAGAACCTCTCCCACATCCGCTACGGACGCATGGAGAAGCGACTGGATGAGATCTATCGGGAGAAGTTGATCAATGTCCTGGAGCAGACCACCCGGCACTCCGTGGAAGAGGGGTATCGCCGCGAATTGATCCAGGGAGCCGACGAAGTGGACCTGGTCAACTCGGGGCTGGAAGGCACCATGCAGAACGCCTATGGGGAGATCCGGGAGCAGCTGCTCTCCGATCCGAGGCTGGGGGACTTGCGCACCGCGGCCTTCGCGGTGGCCATCCGCAAGGTGGCGCGGAGCTATATGGAGCTGGGAGTGTTTCCCTGAGCCGGCGCGTCGGGACTTATTTCTGGTTGAGCGTCCGGTAGGTCAAACGGTCCACATAGGCGTAAAAGACGCTATCCTTGGGTCGGTCGCGGTAGTGATCCGCGACTTCTCTCAGCTTTGCCGCCTCCGGGTCGTCGGAATCGAGGTTGAGCGCCTCGTCCAGCCGCTTGAGGGCCTCGGGGCAGTTCCCACCTTTCATGGAGACCACGGCCCAGTTGTACCAGGCATTGCGGATGAACAGTTGCAGCTCTCCCAAGTTGCGATCCTTGGGAAGCCGATAAAATTTTCGCAGGGCACTCTCATAATCCTTCTCCACGAAGTACTGCTTCGCGGTTTGAAGATCTTCCTCCAGTCGCTTCTGCTCCTGCACCTTGCCCGCGGCCAGGTCGAGCTGCTCCTTGGCCTCGATGTTCGCCGGATCCAGATCCAGGATCTTCGAGAAGGTCACCACCGCCTCGGAGTAGCTGCCTCGGCTTGACTGGGCCTTTCCCGTGGCAAACAGACCCGAGATCTGCCGCTGGATGTCCTGCGGCGACGGGGCCGGAGAGGCCGGGGCGCCGGGGAGGGGGGCGGGCCCCTCTGTCTGAAGCGCGGCAGCATTGCCGGGCCGGCTGCTATTGCTGCTCAGTCCTACGTTCGCACTCCCTGGTTCTCCACGGCCCGCAGTGTGGGGATTCAGGGGGACCTGCCCCTTTGGCGGCAGGCGTGAGCCACCTCCCTGGCCTGAAGCGGAAGCGGAACGCTGTCCGAGAAGCCACCACCCACCGCCGGCTGCTGCCAGCAATACCAGTAATCCGAAGGCGATCTTTGCGAGCGGCAGTCCACCGCGCCGACGAGCC
>Ga0066710_100002382_pt1 | contig 15105 bp, 27 predicted proteins | sample GraSoiAngelo_159_FD_79666 | JGI IMG/M metagenome (GOLD analysis project Ga0066710, IMG submission 79666) | Grasslands soil microbial communities from the Angelo Coastal Reserve, California, USA - 14_1009_16_40cm | ecosystem: Environmental > Terrestrial > Soil > Grasslands | place: USA...
CCCGGGCCGTAGACGTTATACCAACGGTTAGGCTGGTTAAGGCCCAGCTCGAACGCATCGACTGTTTTACTATTCTCGTGTCCCATTATACTAGGTTATACCTGAGGTGGTCCCTGTGGCGGCTGGCCTGGCCCAGGAGGGCCGGCGGGAGCCTGAGGCGCTGGTGCCGGGCCTTGTGGAGGGGCGGCCGGCCTTGGCGGGGCTCCTGGTGGGGCTGGCGGGGCCGGTGGCAGCGGTGGCGGGGTAGGAGGCATCATAGCCTGCTGAAGCTCCTGGATGCTCCGCTGGACGGTCATCTTCTCTTCTTCTTGCTTTACCGCGATTTCCCGCATACGTTGCTCGTGGCTTCGTATATGGGCGGTGATGATGGTAATAGCCTGATCACCAGGCTTTTCTAGGTTCAGTTCCTTCATAAAGCGGACGTGGTGGTTGAGGTGGACCGGGTGGTTGTCGTACTCTCCGGCCTCGATCTGGATCTTGCTGTCCCGCATCTCCACGTTCTCGGTGCGGGCCACGTTGATGTCGACAGAGTCCTCTCGGAAGATGTCGACGGCGGACTGCATCTCGAGGAACTCGAAGAACTTCGCCTCGTCCGGCTGGTTCCGGTCGTTACGGAAGAAACCACGGTCGAGCATTTCCAACGCGAACTGCATGCGTGCGGCTCGAGACATCGGTAGGGAAGATCCGACGTCGACGACGACCCGGTAGCGTCCTTCCAGCTGGTTACGGCTGAACTCGACGACCGACGCGTTGTTCCCGACACCCATGTAGACTAGGCGGGTTTCGGTGTAGAACTGCTTGGCCAGCTCGAGGATGTGAGTAGCGACCTTGCGGAAGCTGTTCTCGTTCCACTGCAGGACTGGACCGAATGGCGTATCGTCTGCCTCTTGCAGCATGGCCATACCGGCGGCGGTGCGTACACCAGGAGGGTTCATCCCACGGCTGATGTAGTGATGGGACGACGTCTCCATCATGTCCGACTCGGTGCGGTCGAGCTCTTGCAGTACGTAGCCAGGGATAGGAGGCGGGACCCACGGTTCTGGCCGGCCGCCCAGCGGGCTGTAGTAAACCTTCTCGCCCGGCTCGCTCGTCCACGCGTCCTGGCTGATTTCGGCCGAGGTCGGGATGAGGAGCTTGGGCTTGGACATCAAGTTCTTGTTCTCTATGATCTGACTACGGGTGCGGTTGTACTCGCGTTGTAGCGGGATCAACTGCTCGATCACTCCGCCGGCCCAGAAGCGGCCAGGGTAGATGATGTAGTCAAACTTGATCAACGGGATCTCGCCGTGCTCGTACGGGAGATTCTCCTCATAGAGGACGAGGGTGTCTCCGACGAAGACGGCGTGGCGGCCTTGCGGGTACTTACCGGATGCCTTCTCGAAGTACTCCTTCAGCCGGGCCATGTCTTTGGCCTGTGGAGGAGTCTCTCGGATGCCCGTCCCGCCCTGCATGATCGGGTCGAACGGGTAGACGACCGCTTCCAGACCTGCCTCAGGTTGGATCTTTTCCTTAAAGTCCGGGTAGCGCTCTCGTAGACTATCGACCTGGAAGGCTTTGGCCCGCCAGACCCAGTTCATGTCGTCGACGGTGGTAGCGGTAGGCTCCGGGTAGACTTCAAACGGGGAGACGACGTCGAGCCCGACCTCGCCCATCTTCTGGACGGCCGCCTGCGGATTCTTCAACAGCTCGTCCGGCTCGACCATCTCCGGCATTTCGACGTTGTCGCCGGCTGCGTGGTCCCACCACGGCATGACGAACGCGGTGCCGCAGGAGAGCATCCAGCTGAAGAGCTCGATGGACTTGCGCCCGTCGAAGTCTTGGCTGTTCCAGATGTGCTTGACGAGCTTGTCCCCCACCTTCGCGGTGAGGATGTCTTGCTCATCTCCTGAAGCCGGGACTACGTCCGGCAGTGGGCGGGTCTTGAGCAGACGGCCCAGGGAGCTTCTCCAGATAGGGAGAATGCGGTTGGCGACTAGGCGGACTCGCCATGGCGGTGCCGGCGGCTCGATGATCTTGCGCTGGAGCTTGTGCCAGACAGAGTACTGGCGCCCGATCAACCAGGCGAGATTGAGACGCCACTGTGTCTCGTACGAGTTCCGGGCGTTTTCCGCATCCGTAAATCGTTCGGTCAGTGTGCCCCGTACTTTAGAGTCCAGCTTGATGCCGTCAGCCATTAATACTCAGTCTCCTCGCCAAACTCTAGTAGGGTGGCCTGGTCGTGCGCCTTGCGGCGCGTTGCGAGCATGGCCTCCCATTCATCGTCCTGCATTGGGTTGTCCCCGGCTGGGCGAGGGGCGAGGTGACCTTCCTGCGCGGCCTTGGCGATCACGTATTCGGAGGAGTTGCGGGAACCAGCGAGGAGAATCAGTTTGTCGATCAGTTCCTTACGGCTCTGTTCAAGGTGCCAGATGTAGAAAGCAAGGCCCCCTAATACAACGACACCAGCAATTACTGCCAGCCCTGTAAGATCCCACATAACAGCTCCTATTTCTCATCGAGATCTCCGCGTTTCGTACGACGGATCATCTCGTTTCTCATCTTGCTTTCACTTACCTGCAGGGCGTCACAGATAAGGGAAAACGTATCGGAGTCCAGAAACTTCATTGCATCTAACCCGTACTGCAGCCGTTCGTAGAGCGGTTCCCTGCCTTGCACGATGCTCTTGATGTCGAGGGCGGCCTGGCGGAGGATACCTACGATGAGGTACTTGAGGTACTCTTCCTTCTTTTGTTTTCTTAACGCTTGACGAAGTGGAATTGGATCCATGTATCACCCCTAGGATCCTAGTATACCATAAAGCGTCAAGCTTCCCAAGTCTGATCGTATAATCTTTCTTTGGGGATGCCTTGTGCCCAGTCGGGCGCTTGGCGACGCTGCTCGGGGGAAGGGGTAGGCCGGGAGACGAGGAGGTATCGGAGGGCGTCTAGGGCGTGGTCGTTCATCTTGCGGGGCCGCTCGGGCTCGTTTCGTCTGTTTCGGGTAGCCGGCCGGAGTTCGTCCCATATGTACTCCTTGAACTCTCGTATGAGGTTAGGGGCAGTTCCAGAAAGGATCTGGAGCTTCGGCAACCCGGTGGCCGGGTCGTCGACGTTGAGGTACCGCTGGACGACTGCGATGCCGGCGCCGACGTCGCGGAGGGCCTCCGAGATGGGGGCCTTAACGACGGGAATACCAGTCATGTAGTACTGCTGGGCCGGGCTCTCGCCTGAGGTACTGTCTTTATTGAAGGCGGACGGGTCGATCACCGAGTACTGGAACTTCTCCAGTGGGATCAGCTGGCCTGTCCTGGGGTCTTTCGTGGTGCGCCGCTTGACGATCGCCTTGGCGTGATCCAAAGCAAGCGGGCCGGGTTGGTAGTACTCATCGTAGACGTAAACCGTGCCGGTTGGGCTGATCGTTGCCCATAGGCACACCGTCGGGTTGCGTTGACCGTGGTCAATCGCTCGGTAGCGGTGCCAATACTCTGGGATGTTGCGGGTCCACTGCGCGTTAATAAGGATGCCTGGGGAGATATGGCGCGGGGTCAGGTTGTAGACCAGCCCGCCGGCCTCGTCCCAAGAGCCCTTGAAGTGGCGCTTCTTCCATTCCTCAGGCATCGCTTCCATGTCAGCGATGTACTCCTCAGGAAGGTTCTTAACGTTGTCCAGGGTGGATCCTTCGACCAGGAAGTAGGCTCCCGAGTCGAATCCCGGAATCTTGTTGTGGCCAGACGCTTCCTGGCCTTCCTTCGTGAACAGCTGCCAGTACCAGTTCCTGCCCCGGTAGTTGGCTTCTAGAAAGGCGTACTGGCGGGGCAGGTTGCCCCACCTTCCGGCCTGGCGGCGCAGGCGCTTAGTCAGTTCCTGCCAATGGTCCTCTGTAAGGCCGTCGTCGTCTGCCTGCGATATGCCGAAGAAGTTTAAGTTCTCCGACCTGTACTTCTTCGGATCCTCGAGGTTACGAAAGAGGATGGTGCTCGTGGCCTCTAACCGGGGGCCGGCCCGTAGTTCTAGGACTCCACCGCCGCCTTCCGAGCGGCGCCATTTCTTGATGAGGCCTTCCGGACAGATTTCCATAAACTGCGGAATCAGCGTTGAGACGAGCTCGGGATAGGTGAAACGCGCTAGAAGCCCTCTGGAGTCTGGGTGCTTCACAGCGATGGCGATAGCCCGTCGGCAGAACGCAGACGTTTTGCCGCAGCCCATTGTCCCGACATAGGCTGCGTATCGCTTAGGGGTGGTGATGAACGCGACCTGCTTAGGATTCCACTCGCGCTCAAAGACTTCTGTACTACTCATATGTACCCTTGGCAGGATCCGCTACTGGCTGTCCTGTCGGGGATACCGGACGAGCACGACGGGCGTCTGACTGGACTGGTCCGTAGTCTCGGTTCCAGGCTTCCATAGAGATGTGATCTCGTAGTTCGCGGATAGCCTGGGTTAGTTGCTGGATAGCGTCGTACAGCTCGTCGAGGGTGGTGTTATCCCGCTGCGGCCGTTGGAGGGGATTGGTCTCGTCCTTCGTCGGAGGCAGCGACAGGTTGTAGTTGTTCGGCTGGTTCGGCATTCTTTGCTCCCGTGAGGGCTTCAATGCCCACCATGATTAGCAGTACAGTCAGCTCTCCGACCCCGGACATAGGCGTTTGCAGCACCATATCCTCGAGGTCGCGGTACAGCTCCTCGGGTATGTTGACGGCACGCCAGCGGGTGGGATTCTTTGGACCGGCCATTATTCTGGCTTTAAGAGCATCTGGTGCTCGATGAAGTTAGCCGCGACCAGGAAGCCTAGACCAACTAGGATGTTGCCGGCTGACGCATATCGGAACCACTCGGCGCACCCGTAGGCTTCGATGATGCTCGGCGCGACGACCATCGGGTTGGCTACACGGTGTAACAGAGGCAGCCCGGAGTTAACGTTGTCGCTGATGGAGTGTTCGACTGTGAGGGCTACGACGAGGAAGGCGAACGCGGCTGCAAACCCACGGGCCGCGAAGATGGCAAGGGCGGCTGCCCAGATGCCGGTCTCAAGTGCGCTGAAGGCAGAGATGCGGTCGGCCGGTACGTCGATGTTGATGAACGGGAACTTGCTTTGGAAGAGTGGGCGCTTGTTCTTGAGGTTGTAGGAGAGGATATGCTCGACCACGAGGCCGACGAATAGGAGTCCACCACCAAGCACCCGACCACCGCCCTTGATCAGGGCGAACCAGCCGGTGAGGGCGGCGTCTTCTATGGCGGTAACAATGCCGATCTTACGAAGGAAGTCCATGTTTACCCCTTTGTAGGTACTAGATTTACTGGCCAACGGAGCCAGTACGGTACGGTCGGAGGTACTGACATGTCTCGGAAGTTAAGTGCATGACCCGGATGGATCTCGTCGCCCATAAGCCAGGCGGTCTGCGGGATGAAGTCGTAGCCCTTCGGTGTAGGGAGGGCGTCTTTTAGAGTCCTTTGTTTCTCGGTGTAGTAAGGGTGAGGGGCTGTTAGATCTTGGTCCCTGTCAGCAGGAAGAACGGCCTTCCCGCCAGGCAGACCTGACGGCTTCGTTCTCGCGCCGGTGTCGTACGCCCTGTCAGGCTGGCTGAGTACGTACTGCAGCCATTCGAGGCGCCGGAGTTCGTCAGGCAGGAGACGGGCCATTAGACAAACCGATCGCCACTAGGGGCAAACAAACCAAAGAGGGGACGCCTCATAGCGAGTCGGTTCTTAATCCACTGTACTATCATATCTCGACCAGCGCTCCCTCTACGAAGCGATCTTTCGCCTCGGTGATGGTGAACTTCTTGCCGTCGTCGATGTGGACTGGATCTCCGAAGAGGACGCCGTATCGCAGGCCCAGCGCCTGTGCGATCTCTCCGACGCGTCCCCGCTTCTCAACGGGAGAGGCCTCGAAGTCGATCGCCCGGCCCCAGTTGTGGTACGACAGGCCAGGCTGGGACGGCTCGTGCACGATGCCGCGTCGCTTGCGGCACTCGAAGTTGTTCGTCGAATCGTTCCAGCAGTCGATTAGCTCTTGCTGGTAGGCGTTGCTGCGGTAGGCAGTATTGAGGGTGACGGCGATGCCCTCGGCCTTAGCCCTCTCGATGACTAGACGGATGAGCTTGGCGAAGTCCGGGGCCGCTTGCATTATAGAGGATACTTGTTCTTGAAGGCGGTGACGATCGCCGCCATGATGTTTTGTACTGTCGTTCGCTGTGCCGGGGTCATTTCGTCCAGGACGTTTATCGGCGATTGTGGGGTCGATGAAACAAGCAGGCCGTTCTCTTTAATGGTAAGCTTCCACTCTACCGTCAGCTGCTTGGTATCAACGTCGAAAGAGATGAGGGTTGGTTCGGCTTCCAATGTCTTGGTGACGGTCTTAGCCATAGGAACCTAGGCCCTTATCTGCAACTTTCTCTTCAAGCTTCTCTAGTATCTGAACGAGGACGTAATGAAGCGGCTGGCCCGCTACCGGTGCGGGCAATCCCAATCGGAGAGCTATCGCGCGGATGCGTTCGTTGCCGTCCGCAACCTGCTTCTCAAACTCCTGGTCATCCATCTTATAGCTCCTTAGTGTCTAGGTTTTCCTTGAACACGAAGTCGACCTTGCCCTTGTGTTCTACCTCGGAGCGCTCTCGGTAGGATGGGTCTAGCTTGCCGAGAAGGAACTTCAACAGGCCATCACTGGTCATGGCCCGCTTCTGGAGCACGGCCTCGAGCTCGTCCTTGAGGAGGATCTCGTTCTCTTCTATGATCTCGTCCATCGACTGGGCGAAGACAACGTCTTCCAAGATCCATCTCTTCAATGTCTTGAGAGACAGATCCGCCTCCTCAAGGGCCTTCGAGCGCATACCCCACTTACGGAAGGCAACAAGGAAACGCTCCTTGTGCGGGAGGGACTCGTCGGTCTTGATCTTGCGTGGCCTCGCCATAAATGAAAAGGCCCCGGGTTACGGGGCTTTCGGTTCGAGCTTTGCCATTAAGTCGTGGGCTCCGAAGGTAGCCGCCGCGACAACGAGCACGTTAGCGGCTTTCGTGAGCTGGGTCAAGAACGGATTTGTGATTACGGCCTTGAGCCCCACCATGCCAAAGATATCGACGCCGTATACATAAGTGAAAATAGCAGCAAGAGCAACGACAACCGCCTTAGTCTGAGTCTCATTCTTTACTCCTAGCCACCGGATCCCTTCGACGACTGTCTTGACGAAGAGACCTAGCGTGCCCAGCATAGGAACGATCTCGAGTAGTTTGTCCATTATACCATGTAGGCGACAGCGTGACCGGATTCGATCATTCTCGCACTGAAGTCGGATCCGTCCGGTAGTATGATTCTAGCGAGGAACCTACCGTACTTGTCTTTGCGGGAAGCGGTTAGCGTGACGAGAGTTCCTGGCGGGCAGATCGAAGTGGCGTAGTCTCGTGCTTCCTTACCGCCGGGCTGGCTAAGCTCTGGGGCGTTGATGCCTTCCACACGTACGTGCTCGCCGTGGATGACTTCTCCCGGCTTGCTCCCACGATGTACAACGGGAGTATCCCCGTCATACCACACGTCGATGAGGGCAGGGAAAGTGTAGACCCAGGTTGGGATACTAACTTCGCTCATAGGAAGGGATCAGCCACCACGGAGCCGCCTTAGCAAACGGCTCAACGCGACGGGCCATGACTGTCCCGTTGCGGAGGAGGAGAGGGCCCGCTAAAGGAGGGCACAGGGGTTGTGCCCCTCCATCTTCATTATACCATATCTTGTGGGTTTGTCAAGTGGGGGACCACCAGGGACTCGAACCCTGAACCTGGGGCTTAAAAGGCCCTCGCTCTATCCGTTGAGCTAGTGGTCCGTGGCGCGCCCACCGCGAGTCGAACGCGGCTTCCCGGCTTCGCAGGCCGGAGGTTTATCCGATAACCTATGGGCGCATGGAGGGCCCGGGGAGAATCGAACTCCCGTCTAGGGTTTAGGAAACCCCTATTCTTTCCACTGAACTACGGGCCCTAACCCTGTACTATCCTCGTACAGGTCGCCTGCCCGGATTCCGACAGGCTAAGTTTGAATGAGTAAGCTATTACGCCGGGTTCTGTCCAGATCCTACGCTCGGGCCGTAAGACCCTGGCCGATCATCTGTCTGGGCCAGCTGTTACCAGCTAGCTCGTGCGCTCATTTAGGGTCTGCGAGCAGCGTCATCCCCAGGTCTGAGCTTGCACCGGATAGAGTTTGCCGCGTTTCACTCCGGCAACTTCGCCCCCTGTACGCGAAAGCGGATGCCCTAGGTCGGCCTAGGCCATTAAGGGAGCCATCCTTGCCGGCATCGTCACTGTGGCACTGGTCCTCGGGTCACCCCGGATGGCCGTTAGCCACTATCCTGCTCTTTGGAGCCCGGACGTTCCTCTGTCGGTTGGGTGGTATCTGTAGCGGGACGGAACCCAACGCCAGGCTCTACGTGGCGTTGGGCTGTCCCTCCCACCACCGTACAGCGATCAGCTTGCCTACTCACATCTAGTGTAGCACGTCTGTCAATTGGCCGGCCCGGAGGGAATCGAACCCACATAGACCTGTTTAGAAGACAGGCGCCTCATCCATTAGGCTACGGGCCGTGGTACCCCGTGGTGGAGTCGAACCACCAAGTGCCGGTTTATAAGACCGGTCAGATCACCGTATCTGCTACGGGGTATGGCGGAGAGGGTGAGATTCGAACTCACGAGGCTTGCGCCTACCCGCTTTCCAGGCGAGCGCACTAGTCCACTATGCGACCTCTCCTTGCTAAGGACTTACCGATCTTGTTAAGGCCTTCTTCTAGCGTCTCGCATGGCGTTCCTACAACTACACTATCGTCGCGCCAGAAGTTTAGGTCGTGGAAGTCTCCTAAATGGATAGGAGTGAGAACCATAATGTACCAGAAATCCTTATGGTTCGTTATTTCAACTTCGATTTCCCTGTACCCAGGAGGTATCATATGGTAGGCCCGGTCGGATTCGAACCAACGACCCCTCGCACGTCAAGCGAATGCTCTACCTCTGAGCTACGGGCCTATACCTCAGTGTTACTCATAGTATTTTCCGCCCCGGCTACCTGCTCATCCGGTAGTCCTAGCGGCCAAACAACCACTTTGTTACTTCAGCGTGAGCGTGTTGTTCGTTTCTACATGTGTTGTTCGTTTCTACATAGACACCTCACACGGGAATTTGTCTGGAGCGGCCCACGGGAATCGAACCCGTCTCTCAACCTTGGGAAGGTCGTGTTCTACCGATAAACTAGGGCCGCATGGAGCGGGAGACGAGATTCGGACTCGCGACCTCATCCTTGGCAAGGACGCGCTCTACCGCTGAGCTACTCCCGCTTGGTACCCGACCAGGGAATCGAACCCCGCCAGCCGCTGTGTAGGAGCGGTGCACTACCACTATGCGAGTCGGGTATGGCTCTGGAGGATGGATTCGAACCACCGACCAACCGGTTAACAGCCGGCCGCTCTACCCCTGAGCTACTCCAGAATATGGGGTGACCGGCGGGTATCGATCCCGTCTCTAGGAGGTTCACAGCCTCCTGTGCTGCCTCTACACTACGGCCACCATGGAGCGGGTAGGGAGAATCGAACTCCCACCTCTTGCTTGGAAGGCAAGGGCACGGCCACTATGCAATACCCGCATTTTGGTGCTCGCGGAGGGAGTCGAACCCCCACGGCTATTATACCACAGGCTTCTGAGACCTGCGCGTCTGCCAGTTCCGCCACGCGAGCTTGGTGCCGGGCGGGAGACTCGAACTCCCATGGCTGTTAACCGCTAGGCTCTCGACCTAGTGCGTCTACCGTTTCGCCAGCCCGGCTATTGTATTCGTCTTCGGCCGGCGCCTGTACACGCCAGTCTTGACGTAATCCCTGATCGTCTTCTCTAGCTGCAAGATTACTCCGCTCGGACGGGCGTCTCGCAGCAGTGTCGGCAGCCAGCCCGGCACACGTTTGATCGTGCCGTCCTTCTGCTTATGCGTCTCCCAGACCGGGATGAGAACCTTTGCAATGAAGTACAACTCAAATGGCCCGTAGCAGACGGCCTCGAGCAGGAACTCGTGCTTGATCCGCATTACGTCCATCGTACCTCGTTGTTACACACCCAGAGGAGTGGTAGGCCCGGTGGGATTCGAACCCACACGTCTTGTGGACATCGGTTTTTGAAACCGACGCGTCTGCCGTTCCGGCCACGGGCCTATGGTGCAGGTAGAGAGATTCGAACTCCCACGGGTTTCCCCACTGGCTTCTAAGACCAGCGCGTCTGCCATTTCGCCATACCTGCATGGTTGGGGATGTGGGACTCGAACCCACGACCCCACGCTCCCGAAGCGTGTGCGCTACCACTGCGCTAATCCCCATTGGTGAGCCCCGAGGGATTCGAACCCTCACTGAACCGGGTTTAAGCCGGTGCCCTCTACCGGTTGGGGTACGGGCTCTTGGTGGACCGACGGGGAGTCGAACCCCGAATCTTCGCCATGCCATGGCGCTGCGTTCCCATTACGCTATCGGCCCGCGTCAAGCAACTTGTAGTACTCGTCCCACCTCTCACTGACTTCTTTCCAGGTAGGACCGTAATCTCCCTTGAGGTAGGCTGTAGGCCGGGCGCCGTCCACTACCCACGCTCTGAGATGCTCGAATGTACGTACGAGCTCGGTAGACAATGGGGAACGTGGATGGCGTTCCATCCGCATCCGTGTGAACCCGGCCGGATTTGTGAGCGCGAAGACGATCGTGCCGTCTTCCTCAACGTCCAGCAGACATTCCATCTCTGGGATCTGCACTTTGCACCACGGTGTTACCGTATATAATGCCTTGCTATGGTGGACCTGGGGAGAATCGAACTCCCATCCCGCCCGTGCGAGGGGCGTGTGCTTCCATTATACCACAGGCCCTTGGTATCCCCACGGAGATTCGAACTCCGGTTCTCGCCTTGAAAGGGCGGCGTCCTGCCTCTAGACGATGGGGACATGGCCATCCCGAAGGGACTCGAACCCTTAACATTCGGTTTAAGAGACCGACGCTCTAACCAGTTGAGCTACGGGATGATGGTGGAGCTAGACGGGCTCGAACCGTCGACCTCCCGCGTGCAAGGCGGGCGCTCTTCCACTGAGCTACAGCCCCATGGTGGACCATGTTGGAGTCGAACCAACCACCTCCACTTTATCAGAGTGGCGTCCACACCGCTAGACGAATGGTCCATGGCAGGGGTAGTAGGAATCGAACCCACAGTTGCGGTTTTGGAGACCGCCGGTTTACCATTAACCGATACCCCTATGGCGGGGACGACGGGAATCGAACCCGTGACTCCGGCTCGACAGGCCAGCATCTTACCACTAAACGACGCCCCCTTATGGCGCACCCGGCAGGAATCGAACCCGCTATACGACGTTCGAAGCGTCGTGTGATGTCCAGTTCACTACGGGTGCATGGAGGCGGTTGAGGGATTCGAACCCCCGGCTGGAGAGTTTGCAGCTCCCTGCGTTGCCTCTTCGCCAAACCGCCTGGTGGACAGGGAGAGAATCGAACTCCCCACGCCGGCTTCTTCAGAGCCGCGCTCTACCACTGAGCTACCTGTCCATGGTGGGCGGAGAAGGACTCGAACCTCCGTAGACCTTTCGGTCATGGGCTCTACAGGCCCGTGCAATTGCCGCTATGCGATCCGCCCGTATGGTATCCCCGACAGGAGTCGAACCCGCCTTTCGGCCTTGAGAGGGCCGCGTCCTAACCGATAGACGACGGGGACATGGTTGCGGGGCCTGAGTTGAACAGGCTCTGGTGGGTATGAACCACCCGTGGCACCGGCCCACTCCCCCGCATGATGCACCCACTAAGCCGTAGCCCAGTGAGCGGTTCTCTGCTATTTCTCTACTAGAAAATGATACCCTATCCAAGCCCAGACTGCAAGCCTGTATGGCCAGGTGATGTGGCGCTTGATGAAGTCGGTCAGCGGCACCCACATGTCGTACCGGTTCGCTAGCCCCAGCGTCTCAGCGACCGCGAAGAAGCCACCGAATACCCACCAGATCCAGTCAGCTACGTATGTGTGCATGTTACTTGGCGGAGGGTAGACGATTCGAACGCCTACGCGGTCACCCGCGCCCTCAGTTTTCGGGACTGGGCCGTTGCCATTCCGGCACCCCTCCATGGTCGGGGATGCAGGATTCGAACCTGCGATCTCAACTTTCCAAAAGTTGCGGGACGGGCCGCTTCCCTAATCCCCGATTGGTACCGAAGGGTGGACTCGAACCACCGGCCTTACGGGTATGAACCGTCTGCGCTACCACTGCGCCACTTCGGCTGGCGGAAGATGAGCGATTCGAACGCTCGGAGCCTTTCGGCTCAGACGCTTAGCAGGCGCCTCCATTAAACCACTCTGGCAATCTTCCTGGCGGAGGGCGAGGGATTCGAACCCCCACAGCTACGTGCTGCCACTCGTGTTCAAGACGAGGCCGTTACCTTTCCGGCAGCCCTCCTGGAGCCCCAACAGGGAATCGAACCCTGCCACCGGCCTTACCAAGGCCGTGCACTACCACTATGCTATAGGGGCATGGTCGGGACGTCCGTTGATCCGGACCAGGGCTAGCCCCGCGTTCACCGCATCCCGATGGAGCCCGAAGCGCGAATCGAACGCGCACCTGCGGTTTACGAAACCGCCGTTCTACCATTGAACCATACGGGCTGGAGCCGGCGACAGGATTCGAACCCGTGACCTTCGCTTTACAAAAGCGCCGCGCTACCACTGCGCCACGCCGGCTTTGGCTGAGGAAGAAGGAGTCGAACCCTCATTCACGGGTTCAAAGCCCGCTGTCCTACCGTTAGACGATTCCTCAACGTGCTTGTCAAGGTGCTGTTCTTGCTTTTCACGACGGCGGTGACAAGTATCGCAAAGACAGACGCACTTGTCAATCTCCGCCTGAAGCTTCTTGCTACCTACCAGATGCCGCTCGTGGGTCGCGCTACCAATCGTGAACGACTTCTCTTTCTTGTCTAGATGGTGGAACGTTAGGTTGGTAGTGCTCCCGCAATCAGCGCATTCCCTGCGCTGCGACAGGATCTGCTGCATCGCTTTGGTCTTCTGTAACCGGAGCCGTGCCTGGCCTTTCATATTGGCTGCCGAACCTGGATTCGAACCAAGCCTTCGGGTTTCAGAGACCCGCGTACTACCCCTATACTATTCGGCAATAGGGAACACCTATCCACTATACTCATTATACCACACTTTTAGAGTTTGTCAAGGGTATTTCTGCGCCCACGAAGGGTCGCGTTCAGATGATCGTCCAGGGCCCTCCACTCCAGCCATACGAGCAGGCCCCAAAGATCGTAAGCAGCGTTAACCCAGTTTTCATTCCAGATCAGCTTCAGCATAGTCCCGCCGTAGAACTGGGTGTACCGGATCTTAAAGTCTATCTCCCTCATGAAGACAGCACCGACAGGCTCCCGTCTACTCGCACACGGAATAGCTCCACCTTAGGAACACGGCGGAGAATAACTGCCTCAGTAGGCCCATGATCTACCTGCTCGGGCCGCCCGCCCAAGCTTGGCAGGGACAGGCTGATGCTTTCCGATCGGTTGAGTAGGTAATCCCTGGGCGTTATCCACGGCCGGTTGGACTCAGTGATCCGGATATGCCACGTACCAAACGGTAGTGGCGTGATCTCAAACTCCAGCTCGACCAGCTTGGACACTGGGAACTTTAGCCCTTTTCCCACGGCTCTAACCCTACTACCTGTATACCATGCACTCCGAGCTGCTGGTGAAGCCACCACTGCAGCTGTATCCGCAGATCTTCGACGGTGGCGTTAGGCTTCTGCCCTCTAGGCGGCTCCGTGCCATAGTCCTGCTTGTGTAGCATCTGAGCGATCTCGCCAACCCAGTCGCCGTTGTTCGCGGACGTGAAAGGCCTCAGCCCTGGCTTGTGCACCGGCTTGCCATTCGCGTCGAAGTAGTGCCCATAACCCAGCACGTCTTCCAACAGCCACATCAGGTTGGCTACCTGATACTCGTTCAGCCTCAGGGTCCAGGTGGCCGGTCCGCCTTTCGCTATATGCGGCCATAGCACATTCATTACGAACCCTCCCCTATCCTTGTCCCTAGCAGCTCGAGGCGCTTCCTGCGCCAGGCTTCTAGAGCCGGCCGCGTGAGCTTGGCCTCTCGCAGGGCCAGGTCCACTACCGGCATGATCTGCATCTCCTCGAACATACTAACATTCCTGCCGATAGATGGCAAGGCGGTCTCCAGGGCTTCCAGAAGCATCATTGCCTCCCGCTTGTACTGCACTTCCTTATTTGGTTTTCTTGGGGTTCGCTTGGTTCGTGACATAACCGCTCCTCCACCAGTCAGTCTCTTTCCAGTCTTTAGTTTGGTAGTTGAAAATGTTCGCTGCCTCGACCTGCTGGACGATTGCCGGTAAGCTGAAGCAGACCGTCTCCGTGCCCCACTCGAGCGCCCTGACATGATACACCGGCGTCCCGGCCATATCCCCTAAGAACTGGATCTCGATGGTAACGTCGGGGAACTTACCCGGTCCTTGCGTGGATGGCCGCGTAGTACCGGGAAGGAAGAGCAAATTCCAAGTATGCAATAACATCGTCAAGTGTCGCCTTTCCAATTCTGTCGTAGGGGATCCACCCTCCCCTATACGGGCCATATGGGAAGGTGACGTACCAATACCAGTCTCCTGAATGGACGTCCTGCCGCTTGCTTAGGCTGAACTCTATCTCGATCATGCGCCGTTAGGGTACATCTCTAGGATGGGAATGACGTCAGCAAGATCTCCGGACCAGGGCTCTAGCTTCCAGGCCTTCACGGTCGCAGGCGGCGGGTACATCCGCAGGATCGGAATGCCAACCCCATAAGTGAAGTGGTGCATAGGACGATAGAACTCCACCGGATCCAGCTCAAGGTAGAACTCGTACTCTTTCATACGCCCCTCCTACGCAGTTCCCACTCCCACTCTAGGATGATCATCACGCCTTCCGGAAAGCGCAAACGTGAGGTTGACCCCAAACCTAGCACGCCAGCTTCTTTCCTTGGTAAGGGTGTGCCGTCCGCCAAGGCGGCGTAGAACACATGCCCTCCCCAAGAATGCGGCTCTGCTCTTAACGTAAACTTTATTTCTTTAGTGTTTCCCATGCATACTCCAAAAATTCTTCCAGCTC
>Ga0066710_100002383_pt1 | contig 15102 bp, 15 predicted proteins | sample GraSoiAngelo_159_FD_79666 | JGI IMG/M metagenome (GOLD analysis project Ga0066710, IMG submission 79666) | Grasslands soil microbial communities from the Angelo Coastal Reserve, California, USA - 14_1009_16_40cm | ecosystem: Environmental > Terrestrial > Soil > Grasslands | place: USA...
CCGCGGGCCGGATCGGGGAGCAGATCCTCTCCGACGTGGGCCGGTTCGAGGGCGCGGCGTCGCCCGCCGACGACATCACCCTGATCGTGGTGAAGGTCCAGTGACGGAGGAGCGGCGCAAGAGTCCCCGCTTCCCGGTCGAGGTGCCGGTGCGGCTGACTGCCAACGGCGCCTCCTTTCCCGGCCACCTGAAAGACGTCTGCCGGGACGCGGTGCTCGTCGAGACCCACCGCGCGCTGCCGGTCGATGCGGAGGTCTCGGTGGCGATGGCGCTGCCGGGCACGGGGGGGCCGCTCGAGGTCGGCGGCCGGGTCGTGCGGGTGGGCCATGGCGAGGGCGACGCCCACCGGGTGGCCATCCTCTTCACGAACGTGACCCCGGCCGCCGAGACCCGCATCGATTTCTTCATCGCCCAGCACGAGTAACGACGGCACGGAAATCACCCCGGGCGGTCCGTGAGGCGCATCACAAATCGCGCGGATTCGCCTGACCCTATACTGAGGTTGTGACGATGTTGAGGCGGGGCATGCGAGGGCGGGCGGGGGCGGTCCTGGCCGCCGCCCTCCTCCTGGGAGGGATGGGACGGGCGGGGGGGGAGGACCAGGTCCTCCGCTTCCCGAGCCGGACCGACCTGGTGGTGCTCTCCGCCATCGCCGTCGACCGCCACGGCCGGCCGGTCACCGACCTGCGGCGCACCGAGTTCTCGATCCGCGAGGACGGCCAGCCGCAGGCGATCCAGCACTTCTCCGAGGGCCGGGAGTCGCCGGCTCGCGTCCTGCTGCTGGTCGACGCCAGCGGCAGCATGAGCACGACGCCGCGCTCGTCCAGCCCCGTGATGGCGGCCCGGCAGCTCCTGTACGCGCTGGACCCGACGGACCAGATCGCGCTGGCCGGCTTCGACGACCACTACTTCGGGGTCGTGGCCTTCACCACCGATCACGCCCTGATCCTCCGCGGGTTCTCCGAGCTGCAGCCGTTCGGGTCCACGGCGCTCCACGACGCGCTTGGCCAGGCCGCCTCCGATCTCGCCACCCACGGCGAGGGCCGCCGGGCGGTGGTCGTGATCACGGACGGCGTCGACACCGCCAGCCACCGGTCGGCGGAGGACGTCATCGCCCGCTCGCGGGCCCTGGACGTACCGGTCTACGCGATCTCGGTGGTCTCTCCGCTGGACGATCCCGACTCGGGGCGGTTCACCGGGCGGCAGCGCCCGACCGCCGCCACCACCGGCAGCCGCGTGCTGGCCCGCTACGCCGAGATGTCGGGGGGCGCCGCCTTCGTGGTCAGCGAGTTCTCCGGCCTGAAGCAGGCCACCGACACCATCGTGGGCGAACTGAAGCACCAGTACCGCCTGGGATACGATCCGCCGCCCGGGCCCTTCCGGTTCCGGAGGGTCGAGGTCACCACCACACGCAGGGGCGTTTCGGTCAAGACGCGCAGCGGCTACGTGCCGCAGTCCTGAACCATCACCCGGGGCGCAGGCCCCGAGAGATTTGACGACAACGAATGGAGGTCCGATGAGGCCGATCATCCCGGTGTTCCTGATCGTCGGCGTGGCCGCCACCGGCTGCGCCACCAAGAAGTACGTGGGCAAGGAAGTGGGCGAGATCAACACCAAGGTCGAAAACCTCTCCGGGGAGGTCGAGAAGACGCAGGAGCGGGTCAAGCGCAACGAGGTCCGGATCGACGAGGTCAACCAAGCCGCGCAGACGGCCCAGGCCGGCGCCAACGAGGCCCGGGGCATCGGCCAGCAGGCCCTGACCCGGGCCACCGAGGCGGAGCGGGCGGCCAAGGGCAAGCTCATCTACACCGTGACCCTCTCCAACGACAAGGTGACCTTCCCCCTCAACAAGGCGAGGATCAGCGACGAGGCCAAGCAGATCGTCGACGGGGCGATCGTGCAGCTCAAGCAGGAGAACCGGGGGGTGTACTTCGAGATCGAGGGCCACACCGACTCCACCGGTCCCGAGGCCTACAACATGAAGCTCGGCGAGCAGAGAGCCGAAGCGGTGCGGAACTACATGCACGACGAGCTCGGCATCGCCCTCAACCGCATGGAAGTGATCTCCTACGGCGAGACCAAGCCGGTGGAGGACAACAAGACCCGGGAGCACCGGGCCCAGAACCGGCGCGTGGTGATCAAGGTCCTCGAGTAGGGAAAGTCGGAATAGCCGGGCCCCCGCCGCGGTATCTCGTCCGTGTGACGGCGGGGGCCTGGGGGCGGCGGGCGCCGTGGAGGATGCGGAGAGCGAGACTGGCCTGCTGGAGAAGGCCCGCGGGGGGAGCCTTCCTGCCTTCGAGGAGATCGTGCGGCGCTACCAGCGCCGGGTGTACGCCACCGCCTACCGGATCGTGCGGCGGCACGAGGTGGCCGACGACGTGGCCCAGGAAGCCTTCATCCGCGCCCACCGCAGCCTGGACCGCTTCGACGCCGCCCGCCCGTTCGGACCCTGGATCTGCCGCATCGCCGCCAACCTCGCCGTGAACCACGTGCGATCGCCCGCAGCCCGGGAAGAGGCGCTTCCCGACGGACACGCCGAGACGCCCTCCGCGGCGGCCTCTCCGCTGCAGGGCGTGCTGGACTCGGAAGCGCGCGCGATGCTGGAGCGGGCCCTCCAGGACCTGCCGGCCGAGCAGCGGGCGGTCTTCTGCCTGAGGGTCTTCGAGGAGCTGTCCTATCGCGAGATCGCCGATGTCCTGGCGATCTCCATCGGCACGGTGATGAGCCGGCTCTCACGCGCGCGGGAGAAGCTGCGCGAAGCGCTGGCTCCCTACCTCGCGGCCGCCCGCCGCGCCGGGAGCGAGCCGTGAGCGCCCACGTGGAGGACCGCCTGTCCCCCTACCTCGACGGCGAGCTGAGCGCCGGCGAGCGCGACCGCGTCGAGTCCCATCTGCGCGGCTGCCCCGCGTGCGCGCGACACCTCGAGGAGCTGCGGGCGGTGGATGCCGCCGCCCGCGCCCTGCCCCTGGAGGCGCCGGCCGGCTACTTCGGGTCCTTCTCCGGGCGTCTGCGCGAGCGGCTCCCGCAGCGGCGGGCGCGGCGCTGGCCGGCCTGGGCGCTGGCGGCGGCGGCGGGCCTCGCCCTGGCCGTGCTGGTGCCCCTCAGCGCGCGGCGGGTCGTCTCGCCGGTGCCAGAAGCGGTGAAGACGGACGCGTTGCGCTCCTCGACCCCGACGACGCTGGTCGCGGCGAGCCCGGCCTTCGCCGAGCCCCCCCGCGTGCGCGCCAAGACCGCGGCGGAGCCGGGGGCCGCGCCGCCGGCGGGCGTCGCCACCCCCGTCCCGATGATGGCCTCCCGCGAGCAGCTCAAGAGCGGCCTGTACGCGCAGAAGCGTTCGGGCCCCTCGGCGCAGGAGCCGTCGTCGCAGGCCGCCGCCAACCAGGCGGCGCCGCCGGCGGCCCCGGCCGCCGGCCCGGCTCCAGCGTCCGTCTCCGGGGCGGCCGAGCGCTTGGAGGGGGCCGAAGAGAAGAACAAGGAAGGCCCGCTCCGCAAGATCCAGCGCGACGAGGCCAGCCGGGGGGTCCGGACCGACGCGCAGCTCATGCGGGCCGACGAAGACGTGGGCTACCAGTCCCTCCTCGTCCGGCAGGCCGGCTCGGTCGACGAGGCCCGCCGCCTCGCCGACGCGTGGAAGACCTTTGCTGAGACCCATCCGGCGAGCCCGCGGGCCGACGAGGCGCGGGTGCGGGCCATCGAGGCGCGGGGCCTGGCCTGGCGGCTCTCCCACGATCCGGCCGATCTCGACCGCGTCCGGCAGTCCGCTCGCGCCTACCTGGCCTCGTCGCGGGCCCCCCAGCGCGAGCGCGTGCGCGCGCTGCTCGAGACCCTCCCCGCTTCGGAACCCTGAGCGGCGCGTCAGGACGCGGGCTGCGGCGGCGGCGCCGGGGCCGCGGCGGGCGCGGCCAGGCGGCTGTGGCGGAAGCCGTACGAGAAATAGATCACGGCCCCCACGATCAGCCACCCGAAGAACCTCATCCACGAGGACGGCGGCAGGTAGTAGATGAGCCCGAGGCACGACACCACGCCGAGCGTCGGGATGAGGTAGGGGCCGAGGGGCACGCGGAACGGCCGCGGGCGCCCGGGGTCCTTGACGCGCAGGACCGTGATCCCGATGCACACGAGGATGAAGGCGAACAGGGTTCCGATGTTGGTGAGGTCCACCATGGCGTCGAGCGAGGTGAAGCTGGCGGTGACGCCGACGAAGAGGCCGGTGACGATCGTGGCCACGTGGGGGGTCCGGAAACGGGGATGCACCCGGGCGAAGACCTGGGGCAGCAGGCCGTCCCGGGCCATGGCGAAGAAGATCCGCGGCTGCCCGAGCTGGAAGACGAGCAGGACCGCGGTGTGGGCCACCACCGAGCCGAAGGCCACGATCCCCACCATCCAGGACGACATGCCCACGTGCTTCATGGCCAGGGTCAGCGGCTCCGCCTGCTCGGTGGCGAGCGTCGTCTTGAGGTCGCCGTAGGAGATCATGCCCGTGAACACCGCCGCTACCGCGATGTAGACCACCGTGCAGACGACGAGCGAGCCCATGATCCCGATCGGCATGTTGCGCTGCGGGTTGCGGGTCTCCTCGGCGGTGGTCGAGATGGCGTCGAAGCCGATGTAGGCGAAGAACACGATGGCCGCCCCCGCCGCGACGCCGCCGAAGCCGTTGGGGACGAAGGGGTGCCAGTTGGCGCTCTGCACGTGGTGGAGGCTCACGGTCAGGAAGAACCCCAGCACGACCAGCTTCACCGCCACCATCGCGAAGTTGAAGCGGGCCGACTCGCGGATCCCCCATACCAGCACCGCCGTGATGACCATGACGATCCCGAAGGCCAGCACGTTGAGCACGATGGGCACCCCGGCCACGTGGGGCGCCTGCTCCACCACCTCCGGCATCCGGGCCATCGCGGTGCCGTAGTCGATGGCCAGCCAGCGGGGGAAGTGGATGCCCATCGTCTCCAGCCAGGTGTGGAAGTAGTTGGCCCACGAGATGGCCACCCCGACGTTGCCGATGGCGTACTCGAGGATGAGGTCCCAGCCGATGATCCAGGCCACCAGCTCGCCGAGCGTGGCGTAGGCGTAGGTGTAGGCCGAGCCCGACACCGGCACCATGGCCGCGAACTCGGCGTAGCAGAACGCGGTCAAGGCGCACACGAACGCGGTCAGCACGAAGGACAACATCAAGGCCGGCCCGGCCCCCGGGCGCTGGACGTCGCCCGCGGCCGCGGTGCCGATGGTGGCGAAGATGCCCGCGCCGATGATGGCCCCGATGCCGAGCGCGATCAGGTTCAGCGGCCCCAGGGCGCGGCGGAGCTGGTGGCCCGCCTCCCTCGTCTCGGCGATCAGCTCGTCGAGGCTCTTGGTCTGGAAGAGCTGCCCCAGCGGCACGGCGCACATCATAGCCCGCTTGGCTACAATTGGGCTCGTCGCCGCTCGAGGAGGTTCCTCTGCTCGTCGTGATGCGTCAGGACGCCACCGCGGCCGACATCCGCGGGGTCGTGGAGGCCGTCGAGGCCCGTGGCTACCGGGCCCATCCCATTCCGGGGGCCCAGCGCACCGCCATCGGCATCACCGGGAACAAGGGCGCGGTGGAGGCGCCGGTCTTCGAGACGCTGCCCGGCGTGCTGGAGGTCATCCCGGTCACCCACGCGTACAAGCTGGTCTCCCGCGAGGTGAAGCCGGACGACTCGGTCGTACGGGTGGGCGGGGTGCCGGTGGGCGGGCCCGAGCTGGCGATCGTGGCCGGGCCGTGCGCGGTCGAGTCGCGCGAGCAGCTCCTCACCGTGGCCCGCGCGGTCAAGGCGGCCGGCGCGCAGCTGCTTCGCGGCGGCGCCTACAAGCCGCGCACCAGCCCCTACTCGTTCCAGGGTCTGGGCGAAGAGGGCCTGAAGCTGCTGGCCGAGGCCCGGGAGGCCACCGGGCTTCCCGTCGTCACCGAGGCGCTCGACTCCGAGAGCGTGGAGCTCGCCGAGCGCTACGCCGACGCCATCCAGATCGGCGCGCGCAACATGCAGAACTTCTCGCTGCTGAAGCGGGTGGGCCGCGCCCGCAAGCCGGTGGTCCTGAAGCGCGGCATGTCGGCCACGCTGGAGGAGTTCCTGATGTCGGCCGAGTACATCCTGGCCGAGGGCAACTACCAGGTGATCCTGTGCGAGCGGGGCGTGCGGACCTTCTCCGACTTCTCGCGCAACACGCTCGACCTCGCGGTGGTCCCCGCCGTCAAGCGCATGAGCCACCTGCCGATCCTGGTGGATCCCTCGCACGGCACCGGACGCCGGGAGAAGGTCGCGCCGCTGTCCCGGGCCGCGGCGGCGGTGGGGGCGGACGGGCTCATGATCGAGGTCCATCACGACCCCAACCGCGCCCTGTCCGACGGGCCGCAGTCGATCACGCCCGACATGTTCGAGGAGCTGATGCGCGAGCTCCGCCAGATCGCCCCGGTCATCGGCCGCCGGCTCTAGGTCAGGCGGCTTTGCTCTTGAACGCAGAGACCGCAGAGATCGCGCAGAGATCGCAGGGAACAAGGATGGAGCCACAGCTGCGAGCGGAGCGGGATTCACTCCCGCGGAGCGAGCGGGGGGTCTGGGGGTGCGCCGCTAGCACCCCCCAGCTCAATTAAGCCGGATGACCTTGCGCTCCAGCAGGCGGGCGAAGATCATGAGCGCGTCGTCCTCCGCCATCGGGCACAGCTTGAGGATCGAGCGCACGTCCCACTCGCCGTTGACGCGGGAGAGCACGAAGCCCTCCTGGGGGTCGAAGTTCTGCCGGGTGAGGGTGCTCATGTCCATGAGCAGGACCGGAACCTTGTCGAGCGGCACGCTGCGCAGGGCCCGGTCCCGGCTGCGCGACTCCATGACCGCGATGAGCCCCTTCTTGGCGTGCTGGTTCAGGCGGTCGATGGCGAGCACCTCTTCGTAGGCGCGCAGCGCGGCGTCGTAGCGCCGCTCCTTCAGCCGTTGGCCGGCCACGCTCAGCAGGTCCTTGATCGTGCCCACCAGGTCGGCGGCCGCGGCGGCCTCCTCGCCGAGCGAGTCCACCTGCACGAGCCCCCGGCCGTGCAGCCCGAACAGCACGGAGGCCGTCTCGAACTCCGGGCGGCGCAGTTCCAGGCTGATGGCGGCCAGGCTCTTGTCGAGGGACGCGAGCTTCAGCGCCTCGCGCTCCACCGGGTCGTCGGGCAGGTCGTGGCCGATCATCACCCGGAAGGTGACGCTCGTGGAGGGGAGCACGTCCTTCATTCGCTGCCACTCGTCGACGCGGCGGACACCTTCCAGGATCACCCCCGTGACGTCCAGGCCGATGAAGACGTTGATGTTCTCGGGCAGCTCTCCATCCTTGAACTCGAACTTGCCTTCCGGCCACAGGAACAGGTCGTAGACCGTCTCCTCGGCCTTGGCCTGGAGGCTCTTGCGCAGGTCCGCCTCCTTCAGCAGGCCGTCGCCGATGAGGATGGTGCCGAGCAGTCGTCCCTCCGTCTCCTGCTTGAGCAGGGCGCGGAAGAGCTGCTCCTCGGTGACCAGACGCTCCCGGATGAGGAACTGGCCCAGCGACTCGCGCGGGTCGTTGGACCACGAGGTGTGGATGACGCCGCCCCGGAAGACGATCCGCTTCTCGACCGAGCGGCGCTCCAGGTGCAGGGTGCCCGTCTTGTGTCCGGTCGAGATCCACTGCAGGATCTCGGGGAGGTCCATCGTCCGGAGGTTGCCGCTGAGGCCCATGGCGGGAGGGGCCGATCAGCCGGTCAGCCGCGTTCCCAGGAGAGGTCCCAGTACAGGTAGTCCCGCCAGCTCGCCGGCGCGCGGTGGATGCCGAAGCTCAAGGTCAGGTAGGGGAGCGCGGCCGGGCGGCGCGGCTTGCGCACGAGGTGGAAGCCGATCTCCTCCGGGGTGCTGTCGCCCTTCCGCCGGTTGCAGGCGATGCAGCAGGTCACGATGTTGTCCCAGCCCTTGTGACCGCCCCGGGCCACCGGGATCACGTGGTCGAAGGTGAGTTGGGAAGGGGACAGGCGGCGTCCGCAATACTGGCAGGTGTGGTCGTCGCGGGCGTAGACGTTGGCCCGGGAGAAGGGGACGTCGGCGAAGGGTCGTTTCATCCGGACGTGACGGAGCAGGCGGAGCACCGACGGCAGCTTCACCCGGACCGTGACGCCGCGGATCTCCCGATCGTAGACGGCGATGACCTCGACCTTCCCCTGGAAGAGGAGGGTCATGGCCTTCTGCCAGGAGATGATCCTCAGCGGCTCGTAGCTGGCGTTGAGGACCAGGGTCTGTTCCATGGCGGGGCCGACCAAAAATTGTGCGACGACCTCCGGGGGCTGTCAAGGCGCCGCCCCGCGGGGGCGGGGGTCAGGGCGAGGCGCGCGCCTCCTGGACGAGGCGCACGTACTCGCGCGCCTTCTCCGTGACCAGGCGGGCCTTGCCGTCCCGGATGGCCGCGGTGTCGACCAGGTCGGCCCCCACGCCGAGGGCCATCGAGCCGGCGCGGATGAAGTCGGCCGCCGTCTTCACGGAAACCCCGCCGGTGGGGATCATCTCCACCTGCGGCAGGGGCGCCTTCAGGGACTTGATGTAGCTGGCGCCGCCGACCGCGCCGCAGGGAAAGATCTTCACCACGTCGGCGCCGGCGGTCCAGGCCGCCATGACCTCGGTGGGCGTGAGGGCCCCCGGCATCACCGCGACCGAGTACCGGCGGCACAGCTCGATGGTGCCCCGGTCGAGGGCGGGGCTCACCACGAACCGGGCCCCGGCCAGGATGCAGGCGCGCGCGGTCTCGGCGTCGAGGACCGTCCCGGCGCCCAGGAGGACGTCGGCGCCGAAGCGGCGCCCGACCTGCTCGATCACCCCGATCGCGCCGGGCACGGTCATCGTGATCTCGAGCACCGGGACGCCGCCCTCGCGGATGGCCTCGACCACGCGCATGGCCTCGTCGGCCGACTGGGCGCGCACGACCGGCACCACCCCCACCTCGGCGATCCGTCGGATCACTTCCGGCTTGGTCATGTTCCGCTCGCGCGGAATGAATCCGCGCTCACTCCTCGAGCTGGGGGGACTCCCCGGTCCCCCCAGACCCCCCGCTCACCGCGCCACGCGGGCGCCGCCGCCCTTCATGACCCGCTCGACCTCGGCCATCGTGACCATGGTCGTGTCGCCGGGCGTCGTCATGGCCAGGGCGCCGTGGGCGGCCCCGCACTCGACCGCCCATTGCGGGCCCTTGCCGGCCAGGAGCCCGAAGATCAGGCCGGAGGCGAACGAGTCGCCGCCCCCCACCCGGTCGAGGATCTCGAGGCCCTCGCGGTTCGGGGCCCGGTAGACCTGGCCGCCGTGGTAACAGACCGCGCCCCAGTCGTTGACGGTGGCGGTGCGCGCGTTGCGGAGCGTGGTCGCCACCACGCGGAAGTTGGGGAACGTCCTCACCGCCTCCTCGATCATGCGGCGGAAGCTCTCCGGGTCCAGCGCGGAGAGCTCCTCGCCCACGCCCTCCACGTCGAAGCCGAGGGCGGCCGTGAAGTCCTCCTCGTTGCCGAGCATGACGTCCACCAGCGGCGCGAGCTGGCGGTTGACCTCCTGGGCCCGCTTCTGGCCGCCGATCGACTTCCAGAGCGACGGGCGGTAGTTGAGGTCGAAGGAGACAAGGGTACCGTGCCGGCGGGCGGACTCCATCGCCTCCTTCGCCACGAGCGGCGTCGTCTCGGAAAGGGCGGCGAAGATGCCGCCGGTGTGGAACCAGCGCGCGCCTTCCTTGCCGAACACGAGATCCCAGTCGATCTCGCCCGGCTTCAACTGGGACACGGCGGTGTGCCCGCGGTCGGAGCAGCCCGCCGCGGCCCGGACGCCGTAGCCGCGTTCGGTGAAGTTGAGCCCGTTGCGCGCCGTCCGGCCGACCCCGTCGTCCTTCACCCACCTGAGGTGCGACTGGTCGACGCCGCCCTGGAAGATGAGGTCCTGGACGAGCCGCCCCACCGCGTTGTCGACGAGGGCGGTGACGATGGCCGTCTCCAGGCCGAAGCAGCGCTTCAGGCCCCGGGCCACGTTGTACTCGCCGCCGCCCTCCCAGACCTGGAAGCGGCGCGTCGTGTGGATGCGCCCCGCGCCGGGGTCGAGCCGCAGCATCACCTCCCCCAGGCTGACCAGGTCCCAGCGGCACGCCGCCCGTTCCTTCGGCTTCAGCTCGGCCATGGCCGCGTGTAGTGTAGCGTATGACCATGAACGGGCGGCTCGTCCCGACGCTCATGCTGGCGGCGGCCACGCTGGCGCCCCCGACGCCGGGCCCGGCCCGGCGCCCGCCCAACCTGATCCTGGTCGTGGCCGACGACCTGGGCTGGGGCGATCTCGCCTGCTACGGCCACCCCACCATCCGCACCCCGCACCTGGACCGGATGGCCGGAGAGGGCCAGCGCTGGACCAGCTTCTACGCGGGGGCTCCGTACTGCACGCCGAGTCGCGCCGGGTTGCTGACGGGCCGGCTGCCCGTGCGCAGCGGCATGGCTTCGGAGGTCCGTACCGTCCTCTACGCCGACTCGAAAGGCGGCCTGCCCGCATCGGAGGTGACGATCGCCGAGCTGCTCAAGGGTCGCGGTTACGCCACGGCCCTGGTCGGCAAGTGGCACCTCGGCCATCTGCCCGCGTATCTGCCGCCGCGCCACGGCTTCGATCTCTACTTCGGCATCCCGTACTCGAACGACATGGACGCGAATCCGGACAGCCCCCCCACCCGCATCGAGCATCCGAAGAGCGAGTACTTCGACGTGCCGCTCCTTCGCGGCAGCCAGGTCGTCGAGCGGCCCGCCCAGCAGGCGACCCTCACCCGCCGCTACGTGGAGGAATCGATCCGGCTCATCCAGGCGAACCGCGACCGGCCCTTCTTCCTGTACCTGGCCCACACGATGCCCCACGTGCCGCTCTTCGCGGGGGAGGGATTCGCCGGCCGCAGCCCGCGCGGCCCCTACGGCGACGTGGTGGAGGAGATCGACTGGGGGATGGGACGGCTTTTCCAAACGCTGGCCGAGCTGGGCCTGGACCGGCGGACACTCGTGGTCTTCACCAGCGACAACGGCCCCTGGCGCGGCCAGCGCGCGCTGGGCGGCTCGGCCGGCCCGCTGCGCGACGGCAAGGGCACGACGTTTGAGGGCGGCGTGCGCGTCCCGGCCATCTTCTGGTGGCCGGGCACGGTAGCGCCGGGAGTGGTGCGCGAGATGGGGTCGTTCTTCGACGTGCTGCCGACGCTGGCCGCCCTGGCCGGCGCGCCGCTGCCGCCGGGGCGGGTGCTGGACGGCTACGACCTCTCCCCGGTGCTGCGCGGCGCCGGCCCGAGCCCGCGGCGGACCTACTTCTACTACCGCAGCGCGGCCCTCCAGGCCGTGCGCGAGGGCCGGTTCAAGCTGCATTTCTTCACGAGGCCGGACGGCAACGACGAGCCGCCGCGGCCGGTCGACCCGCCGTGGCTCTTCGACCTGGACCAGGATCCCGGCGAGCAGTACGACCTCGCCGCGGACCGGCCCGAGATCGTGGCTGCGCTGCGGCGCCTGGCCGACCAGCACCGGCGCGGCGTGCAGCGGGGGGAGGACCAGGTCGCCAAGCGTTGACCGGCGGGGAAGCGGCGCCTAGAATCGAGCGGTCTTGATACGGGCGCGGTTTGCCGTGTCGTTCGGCGACTCCCTGGACCTGGACCTCGTCTCGGGGGAGCAGGCCCCGCCTGCCACCGAGGCGGTGGTCGTCCCCCAGGACGTGCACCTCATCCTGGGCGAGCTGGCGACGATCGAGGACACCCGTGAGACCCCCGAGCAGGTGCTGGCCGCCTCGGCCCAGGACCGGCCCCGCCGACCCGGCTCCATCGTGGTTGCGCCGCCCAAGAAGGGGGCGCCCCTCACGCTGCAGGCCATCGTCTACGACTTCGGTAGCTCGCCCCCCGCCCGCGAGGCCCACGTCTTCGAGGCGCTGCTCGGCGCCTTCGAGGAGGCCAAGGCCCGCTGCATGAGCTGCCTGGCCGTGCAGCCCCTGGGCACCGCCCACGCCGGGCTGCCCCCCGCGCGCTTCCTGGCCCTGCTGGCCCAGGTCTGCTACTCGGCGGCCGAGCTGGGGACGAGCCTCCGCCGCGTCCACCTGCTCCTGCCCTCCCCGGAGGAGCTCTCGCGCTACGAGGCGCTGCTCTCCCAGGTGGTGGGCAAGAAGCCCCGTCCCGACCGATAGGCCCAAGCCGTTTAACGCAGAGGACGCAGAGAAAACAGAGAGGACGCGGAGACAGAAAGCATTTCCCGTCCGTCTCTGCGTTCTCGGGCTATGCTGAGAACTTCTCCGCGACCTCTGCGTTAAAAGGCAAGTTCGTTTGTCTGGCTTCTAGAGCACCAGCATCGCGTCGCCGTAGCTGTAGAAGCGGTAGGAGAGACGGACCGCCTCGGCGTAGGCTCCGAGCACGGCTTCCCGGCCGGCGAAGGCGGCCACCAGCATCAGCAGCGACGAGCGCGGCAGGTGGAAGTTGGTGAGAAGAGCGTCCACCGCGCGGAACGGGTGGCCGGGCAGGATGACGAGCGCCGTCGTGCCGTCTCCGGGCGCGACGGTGCCGTCGGGGCGGACCGCGCTTTCGAGGGCCCGCACGGTGGTCGTGCCCACCGCGACCACCCGCCCGCCGCGCGCCCGGGCGCGGTCCACCGCCGCGGCCGTCTCGGGTGGCACCCGATACGGCTCCGGCTCGATCCGGTGCTCTTCCGCCCGCCGCGACTTCACCGGCTGGAACGTTCCCGGCCCCACGTGCAGCACCAGCTCGGCGCGCTCGATCCTCCGCTCATCCAGCGCGGCCAGGAGGGCGGCCGTGAAGTGCAGGCCGGCGGTCGGCGCGGCGACGCTGCCGCTCTCGCGCGCGTAGACGGTCTGGTAGCGCTCGCGGTCGGCGGGTCGGTCGGGCCGGCGGATGTAGGGCGGCAGGGGCGTGTGGCCGCAGCGCTCGAGGGCGCCGTTGACGTCGCGGCGCCGGGACAGGAGCCGCACGCGGCGCGTCCCGTCCTCACGCAGGGCCTCCGACTCGATCACGACCGACAGGTCGTCGTCGATCGTGACCTTCTGGCCCGGTCGCAGGTGGCGTCCCGGTCGCACGAGGGCGTCCCAGCGCCCGCCGCCCTGGTCGCGCAGGAGCAGCACCTCGGCCTCGCCGCCGCTCGCGCGCCGGCCGAGGAGCCGTGCCGGGAAGACGCGGCTGCGGTTGACGACCAGCAGGTCCCCCGGCGCCAGCAGCGCCGGCAGCTCGCGGAACGCGTGGTGGGAGGTCGTTCCGCTCTTCCGGCCGAGCACCAGGAGCCGCGAGGCGTCGCGCTCGGGCAGCGGCTCCTGCGCGATGAGTCTCGGTGGCAGCTCGTAGTCGAAATCAGAGATGTCCACACCGGAAGACTACAAGCAGCTAGCGAGGGATTCACTCCCGAGCGAGCGACTGGGGGAGCGCGCGGGGGGTCGTTCACCCCCCGGGATTCTCGATCAGAACAGCTTTTTCTGGCCGGGGCCCGGCCCGCCGTCGGGGGCCGCGCGGTTGAAGTGCTCGTAGGCGCGCCGCGTCGCCACCCGCCCACGCGGCGTGCGGTCGATGAAGCCGATCTGCAGCAGGTAGGGCTCGTAGATGTCCTCGATCGCGTCGGCCTCCTCGCTAATGGAGGCCGCCAGCGCCCCCACTCCCACCGGCCCGCCCCCGAACTTGTCGATGATCGTGAGCAGGAGCTTGCGGTCCACCTCGTCGAAGCCGTGGGCATCCACCTCGAGCAGGGCGAGCGCGTCGTGCGCGACGCCGGCTGTGATCACGCCCTGCGCCCGCACCTGCGCGAAGTCCCGTACGCGCCGCAGCAGCCGGTTGGCGATGCGCGGCGTGCCGCGGCTGCGCCGGGCGAGCTCCCTCGCGCCCTCCGCCTCGAGCGGAACGCCGAGGATGCGGGCCGAACGCGTAACGATGAACTCGAGGTCCTTCTCGGAGTAGAAGTCGAGGCGATGGACGATGCCGAAGCGGCTGCGCAGCGGCGCGGTCAGCAACCCCGCCCGCGTGGTGGCGGCCACCAGCGTGAACGGCTTCAGTGGGATCTTCATGGATCGGGCGCCGGGTCCGCTGCCGATCATGAGGTCCAGCGTGTAGTCCTCGAGCGCGGGATAGAGGATCTCCTCCACCTTGGCGTCCAGGCGGTGGATCTCGTCGATGAAGAGCAGCTCCCGCGGCTGGAGGGCGGTGAGCAGCGCCGCGAGGTCGCCGGCCCGCTCGATGATGGGGCCGGCGGTGGCCTTGATCGCGGCCTTCAGCTCCGTGGCGATGACGTGGGCGAGCGACGTCTTGCCGACGCCGGGCGGTCCGAAGAGGAGGACGTGGTCGAGGGCCTCGCCCCGACTGCGGGCGGCCTCGATCGCCACCCGCAGGTTCGCCACCACCTGGGGCTGGCCCACGTACTCGTCCAGCGTGCGCGGCCTGAGCGACAGGTCGAAGCCGAGGTCGTCGTCGATGGGGCGGGCCGAGACGAGCCGGGGGTCGGCCACGGTCAGGCCTCAGCGTCCCGCCACGATCTGCAGGGCCCGCCGCAGCAGGTCCTCGAACCGGCCCGAGCCGTCCTCGCGCAGCGCGCGGTCCACCCCCCGCTCCACCTCGCCTCGCGAGTAGCCTAGATTGACGAGGGCCGAGAGCAGGTCCTCTTTCGGGCCGCCGGCGGTGGGCGCCGTCGGCGCCTCGTCGGCCACGACCACCGGCATCTTGTCCTTCAGCTCCACGATCAGCCGCTCCGCCGTCTTCTTGCCGACGCCGGGCACGCGCGTGAGGCGGGAGACGTCGCTGGTGCGCAGCGCGGACACGAGATCCGGCACTTCGATCCCCGAGAGGATGTTGACCGCGAGCCTGGGACCTACGCCGCCGACCGAGATGAGGCGCTCGAACATGTCCTGCTCGGCGCCGGTGAGGAAGCCGTAGAGGGCGAGCGTGTCCTCGCGCACGTGGGTGTAGGTGCGCAGCTCGACCTCGGCGCCGGGCTCGCCCAGGCGGTAGAAGGTGGAGACCGGGATCGAGACACGGTAGCCGACGCCGCCGACGTCGAGCACCGCCTCCTGGGGGCCCTTGCGGAGGATCCGGCCGCGCAGGTGCGCGATCACGAGGCGGGGACCG
>Ga0066710_100002384_pt1 | contig 15097 bp, 14 predicted proteins | sample GraSoiAngelo_159_FD_79666 | JGI IMG/M metagenome (GOLD analysis project Ga0066710, IMG submission 79666) | Grasslands soil microbial communities from the Angelo Coastal Reserve, California, USA - 14_1009_16_40cm | ecosystem: Environmental > Terrestrial > Soil > Grasslands | place: USA...
GACATGGCGGGCAAGCTGATCCATCAAAATGGCCAAACTCGAGGGCGGCGCTCATAGAGCGCCGCTACAGTTGAAAATTTCCATTTTTTTGCGAACTGACCCACTACCGCTGTATCCGTAGCGAATGCATTTGGCTGGGAGTAACCTCTATCGGGAGAAAAATATGAAAACGAAGACATTCATGATGGCTTTGCTGAATGTCGTTCTGGTTTCCGGTACTGCACGGGCACAAACGAAAGTTTACGACCTGAAATTGCTCCCGCAGAACGTGCACTGGGGTTACTATGACGCGCGCGTGAAGCCGGTGTTACATATCGCTTCGGGAGACACCGTGCGCGTGGAAACCATGGTGGCTCGAGGCATTGAGCGGTTGCATCTAGCGGGCGTGAAAGATGAAGAAATTCCGGCGTCGCTGAAGGCGGTTGAGCAAGCCGTCCGGGATCGAGGGCCGGGCGCGCATCCATTAACTGGCCCGATCTATGTCGACGGCGCCGAACCGGGCGACACGCTGGAAGTGCGTATTCAGAATTTTGAGTTTTTGCATCCCTACGGGGTGAGTGGCTTTATCCCCGGCAGCGGCACGCTTCCGGAAGAGTTTCCGTACGCTAAGTTCAAACTCGTCCGGATCGATGAAAAGGCCGGCACCGGCCAGTTCGCGCCGGATGTGACGTTGAAGCTCGCACCTTTCTTTGGGTCGATCGGTGTGGCGCCGCCACAGATTCTTGGCCGTGTCTCAAGCGGACCTCCCGGCCCGCACGCCGGCAATATGGACAACAAAGAACTCGTTGCAGGTTCGATTCTATACTTGCCGGTCCACGTTCCTGGCGCACTGCTCTCGATGGGCGACGGGCATGGGATGCAGGGTGACGGTGAGGTGTCGCTATCGGCGCTAGAGACTTCTTTGCGGGGAACCATCCAGGTGTTTGTGCGCAAAGGATAAAAGATCACGTGGCCCCGCGCCGAAACACCCACGCACGACATCACCATGGGTCTCGACGAAGACCTCGATCAGGCCGCGAAGATGGCAACCCACGAGATGATTGAATACCTCGCCGGCGAAAAGGGAATGTCGCGAGAGGATGCCTACGTCCTCTGCTCCCTCGCAGTCGACCTCCACGTCACACAGCTCGTCGACCAGACGAAGGGCGTCCATGCGATGCTGCCGAAGTCGATTTTCAAATAAGTTTGCTAGTGGCGGAAGAAAGCCTCGGCTTCTTCCATCGTGTCGAAGATCTTAAAAATGTCGGTCAACCGGATTCTGGTCCAAAGGCCGTGGACTCTCTCAGTAGGTTTGAGGAAGGCTACAGCACCTGCCACCTTACCGACGGCGCTGAAAATATCAATGAGTTCTCCGCAGCCGGCTGAATCGCAATAGGAAATGCCGGAAAGGTTAAAGATGAAACGCTTTATTCCCGTATCCAGCCGCTTCCGCACTTCCTCGCGCAGAATCACGGCTGTATCGAAAACAAGCTTGCCCGACAGCGTGACGATCGCAATACCATCTTTGATTTCGGAATTGAGGCGCACGTTGTGAACCTAGTCCGCCACTGAGGCGAATGTCAAGGACCCAAGGTGACGCAAGGTAAGGTACCTTGACACCAGCGGGCCGTCCATGGCAAGGCGCTCAACCCGTCCATGGGAGCGCCGACACCTGTTATCGACGGATTGGGGGTGACGGTGACGGGACCCCCAGGATCTGACCAATGTTCAATTTCCAATGCGCAACTCGTGCGGCCTCCCTCCGTTCGGATAAGAATTGAGCATTGGGAATTGAACATTGGTCAGATCCCGATCGGGCATTCCGCCAAGTTATTTTTGCGCAAGCTCTAAGCGGGGAGTTCTTTCACCCTAATGCCAGGGCCGCAGCGCGCCGATACAGGTAAAGACAAGTGTGCCAGGCACCTTCGTTGGGTGGCTTTACGCTTGACTCGGAAAAATAATGGAGGGGAAGAGGCGCGGGCCGGGCTTCCGGTGTACTTTCCTCCCACCCGAACTGTCGTCTAACTCATCGGAGGTACAATGCCGTTTATGAGTTTGAAAGAGCGGTTGGTTCGTTTTCGCTCCTTCTGGATATTTCCATTGCTTGCCGTTGTCCTCCTTTACGCCTCGTTCCGCGTTGAACCCAAAAGCCGGCTGGGAGCGCTACTTTGGCTGATTCCCCTAGGAGTACTGATGTGGAGTTTGCTCGAATACGGTCTACACCGTTTTGTTTTCCACATTCGGTTTGAACTGCGGAACCCGAAGCTAAAGGAGATTATCAATGCATCCCATCTGAGTCATCACGCGGCGCCTCGGGATCCCAGCAAGCTGTTGGTCCGTACGTCGTATGGCTTGTTTATTTCGGGATTGTTGTTCGCATTGCTCTGGGCTGCATCCGGGAGCCTGTATTCCACAGCGGGAGTGCTTGCGGGGATTTGGGTGGGATTTCTTTACTACGAATCGGTCCACTACCGTGTCCACCTGACGCATTCGGCTTCAGGACTGATCGCCTGGCAGCGTCGTAGCCACTTTTATCATCACTTCACGAACAAGGACAGATGCTTTGGCGTGACGTCGCCCTTATGGGATCACGTGTTCAGAACGCAATGGCCAACGTCACGGCGGTAATCATCGCAATTGCGATCACGAGCTTCAGAACGATACCCGCCATTCGACCCAGAAACGTCCCCCAACCGGCCTCGAGCGCCGCTCGCAGGTTCTTACCGAGGTAGAGTTCGTAACCAACCACAATGGCGAACGCCCCGATGAAACCGCCTGCGAGGGGCCCAAGTGGACCGAGAAGCACAGCTAGCGGACCTCCGATCATCAGAGCTCCGATAATTCCGCCGAGAAACGATAACCACATGGAAGCTGTCGATGCGCCGTAGCGTCGCGCCCCGATGGCGGTGAGCCAGTTGTCGGCGGTTTCCGCCACGATGGTGAGAACGCAGAGAACCACGAAAAACGGAATGCCCACGGCGGCGTTAAAGTCCGTCAGCAGCGCATAGACGAAGATACACAGAAGAATGATTCCGACGCCAGGCAGGCCGAAGGGGATTGTCGCCACGCCGGCGAGCATGCCGAAGAAGAGGAGAAAGTAGGCGAGGAAGGATTCCACAGCGGAAAATTGTATTTCGGATTTCGGATTTGCGTGTACTTCGGGAACCCCGAAGTACACGCAAATCCGAAATCGTCCTCACTCCGCCGACGACCTGCGCCCGCTTGCCTTCTGCGCCCTGTATGCGGTCTCTTTTGCTTCCTTGAGTTGCTCTTCGAGCGTCACAATCTGTTTCCTCATACGGCGCCGTTCCGACTCCCATTCCTCAGTCGCATCCTGTTGCTTGCGCTCCATTCGAGACCGGATGCGATTGGATTCCTCATTCTGAGCCTCAACCTGATCCTGTAACTCGGCCATCGCCTGCTTGCGCGCCGACTCCTGAGCTTCCGGAATGGCTTTTTCCAATTGTTCGATCCGGGCATTGGATCGTTGGCGCTCCACCTCCAGTTCGCGGGTAACGGACTGGAATTCGCGTTCAAGCCGGCTGCGCTCGCGGTTGGCTTCAGCGAGCTGAGGTTCGTACTGGCCGTGCATTTCCTGGAAGATCTCGTTACGCAAGCTGTCTTGGGAGCGCTGCGAATCCATTTCGAGTTTTTTGATTTTGAGATTGAGCTGGTGCTGCTCGGTCTCCCAGTTGATTTTCGCGTCCTGAAATTGCTTTTCCCATTGATCCGCCGTTCTTGGCCCGGGCCCGCCGGAACCTGGCGCCAATTTTCCAAGCTTCTCAAGCAAGGCCCGCCGGGCCGCCGCCCTCTTTTCATCGGTGGCCAGGCCGCTTGCGCTTTTGAGGCGTTCGATTTCCGCGTTCAGGCGTTTGCGTTCACCATCCCAATGGAGTTGCCATTCCTGCTTAGCATCGGCGAGGCGTACTTCGACCTGGTCGCGGACGGCGATCGCTATACGCGCTGGGTTGTTGGTACGGGCCATAGCATCGACAACACTCGCCTGCATGCCGGCGATCTGGGCCTTCAAACTGTTTTGATCGGCCTCGAATTTGCCTGCGGCCGCCACAAGATCCTCTTCGGCCTGCTGGCGGGCGCGGATAGCTTCCTCGAGCTGGAACCGCAGCTCCGATTGCAATTCCTCGGTAAGCCTCGCGCGTGCGCGTTCTCGGGCATCCTCGGCCGCTTCTTCGAGTTCTACGATTTCGGTGTTCAGACCGCGGCGCTCCATTCGCCACTGGTCGCGCGACCTTTCGAATTCCTCCTCGAGTCGCCCATGCTCCCGCTTTAGTTCCTTCAACCTCTGATCGTACTGCGTCTCCATTTCGCGAAGCAGTTGTTGAGTAGCGGTGGAGGACCAGGCGACCGCGTAAAGATCGATCGGCTCCTCCTTGCCCCGGAGATCGGCCCGGCCCATTTTGGCGCACTCGCACCCCGCCGCGCGTGCGGCGTCGAGCAGGACGTCCGTAATCAGGATCTGCTCGATCTGCGCCTGGCGTTGGACGCGAGATGCAGCGTTGACAACATCGCCGAAAACGTCTCCTTCTTTGATGATGCCTAATCCAGTGTGCAGGCCGACGCGAATGTGGATCTGGTCCATTTCCGCCCGTCCTTGACGATCATTTTCCAGCGCCCGCTGCATTCCAACAGCCGCCCTGATCGCGGCTACCGGATCTTCGAAACAAGCCATGATGGAGTCGCCAATGGTCTTCACCACACGGCCACCGGCGCCTTCGATCTTTGGAAACAAGATGCTGTTATGGCGATTGATCATCGCCATACCTTCAACATCGCCCTTCTTTTCAAAATACGTCGTGGATCCCTTGATATCGCTAAAGAGGATGGTGACGGGCGTGCGTAACTTTTCCAATTCTTCCTGAGCTTGCGCTCGGGCTTCCAGCAGTTCTCCGAGTTTATCTTTGTCCATCATTTCGTTAACTTGAGACGGGTGAATTATAACAAAAGGACTTTCCAAACAAGGTCGTATTCCGCATTGAAAATCAATAACTTGCCTAAAATTCGGGGACGGAGACGGCGGGTAATTCGGGGACGGAGAGCGAATTTCTTGTACTGCGGAAATTCGCTCTCCGTCCCCGAATTACCCATAGTAGACTTCGCCCTGCAACCCCGCTCAAGGAGGCTTCGACCGTGCGCAACTCGGTGATCCTGGTATCCCTGCTCTGGACAAACGCATTGTCCGCCGCCGACAAAGCCGCCGTCAGAGAATTCATAACCGAGCCGGCAACGCTGATATCGCTCGGCTTCGAATGGCGCATCGATGGCGACGACAATCGCAATGCCGCCGTCGCGGTCTCCTACCGCAAAAAAGGCGAGCAGGCATGGAAAGATGGACTGCCTCTGCTGCGCATCGGAAACGAGCGTATCAATGAGAACGCTCTACAATACATGACGCCCAACGGGTTTGCGGGGAGCATCTTCGACCTGGAACCGGCTACCGATTTACGAGTGCCGGTTCGTCATGTCGGATCCGGATGGCGTCGAGGGTAAGGCGGAGAACCTCATCACGGTCCGCACGCGTTTTGAACCGAAACCGGCCGCGGGCGGAAAGGTCTACCATGTCTATCCTCCGGGCTATACCGGTCAGAAGCAGGAGCCCGCGTTCACAGGACTGCTCGCCGCCTATTACACGGGCTCGTCTCATTCCGACAACTTCAACACTTTCCCGCCTCGCGCTCAGCCGGGCGACACGATCCTGGTGCACGCGGGTATATATAAGGATGACCGTTACCGTTACGGGGGCGGTCTTGGCACCGTCTCCAGCGGGACCTACTTCCTGACCCAGAGTGGAACCGCTGAAAAGCCGATCGTCATCAAGGCCGCGGGCGATGGCGACGCCGTCTTCGACGGAAATGGCGCATACAACCTGTTCAATGTGATGGCGGCAAACTACAACTACTTCGAAGGCTTCACCATCCGCAATACGGATCTCGGTTTCCAGGCGGGCCTGAAGAACATCACCGGCTCCAGCGGACTGACGATCAAGAGGTGCCGTTTCGAAAACGTCGGCCGGGCCATTTACACGGACTGGTCCGGATCGAAAGACTACTACATCGCAGATAACGTGATGATCGGCCGTTTCAACCCGAATCTCCTGATGGGCTTCACTGGCCAAACCTGGCAGAACCTTCCGGAGTTCAACCCCAGGCTCGTTTCCGAATACGCCGTGAAGGTCTATGGCTCGGGACACGTTGTCGCGTATAACAGCATCGCGAATTTCCATGACGGCGTCGACGTTGCAACCTATGGCAATCCCGACGGAAGCCCGAATCCGGTCCGCGACCGCATGCCCGTTTCCATCGATTTCTATGGGAATGACATCTCCAACATGGAGGACAACTGCATCGAGGCCGATGGCGGCGCGCACAACATCCGCATCTTCCGCAATCGGTGCTTCAATCACGGCCACCGCGCGCTGAGCGTGCAGCCGATGTTTGGCGGGCCCGTGTACTTTATACGCAACGTTGTTTATCATGCGCCCGAAGGCGGCGCCGTAAAATTCACCGCGTCGTCGGCCGGGATTGTCGTGTACCACGACACGCTGAGCGCGCCGGTGAAGCCGATGCTGCTCGCCGCATCCAACGTCCATTACCGCAACAACCTGATTCTGGGAAAGAGCGAGACGTTGGAGACCTTCGCGGTCGAGACCAATACCAATTATTCGAGCTCCGACTATAACGGTTTCCGGCCGAACGAAGGAGCTGAGTTTTCGTTCGAGTGGAGTACGCCCCCGTTTACGATGCGCGCCAACTTCCCCGGTGAGCCAGGAAAGCTTTCCACCCAACAACAAACCCAACTCGAAGCCCGTGCCAGAGAGACCAGAAGATTCAAAACGCTAAAAGAGTTCAGCGAAGCCACCGGCCAGGACAAGCACAGTATCCTGGTCGACTACGACGTGTTTGTGAAAGTCACAACGCCCGGACCCGATCCGCGAACACTCTACAAACCTTCGGATTTCAACTTCCAGCTTTCCCCCAAATCGCCGGCAATCGACCGAGGAGTGCGGCTTCCCGGCGTGAACGACGATTTCACCGGCCGCGCCCCCGACTTGGGAGCGTATGAGGCAGGCCGGCCATTGCCGCACTACGGCGTGAGGGAGTCCTCCTAAGGGCATCAGGACGGTCGAACCACAGAATACAAAAACACAAAGGCGTAGCGCGGCAAAGCCGCAACCAAAATCCGAGCCAAAAAACTTGCCAAAAAACAAGAAGTAACGCATTTCCCCAATCCGTCGATAAGAGGTGTCGGCGCTCCCATGGACGGGTGGAGCGCCTTGCCATGGACGGCCCGCTGGTGTCAAGGTACCTTACCTTGCATTTGTTACACAAAGCCACAAAGAAAGGCCGCATAAATGAGCTTCAAAAGCGGCCTTTCTTTGTGGCTTTGTGCCTTTGTGTCTTTGTGTTCACTCCAACGTATCCTTAGCGATCGTACTTGCCAAGGTTGATCACACGGGTTCCAAAATCCGAAATCCACAATCCGAAATCGTGTCTACCAGAGGCCGGTCAATCGCAACTCGAAACCTGGCAGCACCGGATCGCCTGTTACCGATTCAGGATGCTCCAGACACTCCGCCGCGTGACTAGGCCGATACACATACACCCGGTGATCAATGGGATCGATGAGCCAGCCGAGCCGAGCGCCATTGGCGATGTACTCTTCCAACTTCACTTGAAGCTCGCGCAAAGTGTTTCCTTTAGATCGGAGCTCGATGACGAAGTCCGGACAAATCGATGCAAAGACATCCTGTTCTCCGGGCGTCAACGCATCCCATCTCTCGCGGTGAATCCACGATGCATCCGGCGCACGCTCGGCTCCGTTGGGTAGAGTAAACCCTGTACTCGAGTCGAAAACGAGTCCAGTTCCATCGCGCTCGGCCCAGTTTCCGAGGTGACGGGTGATCTCCCCGTTGCGCCACCCAGTTTCGGAACCTGTCGGTGACATGATGATGATTTCCTTCTGGGCCGTGAGTTCGAATTGAAGTTCAGGATTGTCGCGACATAACCGAAAAAATTGTTCCGGCGTCAGGCCGACCGATTCGGCATTGAGTACCAATTTCGTTGTGGGGGTGATGTTTGTTAGCGTCTGTTTCGCCATACGGCACTCCTCGAGCAATTGTACCGCCTATGTAGTGCATCCAGAGCGGCGCCGCGACTCCTTAGTCGCTTCATCGACGAATTGGCGACTTCCTGGTTTTGCCCGCGTTGGCGAGCCTCAGTTTTCGGGTGCTTCCCGCATGGTAAGAGAATTGCCAGATCGGTCTGCGCCGGGACCCGGCGTCACCAAATTCGACCTGGAGTATTATGCTTCGCGTAGGAAAAAGGTCGCTTCGCATCATTAATCGACCACCCGCCGTTCGCTGAAAAACGCGCCTTGAAAGATGTCCAAACTCCAGTCGGCGGTCTATGATGGCCGAGGATCTCGAAACGAGACAGCGCCGGCGGTCATAGACCGCCGCTACAGTACCTCATTACGACGATATAAGAGTCTAGGCAACCCCGGAACGGCTCATCACATTCCATAGAGAAACGAATCGGTTGGCGTATACTTGGCGTCGTCTGGAGGAGCCATGAATCCACGAACGTCCACTTTTCATCATCGGGTTTGGTTTCAACGTTGGAGTATCTTCGCGGCGGTTGTCTTGGGAGCCGGCCTTCTGGGAACGGCTCCGGCCGCAGCAGTGACAGCGTGCGAGAAACTCGCGAGCCTCGCGCTTCCGAATGCCAAAATCGATTCCGCTCAGATGGTCGCGGCGGGCGCCTTTGTGCAACCTAGCGGCCGCGGTGCGGGGGGCGCGGCTCGAGGCGCGGCGCCCGCAGCGAACCCATTTGCGAAGCTGCCGGCGTTCTGCCGGGTGACGGCGACGCTGACGCCCAGCAGCGATTCCGACATCAAAACCGAAATTTGGTTACCTGCGGCCGGCTGGAACGGCAAGTTCCAGGCTGTCGGCAACGGCGGATGGGCCGGCACGATTCCCTATCCGGCGCTTGCCGCAGCGGTGCTGGCGGGCTACGCCGGCGCCGGCACGGATACAGGTCACGTCGGCAACAGTGCGGATTTCGCGCTCGGACATCCGGAGAAGCTGATCGATATCGCCTATCGATCGATTCACGAGATGACGGTGCATTCGAAAGCCATCATCAGCGCCCATTACGGCACTGCCGCGAAGTTTTCGTATTACAACGGCTGCTCCCAGGGCGGCAGGCAAGGTCTCGCCGCAGCGCAGAAATATCCTGAGGATTTCAACGGGATCATTGCCGGCGCCGCGGCGTGGAACCAGATGCGCGCCCATGGCGCGCGCACGGCGTTGAACCTCATCGTCAACAAAGATGCCGATAGCATCATTCCGCCAAGCAAGTATTCCATGATCCATGAGGCCGTTCTGAATGCCTGCGATGCGCTGGATGGATTGAAGGATGGTGTGATCGAGAATCCGGCAAAGTGCAATTTCGACTACGCGAAGCTCGCCTGCAAAGCCGGAGATGGCGCGGATTGTCTGACGAAGGGACAGGTTGAATCGGCCAAGGCGATGACGTCGCCGCTAAGGGATCCGAAGACAGGAAAAGTCCTTTTCGAAGGCTACCTGATGCCCGGGTCTGAGCTGGGCTGGGCGACGCTCGGCGGGCCGGAGCCGCTCGCCCCCGCAGCCACAGCCATGAAAAACATCGTCTTCCAGGATCGAAGTTGGGATTATCACACAATGAACATTTCGATCGATGTGGACCGCGCCGACAAAGCGGACCACGGTGAGATGCATTCGGGCGATCCGAACCTGAAGCCGTTCTTCGACCACGGCGGCAAGCTGCTGATGTACCACGGCTGGTCCGATCCGCAGGTCAACCCCCTGAACAGCGTCATTTACTACAACAACGTTGTAAAGACGGTGGGGAAGGAAAAGGCAGCGAACTCGATCGCACTCTTCATGATGCCTGGAGTGAATCACTGCCAGGGCGGGGTGGGCACCGATACATTCGAGAAGGTGAAAGTCATGCAGGAATGGGTCGAGCAGGGCAAGAAACCGGCGCAGATCATCGCCGCGCACTTGACCAATGGCCAGGTCGATAAGACGCGCCCGCTGTGCCCGTTCCCTCAGGTAGCGAAGTATAAAGGCTCAGGCAGCACCAATGACGCGGCGAACTTTTCCTGTGCGGCGGAAACGGTGAACGTCTCCAACCGGTAGTTCTCCGGGGCCATAAAGACACAAAGGCACGAAGACACCAAGAAAGCCCGCATTTGAAAATCATTTAGGCGGGCTTTCTTGGTGTCTTCATGCCTTTGTGTGACAAATGCGTAACTTCTTGTTTTTTTGGCAAGTTTGTTGGCCGCGAATTACGCGAGTCTTCTGTAGCGGCGGTCTATTTTTTGAGGCTGCGCGCTGTCGCGCTTGCGCTTCGCGGACCGCCGGCGATCCGTGAGCGCGACATCGGCGGCGGTCATAGAAGCTGTGAAAAAATTGAAGAGACGCAACTGTAGGGGCGCTCTATGAGCGCCCGTTTTTCCTAGGATCAAGGAAATACGGGCGGTCATAGACCGCCCCTACAGTAAGCAGGTCAATTCATTCACAGCTTCATGGACCGCCGCTACAGAAGACTCGCGTAATTCGCGGCTCGGATTTTGGTTCCGGCTTTGCCGCGCTACGTCTTTGTGTCCCTACAACGGCAGTGAGGTCTTTGAAGAGTTAGGAGAGGAGTTTGTATTAACGTCATCTTCACCCGCCGGTTCTAATATGCGCCCGCCACTTCGAAACGAAGTGCTGCGGCGAGGCCCGCGGGAAACCGAATTCGCACAAAAACTGGTCGTTTGTCTGGTGAGTTACGAGCGCTTTTGTAGCCGAATATTACAGCTTTACTGGACACCTGAACTGCGTCATCAAAATTCTGTTTGTAAAACTCTTGAGTTTGTAAGGCGCGCAAGAACTCTGGATCGTTGGATAGGCTCATGAGGTCTGGCCCGGCCTCTGCGGTGTGGTGTCGCAGCCAATCCCGCAGATCATTTGCCGCGTTGGTGTTCTGCACGCGATACGCGGGGGGTCGCCGGGTATCGAGATAATACTTGTCAATCTCGTTCCAGTGACTATCGACGATGGCCGCGGTCAATGCGATGAGCAGGTACCCTATCCCGCACCATGACAGGAGTTGATGGTAGTTCTTAATCGACGTTGTATTGTAAAAACGATAGCCCATCACGAACAAGGCGAAATTCAGACCCATGACAAAGGATTCCCCCGCAAGAAGTGTCCAACGGATCGATAGTCCCGCTTGCCATATGCGGTGCGCCCCTGAAGTTCCTAAACCAGCGATCGCTGTCACGAGTAGGAACAGCACGCCAAGCAACAGATACGCCCTGCGCAGGCGCGGGTTCCGGGCAAAACCCATATCGTGACGGAAACCGAGCACGACCAAGAAGACGGAAATCAAGGCGGGAATTGGTATGAAGCGAACACCGGTGACGAAAGGATAGGCGAGCGCGGGCTGCAGGGTCCTCATGTTGATTACCGAGTCGATCACGTCCGGCAAACTTGTGGCACTTGCGCCATACGCCATACCCGCAATCATGAACAATCCAACCACCCCGCGCGTGTAGCTCGTATCCGGCAGTCTCGGGCACATCAGAATGAGGAACACTACCGTCACAACAAAGAACACGATCGTCAGCCCGTATGCGGACGCGGTGGCGGCGACCATCGTGAGCCCGAGCCAGATTCCGGCCAACATTCCGAGCACCCAGAGCCGACCGGAAAAAAATGACAATCGTCGAAGCCCACCGGGGAAGGACAGACTGGCAATCGTCACCTGAGGAGCGCCCGCGCCTGCGCATTGGCCCGGAAGGCGCTTCGCGCTTTCCGCCTGCAATCTCAGCCACCGGTCGATCTCCGGCTTTAATGCCCACACCGATTTCGTTCCAGGAATCCGGTTGACCGGAAGTTCTCGCCGTTCAAGCCGCTGCGCCTTGCGAACGCTGCATTTCAAATAGGCGGCAATATCTTTCCAGCTCACCAGGAGATCGTCTTTTGGGTTGTCGCCCCGCAATCCAGCGCTCACTGGTAGACCCTCCAATCACCACCACTCCACGGCAACGAAGGAGAACATTCCACTGTGGCGGCGTCGTAGACCATCGCTACAGTTAGGTTCAACCGAAGCGCGCCACACCGCGCTTTATCGCGTCACGTCGCGACCACGTCTTGACGGCCACAGCAACCGCCCTAGCTTGGATTCATCGGCCGGAATTTTTTCGCCGGCGCCGGCTTCGGCCGGCGCGACAGATCCTTTAGCCTTCTGTCGCGCGCATACACCAGGATTCTAATTCGTTTTTCGCAAATGAGAGAAGGTTGCTCCCACGGCTACGGCGTCTGGCGAAAACCCCAAAGTGGAAGTCCGACCGATAAGGGGGACGTATGAAGACACTGATATCTATTGCCGTATTTCTTGAGCTGTCGCTAGCTGCATCCGCTCAAACACTCCATCCGTCCGGGGCGCGTGGCTACTTGTTTTTTGCGCCGGGGGTGGAAAGGGGAGGTGGAACCGTCCACATCGGTGGTGGCGGAGAAGGGTTCGTCTACAAGGGGCTGGGCTTCGGTGCGGAGATTGGAGCCGTCGGCCCCTGGTCGGCGGAGTTTCCCCGGTACCTTGTGGGCTCCGCCAACCTTTCCTACCTCTGGCTGCCCAACACTAGAGAACGCAAAGTCGAACCCTTTGTTACTGCCGGCTACACGCTCTTCATCCGCTCCTTCACGAGAAATGGGGTCAACGTGGGGACCGGATTCAACGTTTGGTTGAACGAGAGGGAAGCCCTGCGCTTCGAGGTTCGGGATAACGCTAGGATTGGCATGCATTCGATCAGCTTCCGCGTCGGCGGAACGTTCAGATGAAGTCTGCAGCGCGTTACATACTTTGCTGCGAGGCAGGACACCAAAATAAGCGGGGTCGCAAAGCGATTACCGATCCGCAGTCAACTGACCAGTTTGGAGTTTGCTGCTGATCGGGAACGTAGGCTCGTATCAGTCCCACCTCAGTGAAGCTCGTCTGATCAGAATCTTACGAGCCATCGAGGATGGCAAGCTCCTTTACGCTTACGACAAAGCAAGGGAAAACCGCTGCGACGGGTAGAGGAATATTTTCTGGAGGCTATCGATACAGTGCGGGCGAACCGGAGAAACTACGGCAGAAGGAAAACAGTACGGTTTGGAGACGCAGTCAAAATCGGCTTTCCTGGAGAAAAGACGGAATAGAAACGAGTATGTCGAAGCCGGTCGGACCCTCTTCCTTCGCCTTGCGATACTACTTCTTCAGTTCGTCGTAAGCGGCCTGCACGTTGGCCTTCACGCTGCCGAACTGCGGGTTGACGCTGACGACATATCCCTTGTACTTGTCCGGGAGCTTGTACTCTGCGGCCGCCTGGTCTACTGTCTTTCCCGCTTTCATCTCACTGCGGGCCCAGGCAACGAACTCCTGGCTGAAGCCGGCGTATTCCTTCAAATCGTTCCACGTCAATACCGGTGTGTGTCCGGTGATCACGGTGTCGACGTTTTTGATCGTCGCGATTGCCTTTGCCAGCGTCTGAGGATGGGCGACGGCGCTGCCGCCGTTGGAGACGTCGATATATGGCAAGGCTTTCCAGGCGAACATGTCGCCGGCGTGCATGGTGCGCAGCGCCGGAAAGACCACGAAAGTGTCGCCATTTGTGTGACCGGCTCCAAAATAGTACAGGTCGATTTGGTCTTTGGCCTTGCCGAGCGTCAGCTTGTCTTTGTAGGTGCGCTTAGGCAGAAACCTTGCCTTTTCTCCCTTGAACTCGTCCATCTTGGCCATGTTCGCCTTCGTGTTCTCTTGCACGATACTGTCCACCGTCGCCCCAAAGAACTCGTTGCTGCCTGTGTGGTCGCCGTGGGTGTGGGTGTTGATAATCGTTGTCACCGGTTTGTTGGTCACCGTCTTGATCCGATCGAGAACGGTCTGACCCCATCCAGCCAGCTTCGTATCGACGACCACGACGCCAGCGTCAGTGATGAATACGGCAGTGTTGCCGCCACTGAACGCTTCGGGGTTGGCTACACCGGATCCACCAATAACATAGAGGTTGTCTTTCACCTTCTCGATTTTCGTCGCGGCCAGCGCTGCCGCCGACGGGCCGGCCGGCGGCGCTTGGAATCCGGAGACTGCCACGGACAGACTCCCCACCGCGATCAATGTGCCGAGCACGAGTTCTCGTTTCATTACACGCCCTCCGCAACAGTTCAAACTGACCCAGCACCTTACCATGGCCGGATAGGCCCTGGTGCCGCTTTCTTCACTTTCCTGTCCTCCATGGCCTCAGCACCGTGTACATGGGAACTGCCGTTTTGAATTCCAATTCCGAGCGAATCAGTCTTCTTCGAATCAGGTTCCTCACCGCCGACTGCACGGCGCTCTTGGACAATCCGGTGTCGTTGGCGATCGCCTGGTGACTTACGCGAATACGGCGCGCACGCAAGGCGGCTAACCGGGTCCAAAGGTACAGATAGACGATGAATGCCGACGGTTGCTTGTCGTGGCCGACCAGATCGGGCATCAGCACATCCAGCACATAGAAATCGAATCGAAGTGTTTTCATGGCGATCATGGCTATAGTTATAATCACTATAGCAGTTAACAAGACCGTTGACCGCATCAAAAGCGCTGTCTATATTCGCCGGAGTAACTTCAAAAACAGGAGATGCGTTGTGATCACGCACGTCAAATTCGTCAGCATACCGACCCGAGATCAGGACAAGGCTCTGGCTTTCTATACCGAGAAGCTTGGCTTCAAGGTGGCGACCAATCAGCCGTTCAACGATAAGCAGCGCTGGATTGAGATGCGCATCGGCGGCTCCGATACTCACTTCGTTCTCTTCACCCCCGACGGCCATGAAACCCGCATCGGCAGCTTCTTCAATGGGGCTTTGGCTTGCGACAACGTCGAGAAGACTTATGAAGAGCTGAAAGCCCGAGGTGTCGAGTTCATGGGACCTCCGCAGAAACAGCAATGGGGCACGTTCGCCACGTTCAAGGATGTCGATGGCAATCAGTTTGTGCTGTCGTCGAAGTAATCCGTCTGAAGACACGACCGCGATCCGCGAAGCGCC
>Ga0066710_100002385_pt1 | contig 15094 bp, 12 predicted proteins | sample GraSoiAngelo_159_FD_79666 | JGI IMG/M metagenome (GOLD analysis project Ga0066710, IMG submission 79666) | Grasslands soil microbial communities from the Angelo Coastal Reserve, California, USA - 14_1009_16_40cm | ecosystem: Environmental > Terrestrial > Soil > Grasslands | place: USA...
GCGGGCGGCGACCGTCTCCAGAGCCTCAATGACACCGCATGTCGTGAGTGTCGGGCCCGAGATCGCCTTCTCGCCCGGCCGGTGCAGATTCTTCAAGCGGAATTCGACGGGATCGATCCCGAGTCGCTCCGCAAGCATGTCGGTGTGCGATTCGACGGCGAACGTCCATTGCGGACTGCCGAAGCCGCGGAACGCGCCGCCAAACGGGTTGTTCGTGTACACCACGTAGCCGTCATAACGATACGCGGGGAGACGATACAACGCCCCACCGAGCATCGACTCCGTCAACGACACACCCGGTCCGTACGAGGTGTACGCGCCATTATCGAACACGACTCGCCCCTGCCGGGCGGTGATGGTGCCGTCGCGCTTGACGCCGGTCTTGATGTACAGGACCTGTGGGTGGCGGGTCCGCGACGAGGTAAATTCCTCATCACGACTGTGAACCATCTTGACGGGTCGTCCGGTAGCGCGCGCGAAGTATGCGGCGCACAGGTAGATGGAGTGCGGCTCGCTCTTGCTGCCGAAGCCGCCGCCGAGATACGGCGCGATGATGCGGATTTTGGCCGCCGGCAGTCCGAGAATACCCATCAGCGCGAACCGATCGAAAAACGTGGACTGCGTCGACATCCAGAAGGTAATGCGGCCGGAGGCGTCCCAGTCGGCGATGCAGCCGTGCGGCTCCATACACACGTGGCACTGGCGAGAGGTCACGAAGCGGTCTTCGAACACGAAGTCCGCCTCCGCAAAACCCTTGTCGATGTCCCCACCGATCACGCGGTTGTGCGCAACAACGTTGCGTTCGACGCCGTCGTGCAGCGCCGGTGCGCCCTCGTGCATGGCAGCTTCGGGGTCGTACACACCGGGTAGAGGTTGGTAGTCGACGTCGATCAACTCCAGCGCCTCCAGCGCGGTGCGCTCGTCGACAGCGCACACGGCCGCGACACCTTCGCCCATATAGCGCACGCGGTCGAGCGCCAGCGCCGTCTCGTCCTGGACGAAGGCGCCGAACTTCGGATAACTGGCAAAGTCGGCGCCGGTGGCGACCGCCAGGACCCCCGGGTGGGCGCGTGCTCGGCTGGTGTCGATGCGCGTGATCCGGGCGTGGGGATATGGACTGCGCAGGATCTCGCCCCACAACATGCCCGGCATCGCCATGTCGAACACGTACGCGGCCTTGCCCGTGACTTTCTCCAGCGCGTCCACCCGCGGCAGTGACTTGCCGACGACGGAGCGCCCATTGGTCCTGGACGGTTCCGGTGTTCGAGTGGCAGCGCCGGCCGCCGCCTGAATGGCCTCCACAATCTTTGTGTAGCCAGTGCAGCGGCACAGGTTGCCGCGGATGGCTTGTTTGATCTCCGGCTCCGTGGGATGTGGATTGGCCGCGAGGAGTCCAGCGGCGGTCATGATCATGCCCGGCGTGCAGTAGCCGCACTGCGCGGCGTGGTGCTCCACGAAGGCTCGCTGGATCGGGTGTAATTGCCCGGCGCTTCCGAGACCCTCGATCGTGGTGATGGATCGCCCCTGGCTCTGTACCGCCAGTGTCAGACACGAGTTGACCGCCAGCCCATCCAGCAAGACCGTGCACGATCCACACTCGCCCTCGTTGCAGGCGCGCTTGGTACCCGGTAACCCGAGGTCCACCCGTAGCGTGTCGGCGAGTGACTGCTCGGGCTCGACCATTGCCTCGTACGTCGCCCCGTTGACGTTCAGCGAAATCGGAATCTTCACCCGTCCACCTTTCCCGAGGTCTTCGATGATTCTGTCAGCTTGCTTACAAACGATCGCCTGGTCCGATGCCTGACAGTCGGTCGACCAGTCCTCCCATGTCCTCGATTTCACGCACAGAGTGGAAATGGTCTTCGCCCACCCAGCGCCGCGCCCACCACTCGTACAGGTCGAATCGCTGGCGCCCGCTGCTCGGCGAGAACAGCTCGATCGCGGCGCCGTCCTCCTCGACGTACGCAACGTACAGCGAACCGACTGCCTGGGCCAGCCGCTCGAGGCCGGCAAAGGTGGCATCGCCACGCGTCGGCATGCAATCGCTGATAACAATGCAGTCAGTGGGGTTGCCGGCGGCTCGTCCGGTGCAGAGCTCGGCCGCGTGGCGGAAGGCGCGCGAAAGGTCAGTCGCTCGGCCCTCAGGCAGCCTCAGAACCGTCTCGACGACCGCCTCGACATCGCGCCCCTCGTCGAAGGCTTTGACAGACGCGAGATGGTCGTCGAATGCCAGAACGGCGTAGTCGCCGCGCCGATCGGCAGTCAATTGCGCGAGCACGGCGGCCAGCAGCGCCGATAGCAACAGTTTCTTGCCAACCATCGAGCCCGAGTGGTCCACCAGGATCAGATAGTCGTGGGCTTGTCGAGCGCGGGCCAGCAGTCGCAGGTCGGTGGCTCCGAGTCGGCCCGCGGTGCGCACGTACGCCTCCAGCGACGCTTCGACGTCGAGCTCGCCGTGCATCGCGCGCCACCACGCCTCGGATACGAGCTCATCCTGGGCATGTTGACCCGCGCCGTCACGCACCTCGCCCGTCTTGCGCAGCACCAGCTGCGAGGCCCAGCGGCGGACCTCGTTCGCATCGGCCAGCGCAGGCTGGCGCTCGTCCACGAGCAGATCGGACGGTGATGTGGCCACGGAAGGCAGGGCGGTGTCCCGCTGGAGGATGGGAATGCTGCGCGACCGGCCGGCATCCTGGCCGCCGCCGGCTTTGACCAGTCCAGGGACACGATCGGGCTCACGCGGCGCGTTCGCGGTGCGCTGCCCGCCTTGCGGCTCCAGGCCATCGGCTTCACCGTCCGAGTCTTGCTGGGGCCCGGCGGCATCAGGCTCGCCCCAGAGTGCCGACGCCCGCAACAGAGAATCCCGATCGCCCGCGTAATCACGCTCCAGGACTCCGCGCATCAGCTCGACGATGATGTCGCACGCGCTGCGCGTGATGGTCGGTTTGACGCGGACTTTGCCGGCAAATGCGCTGCAGCCGAGCAGATAGAACGTATCCTCGTCGACGTCGTTCGGACCCATCTGCGCGACGAGCTGTACGAAGTCGATCGCGCCGCGCACGGATGCGCCGTAGCGCAGGTCCGGATGGTCGCGCGAGGCCCGACCCACGTCGACGGCGAACGGCACCAGCGCGTCGATGCCCGGCGCTGCACGCTGGCGAACGATGGCGACCTCTTCGTCGCGAGGCTGGTAGTCAAGCTCGAGGATCACGAAGCGATCCGCCAGGCCGCGCGCGAGGCGACCGGTGCCGACGTCGTCCAGTGGGTTGCAGGCCCCGACGACCACGAATCCTGGCTCCGCGAGCACCCGCCCGTAGCGGGGCACGTCAAGAATGCCCTCCGACAAGCACGTCAGCAGCACGTTCAAGACACCGCTCGGCGCGCGATTGAGCTCCTCGACATACAGGATGCCGCCCGCTTCCATTGCCTGGACGAGCGGACCGGGCGTGAAGTACTCCGCCTTGAATCCACCTTGCAGGACGAGCGCAGGATCGAACGTTCCCACCAGCGAGAACGCCGTGAGCTGCTCGTCGCCGGTGGCGGTAAACAGCCGCGAGCCGCGGTCGAGACCGAGCATCGCTGCCACTTCGCGCACGATCGTCGTCTTCGAGACACCGGGCAGGCCAAAGAGCAGGATCGGCTTGCTCGCCGCGAGCGCGGCCAGCACCACCCGCAGCTCGCGGCCGCGCCCGACGATCGCCTGGGTTTCAGAGCTCATTCGCCCAGCACACGCCCCCAGTGAGGGATCGGCTGGTTCCAGCCGAGCATGCGCAGGGGGTGCCACAATGCCAACAACAGGCTATCGAACACCGGCTTCCCCAGCTCCGCCTCGAGCTGTTCCACCAGTCGCGCCGTGGCCAGATTAGTGCAGTGCACCACCACGGCTTCGGCGGTGGGCGAATCGGCGCGGCGCACCAGCGTGCGTAGCGTCTCGGCCGGGATTTCGGCGAACTTGAAGTTGACGCTGATGCCCAGATGGGCGGAGTTGACGCAGTCGAAGCCCTCCTCGCCGTAGACGCGGATGATGGCCTTGCGCACGTCGTCGCGGTACGGGACCGCCAGAGCGTAGCGGCGGACACCGTAGGCTCGAAAAGCCTCGAGCTGGGCCAGCGTGGCGCTTGTTGCCGGTATACCTGTTTCGCGCTGGATCGCTTCGCAGATCCAACGATCGGACGCCGAGCCCTTCCATGCGGCCGAGATTCCGTTCCAGCAGATAGCGTGCACCCGGGCGTCGGCCAGTAACCTCGCCGCGGAGATCATCGCGTCCAGATCGAATTGCTGCTGACTGGGACGGTCCAACGCAATGCGGGTCACTGGAATGCGGGCGTAATGGATCGATAGCTGCTGTTGGAATGGAGCAGTGACGGCCGCGGTGATCGGCTCGACCATGGTGTTTGACGAAGGCGTGATCATGCCGATCCGCAACGGCCGGCGTGACGCGACGTTCGCCACTTGCAATGCTGGCGCACGTCGCTCGAGCTGCCTGGCAGCGTTGGTGTGGTGGCCGGGGTGTCGCGCCAGGAGCCGCACCGCCTGCAGCACGCGCGCCAGAATCTGATTGCGACTGGCGAGCCCCGGATTGTCTTCGAACGCGCCCACGGCCGACTCCAGCGTCCGGCGCGCCTCGTCAATCTCGTTGGCGGCGGGGGCATCCAGCAGCACAACCCAACTCAATGCTTTGGCCAGGAAGTCGGCCTGGCGATGTACCACGAAGGTGCCGTCGCCATGGCGGACTTCGAGCAGCCCGACCGCGCGGAGCGTCACGAGCGCTTCTCGCAGCGTCGGACGGCCAACGTCCAGGTAGCGGGCGAGGTCGCGTTCGGCAGGCAGGCGCTCGCCGAGCTTGAATCGGCCATCGATGATGCCGGCGACCAGGCGCGCGGCAACGTCGTCGGTCAGCCGCGTGCGGTGTACAGGACCAAGCGTCGTGCGCTGGGCCGCGCGTTGGTCGTCGGGCACCGCCGGACGGCGGCGAGGCTCAGGCATACGCAGCCACCCAGTATACGCGAGCCGCTGGCGAGGCAGAGGTCTGACCAGTCTGGCGTTTCATAGCCTGATGGTAAGACCACCGGCCTCTCTTGACACTGGCCGATTCGGCGGCCAGAATGGCGGCGTTCAGCGGCCCCGAGGGTTCGGAGACACAGAGCGGCGTCCGATCACACAAAGGAGAGCGCTCATGGTTCCGGCGGTACTCGTGTTGTACGGCGCGGTCTTGTTCGTCAACGCGTTCTTTTTGCTGGGATTGGCAGACGGGAAAGCTGCCGGACCGATCAACGCCATCATTGGCCTCATCGGCGTGGTGGTTGGCCTGTTCACCGCCGCTACCAACTCGCTCGGTCCCGCGTCGGGCTTCGTCGGCGCGCTGGTGATGATCTTCGGCGTCACGTTTTTGATCGTCTCCGCCATGCTGTTCGGCGCGTTGGATGGTCGTGCGGTCGGCTGGTATTGCGTCTTCGGCAGCATCGCCTGCCTACTCTGGGCGTGGGGATTCTTCAGCAATTACCGCAGCGTTTCCAACGGCGTCTTCTCAATCATCTGGGCGATCGTGTTCGCGCTGTTCGCCGGCAATCTCGCCTTCTCGCGGCCGTGGGCCAAAATCACCGGCTACGCGGCGATCTTCACCTCATTCGCCACGCTGATGCTGCCCGGCTATGTGCTGCTCATGGGAGGTAGCCTGCCATGAGCGCGACGGCGCGATAGCGGAGGGAGTACCCGATGGCAGTCATGACTCCTACGGCGACTCCGGGAACGTACATCGGCGCGTCGATTCGGCGGCGGGAGGACCCGCGGCTGATGACCGGCCGTGCCACCTACGTCAACGACATCGTCGCCCCCGGCTGTGCGCAGGTGGTGTTCGTCCGCAGCCCTCATGCCCACGCGCGCATCCGGCGCATCGACACCAGCGCGGCTCAGGGCGCGGCGGATGTGATCGCGGTGCTCACCGGTGCCGACCTGGAGTCCAGCATGCAGCCGGTGCCCTGCATCTGGACCTTGCCGAACATGAAGGCGCCGACACGGCGGGCGATCACTCTTGACAAGGCCCGCTTCGTGGGCGACATCGTGGCCGCCGTCGTTGGCGCCAGTGAGTCAGCCGCCCGCGACGCGGCCGAGCTGGTCGATGTGGAGTACGACGTCCTGCCGTGCGTCACCGACCAGGACGCAGCGCTGCGGCCCGGCGCCCCGCAGCTCCACGACAACGTGCCAGGCAACGCGGCATTCACCTGGGATCTTGCGGGCGGCGACCAGTCCGTGTTCGACACCGCCGAAGTGAAGGTCCCACTACGACTGGTCAATCAGCGCCTGGTCTCCAACTTCATGGAAACCCGCGGGGTGCTCGCTCAATGGAACGCGCTCACTGGCGAGCTGACCGTGTGGTCATCAACCCAGATTCCGCATCTGGTGCGCCTCGAGCTTGCCCGCGTGCTCGGCGTGCCCGAGAACACGCTGCGAGTGATCGCCCCGGAGGTCGGCGGAGGGTTCGGCGCGAAACAGAACTTCTATCCCGAGGAGATGATCGTCGCCTCCCTCTCGATGCGCCTGAATCAACCCGTCAAGTGGATCGAAGCGCGTAGCGAGCACTACGTTGCCACCACCCACGGGCGCGACCACATCCAGGACGCGGAGCTCGTCGGAAGTCGAGACGGAACCATTCTCGGACTCCGCGTCGATGCGCGCGCGAACCTGGGCGCCTACTTCTCGATGTTCGCTCCGATCGTGCCGACTGGCCTGTTCGGTCTGATGCTGTGTGGCGCGTACCGCACGCCGGCCATTTCGTGCCGCGTGACCGGCGTCCTCACCAACACCACCACGGTCGATGCCTATCGTGGCGCGGGTCGACCGGAGGCAACGCATCTCGTCGAGCGGCTGGTCGACATGTTTGCCGCTGAGATCGGCATGGACCCCGCCGAGGTTCGGCGCCGCAACTTCCCACGTCCCGACCAGTTCCCGTATACCACGGCCACTGGCGTCACGTATGACAGTGGTGACTACGCCACGGCCCTGGATAAAGCGCTCGAAGCCGTTGGCTATCAGCAGCTCCGGCAGGAGCAGGCGCGGGCGCGCGCACAGGGCCGACTGATGGGTATCGGCATCTGCTCGTTTGTCGAGGTGTGCGGCGCGGGACCATCCGCGGCGCTGGGAGCCGCCGGCGCTGGAATCGGTTTCTGGGAAGCGGGCACGGTCCGCGTACTGCCGACCGGTAAGGTCACCGTGTACACCGGGTCGTCACCCCATGGGCAGGGCCATGAGACGACCTTTGCCCAGGTCGCCGCCGATCAGTTGCGGGTGCCAGTCGAGGATATCGACGTCGTTCATGGTGACACCGCCAAAGTGCCCTTCGGCATCGGCACGTTTGCCAGCCGCAGCGCAGCCGTCGGTGGCACGGCGGTGGCCATGAGCGCCGGCAAGGTCCGCGACAAGGCGGTCCGCATCGCCGCGCACCTGCTCGAGGCGGCACCCGAGGACATCGAGCTGGAGTCAGGCGCATTCAGCGTGCGAGGCGCGCCGAGACGGTCGGTCACCTGGAGCGACGTCGGGTTGCAGGCATTTCTTGCCCACAGACTGCCCGCGGGCGTGGAGCCGGGGCTTGAAGCCAGTACGTTCTACGATCCATCGAACTTTACGTGGCCGTTCGGCACGCATGTGTGCGTCACGGAGGTGGACCCACAAACTGGCCAGGTAAAAGTACTGCGGTACGTCGCGGTGGATGACTGTGGCACCGTGATCAATCCGATGATCGCCGACGGGCAGGTCCATGGCGGGATCACTCAGGGTCTCGGCCAGGCGCTGTATGAGGGCGCTGAATACGACGCCAACGGTCAGCTCCTGACCGGTTCGATGCTCGACTACGTCGTCGCCACGTCCGAGCAGGCGCCCACCTACGAGACGTCACACACCTGCACTCCAAGTCCGGTGAATCCACTCGGTGTCAAGGGCATCGGTGAGGCGGGCACGATTGCCGCGTCGCCCGCGGTGGTCAACAGCGTGGTGGATGCGCTCTCACATCTGGGCGTGCGCCACCTGGATATGCCGCTCAAGCCCGAACGTGTCTGGCGCGCGATGCAGACGAAAGGGGCCACGCCATGATTCCGGCCGAGTTCGACTACGTTCGCGCGGCATCGGTCGAGCAAGCCATCGACTTGCTTCGCAGCGGCGGTCGTGAAACCAGGCTGCTGGCCGGCGGCCACAGCCTGTGAGGCATATGCTGACGGAGTCGGAGGTCAGCTATCGATCCGCTTTCGACATCGCCGCGGATGTAGCTGCTCGACGGCTCTCGCCAGTAGAGGTGGTCGAGACGTTGCTCGCCCGCATCGGCCGCCTGAATCCGGTGCTGAACGCGTATTGCACGCTCGTTCCCGAACAGGCGCTCGAGGAGGGGCGTCAGGCAGAGGCAGCCGTCATGCGCGGTGCAATCCTGGGCCCGCTGCACGGGGTACCCGTTTCGATCAAGGACCTGATCGCCACACGCGGCATCCGAACCACGCGCGGCTCCAGGATCTGGGAGAACTGGGTGCCCGAGCAGGACGCGCCAGTTGTCGAACGCGTGCGCGCGGCCGGCGCGATCGTGCTCGGCAAGACCAACACGCCGGAGATCGGTTGGAAGGGCGTTACGGACAATCCGGTGTTCGGAGCGACTCGGAATCCATGGGATGTCAGTCGCACGCCCGGTGGATCCACCGGCGGAGGGAGCGCGCAGGTCGCGGCCGGCCTCGGGCCGATCGCCATTGGCACCGATGGAGGCGGCTCCTTACGTATTCCGGCTGCCTTCACGGGCTGTTACGGCTTCAAGCCGTCGTTCGGGCGTGTCCCCATGTACCCGCAGAGTCCGAACGCATCGGTGGCGCATTGCGGACCGCTTACCAACACGGTGCGCGATGCCGCGCTGGTGCTGAGCGTCCTGGCTGGTCCAGATGACCGCGACCGACTGTCCCTGCCGGCGAGCGATACCAACTACCTCGAGGCCGTATCTGAACGGGCCGTCGCGACATCCCTGAGGGGACTGAAGGTCGCCTGGTGCGCAGATTTTGGCTGGGGATATTGGCCCGTCGAGCCCGAAGTGCTGAATGTCACGCGGTCGGCCGCGCAGCGCCTGGTCGACTTTGGCTGCGACGTCCTCGAGGTTCGCCCGGACTGGCTGGGACCGATCGAGGCCTGGAACACCATCTTCTACGGTGGCATTGTCGGCCAGGTGGGCCCAACCCTGGAGCAGACCCGCCAACTGCTCGATCCCGGACTTCTGCGAATCATCGAAACCTACCTGACCGACAGCCTGCAGGCGTTCGTCCAGGCGGACGTGGCACGCACGTCCTTCTGGGACCAGGTCCGTCATTTCTTCGGACAGTACGCGCTGTTGCTCACGCCAACTGTGCCGCTGCCCGCGTTCCCGCTCGACCAGGACACGCCCGGCACAGTGTCGGGCAGACTGCCCAACGGCCTGGGCTGGTCTCTCTTCACCTATCCGTTCAACCTCACGGGTCAGCCAGCAGCGAGCCTGCCGGCTGGCCTGACCTCGGACGGCCTGCCGATCGGCCTGCAGATCGTAGGCCGTCGCCACGCGGACGCACTCGTGCTGACCGCTTCGGCTGCCTTGGAAGCGGCCCAGCCATGGGGTGATCGACGCCCGCCGCTCAACTGACTGTACCCGCTCGGGTTGTGGCATAGTCCTTGCCCGGGGCTCAGCAGCGTGCGTCAGATCCTCGTGGTCGAAGATGACGCCTCGATCCGAGGGCTTGTCAGTGACCTTCTACGCGACGACGGCTATCAGGTGAGTGAGGCCTGCAACGGCGCCGAAGCGCTCGACGCCGTACGCGAACAGCGTCCCGACTTGATCGTTCTGGATCTGATGATGCCGGTGATGGACGGTTGGACCTTCGTCGAAGAGTGCCGCCGTGAACCGGGCTTTGATGATGTGCCGATCGTCGTCACCTCGGCCTCGCATGACCTGCCGCGTACCGCGGAGCGTCTGCGCTCGCTCGGAGTCCGGACCTGCCTCGCCAAGCCGTTCGACGTGGACGGCCTGCTGGCGCTTGTCGAGCGCTACGTCCCCGCGGCGTGAGCGCTCACTCCGCCCGGCAGCGTGACGAATTCGGCGAGTAGATCCTCCAACGCGGAATTCAGATCCTGACTCCGCCCCACGTGCACCGGCGAGGTCTGAATGATCGTGCTGCGCGGGGCCACCAGCCAGTGAAAGCGCTCGGGCTTGGGTAACGCGGCGATCGGTCCACCGGCCGGTTCGCCGGCGCAGATCGCCTGAAAGGTGGCCAGGTGCCGCTCCACAGCAGCGAGGTCCACATCCGGTGCGAGGCTCCGCAGCCGCTCGGTGTCGACTTCGAAGCGCGCGCCCAGAAAGTCTTGCTCCGGACTGAAGAGCACCACTCCGGCATTGAGAAACTCTCCGCGTTCGACGCGCGGCACCACCCGCACCACCGCGTAGCTATACCACACGATGCGTCATCCGCCGCTGGAGTCGGGTGGGTCCGCGTTCCTGCGCGGCGAGGGCCTCGGCGAGCCAGGGCCGGGGACCATTCAGCCGCTCAGCGAGATACGTGCAGTACGCCGCGCGGATCTCATCGGCGCTCGCGAACTCCGCTTCCTCACCAAGCCATTCCTCCGGAACGGAGTCCACGATACGCGCCAGCTGTGCCGAATCCAGCCGCGCCCGCAAGCGCGCGTCGGCGGCCTCCAGATCGCCCGCGCGCGACAGCAGCACATGCTCGGCGATCTGCGTAAAGGGTGAGTGGATGCGCTGCTGCCATCCGCTCCAGCGGTGGTGAAAGAACAGTGCCGCGCCGTGGTCGATCAACCACACCTGTTGGCCGCACACCAGCAGGTTCGTATTGCGTGGGGTGCGGTCCACGTTCGTCACGAACGCGTCGAGCCACACGATCTCTGCCCCCAGCTCCGGACTGACCAGCGCGGCGTCGACGGCTGGATCGAATGCTAGCGCCGCGTGCAGAAACTCGAGTCCGAAGTTGGCGCCGACGCTGCCGCGCAGGATGTCCTGGATCTCGGGGTCCGGCTCGCCGCGTCCGAAGCCATCCTCCAGGTCGACGATCGCCGGCCGCGGCACCGGCAACCCCAGTGCGCGCCCGATGAGCGCCACCAGCGCCTCGGCGACCAGCGCCTTGGGCCCCTGCCCCGCGCCGCGGAACTTGACCACGAAGCTGCCGTCGGCGTCGGTGTCGACCACCGCCGGCAATGAGCCACCCTCGCGAAGCGGCACCACGTACCGCGACCCGACCACCCGCGGCAAAGCGGCGCTAGCCATGCTCACACGACTATAGAGCTTCGCCCGCTCAGCCCCAGCGGCGAGAGCCTATACCGCCATAGCGGCCGATCACGCCAGCGGCAGCCTGGCACTCGTTCGCAGCCGCGGCCGAATCACGCGGGCGGCAGCACGCCACCGGATCGCAGCAGCGGCCGATCACGCCAGCGACAGCTCTGCCACTGGCTCGCAGCATCGGCCGATCACGTCAGCGGCAGCATGACACTCGTTCGCGGCATCGGCCGATCACGCCGGCGGCGGCCGGCCAAGCCACCGACCTCGCCGCGCGACGGCTTCGGCCATCTTGCGCGTCGCCTCGTCGATCATCTCACCTTCGAAGCGGACGGCGCCGCGACCTTCACCTTCCGTAGCCTGGCGGTAGGCGGCCAGAATGCCCTCCGCGCGAGCGTAGGTCGCTGGATCCGGCGAGTACAGCCGGTTGACGATAGAGATCTGGCTGGGGTGGATCACCCATTTGCCGTCGAACCCCAGCGCCGCCGTGCGCCGCGCCGAGCGCTCCAGGCCATCCAGGTCGCCGAACGCGGCGTACGGGCCGTCGATCGCCAGCAGTCCGTTCGCCCGCGCGGCCACCAGCAGCCGCATCAGCGCGTAGTGCCAGATGTCGCCGACGTAGCCGCTGTCCAGCGTGCCGATCGTCAGCTGTCCCATGCCCAGGCTTGCCGAAAGATCGCCCGGTCCGAAGATCAACGCTTCAAGCCGTGGCGAGGCGCCGGCGATCGCATCCACGTGCTGCAGGCCGGCCGCCGACTCGATCAACACCTCCAAACCGATCCGCCCCGGCGGCCAGCCGCGCGCCAGCTCGATCTGGCCGAGCAAGCGATCGAGGAAAATGACGTCGTCGGCCGATTCAACCTTCGGCAGTATCAGTACGTCGATGCGGTCCCCGGCCTGTTCCGCCACATCGACAGCATCCCGATAGCACCACGCCGTGTCCGTGCCGTTGACTCGCACGGCGATGGCACGCCCGCCAAAATCGAGCGATCGCAGCGACCCGACGATGGTCGCGCGTGCGCCGACCTTCTCAGCCGGCGCCGTCGCGTCCTCCAGATCGAACACCACCTGATCGGCGTCGAGCGTGGCAGCTTTGGCCTGCATCCGCGCGTTGCTGCCGGGCACCGAAAGACACGATCGCCGCGGCTTGATGACGCGGTTCACGGCATCGCCTCGAAGACGATCCGACCGCCGACCACCGTCAGCTCGACGCGCGTCTCGCGCAGCGCCTCCGGCGGACGCGAGAACGGATCCGGCGCCAGCACCACAAAGTCCGCGTCTTTTCCAGGACAGAGACTCCCACGGGTGCTCGTCCGCTCGGCTGCTGCCGGACCGATTGTATACGCCCGCACCGCCTCCTCCAGCGTCAATCGCTGCTCCGGGTACCAGCCGCCCTTGGGCTCTCCCGTGGGATCGACGCGGGCGGTAGCAGCGTAAAGACTCGCGAGAGGCGCCAATTGTTCGACCGGGGCATCGGTCCCGAACGCGAGCGTCGCGCCCGCCACGAGCAGATCGCGCCACGCATACGCGTGCCGCGCTCGCCTCCCCCAGTGCGCGTCGGCGGCCCGCCAGTCGGCGGTGGCATGGATCGGCTGCATCGAAGCGACAACGCGGAGCCGCGCGAACCGCGGAACGTCATCCGGATGCACCAGTTGGGCGTGTTCGATCCGCAACATCCGCTCCGCCATCGGCGGGTAGGTCGCGCGCGTCTTCTCGTACGCGTCGAGCACCGCCCGCACCGCGGCATCGCCGATCGCGTGTACCGCCACGTCGAGCTCCGCATCGGCGGCGAGTCGCATGTCCGCTTCGAGCTCTTCCGGCTCCAGGGTTGGCACGCCGCGGTAGCCATCCGCCTGGCGGCCTTCGTACGGCTCCAGCAGATGCGCGGTGCGCGACCCCAGCGCTCCGTCAGAGAACAGCTTGACTGGACCGACGCGCAGCCACTCGCCGCCGGCGCCGGTGCGCAATCCTTTTTCGCGCGCATCGCGCAGCTCACTCCGCGAGACGCCGTGGTGTACGCGCAGCGTAAGCGCTGCCGCGGACTCCAGCGCTTCGAATGCGCGGCTGGAGCGGCTGTCCTCCAGGTTGTGGATACCGGTCAGTCCGGCCGACGCCGCCAACGGCAACGCAGCGCGGATGGCATCCCGCACATCGTCGTCGCCGACCTGCGGCATATGGCCGCGGAGCAGCTCCTGTGCATTTTCGAACAGCACACCGGTTGGGGCCCCAGCTTCGTCGCGTTCGATCAGACCGCCCGGCGGGTCCTGGGTGTCGCGGTCGATGCCGGCCGCTCGCAATGCCGCTGAGCTGAGCCACAGGGAGTGGCCATCGTGGCTGGACAGCGCCGCTCGTCGTCCGCCGACCGCAGCGTCCAGCTCGGCAGCCGTGGGGAGCTTCCCCCAGCGATTGCGGTCCCAGCCGCGTCCGCGCAGCCAGGCCTCCGCGCTTTGCTGCTGGCTGAACGCCTGGAGGATGGCCAATCCCTCCTGTAACGTCGCCGCCGGATCCAGATCGACCCGCCGGCGCGCCAGCGCGAGGCTGCCGAAGTGGATGTGCGCGTCGACGAAGCCCGGCACCACTGCCTTTCCAGCCAGGTCGATGACACGCGTGCGCGGTCCAATCAGCTCGTCAAGCGACGCATCATCGCATGCCACGATCTGCCCGCCACTCACCGCGAGACGCCGCGCCCTCGGCTTCGTCGCGTCGAGCGTGTAGATGACCCCGCCGCGCACGACCATGTCCGCCTGCATCGCGCAGCAATCGTATTCTGCGATGATTGTCCCGCGCGTGACTGGCTCTTCCGCGGAGCGCCCCCTGCTGATCATCGACGGCGACAACCTGGCGCATCGCGCCTACCACTCGATGCCCAAGTCGCTCAAGTCCGCCGACGGACGGCCGATCAACGCCATCCTCGGCTGGACGAACATGCTGGTCACGTTGTGGGAGAACGAGCAGCCGCGCTCGATCTTCGTCGCCTGGGACACCCTGGGCATCGACACCTACCGCCACAAGCTGTGGCCGAGCTATCAGGCTGGACGGGTCTTCGATAACGCGATCGTCAGACAGCTCGACCTGCTGCCGACGTTGGCCGCGGCCTTCGGCTTCAGCGTGGGCAAACGCCCCGGCTATGAAGCCGACGACTTCATGGCTGCCGCCGCCATCGCCGAGACACGCCGCGGAGGGCGCAGCCTGCTGCTGACTACCGACCGCGATGCCTACCAGCTCGTATCCGAGAGCGTGACGGTGCTCGCCCCACGCGCCGGCGTGCGCGACCTGGTGCGCATCGGCCCCGAGCAGGTCGTCGAGCGCATGGGCGTGCTACCCGAGCAGGTCCCCGACTTCAAGGCGCTGGCCGGCGACTCGTCCGACAACATTCCGGGCGCAAAAGGCATCGGCCCGAAGGCCGCATCCAGCCTGCTGCTGAAGTACGGCACGCTCGAGGCGGTGCTCGAAGCCCGCACCGATACCATCCCGCCGGGCATCGCCGAGCAGCTGCGGACGTTCAAACACATCGTCAACATGCAGAGCGACGTCGACGTGGAGCTGCCCGAAACCGCTCCGCCGGATTGGGCGCGGGCCGCCGCCAGATTACGTGAGCTCGGCGCCGAGAACCTGTCCGAGCGCATCGCCGCGCGCGCTCACGCATAACGCCCGCCCGGGCCAAGCGTCGATTCACGCTGCACCAGGCGCGGCAGCATCACGGTCGGCTGCACTGGTTCGCCTGCCAGCAGGCGCCGAGCCATGTCCACCGCCACCGACCCGAGCTCGTGCGCCGGCTGGGTGATCGTCGATAGGCTGGGCCGCAGCAGGGCCGCGAGC
>Ga0066710_100002386_pt1 | contig 15090 bp, 15 predicted proteins | sample GraSoiAngelo_159_FD_79666 | JGI IMG/M metagenome (GOLD analysis project Ga0066710, IMG submission 79666) | Grasslands soil microbial communities from the Angelo Coastal Reserve, California, USA - 14_1009_16_40cm | ecosystem: Environmental > Terrestrial > Soil > Grasslands | place: USA...
AGCAGAGCCTGGCCGGGCCGCCTCGGCATCGTGCCGTGGGAGCCGCGCTGCTCGCCGTCGTCGGGTTGTGCCATCTGTACGACATGACGTTCGCGTTGGTAGGCGCGGCCGTGCTGTTCGCGGTCCGTCCCGATCGACGTCGGCTGATCCAGCTGACGGCGATCGTCGGTGTCGGCCTCTTGTTGATCGGGTTCTGGCTCCTGCCGTTCGCGGCGCGCCTGGGCCTCACGACCGGGGGCCTGTATCCGCCACCCTCACATCAGCTCCAGAACATCTTTCCGTTCCTCGACACCTGCAGCGAGCGCAGCGCATGCCGGCCCGGCCAGTTCCTGACCGCGCAGGTGTGGCACCTCCTTCCGGTGTTCATGCTGGCGCTCGCCGCGGTGGGCCTCAGCATCGTGCGCCGCCTGCGCGCTGGTGTCGGGCTCGCGGTGTTGGCCGTCCTCATGGCGGCCGCGTATCCCATACAGCCGATCCACCGCCTCCAGAGCGACCGGTTCCTGCCGTTCTGGTTCCTCTGCATCTACCTCCTCGCCGCGCTGGGGCTCTCGGAGCTGGTGCACGAGGCGCAGGCGCTGCGGTCCCGGCGCTCGCGGAGGTACGCGCAGTCGCCGGGGCGCGGCGACGGCACGTTGGTCGCACCTCTCGTCGCGATGGTGTCGGTCGTGGTGCTCGTCGGCTTGCCGTTCCGGTCGCTTCCCGCGCCGCTCCACGTGACCGACCTCGACCAGGTCCGCGTCTCCCTCCGTTACGCGTACGCGGGATACGAGGGACGCCCGGCTCACCGTGAGTACGAACAGCTCGTGCGGACCGTCGACCGGCTGGGGCGGGCCCGAGGTTGCGGACGCGCCTTCGCCGAGGCCGACCCGTCGAGCCTCTTCCGTTACGGCTCGGTCTACGCGCTCACGCTGTTCCCGTACTGGACCCACGGATGCATCACCTCGTTCAACGAGGCCTACTACCACGAGTCGTCCGCCTCGAGCTTGTACGAGCGGCTGATGACGTCGGAGCTCACGAAGGACCCCATCCGCGTCGTGCGCGACCTGCCGTACCGCTCCCTCGACCTCGGTGCCGGCGTGGAGCACCTGCAGCTGTGGGGGGTGCGCTACTACCTCGCGGTGACACCGGAGGCGAAGCGGCAGGCCGACGCCCGGCCGGAGCTGACGCGGCGCGCTCGCGCCGGACCGTGGACGGTGTACGAGGTCGCCGACGCCCCGCTCGTCGCGCCGCTCTCGCATCTGCCGGCGGTCGTGAGGGGCATCGGAGGACCGGGGCGGTCGTGGAACGCCATCGGCGTCGCGTTCCATCAGCGCCCCCGGTCGGGGTGGGACGTGCCGCTGGCCGCGGCGGGGCCCGCCACCTGGCCGCGTACCCTCGCCCGGCCGCGCCCGGGCGAGCCCCTCGCCGACGGGCGCATCGCCTTCGGGACGACGGTGGAGGTCGATGCCCCTCGTCGGCCCGTCACGCCCGCGCGGGTCAGCAGGGTGGTGACCGGTGACGACCGGGTGTCGTTCGATGTCGACCGCGTCGGCTCTCCGGTGCTCGTGAAGGTGTCGTACTTCCCCAACTGGAAGGCGACGGGCGCGGACGGCCCGTGGCGGGTCACGCCCAACTTCATGGTGGTCGTCCCCACCGCTCGGCACGTGTCGCTGCACTACGGGCGGACGGCCGTCGACGACGCCGGGCTGGGCCTGAGCCTCATCGGGGTGATCGCCCTGGGCGGGCTCGCCTGGCTCGACCACCGGATGGGGGCCGGGCCCGAGCCCGAGCCGGTGCCGGCGTCACGCCCGCCTCGAGAGCAAGCGCCCCCGGCCGTGCGCCGGCGTGCCCGCTCCAAGAGGCGGCGGTAGCGTGCGGCATGGTGGACATGGCCAAGGAGTGGGTCGAGCGCGACGCCGCCCTCGTGTGGCACGGCTTCACCCAGATGTCGTCGTTCTCCGACAACGCCCCGATCATGGTGGAGCGGGCGGAGGGCCGGTACCTGATCGACGTCGACGGCAATCGCTATCTCGACGCCATCTCGTCGCTGTGGGTCAACACTCTCGGTCATCGCGTGCCCGAGCTCGATGCCGCCCTTCGTGACCAGCTCGACAAGGTGGCGCACTCCACCATGCTCGGGAACGGCAATCGGATCGTCGTCGAGCTGGCCGAGGCGTTGGCCGACGTCGTGCCCGTCGACGCGCCGCACTTCCTGTTCGCGTCGGATGGGGCCTCAGCCGTCGAGCAGGCGCTGAAGATCGCCTTCCAGTTCTGGACGAACCAGGGAGAGCAGGGACGCACGAAGTACCTCGCGTTCGCCGACGCCTACCACGGCGACACGGTCGGCGCGATCTCGCTGGGCGCAGGCGGCTTCGGCACCGACACGTTCGACGCGCTGCGCTTCCCGGTCGTTCGGGCCCCCGGGTACGACGACCCCGATTGCTTCGAGACCGCGGCCGCGCTCGTCGAGAGCCACGCGCACGAGCTGGCCGCCGCGGTCGTCGAACCGCTCGTGCAGGGCGCGGGCGGCATGCGCATGGCCGACCCCTCCGGCTTCGCCCGGCTCGCGGCCGCGTGCCGCGAGCACGACGTGCTGCTGATCGCCGACGAGGTGGCGACCGGGTTCGGCCGCACCGGAACGCTCTTCGCATGCGAACAGTGCGGGTTGCGCCCCGACCTCCTGTGCCTCGGCAAGGGCCTCACCGCGGGCTATCTGCCGATGTCGGCCACCGTCGCCACGCGGCGCGTGTTCGACGCGTTCCTCGGGCCGGACCTGAGCGAGCGCACCTTCTACCACGGGCACTCCTACAGCGGGAACGCGCTCGCGGCTGCGGTGGCGCTGCGCCACCTCCAGCTGCTCGACGAGTGGGACCTGCTCGCGAACGTGCGGGCGCGCTCGAGCCAGCTGCAGGCCCTGCTCGACGAGCGGGTGTACGAGCTGGACGCGGTCGAGGAGATCCGGCTGTGGGGTCTCATGGGCGGGATCGAGCTGAAGCCACCCGCCCCGAGCCTGCGTGCCGGCCGGCGGGTGTGCGCGGTCGCCGTGGGGCGCGGTGTGCTCCTGCGCCCGCTGGGCGACGTGGTCGTGCTCATGCCCCCGCTCACGGTCACACCCGACGAGATCGTGCAGATCGTCGACGCGCTCGTCGCGGGCATCACCGACGTGATGGCGTGAGCTGGGGCCGGTGGGCCGCGGCCGAGTGCGACGCGACCCGAGCCGCCGGTCGCTGGCGTGAGGTGCGCGAGCTCGACGCCGCCGGGCCCCGGGGCGTGCTGACGGCCGACGGTCGGGAGGTCGTCTCGTTCGCGTCCAACGACTACCTCGGGTTGACCCAGCACCCGGCAGTGGTCGCGGCCTCTCACGCCGCCGTCGACCGGTGGGGCGCGGGCTCCGGCGCGGCGCGTCTCATCGTCGGCTCCCGGCCCGTGCACCACGAGCTCGAGGCCGCCCTGGCCGACTGGAAGCGGACGGATCGGGCCGTCGTCTTTCCGTCCGGCTTCGCCGCCAACCTGGGTGTGCTCGCGACCTTTGCTACCCCCGGGGTCACCGTGGTGAGCGACGAGCTCAACCACGCGTCGATCATCGACGGCTGCCGCCTCGGTCGGGCGCGCGTTGCCGTCTTCCGCCACGCCGACCTCGACCACGCGGCCAAGCTGGTCGCCGACGCTGACCGCGCCATCGTCGTGACCGACACGGTGTTCTCGATGGACGGCGACGTCGCCCCGGTCGACGAGCTCGCCGATCTGTGCGCGCGTCACGGCGCCCTGCTGATCATCGACGAGGCGCACGCAGTGCTGGGTCCCGATCCCTCGCTCGACGGCATCGAGGCGCTGCGGGTGGGCACGCTGTCCAAGACGCTCGGCTCGCTCGGCGGCTTCGTCGCCGCGCCGGCACCGTTCGTCGACCTGCTCGTCAACCGGGCACGGTCGTTCATCTTCACGACCGCGTTGAGCCCGGCGGCCGCGGCCGCAGCTCTGGCGGCCCTCGGCGTGGTTCGGTCGACCGAAGGCGACGCCCTACGCGCTCGCCTGCGCGAGCACGTCGGCCGAGTGCGCGCCGGGCACCCGTCGCCGATCGTGCCGGTGGTGCTGGGCGACGAGGCGCGCGCCATGGCCGCGTCCGCTGCGCTGTTGGAGCGGGGCCTGCTCGTCCCCGCCATCCGGCCGCCCACGGTCGCCCCCGGCACGTCCCGCCTGCGCGTCGCGCTCTCCGCCGCGCACACGGAGACGGAGGTCTCCCGCCTGGTCGAGGGACTGGCCGCGCTCGACTCGAGCGATGTCGCGACCTGACCGGATGGTGGTCGTGGCGGGCACCGCCACCGAGGTGGGCAAGACGTTCGTGGCCGCCGCGCTTCTCGTCCGGCTGGCCGCGGCCGGGTCGCGCGTCGCGGCGCGCAAGCCCGCGCAGTCGTACGCGCCGGGCGACCTGCGCACCGACGCCGACGTCCTCGCGGCGGCGACCGACGACGACCCCACCGCCGTCTGCCCCCGTCACCGGTGGTACGAGACGCCGATGGCGCCTCCGATGGCGGCCGAGGCGCTGGGCCGGCCGTCGTTCACGGTCGCCGACCTGGTGACCGAGCTGGACTGGCCCGACGCCGTCGACGTCGGCGTCGTCGAGACCGCGGGTGGGGTGCGATCGCCGATCGCGGGTGACGGTGACTGCGCGTCGCTCGCATCGGCGCTCGGGCCCGACCTCGTCGTGCTAGTCGCGGATGCCGGCCTGGGCACGATCAACGCCGTGCGCCTGTCGGCCGGCGCGGTGGCCCCCCTGCCCCTCGTGGTTCTGCTGAACCGCTTCGACCCGACCGAGGAGCTACACGAGCGGAATCGCCGATGGCTGGCCGGCCGCGACGGCTACGACGTGGTCACGACGGTGGCCGCGCTGGGAGAGCGGGTGCGCTCGAAGACCACGCGGGTCGGTCAGCAGGGCCCGCCCGCGTAGCACTTCGAGCCCCTCGTCTCCTAGGGCTGGGGCGGCAGCGGGGTCGTCGTCGTGGTCGTCGTCGTGCTCGTCGGTGTCGATGAGGGCGGCGTCGGCCCGGGCCCACCGCCGGCCGGCGGGTTGTTGAACGTCTGGCCGAGGACGCTGGAGGGGCGGTCCGGGGAGCGCCCCAGCGCGTAGACGGTGCCGAAGACGATCAGTGCGACCATGGCCAGCAGGAGGGCGTACTCCACGACCGAGGCGCCTCTGGCGTCACGGCGGTGCCTCGTCATCATTGGGACGGCTCCTGCTGGTTGCCTCCACCCGGCCGTCCCATTCTTCCCGAATTCGTGCTCGCGTGTGGATCTCACGCACGGTCCGAGCCGGAGAAACCCGGACAATGGCCACAGAATGGACGGCCCTCGCGCGGAGGCGTCGCGCAACTTCGCACTACACGTTCGGCCCGTCGGTGCCGATGCATGGGCGGAGGGTTCGCCGACGAAGGGGGCGACGTAGATGAGCACGGTTGCTGGTGGGACGACGACGGCGTATGTAGTGCGTGGCGCAGACGGCCGCGTCGTGGTCGCGTTCTGGGGCGAGTCCGCCCCGGAAGAGGCCGATCGCTGGTTGGAGCGCGACTACCGGGTGGATCGCGTCCAGTTGCCGATGGGGTGAGGTCCTGGACCCGTCCCGCGTCTCGGGGTTCCGTTCCGTCGCCCGACCGGCCGACACGAGAGCCATGAGCCCGGCGTCGCTCACGCCCGCAGAGGTGGCGGCCATGCGCAAGAAGGCGGCGGCGGACGTGCTCGCGGCGGCGGCCGCGCACTCGCTGCTCACCGATCAGCTCCACGACCTCGACGCGCTGCGACGGGAGCGCGCGTTGACGGACGAGGAGAGCGCGCGCCAGTCCGAGCTGCGACTGCGTCTCGACGAAGCGCGCCGACGCCATGACGGCGCCCATCGGCGACTTCGCGCCATCTCCGCGTTCCGCCCGCGCGCCGCGCTGACCCACCTGGGGCGGCCGCGCGGCCGTTGACACAGGCAGCCGCGGGACTACGCGCCGGTGCGCGTGAGGCGCGCGCGCAGATGGGGTTGCAACGGCTGGCCCACCGCGGCCATGTGCAGGTCGTAGGCGAGCTCGTCGTGGCGAACGCGGATGTCGCGCGTGAGCTGCTCGACATCTTTCGCGGATTGCGTCTTCGCCGTCGCGGTCGTGGCCAGCGCGATCGAGGTGCCCGACAGCTCGCCCTCCGCGACCTCGACGACACCCGTAGGGTGGGCGATCACCAGCTCGACGTGCGTCCCGCCGGTCAGGCGCCAGAAGCCCGATTCCCCGTGCAGCGGCCGCCCGTCGTCGAGCGACCACGTGCGCTGCGTGTAGGACAGGAACGGCTTGCCGACGTGTGAGACGCGGATCTCCTCGCCGTAGGCGAAGTCCTCGATGGTGGAGTAGTAGCCGGTGCCCTCGCCGATCCACGAGCCGAGCAAGAAGCCCAGCGGCGCGATATCGGGATGGAGCTCGGGGCCGGACATCTCGGTGGCCGAGGCTACCGCCGGTCCCGATCGCTTGACACCCACCGGCGGCCCGCGTTAGGTGAAGCCGATGTCACCGGGGGTCGATGCACTGGTCACCGCCGCCCGGACCACCCTGCTCGACGTCGACGAATGGCTCGCGGTGCTGCGCATCGGGCTCGGGCTGTGGTGGCTCGAGAGCTGGCGCCACAAGAACAAGGAGGCGTGGTTCGCGCGCGGGTCGGGGATCGCGTGGGCGAAGTCGGTGGCCGACGAGCACCGGTGGGGTTTCGTGCGCACCGGGTTCAACCGCGTCGTGGCGCCTCGGCCGAAGCCCATGTCGTACGTGGTCGTGTTCGGCGAGCTCGCCATCGGGCTCGGTCTCGCGCTCGGCTTCCTCACCCCGATCGCCGCGGCCGCGGGACTGGTGCTCAACGTCCTGTACTTCGTGCTGATGATCCACGACTGGGCCGAGCAGGGGCAGAACTCGATGATGGCCCTGATCGCCGTCGTCGTCCTGGGCACGCACGCCTGGCAGACGTGGTCCATCGGCGAGGCCGTAGGCCTCTTCTGATGTGGCAGCCGTAGGCCTCTTCTGATGTGGCAGCCGTAGGCCTCTTCTGATGTGGCAGCCGTAGGCCTCTTCTGATTGCTCGCTCCCCGGCGGCGCCGATAGCCTGACGCAAGCGTCAGCAACCGGCTCGACGACCTGGAGGTCCGATGGCGTACGACATCATCTCGGCCGACGCCCACATCCTGGAGCCCACCGACATCTGGGAGACGTGGCTCCCGCAGAAGTACGCCGACAAGGCGCCGAAGTTGGTCAAGGACGTGGACGGCGGCGACGCATGGCTCTTCGCCGGGGCCTCGGAGCCCGACCCCATCGGGCTCGTGTCGACGCCCGGCATGGCGTGGGACAACTTCCGCTGGACGGGCGTGACGTACGAGGAGGCCCGCGCCGGGTGCTACGACGGCGACGAGCGCCTGAAGGACATGGACCTCGACGGCGTCGACGCGGAGGTGCTCTTCGCGCCGCAGCGCACCATCGGCCACTTCCTCGGTGACGAAGACGACGACTTCGTCCTGGCCGGCGTCGACGCGTACAACAACTTCCTCTTCGAGCAGTTCTGCGCGCCCGATCACACCCGTCTCGTCGGGATGGCGCAGATTCCCTCCATCGGTGTCGACGTTGCCGTCGACTACCTGCTCAAGGTGGCGGCGCGCGGCTTCAAGGGCGTCGTGCTCTCGAACTGGCCGTCAGGCGGCGACAGCCTGTCGGACGACGACGAGCCCTTCTGGGCCGCGGCTGCCGAGACGGGCCTGCCCGTGTGCATCCACATCAACCTGTTCTCCCGCCGTCAGCGCCAGGCGCAGCGCGCCGCGGCCAAGCGCGCCTCGGAATCCGGCAAGGGCACCCTCTACGGCGGCAAGGAGGCCAAGGCCAACGCAAAAGCGGTCGCCGGCCTCGGCGGCGTGTTCGCTTCGGTGCCCGGCACCATCGGCCAACTCATCTTCACCGGCGTGTTCGAGCGCCACCCGGCGCTCCACATCGCCATGATCGAGACGGGCGTCGGATGGATCCCGCACTTCCTCGAGCAGATCGACGACCGCTACTGGCGTAACCGCTCCTGGGGCAACATCCCCATCAAGCAGGCGCCGTCCTTCTACTGGTTCCGCAACATGAGCGCCACGTTCATCACCGACCGCAACGGCATCGAGAATCGCTACGGCGTCGGGGTGGACAACATCATGTGGAGCACCGACTACCCGCACCACGGCAACGACTGGCCCTACTCGCGGAAGAGCATCGCCGATGCCATGGGCCACATCCCCGCCGACGAGCGCGCCAAGATCGTGGCCGGCAACGCGCGCCGGATCTTCGGGCTGGGCGGGACCGGGTAGCGTCGGCGGCTCGTGGAGCACACGGGCCTGAGCACGGCGGTCGAGCGGCACGTCGTCCCGGGCGACGTCGTCCACCTCGGCCTCGGTCACTCGCGTTGGACGGCCGCCGCCCGCGAGCTCGTGCGTCAATGGTGGGGCCGCGACCCGGGCTTCACCCTGGTCATGCTCAGCCTGTCGTCGCTCGGCGCGCTCTTCTTCCGCGGAGGGTTGGTGCGCAAGGTGATCACCGCGTACTCGGGCGACTCGTTCCCGACCTACACACCCAACCCGATCTTCCAACAGGCCTACGCGAGCGGTGTGATCGAGGTGGAGCACTGGTCGATCCTCACCTATGTGCAACGGCTGGAGGCGGCGGCGCGCGGCCTGCCCGCGATGACGACCGGTTCGCTACGCGGCTCGTCGATGGCCGCCAACGCCGACTACGCGGAGATCGAGTCACCGTTCGGGCCCGTCGGGTTGCTGGCCCCGCTCACGCCCGACGTGGCGCTCGTCCATGGCGTGGTGGCGGACCACGCCGGCAACGTCGCCTTCAACCCCCCGCTGCTCGAGGGTGTGTGGGGCGCGCTGGCAGCCCGCCGGGGCGCGATCGTGACGGTGGAACGGGTCGTGGACGACCTGTCGCCGTGGGCGGAGCGGGTGCTCCTCCCCGCCCACCGCGTGCTCGCGATCGTCGAGGCTCCGTTCGGAGCGCACCCCGGCGGGGTGTTCGCTCGCGGTCTGCCGACCGACGGCTACGGCGAGGACGTCGAGTTCTGGGTGGGTGCCCGCGACGCCGGTCGTGGCGACTTCGACGCGTGGGCGAAGACCTGGTGCCTCGACATCACGACACACGACGAGTACCTCGCGCGGGTCGGGCGCGAGCGACTCGAGTGGTTGCGCGCTCGCACCGACCCGCTGTCGTGGCAGGCCGACGCGGACGCGTGCCCGATCGACGAGGACGCGCCGGTGACGCCGTGGGAGCGAGCGGCGACCTGGGGCGCGCGCGAGCTGGTCGACCGCATCGACGCGACCGGCGCGCACGCGGTGCTGGCCGGCGCGGGCGTGGCGAACCTGGCCGCATGGGTGGGCGTCGACACGGCGCGGACGCGCGGGCACGCCACCGAGCTCACTGCGGAGCTGGGCCTCTGGGGGTACCACCCCACCCCTGCGGACCCGTACATCTTCAACCAACGCTCGTTCCCCGCCGCGTCGCGGCTGTCCGACGCCTCCAACATCCTCGGTCAGGTGATCGGAGGTCAGGGCAACACCGTCATCGGCTGCCTCGGCGCAGCCCAGGTCGACCGGCACGGCAACATCAACTCCACCCTCGTTCCCGGTGGCCCGTTCCTGGTGGGATCCGGCGGTGCGAACGACGTGGCGACGCGCGCCAACGAGTGCGTCATCGTCACCCTCGCCCGTCCCGACCGACTGCTCGACCAGGTCGGGTTCGTGACCAGTCCCGGCGACCGGGTGCAGGCCGTCGTCACCGACGTCGGCATCCTCCGCCGGCGTGACGGCGACCTGCGGCTGGCTGCGGTCGGCGCCGGCTCTGAGCCCCTGGCCGAGCGGGTACGCCACGCCGCGGCCGGCTGCGGTTGGGACGTCGCCGTCGAACGGGTGGTCGCCGAGCTCGCGCCGCCGACGCGGGCCGAGGTCACCGCGCTCCGCCGCTACGATCCGCGGGGCCTCTTCCTCGGTCGCTGAGCCCGACGGAAGGGGGGCGGGTCACGCAGCGTGCGTTTGCGCTCACGTTCCCAGCCCCGGTACCAACTGGCGTCCCCGGCCCAGGCGGCGGGAGACGCCGAACAGTGCTCGCTTGCGGAGGGGAGTGCGAAGTCGTGCGGAGAGCCGCTGCTGCTGCAGTCGCGGGATTGGTGGTGTTCTGCGTCGTCACGCCGGCGCCGGCTCGTGCCACCGCTGCGGAGGAGGGCGAGCTCCTGTCGCTCCTCAATGCTCTGCGGTCGAGCCGTGGCCTACGACCCGCCGTCGTCCACGCCGAGCTCCAGGCGCGGGCGGATGAATGGGCGCAGCGCATGGCCGCGGCGCGAGCCATCTTCCACTCACCCCTCGAGCAACGGGTTCACGCGGACTGGGTCCGCCTCGGGGAGAACGTGGCCGTCGACGTCTCGGTCGAGGCCGCCGAGCGTGCGCTCGAGGCGTCACCCGATCACCTGATCAACCTGGTGAGCCCGGCGTACGACTACGTCGGCATCGGCGTCGCGCACGGCGCCGACGGCGGCGTCTACGTCGTGCAGGAGTTCATGCAGCTCGCCTCGGGCCCGCCGCGACAGCCGGCGCCGGCGCCGCCACCACCGGCGGTCCCGAAGCGTCGGGCTCCGGCACCCGCCCGCCCCAGGTCGAGCCCGGAGCGCCCGCCCCTGCCATCACTGCGACCTCTGGCCTCGTCGGCACCACCGCAGCCGTCGAGCCGGTTGACCGACGTCTTCGGTCGCCTACGCGAGTTCGACGCGGCGGTCACCCGGAGCCGGCATCACTAGGGGCTCGTGCGCAGGAACTGGTAGTAGGTCGCGAACGTCTCGTTGACCTTGTCGGGCAGCGTGTGCACCTGCCCCAGGGCTCTTGCCCCCCACACGATCTGCGCGCTGCGCTCGATGAGCGCGGTGATGTGCAACACCTTGGCCGGCGAGGGGCCGACCGCTACGGTCCCGTGGTTGGCCAGCAGCGCCGCGCCCCGGCCCTGCAGGCACGCCACCGCGTTCTTCCCCACGTCCTCGGTGCCGCTCATCGCGTAGTCGGTCACAGCCACATCGCCACCGACGAAGATCGAGAACTCGTCGATGCACGCAGGGATGGGCTCGTGCGCGACTGCGAACATCGTGGCGTAGACGGGATGCGCGTGGATCACCGACTTGATGTCGTCGAAGCCCTTGTAGCAGGAGAGGTGCAGCAGCTTCTCCGACGAGGGCCCGCGCGTGCCTTCGAGCACGTTGGCGTCGAGGTCGATGACGCAGAGGTCGTCGAGCGTCATGGCCTGATAGTCCACTGACGACGGTGTGATCACGACGTTGCCGTCGGGCAGACGGGCCGAGATGTTGCCTGCCGTGCCCTCGGTGAGGCCCTTGCGCAACATGTCCTTGGCTGCGGCCAGCACCTGCTGCTTGATCTCGTCCACACTCACTTCAGGACCTCCGGGTTCACGATGTGCACGGGTCGCTCGCCCGTCAGCAGGCGGGCCAGGTCGTCGGCGACGAGACGCGAGTGGTTGGCCTCGGTGTCGTAGGTGGCCCCGCCGATGTGCGGCGTCAGCACCACGTTGTCCATCCCGATCAGCGGGTGGTCGACCGGGAGGTGCTCACCGACGAAGTGGTCGAGGCCGGCGGCCGCCACCTTCCCCGACTGCAGGGCGGCGACGAGCGCGTCGGTGTCGTGGAGCTGGGCCCGCGCCGTGTTGAGGAAGACGACGCCGTCGCGCATCTGGTCGAACTGGGCCGCGCCGATGAGTCCCTCGGTCTCGGGCGTGACGGCCGCGTGCAGCGAGATCACGTCCGCGGCCTGGAGCACCTCCTCCAGCGAGTGCTTCGCGTCTTCCGCATAGGGGTCGTGCGCCATGACCTTCATGCCCAGGCCCTCGAGCCGCCAGCGCAGGGCGCGACCCACCGCGCCGAGGCCCACGAGGCCGACCGTCTGCCCGGCCACCTGCCAGGCGCGATAGCGCTGGTACGGGATCGTGCCGCCCCTCCACACGTCGCCCGCGCGCACGTCGCGATCCGCCGGGACCACGTGGCGCGTCACCGAGAACAGCAGCGCCACCGCGATTTCGGCCACCGCGTCGGCGTTGCGCCCCGGAGCCCGCAGCACGGGGATCCCGGCCGCCGTCGCGGCGGGGACGTCGACGTTGGTGGGGTCGCCGCGGGTCGAGCCGATGGCGATGAGCGGGAGCTGCATCACCGGGCCCGCACACACGTCGGACTCGCAGATGACGATGGTCGCCCCCTCCTGCCGGGCCCGTTCGGCCAGCTGCTCGGCGTTGTACATCCGCATCGTGTCGGCGGTGATCCATGGATCGAGGACCACGTCGGCGAGGTCCCGGAGCGTCTCGAGGCCCTCCCCTCGGAACGGCGCCGTCACGAGGGCCACGGGCCGGGGGGTTGCTGACATGGGCGTCATCATCGCGGACCGGCGCCACCCGCGTGCAAAGTGGCACGTCGACGGCGGTCAGCTCGACGAAGCCAGCTGGTCCATCATCCACCCGGCCAACCACCGGGCGCTCTCGCCCCGATAGTGGATGCCGTCCTCCCGCACCGCGAACCCACGTTCCGTCTTCTTGCACGTGCTGCGGGTCGGGCAGATGAAGCGGGCGACGTCGAGCAGCGTCCGCCGGTGACCTTCGCGCGCGACCGATCGGTAGATCGCGTTGACACAGTCGTCCTTGTCGAGGGTGCGCACCGACTGCATGACGTAGGAGTAGGCGGCGGTCGTGATCGCGACCCGCGCCCCACCCGCGCCGAGCATGTCCGCGGCCTTGCGCAACTCGCGCCGGTACAAGTTGTCGTACGCCGGCGTGCACGGTTGGATGTAGCGCCCGTGGTAGTTCACCGCGATGTCGCCGGGGTCCGAGATCATGAGCACGACGACGTCCGGATCGAATCGCGCGACCGCGTCGCTCCACGCAGTGGTGCAGTCGATCGCGGGACGCGGGAGGCCGGCCCACCGCACGTCGGTGATCCCGGGGGGGAACGTGCAGGCCAGGAGCCCGCCGTTCAACACCACGAGCGGCGGGTTGCGGTGCAACTGCTTCAAGCCCTCACCCACGAAGAAGCTGACCGAGTTGCCGACGATGAGCACGCGGCGGGCGCCAGGTGTGGTCCGCGATTCCGCCAGCGCCTTCCGGACGCGCCCGGGATCTGCCCGCGTCGGGCCCGACGGTGTGCTCGCGCCGGCCGTGCCGGCGATCAGCGCGATCAGGAGGAACACCGCGGTCGCCGGCACCAGGGCCTTCAACTGGGGCACGCGCAAGGCCCCGCGGCGGATCGGTTGCTCGAGCACGCGGTAGGACACGGTGGCGACGACCAGCGTGACGGTGATGCGGAGGAGCACCAGCCACCATCCGTGCACGTGCGTGCGCTCGTCGTTCAAGAAGACGTACACGGGCCAGTGCCAGAGGTAGACGCCATAGCTGATGAGCCCCAGGCCGCGGAGCGGGGCGGTGCTCAGCGCCCGGGCGAGGGGTCCGGGGCGGGGGTGAGCGGCCGCCGCGATCACCGCCGCCCCCGCCAGCGCGGTGAGGAACAGACCGCCCCGATAGAGCCCGTCGGACTGCCCGGCCACGCGGGTCCACGCGTAGACCAGCACGAGCACCCCCGCCAGCCCCGCCCCCTCGAGGGCGCGGCGCCCGCCTCGGCTGTGAGCCACGCCTCGCCACGCCACCAGCGCCGCGAGCACCGCCCCGATGAGGATGGACGCGGCGCGGGTGTCGCTTCCGTAGTACACCCGCGTCGGGTTGCCGGGTCGGGACAGCAGCGCCATCTCGAGCGTGGAGGCCAGGGCCAGGCCCCCGGCCACGAGGAGCACCCGTCGGGCCAGGTGCGCGCCCCGCCAACGCCACAGGCCCCAGATGACGAGCGGCCAGACGAGGTAGAACTGCTCCTCGATGGCGAGGCTCCACGTGTGCTCCAGCGGCGAGGGCGCGGCGAAGAGCTGCCAGTAGTCCACGTGGGCGAACACCGCCCGCCAGTTGGCCACGTAGAAGAGCGTCGCCAGCCCGTCGCCCCGGATGCGGCTCAGCTCGTTCGGGGCCGCCAACAGCCAGGCGTAGAGGGCCACCCCGCCGAGCACACCGGCCAGGGCCGGCAGCAGCCGGCGCGCCCGACGGGCCCAGAAGGCGCGCAGCGCGATGGCGCCCGTGTCGGAGCTCTCGGCGAGCAGCAGCGAGGTGATGAGGAAGCCGGAGAGGACGAAGAACAGGTCGACGCCCAGGTAGCCGCCGGTCAAGTGCCCGGCGTGGAACAGCAACACGGCCCCGACCGCGGCACCGCGCAGGCCGTCGAGTGCAGGCATGTGGGCCAGACGCCCCGGCGCGCGAGCGGCATCGGCACCGACCCGCGGTGACGCGGCTGTCACCGCCGTCTCGGTCACCCTGCGTCCACCCCCCGAGGATCGAAGCCCGCCGTCCGGCGAGTGTAGGGCTCGGGCGTCCGGCTCCCGGAGCCACCGCGGCCGGCAGGTGTCGCCCGGCCGACGGTGGGGTAGGCCGCCGAGATGGATACCGGAATCATCATCGCCATCGTTGTCGCCGCTGCCGCCGTCGTGCTCGCGGCCATCCTGCTCCGTGCCCAACGGTCGAAGCGTACGGAAGCGCGCCGGGTCGAGGCCCGTGAGCATCGCGGCCTGGCCGAGCAGACCCGGCTCGCCGCAGATCGCAAGGCTGCGGAGGCCGACGAGCGGGCGGCTCGGGCGAAGCGGGAGTCGCTGGCGGCAGAAGCGCAGCGACGCGAGGCGGAGCGCAGCCGGGCCGAGGCGCACGAGCTGCACGACCGGGCGGACGAGGTCGATCCGGACGTCGACGTCGACCGCGACGTGACGGCGGAGCCTCAGGCTTGACCTGACCGACCTGCGACGGGTCGCGCCCGGCTCCTCGGGAGCCGTCGCCGGATACTGTCGGACCATGACGGCCGTGTCACAAGAGGTGACCGTCGGTCTCGACATCGGCACCACCTCGGTGAAAGCGGTCGCGGCCGACGCCGACGGCCGCGTCGTGGCCCGGGCGCGCATCCCGCACCGGCTGCACATCCCGGCGCCCAGCCGCATGGAGCACGACGCCACCCAGGCATGGC
>Ga0066710_100002387_pt1 | contig 15089 bp, 13 predicted proteins | sample GraSoiAngelo_159_FD_79666 | JGI IMG/M metagenome (GOLD analysis project Ga0066710, IMG submission 79666) | Grasslands soil microbial communities from the Angelo Coastal Reserve, California, USA - 14_1009_16_40cm | ecosystem: Environmental > Terrestrial > Soil > Grasslands | place: USA...
AGAGTCTCGTCGGCCGAGGCGCGGCTATGAACTCATGACCGCAATCCCACACCAGCGCTGGGCGCAGCTCGCCGGGGTCGCGCTGATCGCGCTGACGTCGCTGATCGTATTGCGCCCGTTCCTCGTCCCGGTCGCGTGGGCGGCGATTCTCGCCTATGCGACCTGGCCCCTTTATGTCCGCATCGATCGGGGCCTGCGGGGCCGGACCTGGCTCAGCGCGCTCCTAATGACCGTCCTGGTGGTGCTCGTCGTCGTGGTGCCCGCCGTGCTGGTCTCGCTGGCGCTGGTCGCGGAGCTTCAGAGCGCCCTCGTCGGCTTTCAAGCCTGGCTCGTCGGCGGCGGCCCATCGAAGCTCGCGGGGGCGCTGCGCGACATCCCCTGGTTCGGCCCACGGGCGGCCGCCTGGATCGAAGGCCTGGTGGCAAACCCGCTCCAAATGGAGCAGTGGGTGCTCGCCCGCACCGGTCTCGTGGTCGGTGTCATCGCGAGCACCGCCGGCGATCTGGGGCGGCTGGCACTCGACGCGATCCTGACTCTGCTGACGCTCTTCTTCTTCTACCGCGGCGGCGGCGAGCTGGTGCCCGAGACCAAGAGAGCGGCGCGGCGCCTGGCGGGCGATGGGGTGGACCCCGTGATCCGCACGCTCGGAGAGACCGTCCGCGCCGTGATGTACGGGACCCTGGCGACCGCGATCGCCCAGGCACTACTCGTCACGCTCGGAGCGTGGGCGGCGGGGCTCGGCTCTCCGGTGCTCCTCGGGGCGCTGACCGGGCTGCTGGCGCTCACGCCGGCCGGCGCGCCCGTCGTCTATGTGCCGGCGTGTGCCTGGCTGGTGCTGCAGGGGCGGGTCGTCGCCGGCGTGCTGCTCCTGGGATGGGGAATCGTCACGGTCAGCACGGTCGACAACGTGATCCGGTCCTGGTTCCTCCGCGGCGCCGCGCGCATGCCGTTTCTTCTCGGGTTCTTCGGCGTCTTCGGCGGCCTCGTGGCCTTCGGACCGATCGGGCTCTTCGTCGGACCGATCACGATCGCGCTCCTGCTCACTCTGTGGCGGGACTGGACACGGCCCGACGCCGAGGCGAAGACAGCGACCTGAGGCGTCCGTTGTCGGCGACGCGTGCTAGAATTCCGGCGATGAGATCGAGCGTGGGAGACCGGTGAGCCGCGGGGGCCACTACGGCTTCGAGCGGCGACGCCGAGCCGACATCCAGAAGGCCAAGCAGGAAGCGAAGCGCCAGCGCAAGACCGAGCGGGCGGAGTCCGGCGCGGTCGGGCCCGAGATCGGCGAGGCGCAGGACACCGGTGCGCCGGCCGGCATGTGGGAGTGGTTCTCGCCAAGTCGCGGTCGGACCGTCACCTCGCGACCCAAAACGCGACCCGATCCCGACCCGCCCGACGACTGGATCCTGTTGACCGACGTCGAGCCCGACGCCCGTCCGGAGTAGGCCTACTTCTTCGCGGCCTCGGCTGCCTGAAAGCCGACCTTGTTGTGCGTCCCGTCGCACATCGGCTTGTTGGAGGACGCCCCACACCGGCAGAGCGCGATCCTCTGCTGTCCCGACGTGGTGATCTGAGCTCCGGTCGGGTCGTAGAGCTCGCAGTCTCCTTCGATGAGGTACGGACCATTCGGCCGGGCGGTGATCTTCACGGTCATTGCGTGAGCCCTCCTTGAGTCGGGGAGTAGAGCAGCGCCACCAAGATACCATCGCGGCGGTACACTCTTGGGCATGAAGGAGCCCGGCGCGATCCTGCTTGTCGCCTGCTACGAGCTCGGTCACCAGCCCCTGGCGGTGGCGTGGCCGGCGGCGTTTCTCGAGCGCGAGGGTTACGCGCCGGCGGTGATGGACGTTTCCGTCGAGCCGTTCGACGCCGAGCGCGTCCGCCGCGCGAAGTTCGTCGCGATCTCTGTGCCGATGCACACGGGGCTCCGGCTCGGCGTGGCCGTCGCCGAGCGCGTGCGGGCCGTGAACGTGGCCTGTCACGTCGCCTTCTACGGCCTCTACGCGACGCTCAATGCCGACCATCTCCTGGCCGGCATCGCCGACTCCGTCCTGAGCGGCGAGATCGAAGCGGCTCTGGTGACGCTGGTCAAAGGGCTCGAGGCCGAGAGTCACGGGATGGGGGCGGCGGAGAGGGCGGGGGGCACGCGAGGGGCTCCGTCACCCACTCGCCCGAATCGCAGCTCTTCGAGCTGCGGACCGGACGAGGGGGTCCCACTGCGCCTCTCGAGTACCCCCCGCCCTCCCCGCCGCCCCTATCCCGTGACTCCGGTACTGGAGAAGCTGCAGTTTCCGGTGCCGAGTCGCGGGAAGCTGCCGTCGCTGAAGAAGTACACGCACCTGGAGCGCAACGGCGGTCTCGAGCTGGTGGGCCACGTCGAGGCGAGCCGCGGCTGCAAGCACATGTGCCGGCACTGTCCCATCCCTCCCGTGTACGGCGGGCGTTTCTTCGTCGTGCCTGTCGACGTGCTGCGCGCGGACATCCGGCAGCAGGCGGATATGGGCGCGACCCACATCACGTTCGGCGATCCCGACTTTCTGAACGGCCCCGGCCACGCCCTGGCCGTCGCCCGAGCCCTCCACGACGACTTCCCGAGCCTCACCTTCGACTTCACGGCGAAGATCGAGCACCTCTTGCGCCACCGCGCCCGGTTGCCCGAGTTCGCCAGGCTCGGCTGTGCGTTCGTCGTCACGGCCGCCGAATCGTTGAGCGACGCGGTCCTGGCCCACCTCGACAAAGGTCATACGCGCGCCGACATCGAGACGGCGGTGCGGCTCGTGCCCGCCGCAGGCATCGCGCTGCGCCCCACCTGGGTACCCTTTACCCCATGGACGACGCTCGACGACTACCGCGACCTCCTGGACTTCGTCGACGCTCATCAGCTCGTCGACGCCATCGATCCCGTCCAGTACTCGATCCGGCTCCTGCTCCCGCCCGGCTCGCTCCTGCTCGAGCGCGCCGCGCTACGCCCGTTCCTCGGCGAGCTGGTGGCGAATCAGTTCTTTCACCGCTGGACCCACCCCGACCCGCGCATGGAGGCGCTCCACCGCGAGGTGTCGGCCGCGGTCGCCGACGGCGCCGACCGGCGCGAGGACGCCGCGACCACGTTCCACCGCGTGCGCGAGCTGGCGGACCGAGCCGCCGGCGCAGCACCGCGAGCCTTCGCGGCGCCGGCGCGCGACCGCAAGCGCCCGCCGCGCCTCACCGAACCCTGGTTCTGCTGAGCGGAGCCCACCGAGGGCCAGTTGGCCCTGAGCGGAAACTCGGGTACAGTATCGATCTAGAGGTGCCGCCATGAGCGCAGAACTCAAGACTCGCGTTCAGGAACTGATCGACACGATGATCAATCCTGCGGTCGCCGGCCACGGCGGGTTCGTCGAGTTGATCGACGTGCAGGACAACCGCGTCTACCTTCAGATGGGTGGCGGCTGCCAGGGCTGCGGCGCCGCCGACGTCACGCTGAAGTCGGGGATCGAGCGGCTGATCAAGGAGGAACTCCCCGAGGTCGCCGAGGTCCTGGACACGACCGACCACGCCGCCGGCAACAACCCCTACTACACGGCGGGCAAAGCTTAGCCCGGCGCCGCCGCGTGGGCGGGAGACACCCGTGCCGACTTCGGCGAGCCGGTTGCTGCTCCTCCTGCCCACCACGACCTACCGCACCCAGGCCTTCGTCGAAGCGGCAACCAAGCTCGCCGTCGACCTCGTGTGTGCCTCCGAGCGACCGAGCACGCTGGAGGCGCTGGCACCCGAGTCCCTCGTGACCCTCGACTTCGGCGATCCGCTCGCGAGCGCGGAAGCGGTCGCCCGATTCGCTCGGCAGCGACCGATCGACGCCGTGGTCGCCGTGGACGACCTCACCACGGTCGTCGCCGCCGCCATCAGTCATCGGCTCGGGCTCAAAGCGAACTCGCTGCCCGCGGCCAGCGTCACACGTGACAAGCACGCGATGCGCCGGTGCCTCGCCAGCGCCGGCGTGTCGGTGCCCCGCTTCCGGTTGGTGAAGCTGGCCGACGAGCCCGCGGCGCTCGCCGAGGACGTCGACTACCCGTGCGTCCTCAAGCCGCTCGCGCTCTCGGCCAGCCGCGGGGTGATTCGTGCGAACGACGCGCGAGAGTTCGTCATCGCCTTCCGCCGCATCGCGGCGATCCTCGAGCGCGCGGGCACGGAGCTTCCGGACGAGGCGCGGCGCGCGCTGCTCGTCGAGGAGTTCATCCCGGGACGCGAATTCGCGCTCGAGGGGTTACTGGTCGGCGGAACGCTCCACGTCCTGGCGCTCTTCGACAAGCCCGACCCACTCGACGGCCCGTTCTTCGAGGAGACGATCTACGTCACGCCGTCGCGGCTGCCCGAGACGGCGCAGGCCCGCATCGCCGCGGTGACCGGCGACGCCTGCGGAGCCCTCGGCCTCACGGAGGGACCGATCCACGCCGAGCTGCGCCTCAACGAGCGCGGGCCCTTCATCCTGGAGGTCGCCGCGCGCTCGATCGGCGGGCTGTGCTCGCGCACGCTTCGCTTCGGAACCGGCCTGAGCCTCGAGGAGCTGATCATCAGCCACGCCCTCGGCCGCCCGCTGGAGTCGCTCGAGCGCGAGCGCCGTGCGGCGGGCGTCATGATGATCCCGATCCCCCGCGCGGGTCGGCTCGTCGCGGTGCGGGGCGTCGAGGAGGCCGGGGCGGTCGACGGCATCGACGAAGTCGCGATCACGATGCACCCGGGCCAGGACGTGGTCCCGCTCCCCGAGGGCTGGCAGTATCTCGGATTCATCTTCGCCCGCGCCGACACGCCCGCTGCCGTCGAAGAGGCCCTCCGCGAGGCGCACACGCGGCTCTCCTTCGACATTGGGTAAGGCAAAGCCGCCGAAGCCCGCGAACTCCGACAAGGAGGCCTCGGGCCCGCGGGCGCTCCTGTTCCGACAGGCGGAAGAACGCGCCGAGCGCCTGACCACCCTCAGCAAGCTGACGCGCCTCATCACGTCCGCGACCGAAAGCGACGCGGCGTTCCGGGCGATCGCCGAGGCGGCCACGACGCTGCTCAAAGCGAAGATGGCGTATGTGTGGGTGGATGAAGGCGGCGACACGCTGCGCGAGGGTGGCAGCTTCTGGACTCCCGAGCTCGTCCGACCGACGCTCCTCATCGTGCCGGCGACGCGCCGCGGAAGCCTTTCCGGGGTCGTCCTCGATTCACGCCGGCCCGAGTACCTCGAGGATGTCCAGTCGGACCCGAGGTGGATGAACCCGGTGCTGGCGAAGGCCGCCGATCTCCACGCTTGCATCGCGCTGCCGCTGATCCATCACGACCGCGCCCTCGGCACGCTGATCGTCATCTTCGGGCATCGCGCCGACTTCACGCCCGAGGAAAAGGACCTCGCGAGTCTCCTGGCGGACCAGGCGGCCATCGCCATCGACAACGCCCGCCTCTACGAGGACGCGGGTCGGCGACGGCGCGAGGCCGAGCTGCTGGCGGCCGTGGTTCGCACCGTCAATACCTCGCTCGACCTCGCGACCGTGCTGCAGCGGATTGCCGAGGGCGCTCGTGAGATATGCCGGAGCGACATGGCGTTCATCGCCCTCCGCGATCCCGGTATCGATGCGGTCGTGTTCTGCCACTGGCCCGGCGCACGGTACCAGGGGTATCACTCGTTCCGGATCGCGCCCGGCCAGGGCGCCGGCGGTCAGGTCCTCGCGAGCGGCCGGCCGTTCCGTACCGACCACTACCTGGAGGACACAAGGATCGGCCCGCAGTTCACCGCGGTCGCCCGAGAAGAGGGCATGCGCTCGTACATGGCGGTGCCGATTAAGCTCGAGGAGCGCGTCGAAGGCTTCCTGGCGGTATCCAACCGAGACGACCGCGCTCTCACCGACCGTGACGAGCAGATCCTCGTGAACCTCGCCGACCACGCCGCGGTCGCGATCCACAACGCACGCCTGTTCGCCGACAACGCCGCGCGACGCCAGGAGGCCGAGGCGTTCGCGGAGCTCTCCAGCGCGATCGCGTCGTCCCTGGAGCTCCAGAAGATCCTGGCGTTCGTCGTCGACCGCGCCTGTGCCCTGCTCGGCACCCAGCGATCGGCCGTCGCGCTGGTGAACTCGACCGAGCCCGAAGTCTCCTGGCTCTTCCTGGCGAGCCGCGGGATGAGCCCGGCGTTCACGGAGGGCATGCGGCCCCGGCATCGACGCGACGGCACCACGCCCGCGGCGATCGCCGAGCGGCGACCCGTCTGGTCGGCCGACCTCCTCAACGACCCGGCGTTCGACCTCACGCCGGCCACGCGCGCGGCGGTCGAGGCCGAGGGCTATCGCGCGGTGCTCTCCGTGCCGCTGCTCGTCGGCGAGCGGGTGCTCGGCGCCCTGGTGACATATCGGGACCACGTCCGGCCGTTCTCCGACCGTCAGGTCGAGCTCCTGCAGGCGTTTGCCGACCAGGCGGCGCTCGCTCTGGAGAATTCACGACTGTACGAGGAGAGTCAGCGGCGCCAGCGGGAGTCCGAGGTGCTCTCGGAGGCGGCGCGGGCCATCACCGCGTCGCTCGACCTCGACACCGTCCTGCGGCGAATCGCCGACGGCGCCAAGGACCTCGTCGGGAGCGACATCGCGGCGATGGGGTTTCGCGAAGGCGAGACGGACACCGTGACGGTCCGCTACCGCGTCGGCTCGAGGTACTCGGACCGGACGCTCATCGTCGAGCCCGGCAAGGGTCTCGGGGGCCACGTGCTCGTGACGGGCCGCCCGCATCGCACCGACGACTACGCGAGCGATCAATCGTTCGACAAGTCGAACCTGGCGGGCGCCCTCGCGGACGACGTCGTCGCCGCCATGGTGGTCCCGATCAAGACGGAGGAGCGCGTCGAAGGGACGCTCTACGTCGCCAACCGCACGCGGCGCCCGTTCACCGACCGCGACGAGGCGATCCTGGTGCGGCTCGCCGCCGTCGCCGCGATCGCGATCAAGAACGCGCAGCTCTTCGCCAGCGAGCGCGAGAGCGAGCGACGCTACCGGACGCTGGTGGAGGGATCGATCCAGGGTATCTACATCGACCGAGACTGGGTCACGCTCTTTGCCAACTCGACGTTCGCGCGGATACTCGGCTACGAGAGCCCAAGGGCGCTCATCGGCCTCGACACGCGCGGCTGGATCGCGCCGCATGAGCGCTCGCGGATCGAGGGCTACCGCACGGCGCGCCTTGCCGGAGAGCCTGTGCCCGCCCAGTACGAGTTTCAGGCGGTCCGGACGGACGGCTCGCTCATCTGGATCGGCATCCAGATCGCCGAGATCCTCTGGGAGGGCGATCGCGCGTTCCAGTCGACCGTGCTGGACATCAGCGAGCGCAAACGAGCGGAGGCTTCGCTGCGGGAGAGCGAGGCCCGCAAGGGGACGATTCTCTCGGCCGCCCTGGACTGCATCATCACGATCGATCACGAGGGGCGCGTCGTGGAGTTCAACCCGGCGGCGGAGAGGACATTCGGCTATACGAGCGCCCAGGCGTTGGGCCGCGAGCTGGCCCAGCTGATCGTGCCGCCGTCCCTGCGTGACCAACATCGCCGAGGACTCGCGCAATACCTCGCGACGGGCGAAGGTCCGGTGATCGGTCGGCGCCTCGAATTGACCGCGATGCGCGCCGACGGCACCGAGTTTCCCGTCGAGGTCGCCATCATCGCGATCCCCTCGGACGGGCCGCCGATGTTCACCGGCTTCTTACGGGACATCAGCGAGCGCAAGCGCGCCGAGGAAGCGCTCCGGCAGAGCGAGGCCCAGCTGCGCCAGTCGCAGAAGATGGATGCCGTCGGCCAGCTCGCCGGGGGCGTGGCGCACGACTTCAACAACCTCTTGACCGTCATCACCGGCCGTACGGAGCTGCTGCTGCTCCGCCTTCCGCTCGACGACCCCCGGCGGCGCGACATCGAGCTCGTCAGGAAGACGGCCGACCGCGCGGCGACCCTCACTCAGCAGCTCCTCGCGTTCAGCCGCAAGCAGATGCTCCAGGTGAAGGTGCTCGACCTCAACGGCGTTGTGGCGAACATGGCGCTGATGCTCAAGCCCCTGATCGGTGAGACGATCGACTTGCTCACCCTGCTCGATCCCACGCTCGGCCGCGTAAGGGCCGACCCGGCGCAGATCGAGCAGATCGTCGTGAACCTCGCCGTGAACGCGCGGGACGCGATGCCGCAGGGCGGGCGCCTCACCATCCAGACCGCCAACATCGAGCTCGACGACGCCTTCATCGAGGCGCACCCCGGCGCGAGCGCCGGGCCCCACGCCATGCTCTGCGTACGCGATAGCGGGGCGGGCATGAGCCCCGACGTCCTGGCGCACATCTTCGAGCCGTTTTTCACGACCAAGGAGGTCGGGAAGGGCACGGGGCTCGGCCTCGCGACCGTCTACGGCATCGTCAAGCAACACGGAGGCTACGTCGGGATCGAGAGCGCGGCCGGGACGGGCACCGCCGTGACGATCTATCTGGCTCGTGTCGCAGCGTCCGCCGATTCCGTCGCCGCGACCGAGAGCGCCGCGCCGCTGGTCGCGGCGTCCGGCACGGTGCTCGTCGTCGAGGACGAGGGCGAGCTGCGCGAGCTGACCACCGAGGTCCTCGGTATGGCCGGCTACTCGATCCTGTCGGCCGGCAGCCCGCGCGAGGCCCTGGACGTCGCCCGGCGCTACCAGGGCCCGATCGACCTGCTGCTGACCGACGTCGTCATGCCCGGGATGAGCGGCCGTGATCTCGCGGATCGCCTCGTCCCCGACCACCCCGGGATGAAGGTCCTGTACATGTCGGGCTATACGGACGACGCGATCGTCCATCACGGCGTGCTCGATCCCGGCACCGCGCTGCTCCAGAAGCCGTTCACGCCGGACAAGCTGACACGAATGGTTGGGGACGTGCTCAGCCGCTTGGGCTAGGACTCTGTAGGGTATCGAGGAGCGCCACGGCTTCGCCGGGGTGCTCCGAGCGTTGGGGGGTTGGGGGGGCCATCTCGAGGCCCCTCAGGTAGAACGGCTAGCGGCACCCGGCGGGAGGCGCTCCGGGCGCTTTCCGGGGCACGAGCGTGCAACCGAAGGTCGCCGGCGCCTTCGCGTGCGCGTCCAGGGTGGCCTGGAGCCGCGAGAGCGTCCGGTCACGCCGCGCGAGACCGATGCCGTAGATCGCGAGATCGTTCACGAGGCGCGTGTAGAAGACGTGCTCCATGTCGCCGCCCGCGCCCACGCAGGGCGACGGCTTCTGCGCGAGTCGAAGCAGCGGCCCGAACACCACCACATATCGCTCGAGCACGGATTCGCCGTGGAGATCGGCCGGCACCTCGGGAAAGCGCGCCAGGAACTCGTCGACGGTCATCGGCCCGGGCACCGCGCGGGCGCGGTCGTCGAGGTCACGCGAGAGACGGATCTGCACCATCGGCTCCCTCCCCGCTCGATTATATATCCGCGACGCGCTACCCCGAGAGCCGAAGCTGAGCGAGGAGACTCCAGCACAGCGCCGACGCGAGGTCGCGCAACTCGATTTCGGCGGCGATTGGCAGGCCGTGCGTCACGAGATAGATCACAACGGCGCATTTCACGAGGCCCTGCACCGCGACGAGCATCCCCATCCTCCATCGCACGTCGTTCCGACGATGGGACGCGGGGTGAAGGCCCCGTGTTTACTCGCTCAGGGGCGCGGCTTGAGCTCGATCATGTGGCCGTCGGGGTCGCGGAGATAGATCGAGGGGCCGTCACCCCACGCGCCGTAGCGCTGAACGACGTCGCCCTCGAGGGCGACGGCCTTCGCGCGCAGCGCCTCGGCGACCGCCTTGAGATCGTCGCACCGGATCGAGAGGCAGAAGTGATCGGGCCCGACCGGCCCCGCCTCGGTGGCGGGCAGCAGGTCGATCAGGGCCTCGCCGAACCGCAGGTGGATCAGCGAGATCCTCTCGTTCAGCTTGTCGAGCGTGCAGCCCAGCACGTCCTCGTAGAACCGGCGTGACCGTACCTGGTCGCGAACTCGCAGGACGACGTGATCGAGGCCGAGCGGTTTGAACATCGCCACCTCCATCGGGGGAAGACTACCATGGGGCGCTCACTCCTGGCGGAGCACCGACAGGGGCTTGCGGCCGAGCAGTCGGACGGTCGCGAGGAGACCAACCGCGAGCGAGACGAGCGTCGTCAGGATCACGCCCAGGAGCAGCGTCTCGGGCTCGAGCGTCCAGGGGGTGTCGAGGACGAAGCGCAGGATGATCCAGGCGAGGACGACCGCGAGCAACGTCCCGCCGACGCCCGCCGTCGCGCCGAGACACGCGTACTCGACGGCGAACGCGCGCGCGATCGCCCAGCGCGTGGCGCCGAGCGTCTTGAGGATGACCGACTCGTAGAGACGCTGGTAGCGCGTCGCCGCAAGCGCACCGGCCATGACCACGAGGCCCGCGGCGACGCTGAAGAGCGCCATGAACCGTACCGCGAACGAGATCTGGTCGAGGACTTCGCCCACGCGCTCGAGGACACCCCGCAGGGGAATCGCGGTGATATTGGGGAAGGCCGCCACCACGCGGTCCTGAAGCTCCGTCTCGACGTCGGCGGCCACGCGCGCCGTCGCCATGTAGACCGCCGGCGCGCCGTCGAGGGCGCCCGGCGAGAGCACCATGAAGAAGTTGGTGCTCAGGCTTTGCCAGTCGATCTTGCGCAGGCTCGCGACCTCCGCCTCGACCGGCACGCCCTGGACGTCGAAGGTGAGCGTCCCGCCGACCCCGACCCCGAAGTATTTCGCCGCCGCCTCGTCCACCGAGACGCGCGGCCGCGCCGCCGCCTCGCTCGCGGTCCACCAGCGGCCGCGGGTGATCACGCTCGCCGGCGGCGGCTCGGCGGCCCAGGTCAACATGTACTCACGTGTGAGATACCAGATCTTGTCCGGCGCCTCTCGCTTCCGCCGGTCGATCAGCTCGCGCGTGACGGACGCGCCGTCGATCTCCGCGAGCCGTGCCCGCACGACCGGCGTCAGCGTCGGCGCGGTGCCGCTGACGGCGGCGACGAGCCGGCTGAACGCGTCCCGCTGGTCCCCTTGCACGTCGATGAAGAAGAACGCCGGGGCGTCGCGCTTTTGCTCGAAGGCGATTTGACGGCCGAGGTTCGCCTCGAGCAACGCGACGGCCACGAGCAGCATGACGGCGAGTCCGAGGGCCACGACCACTCTGACCGTGTGGCCTCCGGGCCGGTCGAGACCGGCGATGCCCTGACGCCAGGCCAGCCCCCGGACGCGCGGCAGCCGCCTGGCGAGCCTCACGAGCCCCCCCGACAGCCCCAGGAGGACGGCGAGCGCCGCCAGCGCGGCGCCGAGGAAGATCGCGCCCAGCCGGAGCGATCCGGCCTGCCAGATGGCCAGCGCGGCCAGCCCCGAGAGGATCGGGGCCGCTGCGGCCCACGGACGGCGCGCGCGCCAGGAGCTCGCCTCGACGTCACGCCGGAGGATCAGCGACGGGGGAACGCTGCGGACGGCCAGGAGCGGCCAGAGCGCACAGAGCAGCGCCGTGAGCATGCCGAGCGCGATCCCACGGGCGATCGTCCCCGCATCCCACTGGACTTCGAGCGCGAACGGAGCGAACGGGGCGAGCACGCGCACGAGCAGCGGCTGGGCTGCCACGCCCAGGGCGGCGCCCGCCAGACTCCCGAGAAGGCCGAGGGACAATATCTGGATCAGATAGGTGACGAGGAGGACGCGCGAGCCCGCCCCGAGGCACTTGAGGATCGCGATCGTCACGAGCTGGCGCCTGAAGAAGGTGGTCACCGAGGACGCGATCCCGACGCCGCCGACCAGCAGGCTCGCCAGCCCGACGAGGCCGAGGTAGGTGGCGAGCTGCGAGAAGAAGCGGCGCAGGCCCGGCTGAGCCTCGTCGAACGCCGCGATGCGGACCGCCGGATCGCCGATCGAGCGGGCGAGATCGGCGCCGGCGACGCGGGCCGTCACGCCGGCGGGGAGGCGCGCGAGCGTTCGGTAACGGACACGACTGCCAACCTGCAAGAGTCCGGTCCGCTCGAGTGCCGGGCCCCCGATGAGGACGCGCGGCCCCAGGGTCACCAGGCCCATCGAGCGGTCTGGCTCTCGCACGAGCACGCCGGTGACGGTGAAGCGGGCGGCGCCGACGACCAGAGGATCGCCCACGGCGAGCCCCAGGCGCTCCAGCAGCCGGGCCTCGACCACGGCGCCGCCGGCGCCGTCGCGGTCGGCGAGCAGGGTATCGAGCGGCGCGGCCGGCACCGTCTCGACGCGTCCGTAGAGCGGATACTCGCCCTCCACCGCTTTGAGCTCCACCAGGAGCGTCGCGCCGCGGGCGGGGGCGCGCGCCATGGCGGCCAGCTCGCGGACGGTGGTGGTTGCGGCGCCGCCACGCGCGAGCTCGGCGAGCGCCGTGCGCACGTCGTCGTCGAGCGGCCGCGCCGAGCGGAGCTCGAGGTCACCGCCCGTGAGCGTGCGGGCCTCGCGCCCCAGGGTGCGGTCGAGATTCGCCGCGAACGTGCCGACCGAGACCAGCGCCGCGACGCCGAGGGCGACGCAGCCGAAGAACACGATGAAGTGACGCCACGCCCCACGCGTCTCGCGCCAGGCCATGCGCAGCGAAAACGCGAGGCTCACGCGGCGCCGTTCAGAATCCGGCCGTCGTGCAGCTTGACGACGCGATCGGCGTGGCTCGCCAGCGCCTCGTCGTGAGTCACCAGCACCAGCGTGGAGCCGCGGCGGCGGTTCAACGCGAGCAGGAGCTGGATGATCTGGACGCCGGTGGCGGAATCGAGGTTGCCGGTCGGCTCGTCGGCCAGCAGGAGGCCGGGGTCGAGCGCGACCGCGCGCGCGAGCGCGACGCGCTGCTGCTCGCCCCCCGAGAGCTGCACCGGATAGTGGTGGCCGCGCTCGCCGAGCCCGACGTCACCGAGCAGCCCGCGCGCACGGCTGAGCGCATCGGGCGCGCCGACGATCTCGAGCGGGACGGCGACGTTCTCCGCCGCGGTGAGGGTCGGGATCAGGTGGTAGGACTGGAAGACGTACCCGAGCGTCTCGCGGCGGAACCGTGCGAGCGCGTCTTCGTCGAGCCCCGTGATCTCGACGCCGGCGACGGCGATCGAGCCCGCGCTCGGCCGGTCGAGACCGGCGATGAGCCCCAGCAGCGTGGACTTGCCGCTCCCGGAAGGCCCGGTGATGGCGCAGACCTCGCCCGCGGCGACGTCGAGCGTGACGCCATCGAGGATCGTGAGCGGGCGCCCGCCGCTCGAGAGGCGCATGACGACGTCGCGGATCCGGATCATCTCGAAACTCATACTACACTGGCCGCGTGAGGCGACTTCGCGTGCGCGGGCTCGTCCTCTTGTCCGTCGTGCTGCTGAGCCTGGGACCGGCCGAGGCGCGCGGCGAGGGCGTCATCGTCGCGCTCGGCGACAGCCTCACCGCCGGCCTGGGCGTCGACGCCGACGAGGCGTTCCCCGCCCGACTCCAGGTGCGGCTCCGGCGCGAGGGCTACGCCTACCGTGTGGTCAACGCCGGCGTGAGCGGCGACACCACGGCCGGCGGTCTCCGACGGGTCGACTGGGTCCTGCGCACGAATCCGGAAATCGTCATCGTCGCGCTCGGCGCCAACGATGGCCTGCGGGGCCAGAGCCCGCAGGCGGTGCGCGCCAACCTCGAGGAGATCGTCGCGCGGCTCCAGGCCGCGGGCGCCCGCGTGCTGCTGGCGGGCATGCGCCTGCCGCCGAACTATGGTGCCGAGTTCACGAAGGAGTTCGAGGCGGTGTTCCCGGCGGTCGCGCGCCGCGCGAAGATCGCGTTCATGCCCTTCCTCCTCGACGGCGTCGCTACCGACCCCCGGCTCAACCAGCCCGACGGGATCCATCCGACGGCCGCCGGTCATCAGGTGATCGCCGATCACCTGTGGAGCTATCTCCGCCCCCTGCTCAGTGGGGGGAAATAAGGGTCGGGACGGATTCGTCTCATCGGGCGACGGAGGGGTTGGATCCCAGCAGTCCCTCCGATTCCGATAGGGGGCGCGCCTTGCGTTAGTGGTTCCTCGCAAGGCGCGCCCCAAGCTGTAGACGTCACATCACCACGTCGTTATTTCCGCCGGATTCGCGAGGGTCCCTTCATAGGATGGACGGGCATGCGTCGCTCCCTCGCGCTCCTTCTGCTCCTTGTCCTCACCAGTGGATGCGCGCTGATTCCTCCCACACACCCGGACCTCGCGTACTACCCTTCGCCCCGCGATCCTGGGACCATCAAGATCTCCCAAACCCTCCATCGCGCCGCCGAGGCGGCGGGAGACGATCCGGACCGCTACTCGTTCGCGCTCATCGAAACCAGTGCCGTCACCGCCTTCGCCGCCGAGGACGCGACCTTTTACTTTTCTGACGGGCTCGTACGCCAGTCCCAGCGCTGCATCGACGCGCTCGTCGCTCAGAAGGTCGCGCACGAGATCCTGGAACACGCGGGCCAACGACGCAACCTCGCTCTCGCGATGAATGCCGGATTCGCGCTGCTGGGTCTCTTCATGCCGGGGCTCGGCCTCGCCGATTTCGTCGTGAACCCCCTGGTCATCCGCGCCTTCTCGCGCGAGCAGGAGCTGGAGGCCGATCAGCGGGCCATCGAGATCCTGAGAGACATGGGCCACGAAGCCCCGCGCCGGACGCTCGCCGACGCCCTCCGCGCGGCCGCGGCGGTGAATCCTCCGCCGTCCCCCTTGTTCGAGCAGCGTCTCCTGGCGAGGGAGCCCGACCTCGCCGACCGGCTCGCCGCGCTCGAGCCACTCGAGCCGACCGTCGTGGTCGCCCTGCGCAAGGCCGCCGCGAAGCGGCGATAGCGCTCGGCCTGCCTGTCCCGGTCTCGCGGTAGAATCGTCCACTGTGAACGGGATCGTCGCGTACGGCGCTTACCTGCCCTATTTCCGCCTCGATCGCAAGGCGATCGGCGAGTCGCTGGGCGCGCCGGCCGGCGCGGGCACCCGGTCCGTCGCCTCCTACGACGAGGACACCACGTCGATGGCCGTCGAGGCCGCCCGCGCGGCGCTGCGGGCGGCGCCGAACGTACGGCCCGAGGCCCTCTACTTCGCCACGGCGGCGCCGGCGTACCTCGACAAGACCAACGCGACG
>Ga0066710_100002388_pt1 | contig 15089 bp, 7 predicted proteins | sample GraSoiAngelo_159_FD_79666 | JGI IMG/M metagenome (GOLD analysis project Ga0066710, IMG submission 79666) | Grasslands soil microbial communities from the Angelo Coastal Reserve, California, USA - 14_1009_16_40cm | ecosystem: Environmental > Terrestrial > Soil > Grasslands | place: USA...
CTGCCTGATTTGGGGGGAGGGGCCGGATCGACCGGCGTGTCTGGGGGCGGGCGCGCCGTCGCGGCCGGTCCCTCCCCACCAGGGCGCCGCGGCGCGCCGCTCCTCGGCGCGACGGGGCGCGGCGATCGTGGGACTGGCCGTGCTGCTCGCCGCCTTCGGGCCGCTCCCGGCGCTCGCCGACGAGGCGGGGAGCCCGGCCCGCGACGCGCTGCCGCTTCCGCCCGGAGCCCCGACCGTCGATCCTGCCCTGGGGCTCGCCGGCGTGTCCGTGCCGATCGAGGTGCCGCCCGGGCGGCACGGCATGCAGCCCTCCCTGGTCCTGAAGTACAGCAGCGGGGCCGGCGCGGGCAACGCAGGGTTCGGCTTCACGCTCGTGGCCGGATCGATCGAGCGCAGCACGCGCTTCGGCACGCCGCGTTTCGACGACAGCGACACCTTCGTGCTGACGCTGTGGGGCGAGTCGCACGACCTGGTGCCGATCGACTCCGGCGCCACCCGCTTTCGCACCGCCCTCGACACCGGCTTCCTGATCGAGCGCGTCTCGCCCGGTCCCTTCGGGCCGGGATCGAGCTACTGGCTGGCGCGCGGACGCGACGGCCGCGCCTACCGCTTCGGGTCGGCGGTCGACGCGCTGACGGGGAACGTCACGCAGGTGCCGAACTTCAAGTGGGGGCTCGAGAGGGTCGAGGACGCCTCGGGGAACGTCATGGAGATCCAGTACCAGTCCAGCGGGCTGCATCTCTACCCGGTGGGAATCGACTACGCGGCCCACCCGGCGAGCGGCCTGGCGGCGACCAACGCGGTGCGGCTCTGCTGGGAGCGGCGCGGCGACGAGGCGCCCACCCCTTCGGGCGAGCGGCTGCGCTACCGGCTGCTCGGGCTGGTCACCAGCGCCCAGGGGAAAACGGCGCGGACCTACGGGCTTCGCTACGACGCGCCGGGAAACTCCGCCGAGACGCTTGGATCGTGCGCCCTGGTGCAGGCTTCCGCCCCCGGCGCCCCGGGGGCGAATCCCGCGCCCGGGACGGGCGGCCCCGGTGACCGGCCCCGGCCCAAAACCATCCTGTCCGATGCGCTCGCCACCCGATCCCTCGCCCCGTCCGGCGCGGGGCTCTACCCCGACGACTCGCTCCTGACGGCCGTCGTGCGGGGCGACGGCAACGGCGCCTTCCTGCCGACGGTCGAGTACTCCTACCGCGCCGAGTCGTCCTATGGCTGGCCCGAGCCCGCCCCCGGGGGCGCGCTTCCCCTGCCCTTCGTGGGCGGATCGGACAAGGACGTCGACCCCGGCGTGCGCCTGATCGACCTCAATCGCGATGGGCTTCCCGACCTGGTGCAACTGGTCGGCTATCTCAACCAGACGACCTACCAGGTCACCCGGGGCGTCTACCTCAATACCGGGCACGGGTTCACGTACGACACGTCCTTCAGCGACGGGCTGCTGAACCTGCTCGATCCCGCCGACCAGAGCCGCAGCGCCTACTTCGTCCTCAAGCGGGGAGGGCGCGACCAGATCGACAACGGGGTGCGCTTCCTGGACGTCAACGACGACGGCTACGTCGACGTGGTGCGGATGGCGGTGCGCTATGGCACCTACCGCAAGGGGGTCTTCCTCAACACCGGGTCGGGGTTCACGCGCGACGTCTCGGCCTCGTACGCCGTTCCCGACGAGCCCTTCGTCTGGATGCACGACTACCCGACGCGCGATCTGGCGGACGACCTGGGGGTGCGCTTCGCCGACGTGAACGGCGACGGCCGCACCGACATCCTGGTGGGGCGGGCGGAGTGGAACGGGCCGGTGGAGCGTCGTGTCTACCTTTATGACCGCGGTGGCTACCGCCTCGACAAGGGATGGAACCTCCCGGAGGAGCCGTTCGTGCGGCACGTCAGGGACGGGCGCTGGGTCGACATGGGAGTGCGGCTGATGGACCTCAACCGCGACGGCCTTCCCGATCTGTTCGTCGCGGCCAACGTCGACGGGACGCTGCGCAGCGCCGCCTGGATCAACACGGGCCGCCCGGGCGGCCCCGCCCCGACCTGGGATCTCAGCCCCGGCGACTGGTCGCTCTATTTCATGGAGCGCTTCGTCGACGTCACGAGCCTAGGCCAGGGCGGCTCCCAGGACCGGGGTCTGCGGGTGGCCGACCTCGACGGCGATGGCCGCACCGACATCGTCCTTTCGCGATCCTGGGACGGCGGTCCGGACGAGAAATACCTCTACACGCCGTATGCCGCGGGCGGCTGGCTGCGCCGTTACCTGCCGGAATTCCCCGGCCTCTTCGTGGTCAAGGCCGCCGGCGGACCGCCTCGCGATCAGGGCGTGCGGCTGGCCGACCTCGATGGGGACGGCGGAGCCGATTATGCCTTCAGCCGCCCTGGCAGCCCCGGCGCCTGGCATCGCAACCGCGCCTGGCACGGGCGGCCGCTCATGGCCTCGTACTCCAACGGGCTGGGAGGCGCGATGGAGATCGCCTACGCGCCTGCCTCGCACGGGGGCGCAACCGAGGGAGGCGGCCACGCCGCGCTCCCCTTCCCGCTCGCGGTGGTCTCGTCCCTGACGGTCGCGGACGGCCTGGGCAACCGCTACGTCACGCGCTACGGTTACGAGGGAGGTTTCTACCACCACCGGGCGCGCGATTTCCGGGGGTTCCGGAGCGTGACCAGGACCGATCCGGGCGGTGGGCGGACGATCGAGACATCGCTCTTCCAGCAACCGGCCTTCCCCGCGGCCCCGCTCAAGGGAGCCGTCGAGGAGCGGGTCGAGCGCCGCGCCTCCGACGGCGCGGTCTTCTCCCGCGCCGCCTGGATCTACGACACCGGGGGGACACGGCTTCCGCTGCTCCATCCGCTTTTGCGCTCGGAGACCGTCCTGTACGATTGGACCACCGACGACCCGCAGAGCCCTGCGTTCGTGCGCAAGAGCGCCGTCTCCTACGCCTACCTGTTCGACGAGACCTCTCACCCCCCGGACCGTCTTCTCCTGCGGCGCACCGAGATCCAGGAGGGGGATGTCACGGACGCGGCCGACGACCGCGCGATCGTGGAGGAGTTCGCGGGCGCCATGGACGCGGGCGCCGCGTCCGGGCCGGCGGCGGGGCGCTGGTTCCTCGACCTGCCGTTCCATCGCGCGGTCTCGGGCGCGGACGGGACCGTGGTCGCCGAGGGCTGGACCTCGTACGACGGTTTGTCCCCGGGAGCGATCGGCCTCCGAGCCCTGCCGACGGGCGAGGAGCGGCGTGGCGGACCACCCGGCCCGCCGGGCGTCCACGGGCCGGGCGACCCCGAGAACCCGGTGACCCGGCGCACCTACGACGTTTACGGCAACCTGGACTCGGAGACCGACCCGCTGGGCCGGACGCGCCGCATCGGCCGGGGCCTCTCCGATCCTTCGTTCACCTTCCCCGAGAGCGAGACTGACGCGCTCGCCCGCGTCACCACCCGGACCTTCGACGCGCGCACGGGGCTCCTGGTGCGTCTGGCCGACCCGAACGGCGCCGCCACCCAGACGGAGTACGACCCGTTCGGACGCCGGGTGGCGGAGTACGGGCCCTACGATTCCAGCGAGCGCCCGACGGTTTCCTACCGCTACGACTTCACGCGGCTCCCGTCGCGGGTGGTCCGCTACGCGCGCGAGCAGAGCGGCCTGGGCGAGCGCGCCGGCACGGCGGGGACGATCGAGTCGATGGCGTTTTTCGACGGTCTCGGCCGCCTGCTCGAGACCAAGACCGAGTCGACCGGCGGCACGATGATCGTCTCCGGCGCCCGGACCTTCGACGATGCGGGACGCCTGCGCAGCGAAGCCGAGCCGTTCCGCGTCCCCGCCGGGCCCGAGTTCGTTCCGGCGGCCCAGGGGCCCCGGTCGCGCGTCATAGAGTACGACGCCGGGGGGCGCCTGATCTCCGTGACCAATGCGGCGGGGGAGGTGCGGGGCGAGAGCGCCTCGGGGTGGTCCTCCATCCTCAGCGACCCGCTCGGCCACCGCCGCGAGGTGATGCGCGACGCCTTCGGCGAGGTGGTCCGCGTCGTGGAATACGAGGGGACGGGCGCCTCTTCCCGACCGTCCTCCACCTCGACCTATCGCTACGACGCCGCGGGCAGGCTGGTACGGGTGGTGGACCCCCTGGGCGCCACCACGACGCTCGCCTATGACCTGCTCGGCCGCCGGCTGGCGCTCGACGACCCCCAGACCGGGTCGTGGCGCTCGCGCTACGATTTGCAGGGGAACCTGATCGAGGAGATCGATCCGTCGGGACGCACGACCCGGACGTCGTACGACGACCTGGACCGTCTCGTCGAGAAGGTCCTGGCCGACGGCACGCATCACCGCTGGGGCTACGACGAAGGGGGCGCCGCGGCCGCGGCCTTCGGACGCCTCACCTCGATCGGCGATCCGAGCGGCACGCAATCGTTCGCGCACGACCTGCTGGGGCACGTGGTGTCCGCCACGCGCATCCTCGAGGGTGTCTCCTACACCGTCCGCACCACCTTCGACGCGCTGGGGCGGGTCGATTCCCTGCGCCTCCCCGGCGCGCCCGCGGTCCGCTACGCCTACGACGAGGGCGGCAACGTCCGGTCGCTGCTCCCCTTCGCGTCGTCGTTCGGCTACAACGAGCGCGGGCAGGTGACCTCGACGCTGCTGTCCAACGGGATGCTGGTGGCGCGCGCCTATGACCCCGCGACCGGCCGCCCGCTGGAGCTGGCCGCCTGGGGCCCGGACGGCTCGATCCTCTTGAGGTTGGCTTCGAGCTACCAGGCGGACGGGCAGATCGCCGCGCTCGACGACCTGACCGACCCCGCCGCCGCGCGCCGGCAGGTCTTCGCCTACGACGGGAGGCACAGGCTGACCCGCGCCACGGGGCCCTACGGCGATCTCACCTACCTGTACGACGACGGGGGGAACCTCCTCGCGAAAGAGGGCGTGGGCTTCTCCTACGACGATGCCTCGCACCCGCAACGGGTCACGCGCACCTCCGACGGGCGTTCCCTGGCCTATGACGACGCGGGCAACGTGACGCTTCTGCGCTCGGCGGGCGGCGAGCGAAGCCTGATCTACGACGCCGCGGGACGCATGCGCACTCTCTTCGACAGCGCCGCCGGCGTGACGGTCGCCGAGGACTACGACGCCAGCGGGCAGCGCGTGCGCGAGGTCACCGAGACGCCCACCGCCCGGTCGGTGCTGCTCACGCCGATGCCGGAGGTCGAGGTGCGGGACGGCCTGACCACGCTGCACTACTTCGCGGGCGAGCTGCGGCTGGCCACGGTCGACTCCGCCGGCCGCACGCTGTTCCCCGTCGCCGACCACCTGGGGAGCACCCGCATCGTCGCGGACGAGCAGGGAGCCCTGGTGGCGTGCTACGACTACGCGCCGTACGGGACCGCCGTTCCGCGTCCGGGCGGGGCGGTGCCCGTCTCACGGCTCTACGCCGGAACGCTCACGAACCGCGACACGGGCCTCCTGCAGATGGGGTCGCGGCACTACGACCCGGCCCTCGGTCGCTTCCTGCAGCCCGACGGGCTGGTGGGCCGGCGTTTCGACCCGCACATGTTCAACCGCTACGCCTACGCGCGCGACAATCCCGTCAACCTCACCGACCCGGACGGGAAGAACCCCCTCTTCGCCATCCTGTTCATCGGAGCGATAGCACTGCTCGATCGTGACACGCGTGCCGACGTCGGGACCTCCGTCTCGCTCACCGCCGCCAGCATCCTGCTGACCGCGGTCCTTGGCCCCGGAGGGGGCGCGGGGTGGCGGGCGCTGATGGCATCGAGGGCGGCACTGTACGCCGCCGCCGTCACCCCGGTCCTGCTCCACTCCCCCTTGGGGGAGGCCATCGTCGAGTCGTACGGGCTCCTGTTCCAGGATCTCGGGTTGAGCCCGCGAGGGTCGGCCGTGGCCGCGGAGGTGATGGCGACACTCCTCGTGAACTCTTCCATGCAGCGGGCGTTCGCGCAGGGGCTGGCCCCCAAGGGCGAGGCGCGCGGCGGATTCCAGGTGGGCGGCCGGGGCGCGCTGGACGGTTACCTGGAAGCGCAGGGCAGCGACGTGCAATCGATCGGGGCCGCAACGGGGGACGCTTACGGCAGCAGGGTGCAGAGCGTCGGCGATCCCGGGACGGGCAGCCGGCAGCTCGACCGCTTCTATTCCCTCTTGGACGAATCCGATCGGATCGTCGGCGTGTACGGGGTGCGCGACATCGGTCCTTTCCTCGATCACGGGGCGGTGGGGATGTTCGGCGAAGCGCCGGCCACGCCGCACCCCCACTACGCGTATGGACTGGGGGGTATCTCGACGCAACAGTTCGCTCGCGACCTGTTCGCCGCCGGATACAGCGGCAGCCTCTACACCCTCACCGGCCGCGCCTCGGACTACTTGATCGAGTTCGTGTACGGCCCTTACGGCGGCGGGCTCGCCCTGGGGTTCAACGCGGCGCGCTCGTTCCCCGGGGGGCGCGGCGCGGAGGAATCGCCCTGAAAGGGGCGCGCGCGGTCCTGGAATGGCGCCATCCCGAGGCGCCGCGGCCGTCCCCAGACTCCTTCCGGGGGACGGCCGCCACGGTCCGCTCCAAGGCCTTCGTGGCGGCGATCCTCTGGCTGCAGGCCCAGCCCCCCGCCGTCGCCGACGCCGTGCTGCGGCTCGAGCCGCAAGGCCGCCTGCTGTGCAGCGGCCGGCCCGGAGGGCGCGCGGTACGGGCGGCGCTCAGCGACGGCTCCGGCGGCCACCTCCTGGTCACCTCCGACGACTTCGGCGCCGAGGCCTTCCCGCAGATCGAGGGTTGGGACGTCGGGCTGATCCATCTCGGAGCCGATCTCGACCCTCTCGTCCTGGGCGACGGCGTCGGGGCCTCGGATCCGTGCGGCGCGCTGGTCCTCGGGGGGCGCGGGACCCAAAGGGCCGTGGCCGCCCTGCCGTGGGTTCCCGGGACGCTCCTGATCGCCGCCCTGGACCAGGACCAGGGGGGGTCGCGTGTGATCCTGCAGGGCATCGACACCGACGGCCGGCGCCTCCTCGGCCCCCAGCCTCTTCTTCTCTCCGACCCGGCGTTCGAGGCGCTTTCCCCGGTCCTGGCGCTCGACGGGCGCGGGGGCTTCCTGTGCGCCTGGACGGAACGCCTCCCGGGGCCCGATGCCTCCGATCGTCTCCTCCTGCAGCGTTTCGATGGGCGGGGCCGGCCGCTCTGGGAAGCGCCCACCCTGATCGCACGGGGCCCCTACCTGTTCTCGTCGTTCGCCACCTTGGTCCCCGACGACGAAGGGGGAGCGTTCGTCTCCTGGGCCGAGGCCCGGCCCACCGAGGAGACCCAGGGCGACTATCATCCACGCCTTTTGCGCATCGAAGGCGGCGGACTTCCTGCCTGGGAGGGCGGCGCGCTGCGCCTGCTCGCCGAGGGGTACGTCGACCTGGATCCTTCCCTGGTGGCGGACGGATTCGGGGGCGCCATCGCGCTGTTCACGGCGGGCGGCGCACGGGCCCAGCGGTTCTCGTCCACCGGAGCGCGGCTATGGGGCGAAGCCGGGCTCCTGCTCTCGGACGCGGCGCTGGCGGCGCGCGCCTCGCGCCCTGCCTTGTCCCCGGATTCCGAGGGCGGCCTGTTCGCCACCTGGATCGAGGAAGAAGATTCCGGCGGGGGGCGCATCCTGGTGCGGCGCTTCGGAATCGATGGCGCTCTCCCCTGGCCGGCGCCCGTCGCGGGATCGTCGGGGTCGCGGCCGATCGCCCGGCGCGTGCAGGGAGCCCTGCCGGACGGCACGCTGGCGATTGCCTGGGAAGAGGCGCCGCCGGCAGGAGCCTCCACGGCCCAGGAGCTCCGCGTCCAGGCGGTCGATCGGCGGGGCCGGGCGAAGGCCCCTCCGAATGGCGCCCTCCCTGCCCTGGGCGAAGGCGTCCGGAGCGATCCGGTGCTGCTGGCCGCCGACCCCCCGCAGGCGGCCGGGCCGGGCGGGATCGGCGGCCTTCCCGAAGCCACGCTCGCCTGGTCCGATGCGCGCGCAGCGTCGCTTCTGGGGCCTTCGGCGTCGCTTTACCTCCAGCGCGTTGGCTTCCGCTCAGCGCCGCGACTCGACCCCGCACCAATCCCATTCCTGAAGGAGGGGTCGAGCGCCGCCTGGAGCCTGCACGGGGACGACCTGCAACCCGGCCTTTCGGTCGACCTCGGGCCGGGGATCGCGGTGCGCGAGGCAACGGTCCGGGCCGACTCCCCCGGGGGGCCGGGCGACTCGCTCCTGCTGAGCCTGGAGGTCGAAGGCACGGCCCCGCCGGGGCGGCGCGATCTGCGCCTCCTCAACCCGGACGGGGGCGGGGCCACTTTCGCGGCGTTCACCGAGGTCCGCCTCGATCCACGGCGCATCGACCTGGACGGCAGCGGGCGCGTGGATGGGTACGATCTCGCCGTCCTGGCGCGCTCCTTCGGCCGGGTGCGGGGAGAAGCGCGCTACGCGCCGGCGGCCGACATCGATCTCAGCGGCCAGGTGGACGGCGCGGACCTGGCGTTGCTGGCGTCACACTTCGGCGCTCAGGCCGGCGGCATCGCGCTCGCGGCGAGCAGCCCCTTCGCGAGATAGTCGCGCACCGGGACGAGGCTCAGGCGAGAGAGCAGATCCGCAAGCTTGGCCGGGAATCCTCGCAGCCCGCCATAATGCGCCATGCGGTACTTGAACGGCAGCCGGAGGCGCGGCGGATCGGGATCGAGCTCCCAGGGATGCAGGTCCAGGACCGCGGGCCAGCCGCGGGCATTGCGCCGGGCGATCTGCCTCAGCAGCGCCCGGTTGGGGACCCGGCGCAGCGCCCATCCCGATCCGGACAGCAGCCGCACGCCCAGGAAGCGCCCCACCAGCGGCGGCAGCTCGAGGATCGGCCCCGCGGCCGTCTCGAGGCGGTGCGGAGCGGCCGGCCATGAGGGATCGCCCAGGTAGACGATCGGGGCCAGGCTGGCATCGTAGCGGATCCCCTCCTGCACCAGGACCTCGAGCGCCCCCGTCACGACGCCGGAGGCGCGACCGCGCCGCCCGCCTCCAGGGACGCCCCCCAGGCTCCAGCGCGCCGCCCGGTATCCCTCGACCGGCTCCCCCGTTGCCGTCTCCACCGCCTGCCGGGCGCGCAGCAGATCGGCCCGGAACTCCTCCGTGGACATCGCCGCCACCGAGCGGTGCAGGTAGCCGTGCGTGGCCACCTCGTGACCCCGCCCGGCGATCATCTTCAGCAGCGCCGGATGGCGCGCCGCGACCCAGCCGAGGGCGAAGAAGGTGGCGCGCGCTCCGTGCGCCTCGAGGATCGCCAGCAGCCGCCGCGTGGTCTCCTCGACGCGGCTCGGGAGTCGATCCCACTCCCCGGGCGGGACGACGTCCTCGTCCAGGTGGAACCATTCCTCCAGGTCCACGGTCAGGATGTTCAGGTGCGGGGATCGAGGCGTCACGGCGCCGGCTCGTTCGTTCATGGGAGCCGCGACACATATCACGGCGGCCACCGCCCGGGCAAGCCACGGCCCCTCCGGGCCAGGAGCCTGTCCGGAAAATCGCAACGGCCGCGTTCGGCTAGAATTCCCCCATGTCGATCGGACTGGACATCGGATCGTCGAGCGTCAAGGCCTTCAGCCTGGATCAGCGGGGGCGGGCCACCCTTCTCGGGCGCCGCCGCATCGGCACCCGGCGAGGGCCGGGCGCGCGCGTGGAGCACGACGCGGAGGAGATCCTGCGCGCCACCGGCGCCTCCCTGCGCGGTGCGCGTGACGGCGGACGGCTGGGCCTGGCCACGCAGCGTTCGACCGTGCTCTTCTGGGACCGCGACAGCGGGCGGGCGCTGACCGCGGCGTACTCCTGGCAGGATCTGCGCGGCGCCCGGCTGTGCGCGCGACTGCAACGCTCCGCCGGCCGGCTGGTGGCGGAGAGGACCGGCCTGCGGCTCAGCCCGCACTACGCCGCGTCCAAGAGCGGCTGGGCGCTGCGGCGCGTGCCGGGGCTGCGACGCCAGATCGTCTCGGGCCGGGCGCTGTGGGGGACTCTGGGCACCTATCTCGCCTGGCGCCTGAGCGAGGGGGCGGTCTACGCCATCGACCACGCCAACGCCCAGCGCACGGCGCTCGTGTCGCTCGACCCGTCCGGCTGGGACTTCGATCTCTTCCGGCTGTTCGGACTGGACGATCTCCTGGTGGCCCCGGTGCTCCCGGCACTCGTGCCGACCTTCCTCGCGTCGCCGCCTCGCCTCGCTTCCGCCGGAAGGTCCTTCGCCCTGGCGCAGGTGACCGGGGACCAGCAGGCGGCGCTGCTCGGGCTCGGCTGCCGCGCGCCTGGCGATCTGGCGATCAACTACGGGTCGGGCGCCTTCGTCCTGATCAACGTCGGCGACCGCCCTTTGCGGGTGCCGGGGCTCTTGACCACGCTGCTCGCTTCATGGGCCGGCGGCGCCCATGGAACTCGGGCGCGCTATGCCGTCGAGGGGCCGGTCAACGCGGCGGCGACCGCCCTCGAATGGGTCCTGCGTCGCCTGCGCCTGCGGTTGCACACGCGCGATCTCGATGCCTACCTGGGTCCCGACCCCGGCGGAGCACGCGCGGTCCATTTCCTGCCCGCGGTGTCGGGCCTGGGGGCGCCCCGCTGGATCCCCGGCGCCCGGCCGCTCTTCTCGGGCGACCTGAGGAACGCCGGACCGCGCGACCTGCTGCGCGCGGCCGTGGAGTCGATCGCCTGCCGGTGCGCCGAGATCCTGAGGGCGGCGCGGGCAGGGGGAGCGCCGGACTCGCGCCACGCTCCGGTCCCCGTGGCGGGAGGGCTGGTCCGCTGCCGCGCGCTGCTGCAGGCCCAGTCCGACCTGCTGCAACGGCCGCTCCGGGTGCGCGAGTCGGCCGACGCGACCGCGGTCGGTGCGGCCCTCCTGGCGCGGGACGGGCCCGACGGGACGTTCGGACCGCGCGGCGGACGTGGGGGCCGGGACGAGGGCGATCTCTACGTCCGCCCGCGGATCTCCGCGGACGAGGCGGAGGCGCGCTTCGGAGCCTGGGAGCGGGCGGTCTACGGGCCCGGCGCCGGCGGCCTCTCGCCCCGTCCTGCGAGGTAGGGGCGGATGGCCCGGTCGTAGGCCGCGCCGGGGAAGGCTCCCCAGAAGAGCCGGACCACGACTCCGTCCCGATCCAGCAGGAAGGAGATCGGCTGCACCGGCACGCCTCCATAGTCCTGGTAGACCTTGGCGTCGCCGAGCAGCACCGGGTACGGAACCGGGAACTCGCTCAGGAAGGCCTTCAGCATCCGCCCCTGCTCCTGGGGGATCATGACCGCGTCCAGGTTGATCCCCAGCACCGCAAGCCCTTTCTCCTTGTACAGGCCGTGCAACTGCATCAGGTCGGGAGTCTCCATGCGGCACGGCCCGCAGCCGGAGAACCAGAAGTTGAGCAGCACGATCTTGCCGCGGTAATCGGAGAGGCGCGCCGGGCGACCCTTGAGATCCTTGAGCACGAAGGACGGCGCCGGCTTGCCGACGTAGCGGTTTCGGAAGGCCTCCCGCAAGGCTCCGGGGGCGGGTGGTGCGCCCGCTCCGGGGGCGGAACCGGCTGCCACGGCGGACGCGGGCAGCGCGGCGCTGGCACCGACGGCGAGCGCGGCGGCGAGAAGCGCCGCGGCAGCGAGCGCGCCGGGGGCGAGCGCGGCGGCGGCGAGGCGCGGGCCGGCGGGGGACCGTGACCGGGTCATGTCGCGGCCGCCTCCTCGAGGCGCCGAAGCACGAAGCCACCATCCAGGAAGGCGAGGAACCAGCCGGCGCGCGGGCCCTTCGGCTGGCCGAGGAGGGCGCGGTAGATGGCCTCGAAGGCGGCCGTCGGCGGATCGAGCGCGGCCTCCTTGGCGAGAGCGTAGATCAGCGCATGGATCTCCTCTCCCGTCATCCCCGGGCGGAGCGCCGCCGCCAGGGCCGCGAGGAAGCGCTTCTGCCCCGGCGCCAGGTCGCGGGCCTCCGGTGGCAGGCTGCGCTGGACCGAGAACTTCGCCTCGGGAGGGGCGAACTCGCGCAGCCAGCGGATGGCGTAACCGGCACGCTCCTTCAGCGCGCCGGGGTCCTCGACCGGGTAGCCGTTGCGCCTCAGGATGACGATCGCCTGCTCCAGATCGAAGTCGGCCATCTGCACCACGTTCACCAGGTGCCGGAACGGCACCCCGACCGGTTTGAACTGCGCCGCCCCCGACAGCTCGAGGGCGCGCGGGTCGCGGGCCTGCGAGGCCGCGTCGTCGAACTCGTCCACCAGGGACAGGAGCGGCAGTCCGGGATCGAAGGCGATCGAGCGCATCGGGCGCGTCTTGACCACCAGGTAGCGCAGCACCTCCGGCGGCACCACCTCGAGCATGCGATGCACCGACAGAACGTTCCCCTTGCTCTTCTTCAGCTCCCCCTTCCCCTTGAACGAGATCCACTCGTAGGTGACCGGGAACGGGGGCGGGGCGTTGAAGACCTCGCGGCAGATGCGCGCTCCCGTGTCGTACGATCCCCCTCGGGTGGCGTGGTCCTTGCCGAACGGCTCGATGGTGACCGGGATCCGCGCCCAGCGCGCCGGCCAGTCGACGCGCCAGGTGAGCTTCCCTCCGCCGCGCATCGACACGGTCCCCGTGCCGCCGCAACCGCAGGTGTAGTCGACCGTCTCCGCCTTCTCCGACCAGCCGGTCACGAGCGTCTCGGTCATGCGCCCGCACGACTGGCAGATCGGGTTGAAGGGGCTCCACTCCGCCTCCACTTTGCGCCCGGTGCACTCCTCGAGGATGCGCGCGATGAGGTCGCGCCCCTTGAGGGCCTGGAGGATCTGCGGCACCAGCATTCCCGACTTGTACATGCGGTCCGCGTAGTAGACCTTGACCTCGATGCGCATCTTCGCGAGCGAGGCGAGGAACGGTTCGAGGAAATGCTCCGCGTACGAGGCGTGCCTGGCGCAGGGGCAGGGGAACTCGGACAGCGGCTTGCCGATCTGCTTTTCGTAGACCGACGCGTCGAGAAAGGGGTAGACCTTGCGCAGCGGGTCGAAGTTGTCGGCGACGTAGTCGAGGACCACCTGCGCGCCGCGCTCCTTGAGCGCGCGGTGCACGACGTCGGCGGTGATCACCTCCCGCAGGTTGCCGATGTGGATCTCGCCCGAAGGGGAGATGCCGGTCGAGATCTCGTGGGGGCCGGGGTTCTTGAGGATCTCCTCGGCGATCGCGTCGGCCCAATGCTTCTCGCGCACGTGCGTCATGGCGCCCGGTTCGTCTCCGTCTCCGCCGCGCCGGGGCCGGGCCGCGGCCCGGCCTCGAAGCGGAAGTGCAGCTTCACCTCGTCGTCCAGCACGATCCAGAGGAAGCGCGGGATCGGGATGGCGTGGTCCGTCAGCCGCAGGGTGACGTCCCCTTCCGCCGTGAGGGAGCCGGTATCATACCGGATAGCCACGGGGAAGAGGATCGTCCGCTCGACCCCGTGGAGCGCCAGCACCCCCTCCACCAGCGCCTTGCGCGGCTCGCCGGGCCGCAGGGGACCTGGCGCTGCCTCGGCCTCGCCGTCCGCGGAGAGCCGGATCGAGGTGGAGCTGAAGACGATCTCCGGGAAGCGCTCCACTTCCAGGTGCGTGTTGCGCATCTTGCGATCGCGCATCCGGTTGCCGGTCTCGAGCGACGCCGAGCGCACCCGCAGCACGACCGAGGATCCCTCCCCCGGGCGCGCGGGGTCGACCGCCACCTCGCCGGTGAACTCGTGGGCGTGCCCGTCGATGGTCTCCCCGGGCCGCGTGATCGTGAAGCGGAGCTCGCTCCCGGCGGCATCGATCGCCAGGGTGGGGGGGGCGGCCGCTCGCGGGGCCGCCGGCGCCCCCAGAAGCGTCGCGAGCGCCGCCAGGCCCGGTGCCAGCAGGCCCGTGAGAAGCGCCGCAGGCCGCCTCATGGCCTCCCTCCCGGAATGAATCGGGGTCTCTCCCCCATCGCCGCCGCGTAGCCGGGATGGGCCATCAGGGCCTCCTCCTCGGTCCGCACGCGCCACGCGAGGATCGCGCCGAAGAGCGCCACCCCGGCGAGGGCCGTGACCCAGGCGCCCCCCGCGAGCGGCAGCGCGGCGATTTCCCCCATGACCGCCACGTAGTTGGGATGGCGCAGGAAGCGGTACGGCCCGGTGGCCACGACCCGGAGCGTGCGCGGCAGGACGACCTTCATGGTCCAGGCGCCGTCGAGGTGCGCGATCGCCCACAGCTTCAGTCCCTTGGAGGCGACGAACAGCAGCCCCATCACCACGCTCCAGACCAGCGCGGGATGGCGCCGCCACGCAAGGTGCTCGGCGACGGCGGCCGGGAAGATCAGGGTGTAGACCGGCGCCATCAGGCGGAAGACCCAGGGCGCGACCTCCGAGGCGCCGGAGCGCCGCAGCCGGCGCTCGTTGCGCAGCGCGTAGCCGCGCTCGAGCAGCGCCACGAGCGCCGCGATCCCGACCAGCACGATGTAGGCGCGGGAGGCGGGACTCACGCCAGGAGCAGGCGCGCCACGAATCGGGGCCGCAGGACCTCGCCGGCGTCGGCGGTGCCGCCGGTGACGCGGGCCAGCAGATCGGCGAGCGCGGGTTCGTGGCGCAGCCGGCGCGCCACCCAGTCGGTCACGCGGGGGCGCGCCAGGAGGGCCTGCAGGATCCGGTCGAGCAGCAGCCGCCCGGCGAAGGCGGCGCGGCGCCGGGCCTCATACGGAAGGAGCGCTCCGCGGCTCAGGTCGCCGCGACGCAGCGCCTCGTCGAGGACTTCCGCCGCCATCTCGCCCCCCCGCAGCGCCATGCCGATCCCCTCCCCGGTGAACGGGTCATAGAAGCCGGCCGCGTCCCCCACCAGCAGCGCTCCGTCGCTGACGCTGGCCGAGGCACGGCAGGCGATCGGACCGGTCGACCAGAGCCCTTCCGCCAGGTCCGCCGCGGCCAGGCGACGCCGTGTCAGGGGGTGGGAGGCGATCCGCTCCCGGAAGAAGGCGAGGAGTCTCCGCCGTCCCGGCGGGGTCGCGGCGGGACGCGCCGGATCGAGCACCAGGCAGACGTTCGCCAGCCCACCCGGCAGCGGGTTGATGCCGCAGTAGCCGTACGGCGTGACGATCATCTCGCCATGATCCTCGGGAGCCACGACGCC
>Ga0066710_100002389_pt1 | contig 15084 bp, 11 predicted proteins | sample GraSoiAngelo_159_FD_79666 | JGI IMG/M metagenome (GOLD analysis project Ga0066710, IMG submission 79666) | Grasslands soil microbial communities from the Angelo Coastal Reserve, California, USA - 14_1009_16_40cm | ecosystem: Environmental > Terrestrial > Soil > Grasslands | place: USA...
CGCGACGTATGGACCAATCTCGAGACGCTGCGCGCTCATCCAGCCGCGAAGCGATTCGTCTTCACCACGGCGGAAGAGACGATACGAATCTTGGTCTAGCTGGTCTTGCGGTTGAAGTAGGCGAGATCCTTGGCCGCTATCAGCCGTTGCAGGTGGTCGCCGAAGCGAAGGTCGAGCTGTCGTAAGATTTCTTGTTTGGCGGCGGGATCGTGATGAGTGGCCAAGCCAATCTCTGGCCACCAATGGCGCCGGTGCATTCGCTGATCGCTCTTGGCCATCCGGTGTATCGGCTCGCGCTCGCGGAGCCGATGAATGAACGACGCATCGCCGATGAGGCCGCGGCGAGGATCACTCGTGTCGCGCTGCAGCGCTTGCCGGAAACGCACCATGGCCAACTTCTCGAGCTCGGGTGGCCGTGAGGGCGGTGAGCCGAGGTATAGCAAGATCTCTTCGTACGAGCGCAAGAAATCGCTGTAACGCAGCGGAAACATGCGCCAGCGGTCGGCCCAATGCTGGTCGAGAATGAAGAAATCGATGGCGCCGCCCCACTCGAGAATGTTATCGGAGCGCGCGCAGGCCCACGCCGAGGTGGCCCACGGTAGGCGGTCCGCCGCCGTGACTTCAATGGCGGTGCGGACGTACTCGGGCTTGAGCAACCAGGTATCGGCAGCTAGGCCGACCACGAAGCGAATGCCTTTGTGGCGCTGCATGCGACGCATGCCAGCATCGAGAAGATCGGCAGCACCTTCGAAGTGGCCGGGGTTCGGCCGACGGATAAGCTCGTCTTCGAGGTACGGTCTTGGATACCAACGCCGGTCGCCGTTGTAGCAATGAATGATGGTCAGCGCGCCGAAGTGGCGCGGCCAGAGGTTGCGCAAGATCTCGAGGTTGATGCGCGCGTCGTCGACGCGATCGTGCGTGTAAACGATGACGCCGATGCGCGCCTTCACACGGCGTACGGGGGTCGGCCGAGGCGCTTCAGGCTGAGCAGCGACCAGGCGGCAGCCGCCAAGGCCAGCGGCGCGTATCTGGAACCGAGCGAGGTGTGGAGAGTGCGGCGCACACCGGGTAGCCGCGGATCGAACAAGTGGAGCGGCGTGCCCCAGCACCATGCCACGGTCCAACCGAATTCACCATCCACCGACTCGACGGCGTGCCACCAAAAGGTGGGAATATAGAGCGCGTCTCCGGGTGACACGAGCGCCCGAAACGGCCGAATATTCGCCCACTGTGGGAACTGGCGGACATCCACGTTCCACATCGCGCCGGTCGATTTCCGGATAGAATTCAAAAGATCGAACGAGACACGATCCGGTGGAAGCAGGAGCACTTCCTTCGTGCCCTTCACCTGGCACATGAGGGTTTCGTCGGTGAAGTGGTAGTGCCAGTCGGTGTAACTGTCCAAATAGAGATACGCCCGTTTCGGCGGGTAACTGAAGGGTGGCCTTACCATTTTTAAGAACGGAAAGCCCAAGACGTCTTCGGCCAACGGCGAGAGCGGTGAGTTGGAGCGTAACGGAGCGTGTAGAACGTAATGGCCGCGCCGTCCGGAGGTGAGCTCGGCGAGCAAATCGAAAAACGCGCCTTGTCGATGCGCCTCGTCGTTGACCGGGGAGTGGGGCGGTTGCACCAACGGAGCAGTGGTGACCACGACATGGGGATTGCCCACGCACTGGCGAAGATAGTCGACGTCCTTCCATTTGTTGAACGCCGGCCAATGGCGAACGGCGCCGCGAATCAGACAGGGGCGCATGGGCTCCAAGAGCTCGCGGCGAAAGCGCTGGGCTGTGAGCTCGGTGGCGTCGATGGCTGACAGCGACGGGGCCGTATCGTAGTGCGGGACTTCTGGCAAAAGCACGAGCAACTTTTATCACAAGCAGGCAGGACACTCACGGCAGGGCAGCGTCAAAGGCGCCGAGAAACAGAAAACTCAGCCGCATCGTCGACCGCTTTGGCCTCAGCCCTCAGCAGCAACAGCCGCCGGACACCCGGGAGCTCCCTCGGGTCGCCGAGTACGGCGAGCGTCGGGGCATCCCCGCAGGGTGGGACTGGACGTGTAGGGTATAGACACATTGAAATCAATAGCTTGCATGCAATCTCAAGCACAGATCCCGAAACTCTTCGAAGGGCCAGCTTCAGGAGGGTATGGACCCTTTAGGTCCGGACTACAGGGCGATAGCATGGACGAAGAGCGTCGTGCGCGAGTCCTCAAATACCTGCATAAGGCGGCATCCCGCGGAGGTGTAGATGGCGTTCCAGCCGGCGAGGTTCGGCGGTGGCACGCCCTGTCCGGAGATCACCTGGACATAGTCGTGGAGGAGGACCTCACGCGGCCCGTCGGCGGTACCGAGGCGGCCGTAATAGTCGGCGATGATGAGTGGCCTGTTGGGCAGGGCGCTACGGAGATCGCGCAGCCAACGGACCACGCGCGATGGACCCGCGTCGAACAACTCGTTGGCAAGCTGCGACGCAGTCACGGCACGCACGTGGTCCGCGCTGTCGCGGTGCAGTGAAGTCCGTACGCGCGTGGCATCACCTTCGAAAATGCGGACGCGGCTTGCGGCACGAGCGGCGCGGATGTTCCTGCGTGCGGCCCTGCACATCGCCGGATTACGCTCGAGGCCCCAGCCGACAAAATGCCGATCCTGGCGGGCCAGATCGGCGAGCATGCCTGCGGCCCCGCATCCGAGGTCGAGAACGTAGTTCAGCCCCATGTGACGGACGATCGCGGCGAGCGGGCCAGGCTGCGCACCGGCGGCAGCGAAGGCGCGGGCGTGACGGGCGCGGTCGACCTCGGCGGCGGCGCGCTTCGGCTTCCGCAGCAGCATCGCGACGTGCTCCGCATTGCTGCCGAAGGCTAGGCCGTAGAGGTCGAGGAGGAACCGCGCCGCAGTCGCGTAGCCCGGCGTCGCCACGAAGCGGCGCCCCTTCCTGCGGACCAAGCGCGTCCGCGCGGCGGTATACGTAAGCATTCCGTGCAGCATGCGAGGATCGAGGCGAAATCGCCCGGCGACCTCCTCGGCCGTTCTCGCATGCACCAGCGATGCTAAGACGCCAAGATCGTGGAGCGTCGCTACCGCATGGCCGAGCTGCAACCCTTCGACGAGATCGAGCGCCGAGAGACGCTCAGGCCTGGGCGGCATCGACACGTGCGCTCACCTGGGCTACCAGAATGCCGGCGCGCACGAGGTCCTCAAAGAAGCCGTATCCGAGGGACCGTAAGCCTGTCGCCTCGCGGATCACGCGGACGCCGTCCTTGCACGTGCGCGGCTGCTCGAAGAGGCCGAGGATCGCCTCGACGCCGGGATCGATGCGGTAACTCTTCGAGGCAGGTCGCGCCTGTTTCACGAGGTACACTCCGCGCTCGCCCATCTGCGAGTCATCGAGGAGCGCCGATCCTTCGCTATCCCGCGAAATGCAGTCGAGCACGAGAGCGCAATCGTGCAGATCCGTCAGGATACGCACACCGGGGTCGAGGCGATAGGGTGCATTAGTGTCGAGCGTGGCAGGGTCGAGCGGGGGCGCCGCGACGTACTCGTAGGCGCCTCTGTTGAGGCACAAGGCGTATCGAAACAGTGAGGTGAGATGGTGTTCGACTCCGAACCTCGCGGAAATGTACCCCTCCACGAGCTCTGCGTCCGGTATCCGACCGTCCGCGAAGGCTCGCAGCGCGCGCACGAAGCTGCTGAGGCGTCCTTCGTACGCGCGGAGCAGGTACCGCAGGACGATCGGCCCGACGCGGCGCAGCACGGCCACGGCCTCGACGGCGAAGATGTGCTGCTCCCGGCGCATCGCAGCCGGATAGTAGTAATAGGTCTGGAACAGGTCCGGATGCTTGCGTACGAGGGCCTCGTCGTCCGCACCGACGATCTCTGTGTTGTACGGGCTACCATAGCCGTCGTAAGCGACGTCGTGCCCATGCTCGTCGAACATCGGCGTGCCTGGCTCCGGTGCGAGCATGTGCAGCTGCGTCAAACATGAACGGCTAGCGCACCGCCCGATCATATCCAGGGTGTCGTCCTGGTCCTGTTCGAGCTCTTCGGGGTAACCGGTGATGAACGATGCCGTGGTGTCGATCCCCAGGCGCTCGGCAGCGGCGAGAGTTGGCGGGACGAGGCTGAGGTCGAGCCGTTTCCGACAGATCCTCTGCATGCGTGGTGAACCGGTCTCCACGCCGAAGTACAACCCGACGCATCCTGCCTCGGCCATCGTCTCGAGCAAGGCCTCGTCTACACAGTCGACGCGTGCCGAGGCGCGCCAACGATAGCCGCGACCCTTCACGGCTTCACAGAACTCAACTACCTTGCGCCGGCTCACGGTGAACATGTCGTGGTCGAGCTTGAATTCCGAGTGACCGTAGCGCGCGTGAAGGATATCGAGCTCACGCACGAGGCGGTCGGCCGATTTGAGTCGGAAGCTGCGTTGGAAGAAGCCAGCGGTCGAGCAGAAGGTGCAGTGGAATGGGCACCCGCGTCCTGCCTCGATGCGCAGGAGCTCAAGTCCGAGATCCGCGATAGGGTAATGGTCGTACGATGCGATCGGAAGCGTGTCCAGGTCGGCGATTTTCGGCTTCCCCTCGGTGACACGGACACCACGCGTCGTGCGCCAACTAATGCCCGGGATGGAGTCAAACGCCCGGGTCTCGAGATGCGCGAGAACCTCAGGGAGGATCTCGTCGCACTCGTGCCGGGCGATGACGTCGAACTGTGGAAAGCGCTCGAGGATCTGGTGGTGCAGCATGGTTGCATGTGGACCACCAAGGAGGACCGGCAAGTCCGGGGTGCGTCGCTTCAGGAGCCCGGCGACGTTGATGGCGAACAGGAAACTGCAACCGAGGGCTGTGAAGCCGACTGCATCAGGGCGCTGCGCGAGCAACTCTTCGGTAACGCGTTCGTAGAGAGTCGCATCGTACGGCAGCACACCGGAGCGGATGAGGCGCTTGGGATCGTAGATGTGGACCTTGTGCGCGTCGGCCTCCACGACGGCGGCGAGGGCGAGCAGGCCGAGGTGGGGGTGGACGTCGAGAAGTGCGAGCGAGCCTTCTTCCGGCAGGATCATGTTGTCAACCAGGATAAGCTTCATGTGCCGAGCATGCCTGCCTCGCCGAGCTGCGCGAGCAGTGAGAGGAACCTGCGCGACGGTCGGCGCCTGCCGGCAAGGGCGGCGCTCAGATCGGCCACCGAGCGCGCGCCATCCACGAGCGAGAGCGCAGCGATGGCGAACTCGTCGAGATCGACGATCCGGAGCTCGTCCGTGGCCTCGGGCCTCCAGTAGCCGAACCGGAATGCGCCGAAGGGAATGCGGCTCAGAACCGGCCGAGTGTCGCGGAGAATTTCACCGGCGGCGCGCGGGTCGGAGCCCATCTCGTACAACTCGAGCTGCCCGCAGACGCGCAGCACACTCGAGGTCGTCAGTCTCCGGGCCACGGGTGTCTCCCGTGGCGGTGGAGTCTTCGCGAGGCGCGCGAGCGCATCCTCGTGACGGATGAGGTCCCAAAGCAGCACATGCTCTCGACAGCCTCGGTCCAGCCACTCGTCAAGGAAAGCGATCAAGTTGCGCGTGCGCTCCTCCGTCGTCGGAGCGTAACCGCCGCCGTGGCCCGCGCAGAAGGCCGCGTATGCGGAAAAGACCTCGATTTCCAAGCCTGCGACATTGAGCAAGCGGAACGTGAGTGGCAGGCTGTGGCGTAGTCCGTTGTGGCGGACCTTGGCTGTGAGGCCGGCGAACTTGCGAAGCGCTATGAGATCGACGGTCGACGGATCGATCCCATATGCGAGGAGGTGTTGCGGGTCCTCCTCCCAGCGCACGACGAGAAGGGGATCCTGGAGGCCTGCGGCCAAGACTGCGTGGACTCGGCTTGCGTTCATGCCGCGGCGAACATTCTGCGCGCACGACTCAGGTGCTCGAGAAGTGTGGCCCTCGGGAACGTCGCCGACCAGTTGTATTCGAACGTGATCGCGCGGGGCCGAGCACTGCGCAGAACGCGCTCGAGCAGGTCGAAGACGGCCGGTGAAGCTGGCGTGGCGTGGTCATCCCAGACGATGCCGGATTGACGGTTCAAGCCGGAGATATGGACCTCGACCACCCGTTCGAGAGGCATGCGCGCGATCTCTTCGAGCGCGTCGACACCGGTGTTGAGTGACGTGACGAGGAAGTGGCTAAGGTCCAGGAGCAGGCCGTTGTCCGCGCGCCTTGCAACCGCCCGGATGAAGTCCACCATGTTCATGGTGCTGCCCGGGATCGCGAAGTACTGAGGCGAGTTCTCAAGGATCAGTGGCATGCGGAAGTGTGGTCGCAGCCTCACCAGGTTCTCTGCCACACGCTCGACCGTCTCCTCGCTGAGCTGCGGACAGACCGTGTACGTGAGCGATGTGGACGTGGCGCCGTGCTCGTCCAGCCCCTCCGCGGAGAAAAACGCGAGGTGCTCGCCGATCCACGGTGTCCCGGTGCGCGCGGCTTCAGCGGCAACGGCTTCGATCGTCGCGTCGGATGGTGGTAGGAACCCGGCAAGTGACAGACTCGCGCAATGCAGGATTAGCGGTATCGTCTCCTGAATTGCCGCGACCTCGGGCGTGTGCCGCAGTTGTTCGAACGGTACTTCGATGTAGTCGACCAGTCCGGGGTTCGACACCACGAGCTGCCGCATTCCGGGGCCGTATGCCAGGCCGACCCAGGGTCTCACGACTTCACGGTCGATTTGGCCTAATCGTAAAGCCAGCCGTCACCGATCTTGCCGGTGGCAAGATCGACCTTGCTCATGCTGATGCGTAACTCCCCCTTGGCGATGCACCTCTGGATTGCCTTGGCTCGCTGTGGGTCCAGCGGCATCTTGAGCGTCATTCTGGGGATGGTCTGACCCGTGAGCTTGATAGTGGGCGATTTCCGGCCCTTCCTTACCGCCATCCCGACCTCCTTGCCTCGAAAATGTGTGCTCAGCGGACGGCTGTGAACGAAGATCGACTATTGGATCGCCCGCCAAAGGAAAAGTCAAGATCAATTCGAGAGACGCAGCAGCTTCGAAAGCGGTCCCGTCAGTCTTCCGCCGCCGCTGCATGTGCCCGCCCGTTGGACCATGACTGAGGGGTCGCACGCGGGCATGAACATGATGTGAAGACGCCAGTCGACCGCTTGATCGCCGTCGAGCACAAGGTCGAAGCGCGCCAGGAGGAACGCCAGCGCGGCCTTCATCAGCTGAACCGTCAGCCCTCGCCCGATGCAAGCGTGTGCGCCTGCGCCAAACGGGAAATAGTCAAACGGCGACGGCCGCGTCTCCCGCCACCGACTTGGACGGAACTCATCTGGGCGCGGAAAGCAATCCGGGTCGCGGTGGGCGACAAATGGCGAGAGTACAACCTCGCAGCGGTCCGGCAGCAGCTCCGTGCCGACGAGCGTCGTCGGCTTGGTAGTGATGCGAACCATGATCGCGTTCGGTGGGAGGATGCGCAAGCTCTCGCAGATAACGCAGTCAAGGAGCGACGGATGGCCGTCGTCCCCCCCCCGAAGCTCCTCTCGGAGCCCCGGCAGCTGAGAGAGGACGAGCAACGTCCACGTGAGCGCTACGGCGATAGGCTCGGTGATCGAGACGAAGAAAATGTTCGAATGGCCGACGACCTCGTGCTCGGCCAGTCCGGCTTGCGCCAGTCTGCCAAGCAGGCTGCTGGGCGCCGCCCGACGGCCGTACGCCCTAAGTTTGTTGTCCAGCATCTCGCCCAGTTCGACGAGCGTTTCGGGCCCGACGTCTGACATGGATGCTGGCGAGGCGGCCTCCCGCCTCAGATGAAAGTACGCTTCTAGCAGTGAAGCGAGCCGTTCGGACTCGGCGCGCGGTTCGCCGAATAGGAGACGGGAGCCCAGCCGCACCGCCAGCCTTCGCATCTCACCCAGGATGGCCACCTTCTTGCCCACTTGCCAGCCCGAGGCGAACTCCTGGAGGTCCGCAGTCATGACCTGCGCGTCGAGCTCCATGCTGTCGATCGCGGCCGTGAGAATCCGCTTATGCGCCGTGTGCTGTTCGCCACGCATGCTGTGCAGGCTGCGATTCAGATTCGCGAGTCGCCCCCGGAGGTTCAGTTTACGAGCCGCCGAAGGCGGCATGCCGAACGACTCCGGATCCGTCAGCACCCTCCGCTGGCGAACGGCGCCGAACGCTGCCACCACGCCGCGGCAGTCGCGTCGCCGCGAAAAAATGGGGCCGCCTTCGCGCAGGACGAACAGATCGCCGAGTTCCGCGCGCGCGTTACACAGGAAAGGCAGCGGCTCTGACTGAAAGCGGTCCATGTCCCGCGCGCGCGGGATTGACGGATGGAGCTGCGTTATCATCGGAGCAAAGCCTACCGCCGAGAGCGAACTTGAGGAAGCGGACCTCCTATGCCAACCGTCGGCTGCCTGCGCGCACCCGCGCCGATACTGTCTTCACGCTGCCTCCCAGTAGAATGAGGTTGAGCATGCCGTCGAGTCGCTTCCGGCACCTGACCGGCCTTTTCCGGCTAGGCTCGGGGGTCGGCGGTGTACGAGTGTCCCTCCCCAGCGTGACGATCCGCCCTACGCACGGAGGCGCCCCGGAGCTCGCGAGCGCTTCAAGCGCAGTGTCCGCGGGGCGCCTCAGACACCCGGAATCATCACCGTCACCCAGAAGCTCCAGCGGCGAACCCAGATCGACCCGGCAACTTTAGAGATCCAGGTCGACAAGCGGCCGTAACCGTGGCAGGTCAAGGTCAAGGGCGTTCGCCAGGTCGTCGGCGATGCCGGGCCGGGCGAAACCTTCGAGCTCGAGCTAGAGGCCTCGTGCGTGTCTCGCGCGAGGAGCACTTGGAGGGCCTCCTCGTCTGGAGCATCCGGGCGAAGGGCGACCCCATCGACACGGTGCTGCTTCGGTCGGTGCGGAAGGAGGGTGGATCCATTTCCTTCCTCGACGGCGACGTGATCGCGGCGGACCCGGGTGCAGTGAGAGAGGGGATCTCGATCAGCCTGCGGCGCGAGCACCTGTTCGCGCCGCGGGCCTTCGAGCCTCATGGTCCAAGACCCGTTCCGGAAAGTCACGCTGCAACAGCGACGATCAGAACTCGAAGCGGAGACCCAGTTGAAATTGGCGCGGCGCAGTCCGCAGTGTGCTGTTGGTCAGGTAGTTGCCTTGAGCGTTACGCACTTGCCCGAAGTTCGCGGGCGGTGCCTGGGCCATGAGCCTGCCGCCTTGGAAGACCGTCCCAGGTCCGTAGACCATGTTGGCGGATCCGACCTCTACGTTGTCGAAGTCGAACAGGTTGAAGACGTCTAGCGAGGTGATCATCCTTCCTCGCCCCCTCAACATCCCGAAGCCCCGTTGCAGCCGCAGGCTCACGTCGCAGAAGCGAGTATTCCGGAGGCTATTCCGGGGAAGAACGCGTCCGTCGATCACCGGACGGTCCCTCAGGACGCCGTCGCGGTTGAGGTCGGTACCGGCCAGAGCGCTGAACGGCCGGCCGGTGTTGAAGCGGAGAGTCCCCGAGAGGTCGAAGCCCCGCGGCATATAGAAGACGCCGTCGGCCGCCACCTGATGTCGTTGATCGATATTGGAGTAGGTGTACTCGTTTCGCAGGTTGTAAGCATCGTCGAACACGACCCCACTGATTCCGCGTTCCGTGTCGTCATAGCTGTAGCTCCACCCGAGGGTGTAGTACAGGTTGAAGACCAGACGCGGCCGCTTCACGTTCAGGGAAGCGGTGATCCCGCGGTAGAGTGACCTGGCCGAGGACTCAGTCACCTGGACGAAACCGTACTTCGGCGCAAACGGCCGCGCCCCCGAATAGATCGGCCGGCCTGTGGCGTCGGGTAACGGTACCGGCAGGTTCAAGTTTCGCACGCGGGCGATCCTCGTGGTGTTGATGTACGTGAAGTCGAGACCGGCAATGATTCCGCGGGACAGCGTGTGCTCGAAGGCGGTGCGGAAGTGAGCAGCCCTCGGCAGCTTGAAGTTCGGATCGATGAAGTTCACAGTCTGACCCGCGATCCGCGACTCGGGGGCAAAGAGCTGGTTTAGCTGGTCCCGAGTGAACACAGGGAGCGCGTTGACTGGTGCCTGTGCGAGATCGATTCCCACCGAGCGGAAGGCGTCATTGATGTCATTCGAGGCAGGCGAGGCAGTAAGGACGATGAGGCTGCTCAGTTCCGGGTTACCCCCGTTCGTGAGCATCGACTGCTCGAACACCGGCATGTAGGGCGCCGCGTAGAAGAGACCGCCCGCGGCGCGCACAACGGTGGTCGCGCTGTTACCGGGCCTCCAAGAGACGCCTAGCCGGGGCCCGAACATCTCGGCGTCGTCCGGAATGGAAGTAGCCCCCGGGAAGCGGTTCTGCGGGACTGTCGCCTTGTAGTAATCGGGCAAGAAAGCCATGTCGTAGCGCAGTCCGGGGCTGATCGTTAGGCCGGGGCGTAGTCTCCACTCGTCCTGCGCGTAGAGCGCGAGCTGGTGGATGGTCGTCTCGAGGGATCCCGACCCGGCAAACTGCTGGTACTGGAAGGGCCGCCGCACCAGAAAGTCGCCGAGTGAATTGAACGTGTAGATCCCATTCGACCCAGGGTCGAAGGTCGTCCTACCCGTCACTCGATTGGAGTCGATCCCGAACTTAGCGATGTGGGCGCCGGTCACAATGGAAAAGCTGTTCACGACCTGATACCGCGTGTCCGAGAACCGGTAGCCGATGTTGCCGTAGGCGAGGCCGGTGGCCTGCGGTCCATAGATGGCCACGGTGGCACCGGCATTGCGGACGGTCACCTCAGGCCCAGTTCCACCGGGTTCCCAAGGCCGGTACTCGTGAACGACCTCGACCCGGAGCTCGTTCAGGAACTTATCGGACAGGACGGAAGTGAGCTGCACCATACCCGTCACGTCGTTGCGGTTGGTCAGGAGCACCTGATTGGACAGCGCACGGTTGGTCACGGAGTCGGCGCCCAGTCCCTGGGTCAGGATCACCCCGCCCACGTTGTCCGTGACACGATTACGGATGTAGTCGAAGCGGGCCATCAGGTTGTTACGGTCGTTCAGGCGATGGTCGAGTCGGGCGACGACGGATTGTGACTGGCTGAGCGCCGTGAACTTGTCTTCGGGGGCGGTGCTCAGCAGGGCGGCGGCGCCCGGCGTCCCGCGTAGGTTCTGGGTGTCAAGGGCGGAGTACAGGACCTGGACGGGCTTCGTATTGTACTGGAACTCCCCCGCCGCGTGGAAGAACGTGCGGTCCCGGGCCAGCGGCCCACCGATCGAGCCCCCGAACTGCTGTCCCAGACCGATGGGTTGCCGGCCGAAAGGATCGTCCTTGGTAAGCGCATTGTTGCGAAACAGATAGTAGCCAGTGCCATGGTGCTGGTTCGTCCCCGACTTGGTCAATATGTTGATGACCCCACCGGTCGAACGGCCGAACTCCGCGGAGAAGGTGCTCCGGAGCACCTGGAACTCCTGCACGGCCTCCAGGCTGAAGCTGGGAGAAAACTCAACGTGACCGCACCAGTGTGTGTTCGTATAGTCCCCTCCGTCCACGGTGATGTTGGTGAAAAGACCCTTCTGGCCCGAGATGGCGAAGCCACCGCACTCCGGCTCGATCTGGGTGGACGGTGTAAGGGTGAACATCGTCCGCACGCGGCGGCCGCTCAGGGGCAGGTTCCGGACTTGCTGGTCTGTCAGGACGGCCTTGGACTCGGTTCGCGCGGGATCGCTCCAGGTGACTTCTATGTCAGTGCGCAGAGGCCGAATCCTCAGCATGAACTGAGTGGTGACGGACCCGCCGACGGTCACGACGAGCTCCTGGGGGGTGGCCTGGAGGCCGCTGGCCTTAACGTTGGCCTCATAAGGACCGGCGGGCAGCAGCGTCAGTGCGAATCGGCCGGCGCTGTCGCTGGTGGTGCGGCGCATGTAGTTGGTGTCCCTGTTGCGAACGGTGACCTCGGCGCCGACGACCGCAGCGCCAGACACGTCGGAGACTTGACCGACGATCTGCCCGCTGCTGACCGCCGACTGTGCATCGGACCTCGCCGGCAGCAGGGAGAAAAAACCCGCAGCTGCTAGCATGACGTACGGTGAGCGAAACGCGACGTGCATGGTCCTTCCTTCGGGATGAAACCCATCTCGGCGAACAAGCTACGCTCAGCCCTCGAGCCGAAATCGAGGGCCTCAACGTGTGTTTCGGGAAGCCGCGGGTACGCGGCTCCTGGATCGCTCTACTTCCCGGGCGGCTGGTCTCCTCGCCAGCCGGCCTTCGGTATCCACTCCAATCCCTTCGGATAAACCGCCATGTCGGCGGCAATCGAAGCTTGGCACGCGCGGTCGACGGAGTGCAGGAACACCGTGATCTGGTCCGCGGAGTGCATGATCTTCTCCGGCAGCGGAGCACGCCCCGAGAGGACAATGGCCGCGAAGCCGCCATCCTTTGCGGTCGGCAGAACCGCCTCGAACGCCTCGATAGCCTGATCGTGCTCCTTCTCGACGATCAACAGGTCGGACTGCATGTTGGCTAGCATCTCGTCGTAGGTATCGCCGATGGGCCCGTAGTTGACGGCAACGCCGCTGGCTTGGCTGACGTTCGCAAAGCGGCTGTTGGTCAGGCTCACGCGCTCGATGGGTGGGTACGCCTTGAGGATGCGCTGCAGAGCCGCAGTGTGCTCCGGAAGCGCCTTGTTGTTCTGCTCGATCCTGCGCATGTCGCCGAACTTCGCGTAGAGCGCGTCCATCGCGTGGCGCGACTCCTTGAGCTTGCCCAGCGCCTTCTGCAGCAGGTCAGCGGCGGGCTCGCCTTTGATATCCGCGAGCACGCCCATCTCCAGGAAGCGTCCCGCCTCCATCCGTGCCCCGAACACTCCAATGTGGAGGAGCTCCGCCGCCTGGAAGCTGTTCTTGTAGAATTCGGTAGTGACCGACCGGCCACTCTTCAGCCCTGCCCTCAGCTCCTCGGGCGAAGGGCCGTAAATACGGTGTCACGCCATCTCGTGCGCGTGCAACGGCGCGCTCGCAAACAACAGGCCCACCAGCATGGTCATGCAAGATCCTCGCACTTTGGCCTCCGTTCTTTCACTTTCGCCGGTTTTCGTCTTCGTCCACTCTCATCGACTTGAGAAACAGCACGATCGCTACCTTCTCCCGGTCAGGAAGCGAGAGGAATGCGCGCTTCGACAAGGCGGCCTCGCCCGAGTGATGGATGATCGCTTCGGATAGGGTGGAGAGGTTCCCGCGGTGACCGTAGGACGGCGCCGAGCCAGCGTCCCAGAGCTTGGTCGTCAGGAACTGGTCGATCGGAACGAAGTCCTGACGCAGTGTCTCGTTGCAGAAGAAGGTGTCATCGGCATCGCAAATTACATGGCGCTTGAGATCGGTGTACGCGGCCACGCTGACCCCGCCGTCCTCGCCCTGGTAGACTCCCGATCCCCGCTCGACTGGCAGGGCGACCATGATCTGTCCCGAAACGTCGGCCGGCACGATGCTGCCGGGCCGATTGAAAGGGTTCGGCTCGAAGAACCAAGCTGAGCGAAGCGGCAGAGAAGAGCGGTGACACTCAGCGCAGCCGATTTCGTCGAATCGGCGCTCGCCTAGGGCGATCGCACGAGCCCGCTCGGGATCGCCATTGGTGGCGCGGCGGGGTGGAGGAAGTGTCGCTTGGTACACCGTCATCGCCGTCACCTGGCCGACCGAGAATTCGTTTTCAATGCCGTCTTCGTCGAAGTCGCGTACGCCGGTGCGCGCCCCGCCGAAGCGCTCATCCGATTGGATGCCATGATCCTGGTTGAGCGCGCAGTTGGTAAATTCGCGCAGCGAGACCGCTACACCCTTCACTCCGAATGGCTTGACAACCAGGTCGTTGTCCACTCCTTGCAACTCATCGGTGGCATAACTGCCGTCCGGACGTACAACCAGGTAGCCGAAGCGGACGCCCTTGCTCTCCAGCTTGACGCGGCAGTCGGCCCCAGTGGCCCGCGCCTGTAGCTTCGCCCAATCGCGTTGATCATGCAGGTCCATCGTCATCTCGCGCGCAACCATCTCGACTGCGCCGGCCCCGAAGATGCTGCGGGTGGTGCGCTCGTTGGTGACTTCGGCCGCGATGGACTGGGTGGGCGGATCGGTGAAGTGCGCCCCGACGAAGACGTTGGTGGCGAAGTCAGCCGAGCCGCCGGCCAGCGGCCGGTTGTGGCAGCCCGTGCAGGAGCTAGCATCCGGCCCCGCGACGCGCTGGAAGAGCGGTATATCGCGTTTGATGCGGATCGTCGGTTTGGAATCGCCGGTGGCAGCGGGACGGCCTACGCCGTCGCGCAGGTTGAACGGTGTCCGGAAGAGGCGGCGTCCATCATCGATCAGCTCCTGCACCGAACGCTTGCCGGTTACGAAGTCGTCCTGGTTGGGATTCACGTCGATGGCCGGCGGGTCCCAATTGCCCGGAGGAACCGTTTGGCCCTCGGCCGCCGAAAAACCGGTGACCAGCGCGAGGGTGCTCACCGCCAAGTGCCAACTTCCTCGGAAGCCGCGCGCTCTCATCGATGGTCCGGTTGGGGCGGCAAATTTGGAGGCGAGCCCACCGAAGGGAGTCGCCGGTGGAAGCGAGCATGTAGCTCCTTCGGCAAGCAACTCGAGTCGTGAAGATCGCGGCGGATCAGCTCGGCTTCGAACTGCCGCCTCTCTGCGTTCCAACCGAGAGCAGCGTCGATCCGTTCGACGAACCCACGCGACCAGCCGGCGCCTGTCTGGTCGATTGCGATCTGCGCACGTACCTCGGCCAGATCCCGCCGCACGCTGGCATCATCGTCACCTTGATCCAGATGGAACGCGGCGTGGTGGAGGGTCTCGAGCGTGAGCTCGGCCGGGCAAGTGGTGAGCGACATTTGGCCAACGTTCACCGGACGGCATGCGCATCCCATTGCGGGCGAGGACACGGCAAACACAAGGATCCCGATCGTCTCGTCGAGTCGCCTCCGCGTTGGGGATCCTGAAGCCACGCTGGTCGGCGCGCCGTTGCGCAGTCGGCTCCGGTAGGCGTTGCCCGGCGGAGCAGGCCGAAACCTCAGCTCACGTTCTCAGTAACCGTAATGCGGATACTGAACCGGTCGCGGCGCGGCTGTCAAGAGAATCTCTAG
>Ga0066710_100002390_pt1 | contig 15084 bp, 12 predicted proteins | sample GraSoiAngelo_159_FD_79666 | JGI IMG/M metagenome (GOLD analysis project Ga0066710, IMG submission 79666) | Grasslands soil microbial communities from the Angelo Coastal Reserve, California, USA - 14_1009_16_40cm | ecosystem: Environmental > Terrestrial > Soil > Grasslands | place: USA...
GGAGCCGGCGCTGGCGGGCGTTTGGGAGGTCTTCGCCCGCACCTACCTGGCGTTCGCCCAGGCGGACGGCGAGCTGGGCCTCTTGATGGTGGACCTGGGCGAGTATCTGCCGCCCGACGTGCGGGAGCCGATCGCCGAGGCGCACGAGGAGGCCCTCCTCACCGGCCTCGCACGGCTGCACGCGCGATTCTGGGAATCGCCCGCGCTCGAGCTGCCCTGGCTCGCGGAAGCACCGGCGCTCGTGCGGCTCCTCTGGCCCCAGATTCTCGACGATGCGACGCATCGCGACATGGTGCCCTCGCCGCTGCGCGAGCGCGTGGTCGAGGGGTGGACGCTCGCGCGGGCGCGGCTCTCACCCCGCGCCTGGGGCGTGCTGACGAGGCCCGCGGACGAATGGACGCGTCTTTTCGAGCCGTTTCCGAGGACTCTGATCCACGGCGACTCCAAGGTCGCGAACTTCGCGCTGCTGCCCACGGGGCGGCTGGCCGCCATCGACTGGGAAGTGGCGAGCAGCGCGACACCCACGGTCGAAATGGGCTGGTACCTGATCGTCAACTCGACCCGGCTCGCCCGCCCCCGGGACGAGGTGCTCGCCGCCTACCGGCGCCATCTCGAGGCCGAGCGCGGCGCCGCGATCCCCGAGTCCCGGTGGTCCCCCATGCTGCTGCTCGGCCTTCAGGCGGCCGCGACGATGGTGCTCTGGTCCAAGGCCCTCGCGTGCCGGGAGGCGCGGCCCGGCGCCGAGGACGAGTGGGCGTGGTGGGTGGATAAGCTGGAGTCGTAGCCAGCAGGCTGGAACCTGCGACCCAGGCCTGCCGGGGCCAATGAGACGGATAACGACTGACGGCCGGCACCGTGACCCCGTAAGTCTATGCGCGCCAACGCGCTCCTGGCAGGTCGACGCCTGCCGTCTGCAAGATGTATCAGCGGGCACCGTCCTACCACATCTACAGCAGGGGCTAGTCCGGGTGAGCGCTGGGTGCGGCCCCCAGCGCCCTGGGCGATGCCCCGACTCTTACGAGCAGGGGGCTAGTCCAGGCTGCGCTGGGTGCGGCCCCTAGCGCCCCGGGCGACGCCTCCTGCTCTTATAAGGAAGGGGGCTAGTCCGGGTGAGCGCTGGGTGCGGCCCCCAGCGCCCTGGGCGATGCCCCCTACTTTTGCGCCAACGCCCTCGCCCCTTCGCCTCGGTGACGCGCAAGACGGTGGTGGAACTGAGCTACCTCATCACTAGCATCTTCTGGACCATCCGCACACTCCCGGCCTCGAGCCGGCACAGATAGAGGCCGGCCAGCCAGCCCTCGGCATTCAGCCCTGCCTCGTTCACGCCCGCCGGGCGCCGCACGTGATCCAAGAGCAACGCGACTCGCCTCCCCTGGAGATCGTGGATGTTCAGGGTCACCACCTGGTCCGACAGCAGCCTGAACCGGATGAGCGCCCCGGCTTGCGAATTCGTCGCCCGCGCGACTCGAGGTGTTCGATCTCGCGGGCCGGCGCGTGGCCCGGGAGGAGCTTGAGCCTTGCACTGTCGGTGCGGGAGTCCGTCGTGTGGCGGTCCCGGGCACCGCCCAGCTAGCGCCCGGGATCTACTTGATCCGACTCGAGCAGGGGGGCGTGGTCGCCACCACGCGCGCGGTGATCGTCGGTAGACAACGGCCGCCTCGTCCGAGGTCCGGACGATTCGCCGATCACCGGCCCCCCGCATGCCGGTGGCGGGAACCCGGCTCGATCATCGGGGGTAGGTTGGGGCACCGAACCGGGAACAACGCTCCAGCCTCAACACGGGAGGTACGTCATGCTCGCGCTGCTGACAGTCCTGACCCCGGTCGTCCTCGCCTGGACGCCGGTAAGCCCTCCGTTCGGCACCCAGCCCTGCCTGCGTGAGCCATTCCGCGGCATCACGCCAACCAATGAAATTGGAGAGCTCATCGGCGAACCCGACCGTGAGGACTGGCGTTGCGTGGGGGAGCGTCAGGGAGGTCACGACGTTCTCGAGACGAAGGGGCTGATTTCAGAGGAAGACGTCCCGCTGCCGCCGCCCACGACCGTGTGCTTCAAGGAGGCCTACCCGAATCCGGCAACCAGCGTCACGCGTCTCACGATCGAGCTGCCCGAGCGCGCGCACGTGAAGGTCATCCTCTACGCCGAGTCGTTCCAGCACGGGCCTCGCCGCATCGACGAGATCGGCACGCTGGTCGACACCGATCTTGCGGCCGGTCTCCATCAACTCCAATGGGACCTCACGGACGCGCAGGGCACACGCGTGCCGCCCGGCATCTATCGCGCCGTGTTGCGGGTCGGCGAGCACAGCCTGTGTGGCGACATCGAGGCGCGCTGACGGCCCTCGGCGCGTGGGCGCCGGGCCCGCCATCGCGAAACGGCCTCATCCGCAGGCTACTCGGTCACGACCAGGCGCTTGACGATGGGCCGGCCGCTCGCCCGCAGGTCAGCGAAATAGACCCCCGGCCTGGCGCGCGATGCTCTCGAATTCCAGAGAATCGTGTGCGTGCCCGCTGCCAGACGCCCGCTCGCGAGGTCGGCGACCCGGCGCCCCGCGACGTCGCGAACGGTCAGCCGGATGTCCATCGCGACGGGCAGGGTGATGCGGATCCGCGCCATGCCACGCGCGGGATTGGGCGAGCAGGACAATTCGATCGTCCCGGGCGAACGGGGCTGCTCGACGGCGAGCGACGGCCATGCGCGGCCCACCAGATTCATCGATACCTCGACGGCGTATCCGACACCGGTCACGACGTCGGGCCGGCCGTCGCCGTCGAAATCGCCGGTGGTCAGGCAGGTGGGGTTCCCGGCGACGCCGTAATCGAGCCGCGGGCCGAACGTGGCGTCTCCCCTCCCGCGCAGGACCGAGACCTGACTCGCCCACGAGTCGGTCACCAGATCGAGCTTGCCGTCCGCGTCCATATCGACGGCGGCCAGATTCACGGAGCCCCCCTTGGACACATGCACGGTCTCGGGACCCAGCGTCCCGTCACCGTTGCCGCGACGCACCACCACCGACCCCCCCTGGGCAACGACCACGTCGGGTCGCCCGTCGCGGTCGAGATCGACGATCGCGACGCTCGAGCCGAGAGTCGGGTAGTCCACCGGAGGTCCGAGCTGGCCGTCGCCGATGCCGAGCCGCACCGTGAGGGCGCCGGACACCGTCACGACATCGGGACGTCCATCGCCGTCGAGATCGCCGATCGTGATCCCTCCCGGACGACTCGGGACGTCGTAGTCCACGCGGGGACGGAAGGTGCCATCGCCGTTCCCGAGCAGCACGGAAATAGTCTTCAGGCTGTCGTTGGTCGCGGCCAAATCCGGATGCCCGTCCCCGTCCAGATCCGCGCTGGCGATCGCGACCGGACCCTCTCCGGTCTCGAACGGGATCATCGGGCCGAACGTTCCGTCGCCGAGGCCGAGTCGCACGGCGCCGCCGGAAGCTCCGGAGCTGGTGGCCGCGAAGTCGAGCCGGCCATCGCCGTCGAAATCCGCGACGACGACGCCCGCCGGCACGTGGCTCATCGGGTAGTCGATCCGCTGCTCGAAGGACAAATCGCCGCGCCCGAGCATCACCGACACCGTGTTGGCCGAGCCATTCGCGACGAGGAGATCCATCCGGCCGTCACCGTCCAGATCCGCCGAAGCCACTGCGCGAGGAATCGCCGGGGTGGCGACCGTGTCGACGACGCCGAAGCGCCCGTCGCCGACGCCGAGATAGACGGTCACGCCCCAGCCCGAATTGGCGATCGCGAGGTCCGGCCAACCGTCCTCGTTAAGGTCGCCGACCGCGATCGCGGCGGTCCGGGTCTCCATGCTGGGAGAGGTGCTCGACAGTGCGAGCGAGCCGTCGCCATGTCCGCGAAAGAAGGACACCAGCCCCTGATAGCCGCTGCCCACCATCACGTCCAGCACCCCGTCGCGATCCATGTCGGCGGCCGCCAGCCCCCAGGTCGTCACACCGACCGGGTAGTCGATCCGGGCGCCGCCGGGCCCGTCCAGCCACACGGACAGGAGGTCGTCGTTCGCCAGGATCAGATCGGGGCGTGAATCGGAGTTGATGTCCCGGATGAGCACGGAACTCGATTGCCGGGGCAGGGCGATGTCGATCGCGGGTCCGAACGTGCCGTCACCGTTCCCGGGATGAACCATCATGTGCCTGTCGACGTAGGGGATGACGACCACATCGGGCTTGCCGTCCCCCGTGATGTCGCCCGCGGCGAGCGCCATCGGCTGGCCGAGCGTCGAGAACGACGTCGGAGCGCCGAAGGTTCCGTCCCCGTGACCCAGCAACACCGAGAGCGTGTTCGTGCCGTAGTCGACGGTGAGCAGATCGAGTCGCCCGTCGCTGTTCACGTCGATTCCCGCGAGGCCCTCGGGATACTGGCCCGTCGGATAGTCGACGCGCGGTCCGAACGTGCCGTCGCCGTTGCCGAGCTGAACGCAGACCACGGACGCGGGCGGGCCCTGGCACGCGGATGCGAAGTCCTGCTTTCCATCGCCGTTGAAGTCACCGGCCACGACGCCCATGCAGAACTGAGGAGTGGTGTAGCTCTGCGGCTGCCCGAACGTGCCGTCCCCGGTGCCGAGGAGAATCGTGACCGCGCCCTCGACACTCGAGACCGCGAGGTCGAGATGGCCATCGGCATTGAAATCGGCTAGCGCCGCGGCGGTGAGCTGGAGCTGGCCGGGATCGAAACCGATGAAGGGAGCCGCGAGCATCGGGCCACCGGCCGAGGGGGCGCTGCTCACAACCAGCGCGAGGGCGACGACGCTCACGAGCGCCGCGGTCCAGCGCCGGGTCGGAGCACAGCGGGGAGGCTGATGAAGGAGCATCTCGACGGTCCCGTGACGGCGGCGCTGCGACGCGGCCGCTTACGGACGATCTTGGCAGAAGGGCGAGGCAGTCACAACGAGCTTAAGGACCCATCAGCCAAGTTGGCGCGCCCTGCAGGATTTGAGCCCGCAACCTTCTGATCCGTAGCCCCAAACCGCCGCCACCACGAGGCGACTGTCGCGCAACGTATTGCGGGAACTGGCACGTGCTTGCGCCGAGAGCAGGCGGGCATCAGCAGGCATCCATGCTGGCCGGCGTTGAAGGCGCGACGGCGGCGGGCGGAGCTGCTGCGGATGGTGTTCAAGGTGGACGTCGAGGTGTGCGCGCGCCGCGGCGAGGTGCTGCACCCCCTGCTGCGCTCGAACCAGTCGATCGAGATCAGCCTCGAGGAGCCGCGGAAGCTGCATCGCGCGCAGCCTCCCGACCACCCGCCACCCGGCTGATCGGCCCGCGCGGAAGCCCGGGCGTCGCTCTCCTATTCCCGGATCAGCGGCCGCAGCGCGTTTACGCGGCGTATGATCTCGTCGCGATCCATGTCGCGGTAGGCCGGCGGCAGCAGGCTCCTGCTCGTGCACTCGAGCACGGCGACCAGCGTCTGAAGCTCGATCTCGGTCGGGTAGGACGGCGGGATGAAGTCCGCGAGGGCCGCCTGCACGTCCGCGGCGTCGAGGTCGGCGTCGCCCTCGAGCGCGCTCTTCATTCGCGCGCGCGTCAGGATCGCCTCGATGTCGGCGCCCGACAACCTCGCCGTCGAGCCGCCGAACAGTTGCTCGACGTCGGCCGACGCGAGCTTCGAGCCAGCCTTCCTGAGCATCGCCTGCAGCAGCACGCCCCGCTCCTCGGGCGTCTCGGGGTAGAACAGCGCGATGTGCTCCTCGGCGCGGCCCTGGCGCTTCAAGTCGACCGGCAGCAGGTCGGGCCGGCATGTGAGCAGGAACCACACGACTTTGCCGCGCAGCTCGGTGTTGCCCATGAACTGGGCGATCTGCGCGAACACGCGGTTGCTGACGCCGCTGTCGCCCGAGTTGGAACGGTCGCCGAGCTGGGCGTCGGCCTCGTCGACGATCACGGCGATCGGGCTCATCGCCTTGAGCAGCGCGAGCACGCGCTCGAGATTGCCCTCGGTCACGCCCTGCCACATGCTGCGGAAGTTCTTGAGCATCACCGCGGGGATCCCGACCTCGCCCGCGAAGCAGGTGACGAGGAACGTCTTCCCCGTACCCACCGGGCCGCAGACGACGTAGCCCATCGGCAGCACTTCCGTGCGCGCGGCGCGGATGGCGGCGACAGCGTTCTGGAGCCGCCGCTTCGCCTCGTCGAGCCCGGCCACGTTCGACAGGTTGAACCGGCTCTGCACGAACTCGAGCATCCCCGCGCACTCGGCTTCGATCACTTCCTTCTTGCGATCGAGCAGGAACGACAGCGTGAGCGGCTGGCGGTTCTCGATCGCGTAGGCGATCAGGCTCTGGATCTGAATCCGCTTGAGCCCGGCCGTGAGCTTGGCGAGCGTCTCGAGCCCGGTCTCGGAGCCCGCGGGCAGCGGTCGCGCAGCGATCTCGGCGCGGATGAACTCGGTGCGCTCGGCATCGTCGGGCAGCGGCACCTCGATCGTTGCGACGCCCGGGTGCTGGACGATGCCGGGGTTCAGGTCGGCCTTGTTCTCGGTGATCAGACAGATCGTGGCGTCGGCCTGCAGCAGCGCCGGGTTTTGCGCCCAGCGCTTGAGGATCACGCTGGCGTTGCGATCCTCGGCCGACATCATCGACAGGTCGCCCGCGGGCGCGATCGTCTCGGCGAAGTCGATCGCGAGCGCGATCTTCTTGTGGTCGCTGATGCGGAGCCGCAGGTAGTTGTCGAGCAGCCCGAGCACGGCGTCCGGGCTGCGCGGCATCGTGCGCGCGAACGTGGTGCCGTGGAAGCTGTCGTAGCCGCCGACCGCCGCGGTGAAATCGGCCTGCGTCTCCGAGCGGCCGAAGCCGATGCCGCCGCCGCGGTCGTAGCTCAGCACCAGGTCGCGCTGGGCGAACAGCGCCTCGTTGAGGAACCGCCCGAGCGGCACGAACTCCGTGGTGGCGCCGCGGCGCAGGGGCACGAGGTCGCGGACGTTGCCGTGCAGCACGAATACCGCGAAAGTGCGCGAGTAGTACTTGTGGGACAGCCCCCCCACCCAGGCCGGCATCCCCTCGAACGTCGTCGGCAACGTCTCGGTCATGTCACGCCTTCGCCTTCCCCGCCGGCCGCCTCGGGGGATTCGCCGCCGCCGGCGTCTCGAGCCGCGCGGGCAGCGCCTGGATCTCCTCGGACGAGGGGGACTCGAACAGCGACTCCACCTCGCGCACGCAGTCCTCGGTCTGCTCGACGTCATGCACCAGGTCGCCGAGCTGATTGCTGACGGACTGCGGGTCGCGCATCGTGATCGACTGGTCGCGAACCAGCCCGAGCACGTCCTCGATCGCTGAGCTCTGGGCGTCGATCATCTGGAGATTCTCTCGGATCCGCTTCAGCTTTTCGAGCCGCATGTTCAGGATCTCGACGCGTTTGTGGTTGATCGACTGGATCTTCTCGGGCTCCGAGCCCGCCATCTTCTGGAGCTGGGCGAGCGTTCGCTCGATCGACTCGGCGTCGAACGTCTTGAGGTAGTCGCCGTGCTGCTGGGCCGCGATCAGCAGCCGCAGGAACGCCTGGCGCAGGCCGTCGAGCCGCTCCTCCATCTGGTTCGTGATCACCTGTGAGCCGAGCGAGAGCTGGCGGTAGTTCTCGCGGATCGCGCGCCCGATCTTCTCGACGTTGCCGAACCGCGCGCGTCGGTCGGGCGTGAGCACCACCAGCGTCTGCTGGAGCCGCGCGTCGCGCGCCTCCTTCTGGCGGTCGCCGAGCCGCGAGCGCACGAGCCGACGGAAGCGGTCGTTCTGTGACACCAGGCTCAAGTAGATCAGCTCGGCCCCGGCGCCCACGACGAGCGGCAGCGCGCTCGCCGACACCAGCGCGAACCCCAGCACCGCCGCCAGCGCGATCCAGTTGTATTGGTTGTTGAACGCCTCGCGCACGTAGTGGGCGTCGCCGACGTTGTCGGCGGGCAGGTCGCTCGTTCGCGGATCGTCCAACCCACCCATGCTAGACGCTCACCCGCACCTCGCCGCGGCCCGGCGCGCGCTTCAGGCTCATCAGGATCCCGGCCTGCAGTTCGTGGAACTGCTCGGTCTGGCGGACCTCCTGGCTGCGCGGGCGGCCGAACGGCACGCCGAGATCCTGGACGATCTGCCCGGGCCGCGCGCTCATGATGAAGATGCGGTCGGCGAGGAACAGCGCTTCCTCGACGTCGTGTGTGACGAACAGCACCGTACTCGCCGTTTCCTCCCAGATCTTGAGCAGCAGCGACTGCATGTCGGTTCGTGTCTGGGCGTCGAGCGCACCGAACGGCTCGTCCATCAGGATCACCTCGGGCCGCACGGCCAGCGTGCGCGCGATCGCGACGCGCTGCTGCATGCCGCCCGACAGCGTGTCGGCATAGGCGTGCTCGAACCCCGCGAGCCCCACCGCCTCGATCAGGTGCCCGACGATCTCGCGGAGCTTGTCGGCCGGCGTGTGATTGAGATGCAGCCCGTAGGCTATGTTCTCCTCGACCGTGAGCCACGGGAACGAGGTGTACTTCTGGAACACCATCCCGCGGTCGCGGCCGGGCCCGACGACCTTGCGGCCGTTGGCGATCACCTCGCCCGTCGTCGGCTGGTCGAGCCCGGCGATGATCCTGAGCAGGGTCGACTTGCCGCAGCCCGATGGCCCGAGGACGACGCGGAACTCGCCGACGTCCTTGCCACCCTCGGTCAGGTCCTCGATCTCGACGTTGATGTTCTGCAATGCCTGAAACGTCTCGCCCTTCGGATTCACGAAGGTCCGCGACACGTTGCGGACGCTGATCTTGCTGGGCCGGTCAGCCATGGGTGGGCGCCTTGGAATGGACTCTGGCGGCGGTCGCGCTCGCCGCGGCCCCCTCGAGCACTCCCGCCGGCCGCCGCCACGGGAACAGTTGCCGCTCGAGGAGCGTCAGCAGCCAGCGGAACAGGAACGCCGCAATGCCGATGGCGATGATGCCGGCGTAGACGCGCTCGAAGTCGAGCACCTTGTACGCGGCCGTGACCATGTAGCCGACACCCTTCCGGGCGTTCACAGTCTCGGCCAGGATCACGTACGTCCAGCCGATGTCGTACAGGATCCGAAACGCGCTGAAGATTCCGGGGAACGACGCGCGGAACAGCAGCCACAGCACATTGTGTCCGCGCGCGCCGAGCGTGTACGCGGTCTCAAGCAGGCTGTCGTCGACGCGATTCACCTCCTCGACGACCACCGCGAGCAAATAGAAGAACATGCCGAAGACCAGGAACCCGATCTTCATCGGCTCGCCCATCCCGAACAGTCCCATGAACGCCGGCAGGAACGCCGTGATCGGCATGGCGCGCATCGGCGCCGCGATGGGGTTGACGAGCTGATTGAGCCACCGGAAGCTCGCCATCGCGAGCCCGAGCGGGATCGCGACCAGCGCCGACCAGAAGAACGCCTGCGCGATCCGCCACCAGCTCTGGGCCACGTTGCCGAGCAGGTCGTACTCGGTCCATAGCCGGCCCAGCGACTGCACCACGCCGGCCGGCTTCGGCAGCGCCATGACCGGCAGCAGCTTCGACTCGGTCACCACGATCCAGATCGCGACGGCCGCGACCCAGCTCGCTATCGCCAGCACCGGCTTGAGGGTCGACGGCAGGCGCCCACGAATGGCGAACAGATTGGAGCTCAAGCGCTTCCTGTTGCGCTGACGCTACGCGCGGGACTCTGGGCTGAAGGCTCGATCATGCTCGGTGGCGTCAGTTCGACGGGTTCGGGTACACCTTGATGTCGGTGCGGCGGTTCTTCTCGCGGCCTTCCGGCGTGTCGTTACTCTCCACCGGCTGGTCGGAGCCGTTGCCGATCGCTCGCATGCGCTCCTCGGGGAACCCGTACTTGTCGACGAGGTAGCGCTTTACCGTCTGGGCGCGCTCGCGCGACAGGCGCACGTTCACCTCGCGCGAGCCGGTCGCGTCCGTGTTGCCCGCGATATCGACGACCGTGTTGCCGTACGCGCGCATGAAGCCGCCGATCTCGTCGACGACCGCGCGCGAGTCGGGGCTCATCGACGACGAGTTGACCTCGAAGTAGATCGAGCGGCGCTGCGTCGCGATCGGCTTGGCGCCCGGCGCCGGCGCCCTGTACTCGGTCGGCGGCTCGCTCGAGACGGACGAGAAGCTGCCCCGCAGGCTCTCGAGGTAGCGCCGGTCGACGCTGCCCTCGGTGTCCGCGACGCGCTTGATGATGCGCTCTTCGCGGTACATGTCCTGGGCGCGCTTGAAGATGTTGTCGTAGTCCGAGGCGGAGCCGGCGGTGCCGAAGAACGTCATGTTCTCGGCGTAGTCGGCGAGCTTCACGCCGTCGAGCATCGTCTTCGCCAGGTCCTCGGGGATGTTGAAGTCCTTGATCGTGCCGATCAGGCTGTAGGCACGCGCCGGATGTGTCTGGATGAAATCAACGCCCTTGAGCCAGCCGCGGGAGAGCCTCACCACCGTCTGCGGATTGCGCGCGGCGAACTTGTCGCTGACGACCAGGACATCGGCGATCAGCCGGTTCGCGACCTTGGTGTCGTAGACCTTCCTGGCCCCGGGGCGCTTCGTGACGGCGTCGCTCATGTCCGGGTCCCACGCGACCGCGGCGTCCACCTTCTGCTGCGCGAACAGCGTCGCCGGCTCGATGCCGTCCTTGGTGTGCACGGCGTGCGCGAAGATGTCGTCACGCTGCGGCGTTGTGAGCGACGAGCTCTTGAGTCCGTCCCACAGCAGGAAGTGCGACGGCGTGTACGGCGCGAACGCCACGATCTTGCCGGCCAGGTCCTCGATGCTGCTGATCCCCTGCTTGCCGATTAGCCCGTCGGCGCCGCGCGACCAGTCCACCATGAAGAACGCATGCGCCGGCGCCTCCTTGTCCCTGAGCTGGGCGTAGTCCTTGGCCCAAACGTCCGCCGTCGTCAGCATCACGTCCACATTGTCCGTCGCGAGCGCCGCTGCGCCTTCGGTCCAGTCGTCGATAATCTTGAAGGAGACGTTGAGTCCCTCGTCCGCGAAGATCGATCCAGGCGCCGTCTCGAGCCCGCCGTTCGCGACCAGACCCGCGGCACAGCCGACCCAGATGTTGACGCGCACCCGCACGTCCTTCGCCTCGGCCGCTCCCGCCGCCAGCGCCGACAGCGGCTTGCTGGTGTCGAGCTCGTTCGTCTGGGCGTTGCCCGAGCTCTGGCTCGAGGCCGCCGACCGCTTGCCGAGGTGGAACAGGCCGTAACGGTTGAGCCCGTAGCCCACGAGCGCCAGGCCGACCAGGAAGATCAGGATCCATCCGCCTTTTTCGATTCGGACCGCCATTGCATCCTCCATCCGCCGGCCCGGGTCCTCGAGGAGCCGCGGCCGGCGGAAGCGATCGTGTGATCGCCGCTACGTGGTCTTGGTGGGCTGCTTCTCGCCGATCGTCTTCTCGGACGGACTCGGAGCCTGCGGGGTCGCGAGGCCCATCTCGATCTTGAACTGCTTCACCAGCTCGCCGGCGCGCAGATTCTCGGCCTCTTCCTCGATCTTCACCTTCTGGGTGTCGACGTTGCCGAGCGCCATATCCATACGCGCCTCGTTCACCGCCGTCATCTCCTCGATCTTGCGCACCATCTCGTCGTGGGTCTGGCTAATCCCGGCCACCTCGAACTGCTCCATGGCGTCGGCGACCTTCTTCTGCCACTGGGCGCGTCGGTAGTCGCGGATCGCGTTGAGCGCCTCCTGCGTCTTGCGCTCCTTCTCGCGCAGGAACGCCTGCTTCACAGTCATCGCCTTGTCGGCCGCCGAGCGGGCGGTGACGAGCTGGCCCTGGGTGCGGGCGAGCGCGCCGCGCAGTTGCTCGAGCTGGACCGCGTAGCTCGCGGCGATGTCGTCGCGCCCGGCCTGGATCGCCGCCTTCACCTTGGACGTGAGGTCGGCGAGGTCGTTCTTGTACTTCGCCTCCTCGCGCTCCAGCAGCGTCACGTTCGCGCGCACCATCGCGATGCTCTCGTTCATCCGCGGCACCTGATCGTTCATGTCACGGATGTTCTGCTCGAGGATCAGCTCGGGATTCTCCGCGGTCGACACGAAGAACCCGACGAAGGAACGGATCACGCGCATCAGCCGGTTCCACATTGTCGAGGCCTCCTAAGAACGCTTGGGAGTCGGGGGAGTCTGGGGATTCCGGGAACTCGCGGCGCCCGATTCCGGCGCCGACAGGCGCGTGGTGATCGGGTTGTCGGTCACGAAATACGACACCGCGTCCGCGATGCGCTGCTCTTCCTTCTCCTTCTGCACCCGCCAGTCGTCGACACGGGCTCGCTCCTTCGCGACCGCCTCGGTGTTGGCCTGGATGCGGGCGCGGCGTTCGTTCGTGAGCTGCTGGATCTCCGCCTCGATCTGGCGGTTCTCCTCGGCCTTCTTCGCCGACAGCGCGTCGAACGCTTGGCTCTGGACGCGCTCGTATGTGTCGAGCGCCCGGTCGCGGCGGATCGCGTCCTCGATCACGCTCTTTAGCGGCACTCCCGCGGCGTCGAGCGCCAGCAGGATCGAGCTCTTCCGCATCTCGGCGGGCGCGGTGCGGATCAGGTCGCTCTGCAGCATGTCGGCGATCTTCAAGATCGAGTAGCCGTTCGGCGGCGCCGTGATCTCGGCGGCCGAGTAGATCTGGTCGAACGCGTTGGGATTCTTGACCGGAGTGGTGAACCGGGGTTCCGGCGCGATCGAGGCCGCGATGTCGGCCACCGTCCGGGCGGGATCGGGCGGGGCCGGCGATGCCGCAGGCTCCGGACGATCCACCGAGACGAAGGCGTTGTACCACTTCTTCGTGCCCATGGCGCCTCCGAGGACGCCGCAGGGGTCGCGGCGCCGCGTGAAAGTGGTCTGCAGTCGCCGGTAGGCTAACCCGCGAGTCCGCCATGCGACAACTGGTCACGGAACGGGGTCGGAAACCGGCGGCACACGCGCCGCATCTGACGTGAAGCCCAGTTCCTCACCGACAGAATCCATGATGTCCATCCGGCCCGTGAAGCGCATCGTCGAGGCGCAGCCGACCGTCGAAGGCCGTCTTCGACGAGTCGAAGAGCGAGGCCACCACACTCTGCATCACATCGGGCTTCCCGCCCCACGGGCCTGCCACCCCGCCATCGCGAACACGATGTTTCGTGGAAAACCTAGGATCCGTGACAATCAGTCTGCCGACGGCGCGATCTTGAGCCTCGCGTGGCGGTCTGCAACCGCCGGTGCTGCAACTATCGGCCATGCCGAGGCGGTCCCGCCACGATCTGAGTCACACGCGTGCGAGTTCGCACAAGGGAGCCGTCTCGACCGAGAATCAGAAAGCAATGAGCTCGCTGTCCCGGTCGCAACTCCACCCATGACTTGCGGGAATCTACGTCCGATAGGACGCTGCCCCGCGGCTTGACGCGGACGTTCAACCATACGTCCGCCGAGATGATGCCGGTTCCAACGCTCGATGGCAGCGAGGCTTCCAACCGCCAAGTCCCGAACTCAGGCGCGCGGATTCGGAAGCCACGGTTTCCCGCCATAGGCGCCGGCCTCCAGGTCGCGGCGGTTGTATCCTGCGCCTCAATCTCGGCGCTATCCGGGGCCTCATTCTCGGAACTGTCCGGCGCGCTGTCATCGGTCCCATCCTCCCATGGGGTGCCGTCCTCGTAGGTGTAGGGTCGTATCAGATCGCACCCTGGAATCTCGGTGCCGCTGCTGTCTGGCCGACTGAACGCGACGCGGCGGGCTGGGTCGAGCAGCTTGAGCGCGATCTCATCAGCGCATACAACCCGCACCACCAGCGTGTCGGGCGGTTTTCCCGACTTCTGAACTTGAGCACCCTTCGAAGCCGCCGCGCTCGGCAGACTCCTCAGGGCCACAGCAAGAAATGATGCGACCGCCAAGCTCAACGCAACGCGCCGCATCAACCGAGCCCTCCTCACGATAGATTAGCGGGTTGGAGCGGCAGCCGCGCCTGGACCATCCGCGGCGCGCTCCGCCGGCCCTCGCGATACGCGCGCAGGAACACGTCGTGCAGGTTGAGCAGCGCCCACGGCTGGACGTCGATCGAAGTCGGACGCCGCCGAGCACGCCCGAAGGCGAGCCCAGCGTCCCACGCCGCGCTGCGCTGGCGCTTCACGATCCGTCTCATGGCACGGGAGGATTGCGCCGAGCGTCTCGCACGTCAACGCCGGATGCCCGGCTTCCGCACATCACCTGCCGTGCAGATCAGAATATTGCAGCGTAGGAGCTTGGGTACTTCCGGCGGAACCACTCCACAAATGCTCCATCGTCGCCCCTGTGCTCGTCGAATCTGACCTTGATGAGGTCAGCGTATGAGGGAGCCTCGTCGCTGAGCTTGTCGCGCCAGAATCGAGCATGGTCGAGGATCAGGCTCGCCATCACGCGTGTAGAACATGCTCCGATAGCGGGTGAGCGCCCAGTCCCGCCGGCCACCGCGACCCGTTCCACGTTGGACTGCTGATCTTCCGAGTAGGAGAAAAGCGAGCATCGCGAAGTCACCAACCGCTGAGGTCAGCGCCTCCTCATGCGTCTTGGCTCGTCGTGCGTCTTTGGCCGATATGCGGCAGTGATCGAGCAAGTCGGCTTTGTGACATGAGTCCCCATGCACCGTGTCCCGGACGACCTTGACCAGGGACTCGAAGCACGTCCCCAGGCATTCGCACCACGAATCCAGCGAGCTTCCGTTGTGGATGTGCAGCATCTTCGCCAGCCCGAGTTCGTCATGTAGGAGAACCTCGAACGTCATCGGGATTTTCAACAGCTCGCCAACGGGCGTGTGGACGCCGACTCGATGCCGAGCCGTTTGAGGATCCTGCTTGCCCCTGCCCTTACCGCCCATGATTCGACCACCCCTTCACAAGGGTATCAACGCCCCCACGGATGACGGGTGAGGGTAATCCTGCACACCGCCTTCGCTCCTCGATCCACCCCGGTTCCCGTAAGCGCGAAACGCCCTCCACCACAAACACGAAGCGGCCGCCCGAGGGCCGCCGCTCGCCATTGTCGCCTCCCGACCCCTGCGGCGGTTCATCGAGGCGTCAGGCTGAGGCCCCCGGCAACCCCGCCAAGTCTCCATTCACGACCCGCTCGACGAGCTCGGGATAGTGAACGGCCACCGCC
>Ga0066710_100002391_pt1 | contig 15083 bp, 11 predicted proteins | sample GraSoiAngelo_159_FD_79666 | JGI IMG/M metagenome (GOLD analysis project Ga0066710, IMG submission 79666) | Grasslands soil microbial communities from the Angelo Coastal Reserve, California, USA - 14_1009_16_40cm | ecosystem: Environmental > Terrestrial > Soil > Grasslands | place: USA...
CGGCGCGGGGGAGAGCGCCGTGCGCGTGTCGCTCCGCGAGCTCGCCGCGGCGTACGACGACGACCACGGCGTAGAGCTGGTTGAAATCGCGGAAGGCTGGCAGTTCCTGACGCGGCGCGAGTACGGAGAGACGATCGAACGCGCGCAGTTCGCGCTGCGGCCGCGCCGGCTGTCGCCCGCCGCGCTCGAAACGCTCGCCATCATCGCGTACCGGCAGCCGGTCGGCCGCCTCGAAGTCGACGAGATCCGCGGGGTCGATTCAGGCGCGGTCATGGACAAGCTGGTAGAGCGCGGTCTCATCGAAGTCGTCACGCGCGGCGAAGGCCTTGGCCGCCCGCTGCTCTACGGCACCACGCCGTCGTTTCAGGAGATTCTCGGACTGAAGAACCTGGAGGACCTGCCGCGGCTCGAAGAGCTGTCGGTCGCCCTCCGGCGCCCCACGCCCGTCGACGAACCCGAATGACCCTCATGCGCCTGCAGCGCGCCATGGCGCGCGCGGGCGTCGCCTCACGCCGCAAGGCGGAAGATCTGATCCGCGCCGGCCGCGTGCGGGTGGATGGCGAGACCGCAACGATCGGGATGAGCGTCGATCCCGACGCGCAGAAGATCAGCGTCGATGGCCGCGCCGTGCGCGCCGCGACGCATACCACCTGGCTCGCGCTCAACAAGCCGATCGGCTACGTCGTGAGCCGCTCCGATCCGGAGGGACGGCGCACGGTCTTCGGACTCCTCCCGAAGGTGCCCGGTCTCACGTACGTTGGGCGGCTGGACGTGATGACCTCGGGGTTGCTGCTCTTGACTACCGACGGCGCCGCGGCCCACCGGCTGATGCACCCGCGCTACGAGGTGCCTCGCACCTACTGGCTCGGGGTGCACGGCGCGGACGCCGGTGAGATCCGGACCGCCCTCGCGCGACGAATCGTGATCGACGGCCGTGCCGTGCGCGTCGTCGAGTCGCGCGTGCGGCCGCAGGGGAAGTCGGTCGAGATCGAGCTGACGCTGGCGGAAGGGCGGCAGCGGATTGTGCGCCGCATCGCAGAAGCGCTGGGTCTCAAGGTCGAATGGTTGCACCGCGTGTCCTACGGCCCGGTCCGGCTCGGCAAGTTGGCCGAGGGCAAGTGGCGCGAATTGACAAGACAGGAGATCGAAGCAATCGAGCGGATGAAGCATTAGCCATGGCGATCGATACTGGAGCAGTGGACCGCGCGCTTGGCGCGATCGGCACGACATTCCGGCTGACGCGCCTGTATCCGCCGTCCCATCCGGCGGTGCTCGAGGCGATGCGCCACATCACCGCCTCGCTGCCGGCACTCGCCGGGCTGGGATCGGTGGAGTGGAAGATCGGGGCGACCGGTTTGCACTGGCACGGCCAGCATCTGCTGCCGCGCAACACGCAGGTCGCCGAGCTCGCCGGCCTGCTGTTTGCGCGCGGCATCCGCGCGATTCAGGTCAATCCTGGCGTGACACCCGAGCATTGGCTCGGCCTGTTCGGGGTTGCCGTGGGCAACGTGGCGCCTGATGACGCTGTTCTGGGACGCATCACGGTGCACCTGGGGCGCCGCGCGAGTCAGCGTCTGTCGGCGTCGCGCGCGTCTGAGGAAGCGGCGCAGGGAACGGAGCCTATCGGCGCCCCTTTGCCGCCTCCCGCCGCCGCTTCGGCGCCACCCGGTGTCGCTGAACCGCCCCCGCCCCCGTCCCCGCCCCCGCCCCCGCCTCCCGAACCGGGACCAGTAGCCTGGAGCGCAACCGCAACGGTTGGTCCCAGTCGCGCGAGTAGTGTATTCCGGCCCGATGTCCTCCCAGCCGACGTCGAAGCACGACGGGCCGTCACCGCGTTGTTGGCGGCATCGCAACCGGAAGACCAGCGTGCGAACGTCGAAAAGCTGCGCCAGCTCACGCCGAGCGTGATCGCCTTGCGCGATATTGGCGCGGTCGCCGAAGTCGTCGCCGGGCTCGACCGCTCACTCGGCAGGATTCAGGATCCCGAAATCCAGGAAGCGATCGGGGCGGTGGCGGGGGCGCTTGCGGATGAGACTATAGTGGAGCGTATGGTGGCGCGGCTGGGTGAGCCCCGCGTGCCGCCCGCCGAGCGCGCGCATCTCGTGAATGCGGTCGGCGCGCTGGGCGCCGTGTCGGCGGGGTCGGTCGTGGACGCGTATCTGCACGCGGCGCCGGAGCTGCGCGAAGCGTATCGTGCAGCCATGCGGGCCGCCGGCGAGCGCGCGGTGGAGTTGCTGCAAGCCCGAGTCGAGAGCAAGGTGCCGGAAGTGGTCGCCGCCGCGGCGGAATTCCTCGGGCTGACGGGTGACCCGCACGTGGCGGAGCTGCTCATTAAACTGACGCGGCACGCCGACGAGCGCGTGCGCGAGGCAGCGCTGCTCGGTCTCGCCGAGCTGGGCGGGCGCGAGATTTCGCGGCCGGCGATGCCGGCGCTCAAGGATGAATCGGTGCTGGTGCGCACCGCGGCCGCGCGGGCCGTCGCCGCGGCGGGCGACGTGGGAGCGACCACCGTTTTGGTACGCCGGCTGGAGCAGGAGAAAGACGAAGGGGTATTGGCTGCGTTGCTGAAAGCGATCGGCCAGCTCGGCGCCACCGAAGCGCTGGAGGTGTTGGCGAAGTTCGCCGAGCCGGGTGGAAAGCCGCGACGCACGCCGTTCGTGCGCGCCGCGGCGATCGAAGGGTTGGCGCGATTGGATCGCATGGAGGCGAAGGCGTTGCTGGAACTCTACGCTCGAGATAAGGAGCCGACCGTGAAGCGGGCAGCGGAAGCGTCTCTGAGATGACGACACGCACGGCCAAGACGAACGACGCGGTGCTGACGCAGACCATCACGCGCGAGGTGGCGAAGCGGGTCGTCGGCCAGGAGGTCATGGTGGAGCGGCTGCTGATCGGCCTGCTCACCGGTGGCCACATTTTGCTCGAGGGCGTCCCCGGCCTCGCCAAAACGCTGGCGGTGAAAACGGTCGCGGAATGCCTCAAGATCAGCTTCTCACGCATCCAGTTCACGCCCGACCTGCTGCCCGCCGACGTGATCGGCACGATGATCTTCGACCAGCGCTCGCAGGAATTCTATCCCAAGAAGGGGCCGCTCTTCGCGAACCTCGTGCTCGCCGACGAAATCAATCGGGCGCCGGCGAAGGTGCAGTCGGCGCTGCTCGAGGCGATGCAGGAAAAGCAGGTGACGATCGGCGGTGAGACCTTCTTCCTGGGCGAGCCGTTCCTCGTGCTCGCGACGCAGAACCCGATCGAGCACGAAGGCACCTATCCGCTCCCCGAAGCGCAGCTCGACCGCTTCATGCTCAAGGTGCGCGTCGGCTACCCGTCCCGCGATGCGGAAAAGGAGATCGTGGGCCGCATGGCGTCGGGCCGGCCCATCGAAGTCCAGCGCATCGCCGAAGCCGATGACATCCTCGCCGCGCGCAGCGCGATTGCCGAGCTGTTTATGGACCAGAAGGTCGTCGATTACATCGTCGATGCGGTCCGCGCGACGCGCGAGCCGCAGGCGATCGGTCTGCCGGAGCTGAAGCCGCTGATCGCCTTCGGTGCGTCACCGCGCGCCTCGATCTACCTTGCGCAGGCTGCCCGCGCGCACGCGTACCTGCGCGGGCGGGCGTTCGTCGTGCCCGAAGACGTCAAGGCGATGGCGTTCGATGTCCTCCGGCATCGCGTGCTGCTCACCTTCGAAGCCGAAGCGGAAGACATGAACGCCGACCAGGTCATCGCGAAGATCCTGGAGGCCGTGGGAGTGCCGTGACATTCGACGGCAAGGAGCGGCGGCGGGGCGGGACTCCCGCCCACCGGGTGCGCCGGCGGGCCGTCACGGCGGAAGTGCTTCGGCATGTCAAAGGGATCGAGCTCCGCGCCCGCAGCCTGGTCAATACACTGTTCACGGGCGAGTACCGCTCCGTCTTTCGGGGCCAGGGTATCGAGTTCGCGGAGGTGCGCGCCTACCAGCAGGGCGACGACTTCCGGGCAATCGATTGGAATGTCTCCGCGCGGATGGGCCATCCCTTCGTCAAGACGTTCATGGAAGAGCGCGAGCTCACACTCCTCCTCATCGTGGACCAGTCTGGTTCGCTGCACTTCGGCCGCCCCTACACCAAGGCGGGCCTTGCCGTCGAGGTCGCCGCCGTGTTGGCACTCGCGGCCGCGCGGCACAACGACCGCGTCGGCGCGTTGCTCTTCGCCGACATGCCCGAGTACGTCGTGCGGCCCGCCAAGGGGCGGGCTCACGCGCTGCGCATCATTCGTGACCTTGTGGCGTTCGCTCCGCGGGGCCGCGGCACCAACCTCGCGGGCGCCCTGGCGTATGCAGGCAAGCTGCTGCGACACCGCGCGATCATCGTCGTCCTCTCCGATTTCCGCGCCGAGGGGTGGGAAGAACCGCTCGCCCAGCTCGCCGCACGGCACGAAGTCGTGGCGATCACGGTCGACGATCCGCGCGAGTACGATCTCCCCGACGCGGGGTGGGTGGAGCTCGAGGACGCGGAGACGGGCCAGCGCCTGCTGGTGGATACGAGCCACTCACCCACCCGCACGCGCATCCGTGTTGCGGCGGAGAAGGTGCAGCAAGAGCGCAGCCGCAAGCTGGTGCAGGCCGGCGTGGACCGCGTCTCGTTGCTCACGACGGTGCCCTACGCTGTCCCGCTGCGCCGTGCCTTCGCCGAGCGCGCCAAGCGGCTGAGCCGATGATCGCAATCGCACCAGCGTTGCTGATGCTCGTCGTCCAAGCGAACGGCTGGGTGGCCGCACCGAGTCAGCCGACGGTCGGCGACACGATTCAACTCGAACGCACCGTTTCGGCGCCACCTGGCTGGCGAATACGAGCGGGAAAACTTGGCTCGGCGACCGTCGCAGAACCTCTTGGCGATGCGGTGGTGCTCGCTGCCCCTAACGCGTGGGTCGTGCGCTATGTGGTGGTCGCCTGGACGCCGGGCGACATCTCGCTGGACATGCCGCCGATCTGGCGCCTCGGTCCGGACGGTACGGCGGACTCGCTGCCCGGCGGCACCGCGGCACTCCACGTGGCTAGTGTCATCCCCGACAGCGTGAAGTCCCCGGCACCGCAGCCGTCCCTCGGCCCCCTGCGTCTCGATCGGTCCAGCCCGTTCCCACTGATTGCGGCGGTCCTCTTGTCGAGTGGCGCGTTGCTGCTCCTCATGCTGTGGAGACGGCGCGCGCCGCGGAGTATCGTCGCAGGTACCGGCCTGACGGTCGATGCCGAGGTTGCTGACGCACGCTGGCTGGCGGCCGGAGAGCCGAAGGCGGTCGCCGCACGTGCCGCCCAGCGGCTGCGCCGCGCGGTGGCCCACGCCATCCCCGACGCCCACGAGGCCCTCAGTACCGAGGAGTGTCTGGCCGCGGTCGAACGCGCGCGGCCGGATGCGCCGCTGCGCGATCTGCGCGAGCTGCTGCTGGGCCTCGATCAGGTGGCGTTCGCGTCCGCGCACGGCGTGGAGGTCGCGCCGCTCGTCGCGCGGGCGCGCGCGCTGGCGCGCGAGCTGAGCAAGAATGGAGGGCCCCGATGACATTCGCGCGCCCGCTCCTGCTCGGGTTGCTGCTCCTCTTGCCGGTGTGGTGGTGGTGGCGCCGGCAGCGGCTCTCCCGGCTGGCTGGCGCGCCGATGAGCGATGTGCGTCCGGCGATGGGCCCGGTGGAACGGCTGTGGATCGCGCGGTTGCCGGTATCCCTCCGATCGCTGTGTCTGGCCGCCTGGATCGTTGCCGCCGGCGGGCCGCGTCTCGGATCGGCGCGCGCCGAGCTGCGCAGCGAGGGAATCTCGATCGTCCTGGCCATGGACATCTCCAGCAGCATGCTGGCCGAGGACTTCTCACCCGCCAACCGGCTCGACGTCGCGCGCCGCACCGCGACGGAATTCGTCCGCGCGCGCGCCTCCGATCGCATCGGGCTCGTCGCCTTCGCGGGACAGGCGCTGACGCAGGTGCCGATCACCACGGACTACGAGGTACTCGAGGAAGCCATCCGCCAGCTGCGCGTGGGTATCCTCGAAGACGGGACGGCAATCGGCACCGCAATCGCCACCAGCGCGAACCGCCTGCGCCGCACTCCCGGCAAGAGCAAGGTCGTTGTGTTGCTCACCGATGGTGAGAACAACAAGGGGACGGTGGATCCGCGCACCGCGGCACAAGCCGCGGCGGCGTTCGGGATCAAGATCTATACGATCGGCGTGGGGACCCAGGGCGAGGCACCGGTCCCGACGGGGCAGGGCCCGCTGGGCCTGCGCTATGAGACGATGCCGGTGAAGATCGACGAGCAGCTGCTCGGCGAGATCGCCCACACGACGGGCGGCCGATACTTCCGCGCGACGGACGCCGCCTCGCTGTCGAACATCTTTGCGGAGATCAATCGGCTCGAGAAGACGCCGGTGCAACATCTGGTCTACCATCGCTTCGAAGAGGCGTATCGCGTGCCGCTGGGGATCGGGTTGCTGGCGCTGGCACTCGAGCTCGTCCTCGCGGGCACATTCGCGGTGCGCGTGCCATGATCACATTCGACGCGCCGGTCGTGATTATTCTCGCCCCGGTCGTCGCCGGGGCGGTGTGGGCGGCGTCCGCGTGGGCGCGACGCGCCCGCGTACGGCGAGCGGCCGCATGGTCCGAAGGTACCGCCCGCATCGCGCGCGCGGCCGGGAAGCTCGGGGCGCCGGCGCTGGGCCTCGCTGCCGGGCTTGCGGCCGTCGCGCTCTCGGGGCCGCGCTGGGGTGAGGAGCGAATCGTCACCGAAACGCGCGGGCTCAACCTCGTCATCGCCATCGACATCTCGCGCTCGATGCTGGCAGAAGACGCCAAGCCGAGCCGGTTGGGAAGAGCGCTGCGTGAAGCGCGTCGTCTCGTCCAGGACCTCGACGGCGATCGTCTCGGGCTCTCGGCTTTCGCGGGCACGAGCTACATCCTGTCCCCGCTGTCGGTGGATGGCTCGGCGCTTACGCTGTATCTGGATGCCCTCGATCCGGACGTCGCGTCGGAAGGGGGCACGTCGTTGGCGCCCGCATTGGCACAGGGAATCGACCTGCTGCACGCCAGCCCGGAGATCGCCGATCGCGTGCTCGTGGTGTTCACCGACGGCGAGGCTCACGATTCACTCGAGCAATCGCTGCAGGAGGCGCGGCGCCTGGCGGCACTCGGCATTCATCTCATTCTGGTCGCCGAAGGCGGGCGCCAGCCCACCAAAATCCCCGTGCGTGACGATCGCGGCACGCTGGTCTCGTGGCAGCAGGATGAATCGGGGAATCCCATCCTCACCAGCCGGCGGGAAGATGTACTTGGTGCGGTGGCTGACGCCGCGCAGGGAACGATTGTGGCGGCGGAACTACCTGACCAGGCCGGTGCCGTGCGCGATCTCGTGGCGTCCTACAAGCGCGCGACCGCGACTGAGAGCCGCACGCAACGGGGGCGGCCGCGCGCGTGGATTCCGTTGTTGCTCGCCGCCCTGGTACTGGGGGCGCAGACATTCACGCGTCGCACCGCCGCGCTGATCGGCCTCCTGCTCTGCATCGCCGCCCCTGACGCCGCGCATGCGCAGCGGCCGCGCTCCAACGCCGAGAAAGCATGGGACAAGGGCGACGCGCGTGCGGCCGCGACCGCGTATCTCGCGGAGCTGAAGGCGCACGAGGACGACGACACGGCCTGGTACAACACGGGGACCGCGGCGCTCGCCGCCGGCGATGCGGCCCTGGCGCGTTCGACGCTCGCGCGCGCCTCGGCCTCGCTCGATCCCGAGCTGCGGTTTCGCGCGCTTTACAACATGGGCCTGCTCGCGCTACTCCAAGCGAAGGCCGACACGGCCAGTCGCGAGGCGCACCTCGCTGATGCTGAACGCGCTTATCGCGAGGCTCTGCTGCTGAAGCCGCATCACATCCGCGCGAAATGGAACCTGGAGCTGGTCAACCGCATGCGTCGTGGCAGCGGTGGAGCGAACAAGCCGAATCCGCCGCCTCCGCCATCGGCCGGCGGCGGAGGGGGGGGCGGTGGTGGGGCCCAGCCGCAGCAACCCCCGCCGCCGCCCAGCGGTGGCGGCATGAGCGAGTCGCAGGCCGATCAGGTGCTGCGCTCGATCGGCCAGGAAGAGCTGCGCACGCGCCGCGATCGCACGGGCCGCACGCGCCGCGCCGCACCGGCGGGAGTGAAGGACTGGTGACCGGACTTCTTCCTGTCATCTCCACGCTGCTCGTCATGCAGGGGGCGGAGGTGACGGCCAACGTCGATCGCACGCACCTGCGCGTCGGCGAAGAGCTGATGTTGACGATCCGCGCGCACACCCGCGCGGCGGATCCTGTCGACATCATCCTGCCGCCGCTGAACGGGTTCGCGATCGTGGGCTCGCGCGACATGACCGAAGTCGCGATCAGCGGCGGCTCCGGGTCGGTCCGCACGACCGTCCGCGAGCTACAGCTGCGCGCGCAGCAGCCCGGCGCTCTCCTCATCGGACCGGTCCGCGCGCGCCAGGGTGGGAGCGTCGTCGCGACGGAGCCGATTCTCGTCACGGTCGATAGCGCCGCCGACCGGACCGCATCGACGTTGAGCCCGCTGGCGCGCTCGCTGCTCGAAAGCACTCCAGCGCCAGTTTCGCGGCGGGCCGATCGGGTCGCCCTCACCATGCTCGTGCCGAGCGATACGGTCTTCGTCGGCCAGCAGGTGGACCTCATTGCCGCCGCCTGGATTCCCCGCGATCTCGGCGAGCGGATGCGCCGGCCGCCGCTGCTGACGCTCGTCACGCCCGAAGGGGTGTGGGCCTATCCCATGCCCGCGTCGTCCGGTGTGGCGCTCTCGCGTCAGGTGAGTGGGCGCTGGATGGATCTGTTCATCGCGCACGAGGTCGTCTTCCCGCTCGTACCCGGCCGCGTCATCGTGCCACCGGCGTCGGTGGAATACGCGCTGCCGGTCACGTTCTCGTTTTTCAGCCGCGAAGAACGCTACGCGCTGCGCAGCGACTCGATCGCCATCACGGTGTTGCCTCTGCCGCCCGCCAATCCCGTCACGAACGTGGTCGGGGAGAAGCTGAGTCTCGATCTGCAGATCGACGCGACGAGCACCCGAGTGGGTGAGCCGGTCGAGGCGTCGATCACGATCAATGGGATCGGCAACGTCGCGTTGTGGCCGCCACCCGAGCCTGGGCTCAGATGGCCGGCGGGATTCCGCTCGTATCCCGCCCAAACTGAAATGCGGCTGGCGGCGGACGCCGGGCGCATCGCCGGCAGCAAGACCTTTCATTTCCTCGCGGTGCCCGATTCGTCGGGCAACTTCGTGCTGCCCGAGATCCGCTACCCCTACTTCAATGCGACCGCTGGTCGTTACGAGGTGGCGACGGCCGCGCCGCGCGCACTCGCGGTCGCACCGGGCGCCGAGCCGCGCGCGGCCCGCGTGTTGCCGCCGCTGCTGCCGGCGCGGGGGGCGCTCCCCGCCGACACCCTGAGCCGGCGCTTCGGCTGGCAGGGGTGGCTCGCGCTGCTGCTCGTACCCCCGCTCATCGCGCTGTTCGCGAGCCGCCGCTGGCGTCGAGCGCCGGCAGCGACCGTCGTGACTCCTGGACCCGGACTGACGCCGTTGGGCCGACTCGAGCGGGAGTTTCTCGCCGTGCTCTCGAGCCATGTCTCCGATCCGTTCGCGCGCGACGGCGACGGGTTGGCCCCGGCGCTCCGTGCCGCCGGTGTCGACAGCGCCGTCGCCGATCACGTGAAGCGCCTGCGCGACCGGTTGCGGGCCGCGCGCTACGGGCCGCGCGGTCTGGGCGACGCCGCGGAGCTCGCGGCAGAAATCGAGCAGGTGCTGAGGGTGTTGGGCGCCGGTTCGGACGCGCCTGCACATCCCGCAGGACGACGTCCCCGGCCGACGTTTGCCGCGTTGTTAGCGATCGGGATCGGTTCCGTGACGGTACAATCGCCCCCCGCGCAAACGCCCAGTGCCGAGGCGTTATTCGCGGCGGGCGCCCTGCGCGCGGCGGCCGATTCCTTTGCCGCGCGCGCCGCGCGTGAGCCACGCGATCCGGCCCACTGGTACAACCTCGGCGCAACGCTGTATCGCGCCGGAGCGGACGGCAAAGCCACAACGGCCTGGATTCGGGCGGCGCGCCTGGCGCCGCGCGATCCCGTCATCCGGCGCGCGCTGCGGCTGTTGCCCGCGCCGGATCCGGTGACCGAACGGATGCTGAGCGTGGGTTGGGCCACGCCGGCAGAATGGGGCCTGGTCGCCGCCGCCGGCTGGGTGCTCCTGTGGTTGACCGTTGCCGGCGGCGGCCGCCCGCGCGTCGTGCTGGCGCTGTTCGGCGCCGTTGCCATCGCCGCGTCGCTGCTCGGCGCGCTCGAGTGGCGACGTCGCGATCAGCCGATCGCGGTCGTGATCGCCGACGGTGCGCCGGTGCGTGCCGCGCCCTACGGCGGCGCGAGCGCGGCTGCCACAGTGCAGGCCGGTGGTGCGCTCCTCGTCGGCCGCGGTTATGGTCCGTGGGTCGAAGTGCATCGGAGCGATGGAATCCACGGCTGGGTGCTCGGCGGGGAGATCTCGGGATTGTGAGCGTGCTCGCGCGTTCGCGCGTCCAGGTGCTCGCGGGGAATGTCGCCGACCAGATCGCGGCCGGCGAGGTCGTCGAGCGCCCGGCGTCGGTCGTCAAAGAGCTCGTCGAGAACGCGCTCGATGCGGGCGCGCGCGCCATCCGCGTGGAGCTGGAGGACGGCGGCAAGACCCTGATCCGCGTGAGCGACGACGGCTCTGGCATGGATCGCGAAGACGCGCAGCTCGCGCTGCAGCGCCACGCTACGAGCAAGATTCGCACGGCGACCGACCTCATCGGCGTGGGCACGTTCGGATTTCGCGGCGAGGCGCTTCCCGCGATCGCCTCCGTGTCGCGCTTCGAGCTGGAAACGTCCGGTGATGGCGACGCGGCGACGCGTCTGCGCGTCACGGGTGGGAAGCGCGACGGGAGCGGAGCGGAGGACGCGGTCCGTCAGCGCGGCACCACGGTTACGGTGCGTGGCCTGTTTTTCAACACGCCGGCGCGCCGGAAATTCCTGCGCGCGACCGCGACGGAGACGCGGGCCGCGGTCGAGGCGGTCACGGTGCTCGCGCTGACCCGTCCCGATGTCGCGTTTTCGCTGACGAGCGACGGACGGGAGTTGCTCGATTGCCCGCCCACAACCCGGCTCATCGATCGCGTCCACGCCCTGTGGGGTGGCGAGCTCGCCGACACGCTGCTCGCGGTCTCGCATCGCGCGGGCCCGCTGGAAGTCACCGGGCTCGCGCAGCGTCCGGCGCAAGCCCGGCCGGCAGGACGGAAGGGGTACGTGTTCGTGCGCGGCCGTCCGATTCGCGATCCGTTCATTCTCCGGGCCGCCGAGGCCGGTTATCGCTCGACGATTGCGCCCGGTGACCGGCCGTCGCTGCTGCTCTTTCTCGATCTGCCCGGCGACGCCGTGGACATGAACGTCCATCCCGCCAAGCTCGAGGCGCGGTTTCGCGACAAGTTTTTTGTCGAGAAGGTGGTGGAGGAGGCTGTGAGAGAGGCGTTGGCACCGTTGGAAGCGGCGGCTCCGCTGGGGAGTGGCCCTGGGGCGTGGGGCCTGGGGCCTGGAGCTGTAGAGGGCGGGATCGGTGTGCCCCTCGAACTCTTCTCAGCACACGCCCTAGGCCCGAGGCCCCAGGCCCTAGCCCCGCCTCTGCTCCAGGTTTTCGACACCTACATCATGTTCCAGACGGACGCGGGCGTTGCGATAGTGGATCAGCATTCAGCCCACGAGCGCGTGCTGTACGAGGACGTGATGCGCCAGCTCTCGGGTGACGGCGCGCCGGCGCAGCGTCTGCTGCTGCCGCTCACGCTCGACTTCGCCCCCGCCGAGCTCGATGCGATCGACGCCCATCGGGAGCTGCTCGCGCGCATCGGCTACGAGATCGAACCGTTCTCCGGCCGCAGCATCGTCGTGCACACCGCGCCGAACCCGCATCCACGTTTCGAGGCCGCCCGCTGCCTGCAGGAGCTCGTCGCCGATTTGGCGGGCGGGCGGTTTGGCGGCTGGCAGAATCGGTTGGAGCGCTTTGCCGCGACGTTCGCGTGCCGCGCGGCGATCAAGGCGGGACAAGCACTCGACGCCGACGAAATGCGCCAGCTCATTGTCCGGTTGCTCACCGCGACACTCCCCGCGCATGACGTGCATGGAAGGCCTTCCATGGTGCAGCTCCCCAAAGAGGAACTGGAACGCAGGTTTGGTCGGTCCTGACGCCCGACTCCTGACTCCTGTCGTTGTAGGCCCCACCGGTGTCGGCAAAACTGCCGTCGCCGTTGCACTTGCCGCCCACACCCCCCTCACTGTGATCTCGGCCGACGCCCGCCAGGTGTATCGCGGGCTCGACATCGGGACGGCCAAGCCCGATCGCGAGACGCAGGCCCGCGTCCCGCATCGCGGGCTGGATCTGGTCGCTCCCGGAGAGCGGTACAGCGCGGGACGGTTCGCCCGCGATGCGGCGGGCTGGATTGCGGAAACGCGAGCGGCAAGCCGCGAGCCGATCGTGGTGGGCGGGACGGGGTTGTACATCCGCGCGCTCGCTGAGGGGCTGTTTCGTGAGCCGCCGTTCGATCCGGAACGGCGCGAGCAGCTCCGTCGCTGGTGCGAATCGCTCGAGGGCACCGATCTGGCGCGATGGGCGGGACGGCTCGATCCCGCGTTTCTCAGCGGCGGCCGGCAGCGTGCCGCGCGCGCGGTCGAGGTCGCGCTGTTGACGGGACACGCGCTGTCGTGGTGGCAGCGCGAGGCGCGTGAAAGCGGAACGCTGCGGCCTTGGTACATTCACCTCACGGTGCCGCGCGAGGTCCTGCATCGGCGGCTCGCGGCCCGCGTCGATCACATGCTCGCAGCGGGACTCGTGGCTGAGGTGCGGCGCCACCTGGATGCCGGCGTCGCCGCGGACGCGGTGGGACTCGATGGAATCGGGTATCGGGAGGTCGTCGCGATGTTGAACGGGCAGGTGGCCGAGAGTGCGCTCCGAGACGCGATTCTGGTGTCGACCCGTCGCTACGCGAAGCGGCAGGAAACATGGTTTCGGAATCAACTGCGTTCTCAGTCGTCGGTCGTCGGTCATCAGGTCGCGCCGGTTTGGCTTCTCGACGCTTCGCGCTCACCGGAAGCATTGGCCAGCGAAATCCTCGGACGTTGGAAACAGATGACTGACAACCGATGACCGAATACTGACATGAGAATAGGGATCACCTGCTATCCGACGTACGGTGGATCCGGGGCGGTCGCGACCGAGCTGGGCCTCGAGCTCGCGCGCCGCGGCCACGAAATTCACTTCATCTCCTACGCGAGCCCGTTCCGCCTGCGCGGCTTCGCCGAGCGGGTGACGTTCCACGAAGTCACCCAGCTCGAATATCCGCTGTTCGAGCAGTCGTCCCCGTATGCGCTGGCGCTCGCCGTGAAACAGCACGAAGTCGCCAAGCGCGAGCAGCTCGATCTCATGCACGTGCATTACGCGATTCCCCACGCCGCCACGGCGTGGCTCGCCAAGCAGATGCTGCTGCACGAGAAGCTCGACATGAAGATCGTGACGACGCTGCACGGCACGGACATCACCCTCGTCGGCCAGGACCCGTCCTACTACACGCTCACCAAGTTCTCCATCGAACAGTCGGACCGCGTGACCGCGGTTTCGGCCTACCTGCGCGAGGAGACATACCGCGCCTTCGGTTGCGGGCAATGCGACGTGCGCGTCATTCCGAATTTCATTTCGACCACCGATTACCATCCACCCGAGGGCGACTCCGACCGCAAGCGGCTCGCGCCGAAGGGCCACCGTGTCCTCGTACACGTCTCGAACTTCCGGCCGGTGAAGCGCATTGGGGACGTCGTGAAGATCTTCGCCGGAGTTCGCAAGAAGCTCCCGGCGACGCTCGTGCTGGTGGGCGATGGACCCGATCGCGACGCAACCGAGCATCAGGTGGACGACCTCGGACTGCGCAAGGACGTACGGTTCCTGGGCAAGGTGGAGAACGTGGGCGACGTGTTGCGCGGCGCCGATCTGTTTCTGCTCCCCTCCGCCACCGAGTCGTTCGGGCTCGCCGCCCTGGAGGCGATGGCGTGCGCCGTGCCGGTCATTGCCAGCGCCGCCGGCGGCATTCCCGAAGTGGTAGAGGATGGCAAGACCGGTTTCCTCGCACCGCCCGGCGATGTCGGTACGATGTCCGAGCGTGCCCTGCGCGTGCTGGAGAACCCGGCCGAGCATGAGCGCTTGAGGCGCGCAGCGGCGGCGCGCGCGCTCGAGTTCTCCACCGATCGCGTCGTGCCGCTGTACGAGGCGCTGTACGAAGAGGTCCTCGCGTAGTGCGGCCGCTGCTGCGACTGATTCGCGTACCCAACCTCGTCATCGCCGCGGCGGGCGTGCTCGCGGGCGGATGGATCGCACTGGGCCGGATCGCGCTTCCCAGGGAATTGCTGTTCGCGGCCATCTCGGGGCTGGCGCTCGGCGCCGTGGGCAACACGTGGAACGACATCCGTGACGTCGCGGCTGACCGGGTAAACCGCCCCGGCGCGCGGCCACTCGCGACGGGACACCTCTCGCGCGGCGTTGCGGACTTGATCGTCTTCGACGGCTCGCTGCTCGGGATGGCGCTCGCCGGGCTCGTCAGCGGCCGCCAGGTCCTGGCCGCTATTGCCGCCCTGGCCGTCATGCTGATCTACTCGCCGCTCCTGAAACCCAGGCCGCTCCTCGGCAATGTGGCGGTGGCGGTCGTCGCGGGCTCGCCGCCGTTCTACGGCGCGCTCGCGCTGGGTGTTCCGGCCGCCGGCCTCGTGCCCTGGGTACTGGCGGCGCTGCTGCATTTCGTGCGGGAAGTCGTCAAAGACGTCGCAGACGAGCCCGGCGACCGGACGATCGGGCGGCGCACGTTGCCGATCGCCTTGGGGCGCCGGCCGGCAATGGTATTGGCCGCGGGCGTGGCGCTGCTGTTCGTGCCCGCCAGCCTGCTGTTGCCGCGGAACGCGGGCTACGGAGGGGCGTACTTTGTGATCGCACTCGTAGCCCAAATGGCGGTGCTCGTCGCCGCGACGTGGCTGCTGCTCGGCAGAGTCGAACGGGTGAGTC
>Ga0066710_100002392_pt1 | contig 15082 bp, 14 predicted proteins | sample GraSoiAngelo_159_FD_79666 | JGI IMG/M metagenome (GOLD analysis project Ga0066710, IMG submission 79666) | Grasslands soil microbial communities from the Angelo Coastal Reserve, California, USA - 14_1009_16_40cm | ecosystem: Environmental > Terrestrial > Soil > Grasslands | place: USA...
AGTTCCGATCGACCGCTGGTTCCGTGGCGAGCTCAAGAGCTACGCGAGTGACCTACTCCTCGGCTCTCAGGCGACGGCGCGCGGTTACTTCAACCCAAGAGTCATCGAGCGACTCATCAGCGAACACGCATCAGGCATTCGTTCCTGGCATCACCAGCTGTGGAATCTCGTGATGCTGGAGCTCTGGCACCGAGCTTATGTCGATCGACAGACGCCGAGCGTCACAGGAGCGGCCACGGAACCAATGCCGGTGCGGTTGTCGTGATTCCTGAGCACGAGTAGAGACGGGCGGAGCATCCGCCCCCGCATCCTCCAGGTCTGTGCCGTCGACTTCACAGCCTTTCACTTCCTGCGACCGCTCATGGCGGGTTGCCGAGACGCTGGCTGGGATGTCTCGTTCGCCTGCGCCCCCGGGCCAGGCGCGACGGGCCTGCAGGAGCTCGGCTTCGAATACTGGCCGCTCGCGGTCACGCGGCGACCATCGCCCCTAGCGAATGGGCGCGCCTTTGTGCGGCTCGCGAGAGAATTGCGCCGGAGGCCCCCGACCGTCGTCCACACGCACACCCCGATAGCGGGGCTCATCGGGCGGTTCGCCGCGCAGCTTGCGGGCCGCTCGCGCATCGCCCATACCTTCCACGGGCTTCCCTTCGGCCCCCAGGAATCGGGTGTTCGCGCGTCGGCGTATCTCGCGCTGGAGAGGCTCGCGGCGCGCCAGACGACCCTCTTCTTCAGTCAGAGCGAGGGCGATGCTTCTCGAGCGACGCGGCTTGGGATCGCGCGAGGCCGCGATCTGATCGTGATCGGGAACGGTGTCGATCTGCGGCGATTTCGGAGCGACCCTGATGAACGCAGGCGTGTCCGAGCCGAATTGCGGATGGCCAATTCGGATGTTGTGGTTCTCTTCGTGGGACGACTCGTTCGCGAGAAAGGCGTACTCGATCTCGCCGACGCAGCGGTGGCTCTGAAGAATCAGACCAATATTCACTTTCTCATCGCCGGGGACGCTCTTCCGAGCGATCGCGACCCCGCGGTCGCCGAGCTCACCAGTCACTCGGTGGCGACGATCCTCGGTGAACGTTGGCGCCGTCTCGGCTACCGCGCGGACATCGACCGCTACCTCAAGGCCGCCGACATCTTCGTCCTGCCGTCATACCGCGAAGGACTTCCCCGAAGCGTGATCGAAGCCATGGCCTGCGCGCTCCCGGTCATCGCCTCGGATATACCGGCGTGCCGCGAGCTTGTCGTCCCCGGCCAGACCGGGCTTATCGTGCCCGCACGCCGACCCGACGCGCTCGCGAGCGCCGTGCGGCAGCTCGCGCTCGACCGCGAACGTCGCGCGGCGATGGGCGCCGCGGCGCGTATGCGAGCCGAAGAGCGACACGACGAGAATCGGATCGTCGCCACTCAGATCCGAGCATTCGAGGGACTGCGCTGAAGATCGCGGTCACGGGAGCCGCCGGCCTCACTGGGTCGTGTGTGACGCGACTCCTGCTCGACCAAGGGCACGAGGTGTCGGCTGTGGTGCGTGCCGTCTCATCGGGGTCTGATGTCGATCCCCGGGCCGAGCGCGCCGTGCTCGATTGTCGTGACGTGGGGGCGATGAGAAAGATCGCTCGCTCCACCGACGCTCTGATTCACATCGCGGGTATTCACTTGGCGGACTCGGTGGCTGGTGCGTGCGATGCCAGTACGCCTCGCCGCCTCGTCGTCGTTAGCACCGCGAACGCGGTGCTGCCCGGACACCCAAACGCGGAGCGCTACCGACAGTACGAGGAAGTGTTCAGAAGAGCACGTCCGGACACGACTCTAGTTCGCCCGACCATGATCTATGGTTCGAACCGCGATCGGAGCGTGCACAAGGTCGTCCGTTTCGCTAACCGCTGGCGATTTCTTCCGATCCCGACTTCGAGCGCTGGGGCAATTCAGCCAATCCACTACGCCGACCTTGCGGCCGTCATTGTGGCGCTCGTGACCGCTGACCCTGGACTGACCGTGTCCGCTGCGGGTCCTACCCCTATCAGCTTGGAAACGGCCGCGCGGACGATTTTCGCAGCACTCGGGTTGACACCACGGTTGGTTCGAATTCCTCTTTCGCCGCTGCTCCCACTCGCTCGACTCTGGTACCGCGGGACCGGCTCGAGAACAGCCGCGCGCCTCGCGCGCTTGCTGATCGATCGAACTGTTGACGTGGGTCAGATGTCCGCCGTCACCGGGATGAATCCACGGAGTTTTGAAGTGGGCGTGATCTCGCTCGTCAAGGAAATGCGCGCCCTGGGAGCTTTATGAAGGGAAAACGGGCCTTTGATCTCGTCTTGGGTGTGCCCATCGCCCTCGTCAGCCTTCCGGTCATGGCCGTGGTGGGGATCGCAATCGCCTTGGTCGATGGTCTTCCAGTCCTGCTCCGGCAAGGCCGTGTCGGTGCGCATGAGAGAACCTTCACGATGTTCAAGTTCAGGACCATGGCGCGCGGCGTTCCGACGGTCGCCAAGTCCGAACTGGCTCAGGACAAAGCCGTTTACACGCGACTGGGCCCAGCGCTTCGTCGGTCAAGCCTCGATGAGCTTCCGCAAGTGCTCAACGTGCTGATCGGCAACATGAGTCTTGTCGGCCCGAGGCCGGCGCTTCCAACGCAGTTCGATCTGCTGGAGCTCCGAAGACGCAAAGGCATCCATGCACTCGCGCCCGGAATCACGGGACTCGCGCAGGTCAAAGGCCGTGAAGCGCTCACGCTTTCGACGAAGACCCGGTTCGAGGCGCTCTACCTGCGCCGCCGGTCGACCGGCCTGGACACGCTCATCTTGCTCTGGACGCTGCGAGCTCTTTTCGTGTCGCGAGGTACCTACTAGCCACGAGGAGCCGCCGTGACGGCCGCCATGCCCTTTCGCTCGGCCACAAGCTCGCGCAGGCCTTCCTCAAAGGAGACCGCCGGAGACCACTTCAGATCCTTACGAGCCCGTTCGCTCGAAACGAGGGCCGGCGGGACCTCTGCCTTTCGTGCCGGCGCGAACTCGATCTTCGTCGGAATGATCCGAACGATCTGTTCCGCCAACTCACGGACGCTCACCATGCGATCTCCGACGATGTTGTAGATCGCGCCGGCCTCCGCGCGTTCGAGCGCTGCCCCGAAGGCGGCCCCGATATCGCGCGCGTGCGTGAATTGCCGGCCTTGTTCGCCAGTCCCCTGGATCGTGATCGCCTGCTGTCGTAGCGCTCGGTCGACAAAGAGCGAGAAGACGCTGTTCGGCCGCATGCGCGTTCCATATGCCGTTCCCAATCGGAGGGCGGACACATGAAGGGATCGGATCCGGTGGTATGCGAGAGCGAGCTGCTCGCCCGCCAGCTTGGTGATGCTGTACGGGTGCTCCGGCAGGGTCGGGTGCCGTTCGTCGATCGGCTGGTACTGAGGCTCGCCGTAGACTTCCCAGGTCGACGCATACACAAGCCGTTCGACTCCGGCCTTTAGCATGGCGTCACAGAGACGCGCGGTCGCAACGACGTTGATGTCAGCAGCGAGGGCCGGCTGATCTCCCGCCAGATACACGTCGCCTACGGCGGCCAGGTGGCAAACAAACTGAGCACCCTCGAGCGCACCAACGAGTGCCTCCGCATCCCTCAGGTCAACCTGGACCGAGCGATGTCTTTGTGTCGGACTCTGATCCATGACCGTGATCTCGTGGCCGGCCCTGGCCAAGATATCGGCGACGTGGGACCCCAGGAATCCGGCACCTCCAGTCACTATCCCGTGCAAGACGGCCTCCTCAGTTGTGTGCTGGAGTCAATCTCAACACAGTTCCGGGAATCGCGTGAACACGCCGAGCCGGCTGTAGCGTCCTAGTGTCGGCGGACGAAGAGATATTCGTTGTTTCCCAACGTCTTCGTCGTGGTGCTCCGGATCAGCTCGAGCCCACGCGCGTCGAAGAAAGCAATGACGGCCTTCGTGGACGCGACTTCGTAGGGATAGCCACCGAGCCAATCGACCCAGTCATGGACGATGGACATACCTCGCCGCTTGCGATACGCGCGAAAGGCATTCTCTCGGCGGCAAATGCTCCGGGCGATCACGGGACTTGCGAAATATGGCACGAAGATTCCGAGTACCGCGGCGCGGGCCACAGGGTTCAGGTGATACGCGCGCTTGACCAGCCGCCAAGCACGGGATTGCCATCCCTGGTCGTTGTACAGGGCAAGGTAGAGCAATGCGCCTTGACCCAGCGGAAGCAAACAGTTTTCGAGCGCCCGCCACATCTCACCCGTGTGGTGGAGGACACCCCACGCGTACACAACGTCGAACTTCCCGAGCGTCTTCAGATAATCGGGATCCAGCACATCGCCCCGCCCGATCTGCCAATCCTGATCGCCCGGACGGAACCGTTCGCGCAGCAGCTTGGCCGCCGCGACGGACTCGCTGTCGTAGTCGAACGCTACAACGCGGGCCCCCAGATTCCTTGCCGCGAGAGATGAAAGTCCGCTTCCGCATCCGACATCGAGGAAAGACTTACCGGCGAGGTCCAGCGCGGCGAGCGGCTTCTGCGCTTCCGCTACACGCTCGTCGTCGACGACGCTGACAAAGCTTCGCCAGTTCTGACCGAAAGCAAAGCGCGTCATCTACGGAGTTGCGCCTGCCGAGGAACGAACAAAGACGAATTGGTTGTTGCCGGCGTTGGAAGGTGTGCCGCGAACGAGCTCGAGTCCGCGGGCTTTGCAGAACTGGATCACGCTTGCGTATGACGCGAACTCAAATGGATAGCCGCCGAGCCAATCGACCCAGTCGTTGAGCATCGACATCCCTCTTCCGGACGCTGGGAATAGGTTCCGTCGGAGCCTGATGCTCCAAAGCGCTTGACGCAGCGCCAGGTAGGGCACGCCGAGCCCTAGAACGAGCGCTCGGCCCGCAGCGCTTACGTTGTATATCCGCTTTACCCTCAGCCATCTACGACTCAGCGCGCCTTGATCGTTGTAGAGCGCGACGCATAGGAGGCCCCCAGGATCGAGGGGGAGCAGGCAGTTCTCCAGCGCTCGCCACATCTCACCCGTGTGGTGAAGGACGCCCCACGCGTAGACGACGTCGAATTTCCCCAGTCGCTTGAGATAGTCGGGGTCGAGTACGTCACCTTGCTCGATGCGCCAATCGGGATCGCCTGGACGGAACCGCTCGCGCAGGAGCGCCGCCGCCGTTACAGACTCACGGTCATAGTCGAACGCCACGACGCGGGCGCCCAGATTTCTTGCCGCGAGAGACGAAAGCCCGCTGCCGCATCCGACGTCAAGAAAAGACTTTCCAGCGAGGTCCAGTGGGGCAAGGGCCTTCTCCGCCTCCGCCACACGCTCGTCATCGACGACCCTTACAAAGCTCTTCCAGTTCTGGCCCAAGGCAAAGCGCGTCATACCACAGGAGCCCTGCGAAGCATCGAGGCGGCTATGCGAACCGCCTGCGCGATCAGAACGCCATCTGAGCGCGAGGGCCGGAGTCCGGCTGTCGAGCCCGCGAGTTGCGCGGTCCACGCGAGGAACAGAACCGCGCTCAGGCCGTAGGACACGCTCGACGCCAGGCTTGCCCCGACTGGCCCGAACTCGGGAATCCAGACGAGATTCAGAACGACGTTCATTGCGAGCGACGCTGCATGAATTGCGGTAACACGCCATGGCTTACCCGCGCGAAGGACTGGCGCCCCGCAGACGCGCTGCATGCTGATCAGGACGATCCCCGGCACTAATGCCACGACGGCGGTGTAGGCGTCGGAAAAAGCTGTGCCGAAGAGGATCGGAATCAGCGCCCAACCCAGACCGATGAGACTCAGGCCAAAGAGGAGCGCGAGATATGCGCTCAAACGAGCCGCTCGAAGCGCAACCTCGGCTGACTCGCGAAGTGCGTTTGCGACCTGCCGCGGCAGCAGTGCGATCGAGACCGAGTCCGTAGCCAGGAGTGCTGTCTCGGCAAGGACGACGGCGAGGGAGTAGATGCCGAGAGCCGCTGCTCCGCTTATTCCTTTGACCATTAACGCGTCGACGCGGAGGTGTAGGAAGAACAGGACGATGCCGGCGTGTAGCACGAGTGACTGGCCGACGGCTTCGCGGATGAGAGCTGGATCCCACCGCAAGGACCACGCGGGGACTACGGATCCGCGGAGTGTCCAGAGCCAGGTGAGGACAACCCCCACAAGGGTGAGGGCCACCGCCACGGTGACGGTCACCTGTCCGATGAGCGCGAGTCCCAAAAGCGCGGCGACTTGAACAAAGCCAGCGGCGACCGCGGCGCGGAATTGAAGCGTTACCTGACCGACCAAGTTTTGGAGTCCGGCGATGAATTGCGTATGCAATGTGATCGGGATCGTCAGTGCAGCCAGCAGGACCAGAAGCGGGGCGACATCTCCAAACACGCTCGGAAGAGCTCCCGGCAGTACGAACAGCATCAGCAGGGTGCCGACGGTCCCAGCGACCAGCGCTACCAGGCCGCTCAGGCCGGCGAGCTTGTCGGCGGAAACGGACCGAGAACCGTAGAGGTAGACGTTTGCCTGCTCGAGACCGAGCTTCGCGAACGTGACCACAGTTGCGGCCGCGACGAGTGGTGTGTAGTAGATCCCTCGTCCCTCAGGCCCGAGGATGCGAGAAACGAGGACGGTCGACACGGTCGCGACCGCGACGAGGGCGAGCTTGAGACCGAAGGTCCGCGCTGCAAGGACCGCCGTGGTCTCCGCCGAATTGCGACCGACGGTCATGTCCGTTTCATGCCGTGGGTCTCATCTCGCTACATTCGCCGATGTCCGTTTGCTTGACTGTGCCGCCAGCGAAGATCCGTTCATATACGGCTTCGTAATTCCTCACCATCCCGGTAACGGAGAAACACCGCCGAACTCTCGTCTGTGCCGCCTCACCCATTTGGCGGGCCCGGTCGGGTTGTGCGGCGAGGGTCAGGATCGCCGCGGCGAGGGCCTGTGGGTCGCGGGGTGGTACGAGGAGTCCGGTTCGCCTATCTTCGATGGCCTCGACATTTCCTCCGACGGCGGTGGCGACGACTGGTCTGCCGGCGGCCATCGCCTCCAGGATGGCGTTGGAGAACCCTTCCTCGTGGGATGGATGAGCGACGATATCGCTGACCGAGAGAATTGCGGCTACATCGCGGCGGGAGCCGGTGAATCGCACTGACGACTTGAGTCCCTGCGACGCGACCCAGTGTTCCCACTTCTTGCGATCCGGTCCTTCGCCGACGAGGATCGCGGCCGCCGATGGACGCGCCGCGACGACCAGCCTCCACGCATCGAAGAAGTCATGGTGACCTTTGTAGTGGATGAAGTTTGCGATGACGGTGACGACCGGGCTCGCGCCTCCGATTTGGAGCTCCTCGTCCAGGGTGGCTGCGGTAGGAGCCGCGAATTTGACGCTGTCGACTCCGTTGTAGATGACGACCATCTTCTTCGCGGGCAGCCGCTCTTGACGGATCGCGTCATCTCTTACGGCGCCGGAGTTCGCTATGACCAGCGAGGTCAACGCGTTGGAGACTCTTTCAATCAGCAAGTACGCGGGCTTTTTCGCCTTGAAATTGCCGAGACTTCGCCGGCTCGAGATCACCTTAGGAACCCCCGCGATTCGGGCGGCAAACGCACCGAGGACGTATGCCCAGAACAGGTATCCATGCACGATGTCCGGGCGCTCCTGTCGAATCAAGCCAACGAGCTGAAAGAACAAGCGAACAACCCTTTGTGGATGCGGAAAGGGCCGCAATGTGCGGAATCCGATCTGATGAACCTCGATGCCGATCCGTCTCACATCGTCGGCATACGGGCCTGCGGATGAGGAGAGGCAGCAAACCGTTGCCGAGAAGCGGTCACGGTCGAGCTCCTTAAGCAGTTGGACGAGTTGCCCCTCGGCCCCGCCGACATCCAGTGTCCCTATGAGGTAGAAGAGACGAATCTTGCGGGTCAACGCTCACCGCGGGTGGCTGGCTTGTCCGACGATGACGTCGGGGAGCGCCACTAGGTTGATCGATGAGTCGGGCTTGATCGACAATTCGATCTTCTCGGGGTTGGCCGGAAGAGGCTGCCCGGTTCGTTCGTCAAAGAACGAGTAGCCCTTTTCTGCAAGGAGCTCGAGCAAGCCCTGCGCTGAATCCCCCTGCTCCTGAAGTGCATAGGGGCATAGCTCGACGACGATCTTGGGCCGATGCTTCTCCAGGGAGGTCTCGGCGCCTCGGAAGACCTTGCATTCGTATCCATCCACGTCCACCTTCATCAGGTCGATCCGGTCTATCCCCAGGCGTTCAACAAACTCGTCAAGCGGCGCGCCGATGCTTCCTTCAGTGGCCGACAACGAGCCAAAGTGCTTTGGATGCTGATTCTCGGCCGAGTCGAGCCTCCAGGTCGCGTAAAACGCTTCTGTCCGCACACGGTCACGTCCGTCATTCAGATATGCATTGATCAGCGTCACGCGGTGCTCCAGGTCCGCGTTGAGGTCGAGGTTTCGGCGTAGTCGTCCGAATGCGGCTGTGGTCGGCTCGAAGGCGACGACACGTCCTTTCTCGCCGACCATCCGAGCGAGAGGAAGCGTGTGCACACCCGAGTTCGCTCCAATGTCGAGAACAGTGTCGCCTGGTCTGACCAGGCGCTGCATCGCCCGATACGTGTCGGCCTCGAACAATCCGAAGAGATACATCGCAAGATCAATCCCTTCAGCCGGATCAAGCTCGAACACGACGCCTCGTCGCTTGGCTTTGACGAGTCGGGGCTGTCGTGTGAGCTTCCGCAGGGTAGCGACACCGCGATAGAGCGCTCGGGCTACGCGGATCTTGTCGCGGGTCGTGAACACGTTCCAACGGAGCATGGCTTGTATCTCAGGAGCCGCGATCGTCGGGCGCCACTGGAGCACGTCGGCTGCGCGTATTGTCGCCGACTGCAGCCACTGGCGATCTCGACAACGTGCGTGCGCGGACCTGATGCAAGATCGCCTCCACGAGCCATCCCCCGGCGATCAACGCGAGGGGAAAGAACTGGATCGTGTTGCGCTGCATTTCGATCACACCCAGGTGATACAGGAAGGCAGTGGAACCGAAGCCAACTATCACGATCGCGGGGAGCAGAAGGTCAGCCAAGGAGCGTTTTCGCACAGACCTGACGAGGAGAGCCACAAGTCCAAGGAGCGCTACCCACCTGATGATCTGATCCAGAGCCTCGGCCGCGAATCTGGATGTCGGGGACTCGCCAAGATAGAGGCCCCCGCTAGTCTTGAATATGTCCGCGAAGCCCGCCACTGTGCCGACGACCACCTCCTCTGCGGTGTGTATCTGGAACAGATACTGGAACGTGCTGATTCGTGGGCCGTAGTAGAGGCCGTTGGCTAGGTACTCGGCTTCCGTCGGAAAGAGCTCAAGGTGCTGGAGTGAATGTCCGAGTAGGAACTTCTCGTAGTTCGCGAGCCAGCGTGTGTAACCAGCGACGTCGAACAGCGCGTCGTTTTGCCGTTCGTACATCGCAACCCGATGACCGATAACCGCTGAGCCGACTATGGCCAGCGAGACAAGAATCGCGCCGGCTGCGGCCCTGATCGATCGTTTCCGGGAAAGAGCGCCGATGATCGTCGCCACCCCGATCACGGGGAGGTAGAACGTCCGAGTGAGTGCGAGCGCGGCACCGAGAAGCCCAGCGAACATCGGTCTACCGATGCTGACACTAAGGGGCCGCTCCACAGCGAGATACAAGACCAACACTTCGCACAGCTCCAGTTCGGTCCGAAGCCCGCGAACGCTCTCAATGAGGAGTGGCCTGCTCAGGGCGATGCACCCCGCGACCGCGAGGGCGGCTGGCCAGGACAAGCGACGTCTAGCTGCGATGAGCGTCAGGGGCACGGCAAGGACTGAGAGCGTTGAAGACACGGTCCGTAATCGAAAGTCGGACGGTCCCAGCGCGTCGAAGTAGAGATGGCCGACGAGCGGAAAGAAGGGCTCTCGTTCGCTGAAACTCGCGCTGAAGAGACCGTTTGTCCATGGTGGCTACCACGTGAAGCGCTCTGCGTAGACCCGGTATGCCACCGCGTCCGGATCCAGTGGCCCAGCTCCACGCAGAGAGAGCACCTCGAACCGGCTCGCGACCGTAATGGCCAGGAGCACGGAAATCGCGCCGGCAATCAGCAGCCGGCCGCGACCGACGTGGAGCATGGGCAGAACGACCAGAGCTCCAAGAATTCCTGCCGCTGCATACGAAATCGGGTTCGGCTTCGGCGGCATCTCGCCACTGACGAGGCCAAAGACGAGCTGATGGAAGATCACCGCGTCGGTGCTTCCTTTGTTCGACGCCGTCAGCTCCAGATCGAGAGAGCTGAGGCGGTCGGTCACGGTGAGGTCGATCACGGTTCCGGCAAAGTTGGGATTCAAATAATGCGTCGACGAATCCCCAGCCCTGACCTCCAGATCGGCAGTGATGATCGGAGAGGCTGTGTTGATCCACAGGGCCAACCCAACGTGGGATCCAGGGTCCTTATCGATGCGGTAGAGAAGACGACCTTCGGTTCCTGGCGATAAGGTCCAGCCCTCCGGGCCGGCTAAGAAGCCGACTTTTGCGACGAGCGCATTCGCTTGCCGGACGCGGCCGGAGTTGAAGTCCTCGACGACTACGTTCCGCCAGCTTGGACCGGGTGCCGCCAGATACGCACCCAGCGGAGCCGACGCCGCGAGAAGGACGAGCGCGGCTGCAATCCCGAGGGCCAACCGTTTCCACGAAAGGGGCTTGCCCTGCAGAAAGTAGGGACGAAACAGCCAGCGCCAAGCTGATCGGGGGCCGGCCCCGGTAGGCCTCACCTCCTCGCTTCTCGGATGCCTGAAATCAAAAGGAGAGGTCGAATATTCGCATTCAAAGCCTCACACTATCGCCGTGCGGCCCTCCAGTTGGGGACGCCGCGGACAGCGAGAGGAATAGCCCGGCGCACCAGCGGCCGGGAGTCTCAGGGATCGGGGGGTAACTGGATCGTGGAGCTACCAGACAAGAGCGTCCTCCTGACCGGAGGTGCCGGCTTCCTCGGCTCGAGCGTGGCTACGGCACTGCAAGCCCGGGGTTGCGGTCGTGTCTTCATCCCACGAAGCGCGCATTACGACCTCACGAAGGAAGAGGCCGTGGTGCGCGTCTACGAAGCTTCGCGCCCGGACGTCGTCATACACCTCGCCGCCGTTGTCGGTGGCATCGGCGCGAACAGGGAAAACCCGGGCCGCTTCTTCTACGACAACCTGATGATGGGTACGCTCCTCATGGAGCACGGGCGCCGGACGGGAATCGAAAAGTTCGTCGCGATTGGGACCGTCTGCTCCTATCCCAAGCACACGCCCGTTCCCTTCAAGGAAGATGACCTGTGGAACGGCTACCCGGAGGAGACGAACGCGCCTTACGGTCTTGCGAAGAAAATGCTCCTAGTCCAGTCGCAGGCGTACCGAGCCCAATACGGATTTCGCTCGATCTTCCTTCTTCCGGTGAACCTCTATGGGCCGGGCGATAACTTCGACCCCGCCAGCTCACACGTCATTCCCGCGCTGATCAAGAAATGTGTGGACGCGACGGAAAGCGGAGCCGATCAAATCGAAGTGTGGGGTACCGGCCGCGCGACACGAGAGTTTCTTTACGTCGACGACGCCGCCGAGGGAATCGTCCTCGCCGCGCAGCGCTACGACAAAGCCGATCCGGTCAATCTGGGCGCCGGTTTCGAGATATCCATCCGTGAGCTCGTTGAGACCATCGCCCGGCTCGCTGGATTCAAGGGTCGAATCGTTTGGGACTCGTCGAAACCCGACGGTCAACCGCGTCGATGCCTCGACACGACGCGGGCCGAGTCCGAGTTCGGTTTCCGGGCGCGAACAAAATTCGCCGAGGGTCTCGCCAACACTGTGCGCTGGTATCTGGAACAGCGCTCGGCCGTCGGTCTAGCCACACGCTAGCCGTGCGGCCGCTGACGCCGCACAAACTGGCCGTGCGGGACCGGTTTGAGCGACTCGCGCCAAGGATCGACCACTGGCAGCGCAAGAGCCGGTACTACCGCGAGGAGCTGCAGCGCTTCTGCGCTTTCGTCATTCCCGAAGGTTCTTCTGTTCTCGAGCTTGGCTGCGGTAATGGGGACCTCTTGGCATCGCTACGCCCAAGAGAGGGCGTTGGGATCGATCTGAGCCCGCAGCTGATCGAGCAGGCGAAACAACGACATCCGAATCTGACCTGGCTCGTTGGCGACGCCGAGTGTCCCGAACTCGACCAACGCTTCGACTACGTCGTCATGTCCGATCTTGTTGGTCACCTTGAGGACATCCAACGGGCATTCCGGTCGCTACATCGTCTCGTTCGTCCCGATACCCGAGTCGTGATCACCTACTACAATTATCTTTGGGAGCCGATCCTTGCGTTAGCCGAGAGACTTGGCCAGAAGACACCGGTAGGTCTTCAGAACTGGTTGCCTCTCGACGACATCGAGAACCTGCTTCATTTGACTGACTTCGAGACCGTGAAGCGCGGGCATCGTCTCCTCATGCCGAAGTACATTCCGCTTCTCTCCCAGGCATTGAACGGAGTCATCGCGAACCTCCCGCTCATTCGACGGCTCGGCGTCATCGAATACGCGGTCGCGCGGCCCCAACCCGAGTCGGGACCGAACACGAAGGAAGAGTCGCCATCATGCACGGTCGTCATTCCGTGTCGGAACGAGCGCGGAAACATCGAGGCCGCCGTACGGCGCATCCCTCGTTTGGGAGATCACACCGAGATCATCTTTGTTGACGGAGCGAGCACCGACGGCACGCGCGAACAGATCGCCGAAATGATCGACGCTCATCGCAGCGACAAGGACATCAAGCTCATCGCCGAGGACCAACCCAAAGGTAAGGGCCACGCCGTGCGCGTCGGCTTCGATGCGGCCTGCGGCGACGTCTTGATGATCCTGGACGCGGATCTAACGGTGGCTCCCGAGGATCTCCCGAAGTTCTACGACGCTCTCGTTGAGGGGAAAGGCGACCTGATCAACGGATCCCGCCTGGTGTACCCGATGGAGCACGAAGCGATGCGGTTTCTCAACCTCCTCGGCAACAAGGCGTTCGGGCTGTTGTTCTCGTGGACGCTGGAAACACGCATCTCGGACACTTTGTGCGGCACCAAAGTGCTCTGGCGCCGTGACTACGAGCGAATAAAGGCGAACCGGGCGTTCTTCGGAGACTTCGATCCCTTCGGGGACTTCGACCTGCTCTTCGGAGCGGCGAAGTTGAATCTGAAGATCACCGAGCTTCCCATCCGGTACTGGGAGAGGACGTACGGTACGACAAAGATCAGCCGGTTTCGGCATGGACTCCTTCTGCTCCAGATGTCCTGGATCGCCATCCGTAAATTGAAGTTTGGCTAGGTGGGCTCACGAGACGAGCGTTTCCTCGAGGATCAGCGTGCCTTCTTTGCGAAGGCCGACGAGCGTCACTTTGAATGGCAGACGCAGAACCCTCTCATAGCCCTCACCGAACGCGAGCTTCTCCGCGGTTTCCCGATCCTAGGCGATGGCCCGATCCTGGAAGTGGGCTGTGGAGAAGGTGGGAACCTTGCGAATCTTCTCTCAGGCCTGGATCGGGTTGGGGCGGTCATCGTGGGACTGGATCTCTTCGAACCCAAGGTCGCCTTCGCGAGTCGCAACGTAATCCAGGCCCGTTTTGTCTGCGGCGATGCACTCTCTCTGCCGTTTCGCGACCATACGTTCGCCGCCGTGCTCTGTCGAGATCTTCTCCACCACGTGGAGCAGCGTGATGTCGCGCTCGCCGAACTACGGCGTGTCAGCAAGCCGAAGGGAACCATTTGGATCTTTGAACCGAACGGATCGAATCCGCTCATGCGCCTTCTGGCCAGCATTCGGCCGCACGAGCGCGGGATTCTCAGGAACTCGGCTGTCTCCATCCGGGAGCTTGTGGCTCAGCAGTTCGCGGACCCTCGGATCGAGTTCCGGCAGCCGATGCCGATCTATCGACTGTTGCTCCACTATCAGTTCGGGGCGCCAGGCCTCGGTTCGTGGGGTCCGTTGCAAGCGCTGATCCGCCTATGGGATCGAACGATCGGTGGGGTTCTGCCGAAAACGTGGTGGGCCTACATCGTCGTCGAAGTCAACACGTAGTGCCGCAAAAGCGCACCGCGAAACGCTCCGCGCGAGAACGCGGTCGTGCGCGACCTCGTGATCGTGTTCCAGTACTCGACCAGCTGAGTTTGTGGCGCGAGCTTGCGTTGTTGCTCGCCTGCATCGAGGTTGCCATCTTTGTGCTGGTCTTCGACACAAACGCTTTGACAGTCTTCGACCTTCCAAAGGCGGCCCTCAGTCACGCGGTGGCGTGGCCTCTTGTCGGCGTCCTCCTTGTTTTCGGTCTGGGGGCTGGTGTCCGGATACCGGTGTCGCCGCTGTTCGTCGCCTTCTATCTCACGCTGGCCGTTGCCGTGGTCACCACCTTGACTGCCGAAGATCGCTACATAGCCGTCTTCGGCGATGCCAGTCGCTACCTCGGTCTCACAACGCAATTCGTCCTTGGGCTGATCACCGTAGCGATCGCAGCCGGCGTGGAGTATCCACGCCGCGCCGCGTGGCTCGCCTGGACCGTTGCGGGAGTGTCGGTGCTCGCGGGGCTTTATGCGGTCCAGCAAGCGCTTGGCCTGGATCCGGTTCAGTGGACCGGCATCGATGTCAAGGCGCGGCCTTTCGCGACCTTCGGCAATCCGGACTACTACGGACAGTTTCTTGCCGTCGTGGCCGTCGGCTGCGCGGCACTGCTGGCGTTCTCAGTTCGCCGGATGCCTTCACGGCTCGCGATAGGCGTGGCTGCTCTGGCCGTCGTGTCGCTGGCGTTGCTGGTGATCGTTGCCACCCGAGGCTCCCTCGTCGGTGTGATCGGAGGCGGACTAGTCCTCGCCGCGCTATGGCTTCGCCGCGCCGGCCTGTCGCGGCCGGCCTTGATCCGCTTCGCCATTGCAGGCGTCGGATCGGCCCTTGTCCTCGGCGTCGTCCTGATTGCGACGCCAATTGGAACCCGGGTGCTCGACATCAGCCGCGGGGTCGGCGTCCGCGATCGCGAATTGCTGTACGACTCGGCCACCCAGATGTTCCTCGA
>Ga0066710_100002394_pt1 | contig 15077 bp, 12 predicted proteins | sample GraSoiAngelo_159_FD_79666 | JGI IMG/M metagenome (GOLD analysis project Ga0066710, IMG submission 79666) | Grasslands soil microbial communities from the Angelo Coastal Reserve, California, USA - 14_1009_16_40cm | ecosystem: Environmental > Terrestrial > Soil > Grasslands | place: USA...
AACGAACTGATCAAGCGGACTTTCGAGCACGCCGAGAAATCGGGCGCTTCCAACAGAGTACTCGTCACCTTTAGCTTCAACACGGTCTCGCAAGGGCTCTACATCCGCCACGGACTGTTGCCGCGATTTCCCATCTACAGTGTCAGCGCATCGCGAGAGCAGTTGATTGGTAATTTGCGCGGCTCGCGATACGACGCCACGCCGCTCAAGGAAGAAGCTTTGACCCTACGCCGTCTCGCGCAAGCGGACGAGCGGGTCCTTGGCGTCTCGCGCGAAAAGCATCACCGCTACCTGATCAATGATGGCGGGGCGAGAGGGTTCAATCTCTACGACGGAAACGATTGGGCCGGCTACGCCTACGTGGACGCCGGTGGACATATCGGACCGCTCGCAGTCATGGAGCCCCACGCTGTCGCTCCCGCCTTGAGAACAGCGTTGCACTTGGCGGCCGAGAGCGGCTCGTCGCAGGTATCGGCGTTCCTGCCTGGCGCAGGCGAGGCGGCTCTCAGCGTCGCGATGGAGCACGGAATGCGGATCAAGTTTCCTATGTTGCTGATGTCGTCGCGAGAATTCGGCAATTGGGCCCAGTATCTGCCGCGCAACCCCGGCTTCATGTGATCGCAAAAGGATGAGGCGCACGCGGGCTTCGGACTTCCTCCGTGATGCACTCAAGAATGGCGTGGCAAGCCGACATCTTCCGAAGGAAGGTCGAGCCAAGCTCGGCGGCTGACAGGTCAGGAAGCCGGTTGACCCAAGTGGAGGACTGGGATCGTTTTAGACTTCGTGCCGCGGTCGCGCCTGATTCGCGAGAGGGCAGGAGCGTCGTCGGCCAGCGTAGAAATCGGCGGGCTCGTTCTCATCCGTGAGCGCTACGCGCGCTTAGTTTCGTAGGTTCAAATCACTCGCAACTAATTGCGATCGGCAACCAAAGCGGGCGAACAGCGATGATTGCGTACTCCTTCGTGTCAGCGAGGAGGGTTTCGAGAAATGCTTCGCCTTAAGGATCGCTGACGCGCAATCCGATCATCCTCTTCGTCGACCAGCGTGTTGCCTGGCGCAAAGCGGAAATTCAATCCTTGCTGATATGCCGGTTTCCTTACGGCGGCCGGCGATCCGTGCTACCGAAGACTCCCGATCATCAAGCTGAGCTGGTCCGCCTCCTCACCAGATCGCGGCGGCCAACGCTGCGAGCAGCGCCAGCGGCGTTACCAGAAGGCCGAGCCGCAGGAAACGCCAGGCGCTGACCTCGATCGTTTCCCGGCGCAACGCCACCAGCCAGAGGATCGTCGCAAGCGAGCCCGTGACCGACAGGTTCGGCCCGAGGTCGACTCCGATCAGCATTGCGCGGATGACCGGTGGCGGGAGGTGATCGCTGGCCGCCACCGAGCCCGCGACCAGGCCGACCGGCAAATTGTTGGCGATGTTGTCGGCGACCGCCGTGAAGATGCCCGTCGCCCATGCAGTCCCGGGAGCGGATTGCGCCACCGCGCCGTGAAGTATCTCGCTCAAATGGCCGATGGCGCCGATGCGGATGAGGGCTTCCACCATGATGAAGAGACCTGCCACCAGCGGCAATACGCTCCAGGACACGCCTCTCAGGACAGGCCACGCCGATTGGCGGCTTAGGATGAGCACGGCGCCAGCCGTGACTACGCCGCAGATGAAGGTCGGCAGCCCCAATTGAACATCGAGCGCGGAGGCGCCGATGAGCACTATGGCGATGGTGCCGATACCATAGGCGGTCAGCTTGCCGCCCGGCCTCAGCTCGGGCTGGGGCACGCTGCATTCGATGGTTTCCGCTTTCAGCGCACGCTGCTGGGTCAGGCGCAGTACGACATAGGTAACAACGATCGACGCCACCGAAGGCAGGGTGAACTGGCGCAGCCATTCGATGAGATGCGGCATGCGCTCACCGAACACGACGAGATTGGCGGGGTTCGAGATCGGCAGCACGAAACTCGCGGCATTGGCGATGAAGGCGCAAACGAAAAGATAGGGCAGGGGGGCGGCCCCTGCGGCGCGGGTTGCCGCATAGACCGCGGGCGTCAGCACGATGGCGGTAGCGTCGTTGGACAACAGGACCGTAACTGCCGTGCCAACCAGGTAAATCAGCAGGAACAGCCGCTGCGGCGAGCCGCGCGCATGTTCGACCGCGAGCGCCGCAAGGTAGTCGAACAGGCCCTCTTGCCGCGCCAGTTCCGCAATCAGCATCATTCCGATCAGAAAGAGATAGACGTCGATGCCCCTGAGGATGCCGTTGAGGGCCTCGCCCCACGACAGAAATCCAAGGAACACGAGCGCCACGGCCCCGGCCACCGCCCAGATCGCTTCGGACAGACGAAAGGGCCGGGTGATGACCCCTGCGGTGGCCAGCGCAATGATGCTCCAGGCGATGGTGGCTTCGTGCGGCGCGGTATGCAAATGATCCTCCGAGGACGAGCGGTTCTATCCAGCAGCGATGCCCGAAGCCGGCTGCGCCGCCCGCCCCCAGCGGCGCGAGCCGTGATCGGAATACGTGCGGGTTTCCGGAAGCGCGAAGAGGCAGACGGCTGCTCCAACGGCTGCGACCGCGCCGAGCGTGAGGAAGGCTGCACCGTAGCCTGCCTCGACGACGACCAGCCCAGCCAGCGTCGTCGAAAGCGCAGCCCCGATGCTTTGCGCGGTGATGATGGCGCCTTGCGCAACATTGAAGCGGCCGGTGTTGCGCATGAGTTCGGCGACGATCACGGGAAAAATAGCGCCAAAGATTCCAGCGCCGATACCGTCGAGAAGCTGGACGCCAACCAGCCATGCGGCATTATCGGACAAGGTATAGAGCGCGCCGCGAATGGGGAGGATGAGTAGCGCCGCGAGAAAAAACCGCTTGTGCCCCCAGAGGTCCGCTTTGGTCCCGACCAGCATGGCCATCGGCACCATCACGATTTGCGCGGCAATGATGCAGGCCGACATCAGGCTGGTGCCGAGATTCCCGTGCCGCAGCGCGAGCTTTTGTCCCACCAGCGGCAGCATCGCCGCATTCGACAGGTGAAACAATGTCACGCAGACCGCGAAGATCAGCAGCGGCCGGCAGGTCAGGAGGATAATCAGTCCGGTCGGCTGGTCTCGCTCCTGCCCGGTTCCTTGCTCGGCGTCATGCAGGCCCCGCGCGAGATCGTGATTGATGGCACTTTCCGGGATCGAAAGGACACTGACGAGGCTGGCGAGGGACGTCACAGCCAGAAGATAGAACACGACCGTGGGACCGAACAGATAGGCCGAGCCGCCGGCGATCGCGGCCGCTGTGGCATTGCCGGCATGGTTGAAGGTCTCGTTGCGCCCGATCCGAACGGTGAAGGCACGGTGACCGACCAAACCGAGCGATACCGCCGCAATCGCCGGCGGGAAAATCACGCCGGCCGCGTGCGCGATGCCTTGCGAAATCGCAACCGGCCAGAAGCTCGGGAATAACGGCAGCAATAGCGACGCCGCGGTGACGAGGATCGCCGCACAGACCATCACCATGCGCTTCGACTTTGTAGAGTCGACCAGCGCGCCGGCCGGCGTCTGCGCCACGATGCCCGCAATCGCCGCGATCGACATGACGATGCCGATGCGGGCTTCGTCCCACTTCTGCTCGGTCAGCAGGTAGATGGCAAGATAGGGCCCCAGCCCGTCGCGCACGTCGGCGAGGAAGAAATTGGCGGCGTCGAGCGCGCGACGGGCGGTTCTCTGGTCTTCTCTTTTTGGCATCGCGATACTCGACTTAACCGCCTTCTTCCTCTCCGACGACGCGGGCCGGTCTTAAGTGCGCGCCTCGTGGTCGTGTTTGGGCGCTGGCTTGGCCTTGTGCTTCGGTCCCTTAATGGGGCGAAGGTCCTCCATTTGGCTGCCGATTTCTTTCGCTTGGACGACGCGACCGTGTTGGGTTTCAATACCATCGCCGCTCACAGCGATCTTGGTGCCTGGCATGAGAACCTTGATGAGGTGTTCGGCCTCCTTCGGACCGATGCGTATGATGGTTCCATCGGCCAGCAGCGCGCCGCGAAGTTCGCCTTTCGGACCGAACAGCGCGAGCCGGACGGTTCCCTCAAGCTGCATCTTTTGATGCTCGATCTTCGGATGTTTGCGATCGTGATCCGGACCCTTATCGACGATCTGCCAGCCGCTCTCTCCGGTCACCGCGACGGCGGCAACTACATGCGCGCCCCGTGGCCGCATGCCTCGCACCCGGAGTTTGTCGCCTACCTTCATGTTACCGACGAGTTCGCCTTCCATGTGTGGAGGGGTGTGAACGAGAATCGGTGTTTGCGTCTGACCGTTCATGACAAAGCCGTCGACTTCGCCATGCCGGTTGAGAACGAAGCGTTCGAGGATGCCTGCAACTTCCGGCAGGCTGTCGGGGTCAATCCAGTGCATGTTTGTCTCCTGTTTTGATGGGCCGAAAAAAGATGTGTTGGTTAACCTCGCGGCGCTGGGGGCGGAGGCGGCCCAAAGCCCGGCGGGGGAGGAGGCGGGCCAAGCCGGTCAGGGCCGCCCTTTGGTCCTCGCGGCGGACGAGGACCTGCGAGTTCGGTCATCTGCTCCGGCGAACTCCCGATTGCCCGTACGTCGATCACCTTGCCGAGCGCGGTATCGAGAACGTCGCCGCGCACGGAGACCATCTGCCCCGGCCGCAGCCAGCCTTCCAGGCGTTCTGCTTCCGGCGGGGGAAGGCGAAGCACGGTGCCGTCATCGAGCAGCGCTCCATTCACTTCGCCGCGCTTGCCATGCAACGTCGCGGCAATCCCGCCGCCATGGGCTTGCTCATAGCCGCCGCGATCCGGTCCGCCCGGCGGGCCGCTGTCGACGACGCTCTTGCCGGTCGCGACATTGGTGATCGAGGCTGCATCAATGAGCGGAATCGCGCGTGCGCGTAATCCGCGAATCGAAACCTGGTCGCCCGGCCGGATCGCAAATACGACCTGTCCCGTAAGGTGCGGCGGCAGTTTTACTTCAGTGCCGTCGCTCAGGATCAGTCCATCCACGTCGCCGCGCGGGGTCAGCGTGTACTGTCTCACCGTGCCGCGCGATTCGGGAAGCTGCGAAGAATCCCATACCGGGCCCATAGTCTGTGAGTAGGCCGTAGCGCCCACCGTAACGGCCGTTGTAGTAAGAAGCGCGCCTAACAGCATTTGTGTTCGTGTCATCTTCATCGGAAAACTCCTTCGGATGTGCGACGAAATCGCCCGTGCTTCTGTTCAGCAAGCGACGTGCCAACAGGGTGGATCGTTGATTTTGAAGGAGTTAGTGCGAGCGCCTGGTTTCAGGCGTCGTCTTTCCCGACAGCGAGTGTCGTTTTTTCTGACAGCGCGCTATCCGTCAGCCCGTAGCGCTGCATCTTGGTGTAGAGAAGCTGGCGGTTGATGTTAAGGCGACGAGCTGCTTCCGTTCGGTTACCACCGCAAGCCTCGAGCGCTTTCCGGATCATCGCCTCTTCGAGCATGGCCACCGCGGTCGGCAAGTCCGCGTCCAGCAAGGCGCCGGTCGATGGCGACTGGACTTGCTCGCCGCTGGTATCGATATCGCCGGCTTCGATGACGTCGCCTCTTGTCAGCACACAGGCGCGTTCGATGACGTTGCGAAGTTCCCGAATGTTGCCGGGCCATCCATGGCGGGATAACTTTTCGACTGCAGCGGGACTGAGCTGTTTCTGCGAATGGCCGGATGAAGCGGAAAGGACAAGGAAATGCTCGGCCAGCGGAACAATGTCGGACGGCCGCTCGCGTAAGGGAGGAATCGCGATCGGAACGACGTTAAGTCTATAGTAAAGGTCTTCGCGAAAATCGTTCGTCGCCACGAGTGTCGATAAGTCCCGGTGCGTCGCTGCGATGATACGCGCGGTGGTGCGCACCGGCTTGCCGCCGACCGGCGTGATCACCTGCTCTTGCAGAGCCCGGAGGATCTTTGCCTGCATCGCAAGCGGCATGTCGCCGATCTCATCGAGAAACAGCGTCCCGTTCTCGGCGTCTCGGAACGCACCGGAGCGGTCGCTGGTCGCTCCCGTGAACGAGCCCTTCACATGGCCGAACAGTTCGCTTTCGAGCAGGTCCGCGGGGATGGCAGCGCAGTTGACCGCAATGAACGAACTATTCTTGCGCCGGCTGTGATCGTGCAAGGCGCGGGCCACCAATTCCTTGCCCGTGCCGGTCTCGCCGCGGATGAGAACGATGGCGTTGCTTTCCGCAGCGAGCCCGATCGCCTTCTGCACACGCCGCATCGCCTCGCTCGATCCGATTAACGTGCCGTTGCTGCCACCTGGTGCGTTGCTTACGGTTCGCGTGCGAGATGGCAGCCGTTGCAACAGGGCCTTCAGTTCGTCGCGTCCGATCGGCTTGGTGAGATGATCGAACGCGCCGAGCCTCATGGCTTCGATCGTATTCTCCGCGCTCGCAAATGCCGTTAACACCACAACGGGAGGCGCGTCACGATGCGAGCGAATCCGACGGAGAGCCTCGATACCGTCGATTCCGCCGGGCATCCGCAGGTCGAGTAGTATGGCGTCCACTTCGTCCGAAAGAGCTGCCAGGCCCTCGCGCCCGGAGGACGCCATTCGGGGCGTGTGGCCAAGATCGGTCAACGTCTCGGCAAGACCCTCGCGCAACGCCGCGTCGTCGTCGATGATCAGGATGGTCGCCATGGCACTTCAATCTCAAAGATTGCACCGCCTCCGGTCGCCACCAGGCGCACGTCCCCACCATGATTGCGCGCGATTTCACGCACAATGGCAAGCCCGAGCCCTGTCCCGTCGGGCCTGGCCGTCACGAACGGCTCGAACAAGCGGTCACGAAGCTCCTCGCTAACGCCAGGACCGGTATCGCTCACCCGCAAGAACAATTTGTCTTCATGATGAACGGTATCCACCGTAACGCGTCCGCCGGCGGGCGTATTCTGGATGGCATTGAGGATCAAATTGTCGAGGGCCCGCTGCATCTGAAACAGGTCGAAACGGGGTAACGGACGATGCTGGTCCACGGTTCCGGCATTCAGGGACAGCCCCTTCGCGGCTGCCAGCTCTCGATGGCTCTCGGTGGTGCTCTTCAGCAAGGTCGAGAGTTCGACCTCCGCAAGCTTCGGCTCGCCGGCTTGAGTCATTTCCAAGAGATCATGTAACAGGCGGTCCAGCCGGCCCACCTGCTGCAGGATTGCTTCGAGTGCCTTCGCTTTCCGCGAGTCGTCGTTTACGGCGAGCGCATTCTCCGCTTTCAGCCGCATTGCCGCGATCGGGTTGCGGATTTCGTGAGCAAGCCCGGCAGAAAGCCGCCCGACGGCGGCCAGGCGCTCGGCTGCCGTGGCGCGCTGTCGCTCGTGCGCAAGCCTCTCGCCCGTGTTGTTCAATGCGTCCACGAGCCGGTCGAGTTCTTGCTCGCCAGTCCGCGGTAGCGTCGGAAGATCGACCAAACCGCTCTTGCCTTTGCCGAGCGAGTCCTCGAGCAGTGCGATCTTGCGCGACCAGGAAAGAAGCACGTGCGCAAGCCAGACAGCCGAACCGAAGATCGTTAGGACCAGGACAGCCAAGCCTGTCAGCAACTGGTTGTAGGCCGGTCCTCCGGCGGTAAACGTTCGGGTCATGGTCCATGCGGTCGTTCCCTGAAGCGGCCCGCGCAGCGGACACGCCTGCACCAGAAGCACTTGTGATCGTCCGGTTTGGCGAATGACGGCGGGGCGGCCGGACTGCAAGGCTTCCGCGTTCACCTGGCGGATGGTGTTCGATTCCGCTGCCGGAAGGTCGGTCTTTGGCCCGGTACCTTCATAGGAGGGGAACGCGTATGCGAGCGACCCCGCATCAGCCTGCCAGATTCCACCCTCGACACCCACAGCATTTGAAAGGGCAGTCTGGACCACGGTGACGAACTCCTGCTTCAGCCGGTCGTCAACCGGTGCACCGCCCCAGCCTGACACGTAGAACTGATAGCGATCGGCGATGTCCCGGCAGGCACGAGCCACCAGTTCCTCCGATCGGGCCGCGCGCGCGTTCGAAGTCTGTCGAAACGACTCGAATAGAAGGTAGGCGGTTGTCGCTCCCGAGACGACCAACATGATCCAAAGGGCAAGCAACCGGGACCGAAGAGATCGCATCAAAGCTCCGACGCAGCAATAGAAGCAGTCTACCGTCTAGGGGACCCTATCATCCAAACCGTCCTGGAGCGACCGGTCCTGATTTCCAAAAGCCCGCGGTCGGAGGGATTTCGGCGACGGGCGCCGACCGCCGCCAAGAGTTGGGCTCGCAGGAATACCGCAAGGTCCGCGCTGCGCTGGAGGGATCAGTTAGGGCGGCCCTTCAGCGTTCGCCGACCCAAATTTCATTTGATCGAGATTCTGGCAGTTGGAGATGCGCCTCTCGAAACCGGGGAAGTATCGACGGCGGCGGCGCTACTGAAATGGCGCGGCGCCCCCGACTTGGTGCAGCTTGGGCATTCCGCTCGAAAAGCACCTATAGGCGGGAAATGCACCTAGTTTCTTTACTCATCTTAGCAATTTATTGAAATTGAAGATGTATTCCCCGCCCTCCGAGCGCACCACCGCAAAAAATCAGCTTTGTTTTTGTTGGGTCTTTGGCTCCGTGGACCGCACCTTGTCGCGGGTGCGGAATCTTTGAGGGACAAACCCGTCACGGCTTGGCCGGGCTCGATCGAGGTGAGAGCGGGACTTGAAAGGTCCTGAATCGCGGGAGCTCAGGAAAGCTATCCGCGGCGCTGGCGGAGACCAGCCCGACGACCGCGGCCGCAACTTCCTTGCCGACCAGCCGATTGATCGCAGTGGCTTGACCTTTGCTAAGTTGGACTTCGAGCGCGCCCGCCGCCGCCATCGCGGTTCTGACGCGGCTGATCGACTGCTCGGAATATCTATCGTCGATCGCAATTGTCTTACCGGCCAGGTCGGAGACCGACTTGACGTCGGGACCCGCCACAAGGACGGCCACGAGAGCATCCAGCGACGCATCCAACGTCGGGATCGACATTCGTTCCGCGACCGCGGAGGCGGCCGCGACCTGCTCCTGTGTCGTTCGGGTCTGCGCAGCGTCGGTCGTCGACTGCGGATCGGTGGCGCCTATGCGAGCAGCTTCGGAAGCGCGAGTCGCTTCGGAAGCAACGGCATTGCCTGTCGTCTGCTGGTTCGCTTGCGGAGAACGAAGCGGAATGGGAATGGCAGGCGCGGCTTTTGCCGCGACCTTGATTGGCCTGGGTGTTCGACGGACGGTGTGGTCCGCGTGAGTTCGGGCTGGCCTGTCGCCGCGCCAGGCGACGGCGGGCACTGGTTTCGCTATGGCAGAATCGCTGTCATCCGGTTCGGGTTCAATCGGCACATGAACCGCGGTCAGGCAGGCGAACGGATTCAGGCCAATGCATGATGGCTGAGTTGATTGTTGGCTGCTGCAACCGACCAGGGTAGTAGCCAGCACGCAAATAAGAAGCGTCCTCAATCGATCCTCCTCAAGAGGTTGAGTGCGGCCCGCAATTCTTGCGGCTTGAAGGATGTTGCGCTGGATCGTCAATCATTGATGCAAAACTGTTAAGCGCGCATTAATTGAAGCGCCTCGGCGCCATCCGATGATGGTGCCTGCATTTCACACGCCCGCCTTCTCGTTGCTTCCTTTGATGCAGGATTTCGCCACGAATCGGTCGCTATGGTTGCGCGCTGGGGGTTGTTCATCGAGTGATGGAGAACGGCCTATGGCGAGTATCGAACGACTTCACAGAACAGCGCCGCTGGATTTAGCCAAGCTTGAAGAAGATGTCGTAGGGAGTCTTCCTGCGATCAGGGCGGCCCCATCGGGGCCGATGCCAGACTACGTCGAGCATGAAGAGGGCGTTACGCGCGTCGGCGCGCTCACTGCCGAGGCCGTGGTGCGCGACTATGAAGCCGCCGCCAGGGAAATCGAAGCCATGGGCGCAGAGCTGATCAGCGCGGCGAAGAAATGCGAGGCGATGACCGCCGAAGTGCATAATGCCATTGCCTTCATGCGCGATACCGCAGCCTCGTATCGTGAGGAAGCCAAAAGGATCTTCAAGCGCATCGAGGAATGCGCGATCTTTACCGAGCACGTCCGGAAGACCTGCGAGACCGTCAAACTCAAGATGATCGAAGGCAAAATATAGCCGCCGTGGGAGATCCGAAACATCGATCAGGTCTGTTTTTCGAATAGCGTGTGTGAATTGCGGTACAGGCTGGCGCCGCGAATCAGCTTAGTTTGTAGTTTCTCCCTAGACTCGCACCCGCCGCAAATGGCGGGGCCTCTTTGCGTAATCCGACAAGTCAGAATAGTCGTACAGCGACGCTGTGGCGGCAGCAGCGCCCGATCAGCCAGGTCCGCGCCCGTTGGTTGCGGCTTGGTATACTTGAGTGATCCGGTGCCCATCCGAGCGCACCATAACGTTGCAGTTTTGGCCTAACACAATCGGTTCTTCGAGGTCTTCGCGTGTCCGCAATGCCACGGCGCGCAAATTCTTTGCGGCGGGGGGCGGGTTGTTGCCCCGACAGTCGCACCGTTCGCGTAAACTGAACGGGCCCGCCAGCTGCTGATTTCTGCTGGCTCTGCCGCCGTTCGGCGCTTCCAGGAAGTTCGACACTTACCGAGACCACCCGGAGCATCTTCATGCTGTTTCTGAGCTACGCCTATCGAGTTCTCTCCAACTTCGTGTTCCTGGCGCTGGTCTATTTGGCTCTGAATTTCCTCGAAAAGTACCAGCACCGTGTGGTGGTCGCGATTCTCGTGCTGGTCTATACCGGCATGCATGCGGCGTCGGCGCTGCGGTCGTTTCACTTCTTCCAGCGCATCGAGCGGCTGGAACTGGAGGCGCGCCGCCTGGTGGCGGCGCTGGGCGAGGGGCCGAATTCGACGTCGACGCGCAAGCAGGTGATCACCGAGGTCGGCGCGCTCCGCCATGCCGGCGAGATCAAGGCCTATATCGACCTGCTGTTCCTCGCCATCGTCATCCTGCTCTGCGTCGCCAAGATCGTGACGAACTGAGTCCTGTCCCGATCGCGGAGAGGCCCCTGGGGTCAGGAAAACGCATCAAAACAAATGACTGGCTGATGATCCTGATCCATTCGATCAGAACCGGCCGATCAGCGCTTCTTCCAACCGGCAACCCATACCGATCGCCCGTTCCGTTTGGCTTGCGCCGCCGGCTTGGGGGCGGTCGCGGCAGCGTTTTGCGGCGCCTGCGCGGCCTCTCCGGCGGATGCCGGCGGCTGGGCCACGGCCACGCGGCCGTGGCGGCGAGATTTGCCGGCGAGTTTTGCGGAGGAGACTTCCGTTGAACGGGCTTGCGCCGTCGCCGCCCGGCGCGCGGACGAGGCCAGCAGAGTCATGCGCGCCGATTCCGGGATTTTGAAAAGGCTCGCCGTTGGAACCGGCAGCGCGGCCAGGGTGCCGGCCGGTGGCAGCGTCGTTTGCCGCGGCCACGGCGCCACTGGTGGCAGGGGAACGCCGCGTCCGCGCCGCGGTACGCGCGCGCCAAGATCGCTCGTGTGCCAATCGAGATGCGACAATGCCGGGACCGGGAGCGCTGCAGGGCCGGCAGAAGCGAATTTCGGAACCTTCGGCCAGCGCGAAACCGCCACCGTCTCCGACGGTGGATGCAGCTGCCATTGCTGCGGCTCGGTCGGCGTTGCCGGCCGCTCCGGCGTCGCCGGCACCACATGGACGATGCGATAGCCGCGCACCTTCAACTCGTGCAGGATCCTCGGCAGCGCGGTGACCGTGCGCGCCTGAATGTCATGCAGCAGCAGGATGCCTTTTCCTTTGGCCTCCAGTCGCTTGATCGCGAGTTCATAGACGCGCGCGGCGGACACGTTGCGCCAGTCGTCGGCGGGAAAATCGGCGCTCCAGACCTGAAGTCCCTTGGAGCGCGCAAATTCCTCGATCCCGTCGTTGGTGCGCAGGCCGGGAATGCGAAGGAACGGCGCCGGCGCGGTGCCGTCGGCCAGCGCTGCGGTCACCGAGGCGATGCCCTGTTCGATCTCCTGCCTGGAGCGGTCGAGCGGCAGGCGATCCATGCCGGTCGGATGGTTCTGTGTGTGGGTGGCCACCGTGTGGCCGGCATCGCGCACCTTGCGCACGCCTTCGGGATTGGCATGGGCCTGGCTTCCGACCAGGAAGAAAGTCGCCTTGGCGCAATGGGCGGCGAGAATGTCGAGGATCTGGTTAGAGTATTTCGGCAGCGGGCCGTCGTCGAAGGTCAGCACCACCTCATGGTCTTCGAGCGGCAGCGTCTTGCCGTACTGCATGGTGCCGATGATGGGATGGGCGCGCGGATCGACCACGATGGTGCGTGACGTACCGATGGCGTCGGGATGACCTGGGCAATCGGCGGCCGACGCAGCCTGCGCGACGACAGAGGTCAGCAGGCCCACGCAAACGGTGGTCCAGGGCCGCCGAAGTCCTCCAAATACGCTAGCGATCATTGAACCCCGGCTTTATTCCAAGAGCACGCGCCAAGAGCACGCAACGGCTTACATCTGGCGCCATGAATGCCGCCTTAATCACCTGAGTTCTACACCTAATTTGGCTTCGGGGCGTGATCCAGGCGACAGAACCGCGTCAGCCGAAGAGATCGTGATCTAATGTGCTTTGCCGGACACGGTTTTGGCACCTGCAGGAACCAGATGGACCACGCGGTAACGGTTGTCGCGGAGGTAGCGCAGGAAGGCCGGCAGCATGGCAGTGGTCTGCGCCTTGGGATCGTGCAGCAGAATGATGCCCTTGCGGGCGGCTTGGAGCCGCTCGGTAAGCAGCTTCAACTGCTGCGCCGGCGTCATCGGATTCCAGTCGCTGGCCCAGAGGTCGGCGCCGAACACGGCGATGCCGCGCTTTTGCAAGGCGTCCAGCGTTGCTGGTGGCATGTCGAAAAACGGGAAACGAAAGAACGGCGTGCTCGGCGTGGTCGTGGCCGTTCCGTGAAGCGCCGTTTCGACGGCCGCGATGCCCTTGTCGATTTCGCCGATGGCCGCCTCCGGCTTCATGTATTTGAGATTGTGGTGGGTCCAGGTGTGGTGCGCGATGGTATGACCCTCGGCTGCTATTCTTCGCACCAGCTCGGGATGTTCCGAAGCGGGCTTGCCGATCAGGAAGAATGTCGCGCGCACGCATTCCTGTGCGAGAGCCGCCAGTATCTTGCGGTCCGTCGCCGGCCACGGCCCGTCGTCGAAGGTCAGCACCACCTCGTGGTCCTCCAGCGGCAGCGTCTGCGGAAAACTCTTCAGGCCCACGCGCGGGTAGGTGGCGGCGTCGACCGCGAGAACGCGTGAGGTGCCGAGCGCGTCCTTGCGGCTGCATTCGGCAGCCTCAGCCGCCACAACGAAGGTCATCAATGCCGCGACCGCCGCGCACAGCGCCGGGCTAAAATTTCGGGTCATTTGCGGTCGGGCATATTTGGCATTGCGCTGGGTGTTGCCGATTAGGTAAGCGTGCAGCGTAACTCAGACAAGTTCCCTCAATCTGTCAAACCGGCGAGGCGTGGCATGGCCGAGAATATCGACGTTGCCCAAGCCGAGGCGCGACCTGCGCAGGGCTCGGTACTCGACCATCTCCTGATGCGGGATGACGAGAACCAGCTCCGCCACGAGTTTGTCGAAGAGATCACGCGCGCCATCCGCGCCGCCGACCGGCCGCTATTGTGCGAGGTGGTGGCGGAACTGCACGAGGCCGATCTCGGCGATTTGATCGCGGCCCTCGAACCCGACGACCGCGTCACGCTGGTCGAATTGACCGGCACCGATTTCGACTTCTCGGCGCTGAACGAGGTCGACGATTCCGTCCGTGAGGAAATCCTCGAGGAACTCGAACCGGAGACGGTTGCGGAGGGCGTTCGGGAACTGGAATCCGACGACGCCGTCCAACTGCTCGAAGGTCTCGACCAGGAGGACAAGGAGGAGATCCTCGAAAAGTTGCCGCCGTCCGAGCGCGTCGCGCTGGAGCGGAGCCTGCTTTATCCGGAAAATTCCGCAGGCCGGCGGATGCAATCCGAGTTCATCGCGGTGCCGCCGGACTGGACCGTCGGCCAGGCGATCGACTACATGCGCGACACGCCCGATCTGCCGGACCGGTTTTACGAGATCTACGCGGTGGATTCCGAACAGCACTGGCAGGGTGCGGTCTCGCTCGACACGCTGCTGCGGGCGCGCCGGCCGGTGCCGATCGCCGATCTGATCGACGAAAACCGCCGCCGCGTCTCCGTGCTGGACGACCAGGAAGAGGTCGCGCGGATGTTCGGCAAGTACAATCTGGTCGCGGCTCCCGTCGTCGACACCACCAACCGGCTGGTCGGCGTCATCACCATCGACGACGTGGTCGACGTCATCGAGGAAGAGGCCGACGAGGATTTGAAAGCGCTCGGCGGCGTCACCAGCGACGAAGAACTGTCCGACAATGTCTGGACCATCGCGCGGGCCCGCTTCAACTGGCTGCTGGTCAATCTGGCGACTGCGTTCCTCGCATCCTCCGTGCTCGGCCTGTTCGAGGGCCAGCTCGAGAAGATGGTGGCGCTCGCTGTGCTGGCGCCGATCGTGGCGAGCCAGGGCGGCAACGCCGCGACCCAGACCATGACAGTGGCGGTGCGGGCGCTGGCGACCCGCGAGCTCGGCTCCAACAACGCGTTGCGCGTCGTGATGCGCGAGGCGATGGTCGGCCTCGTCAACGGGCTCGCCTTTGCCGTGATCACCGGCGTCGCCGCGGTGGCCTGGTTCAAGATTCCCGGCCTTGGCATCGTGATCGGCCTTGCCATCATCTGCAACCTGGTAGCCGGCGCGCTCGGCGGAATCCTGATCCCGATGGTGCTGGAACGGGTGCGCGCCGACCCCGCGGTGGCGTCGGGAACCTTCGTCACGACGATTACCGACGTGGTCGGTTTCTTCTCGTTTCTCGGTATTGCCACGTTGTGGTTCGGGCTCAGGTAGCGCCTCATTTATCGTTAATCGGGCCTTAACGCGCTTGCCCGATGATGTTGGCTCACGAGGTCAACATGCAGCGCTTGCGGCTGAAAGCGGATGGACGGATCGTCGAACTGCGGGACGGGCAGGAGTTCCCGCTTGCACCGACGATGCCCGAGCCCGCGATG
>Ga0066710_100002395_pt1 | contig 15076 bp, 19 predicted proteins | sample GraSoiAngelo_159_FD_79666 | JGI IMG/M metagenome (GOLD analysis project Ga0066710, IMG submission 79666) | Grasslands soil microbial communities from the Angelo Coastal Reserve, California, USA - 14_1009_16_40cm | ecosystem: Environmental > Terrestrial > Soil > Grasslands | place: USA...
CGTTGTGGCTTGTCGACTTAACTTGCCTCCATCGACTTTGGGGATTGGGGTCGCGTTCTCCGGTTCCCGTTCCTCTACCATTGGTTCACCCCGGAGGCCCGTTGGGGCTGAACCTCAGTCCTCCCGCAGCCAGGTTCCTGGCCGCGTTCTCGTCCCTGTCTAGGATGGTACCGCACTTGGGACACCATGGTCTTCGTTGGGTGCTCTTTAGGGTCTTGTACCCGCATATTGAGCACTGTTTAGATGTGTTCCAGGCAGGAACGTAGATTACCTTCAATCCTTCCCATCGCGCCTTGTACTCTATCTGTCGTTGTAGCTCTCCATAGCTCCAACTGTTCATCCTCGCTCGATAGTTTTTGGATTGTCCGTTGCCCTTGCGATAGAGTCTTCTAATCCCAGTCAACCTCTCCAGGACTATTCCATACCGTCTTGTCTTGGCCTCGTCGACCATTCTCTTGGATACGTTGTGAAGCAAAGGTTGCACCCGGTTCCTCTGCTTCTGTCCATACTTGGAAAAGACGCCTGTCCTTAGTCGAAAATCGTTTCGCTTGAACCGGTTCTTAACATAACGACAGTCACTCTTGATCCTTGTTGCACTTGACAGGTCGAATCTTCGGACGGTCTGGTCTGTCGATACGACTGTCACATTGTCTAGGTTACGGTCTATCCCAATGTATCCCTCTGGCTTGATCTCGACTGTTTCTCTTGAGTAGCTTATGCTGAGCGACCGTCGGGTCAGAGTGACCGAGCGAACGTTTAGACCGGAGAGTGATTGGAGAGTGTGACTGTTCAGCTTAACGTAGATGTATTCTCGTGGTTTGACCGGCAGTCTGAGACATCCATTCTGTATCTTGAACCCGTAACATGTAGTCAACATCATTCTTTTCGCATATGGGAACCTTGTCTGCGGTTTCCTCTTCTTGGCCTTTCGATAGTTGCGAAGTATTCCAGTGGCTACGCTGATGGCTCCGAGTCTGTAGTAGCCGAGGATGTCACTGCTGAGACGATGATAGGATCTCAACGAGAGAGTCTTGAGGCTGGAAACGTTCTCTTCTATCCCAACCGCGATGCAGACGTTCACCACGCGCCTGAACTCGTCAAGGAGACGTAGGAGCTCGGGTGAGACCTGATGTTATTCCCTGACCGTCTTCAGGGCGAGCACCAGAGACGCGAAACAAGAGAGTCCGTTTCTTGTCTAGATAGGGCCGAGAGGATTGTGAAAGCATCGGGCACCCACAACCACAACTCAGACAAGAGTCAATACCCCCTCGGCTTGACGAAGAGTTAGTAGAGCTGATTTAGGTAGAGATTACCGTTCCTCGATCATCAAGGGAGCTTGCACTTTTATACCCGGAACACTCATTTCTCTTTCTGGACATTTATGGCGGGGAAGGAACCGTTCGTCTATATTGACGGTGAATACCACCCCAAAGGCGAAGCTAAGATCTCGGTCTACGATCACGGGCTTCTATACGGAGACGGGGTCTTCGAAGGCATCCGAGCTTACAACGGCACGGTCTTCCGACTGCGCGAACACGTAGAGCGCTTATTCGAAGGACTACGCGTGATTAGAGTCAACATCTCTCTCACCAAGGAGCAAGTCATGAACGCTATCGTCGAAACGCTTCGACGAAACAATCTGTCTGACGCGTACATCCGGCTAGTAATCACCCGTGGCCGCGGAAACCTTGGACTGGACCCGCGAAGCTGCCCCAAGCCCTCTGTCATAATTATGACTGAACCGGTACTCCCGGCCCACGGCAAGGAAGCCCGGGAGAAAGGGGTAACTGCCGTCATCTCCAGCCTAAGACGCGACATGGTCGACGGAACAAGCCACGAGGTCAAATCTCTCAACTACATCCAGAGCGTCCTCTCCAAGTTCCAAGCGATAGATGCAGGTACCGACGAAGTGGTCATGCTCGACCACAGAGGCATGGTTTCCGAATTCCACGGCTCAAACCTGTTCATCGTCAAACAGGGAATAGTCCATACCCCAACATCAGCAGCCGGAATTCTTCACGGAGTCACAAGAGCACGGGTCATGAAGCTCGCCGAGGAGCTGGGATACGAGGTCCGCGAGAGAGATATTACGCCCTACGAGCTCATGACTGCTGACGAAGCCTTCCTAACTGGAACAATGGCAGAGGTCGTTCCTGTCGTCAAGATTCATGGAGTAGTAATAGCGGAGGGCAAACCGGGACCGGTGACAAGGGAGATTATCAGAGGATTTCAGAGAATAATCCAAGACCCGAAAGAAGGCGTCCCGATTAGAGAGACGATCGCGATCCCGGCCAAGACGAGAAGCTAGATACTTTTTCAAGCTCGAGATCGTTGAGAGCTTCGTTAGGCTAAGGCCCGCTAGAGCCTATCTTTCTACCTAGAATGTTCAAGTGGTATAGAATGTAGACCACCAGCCCGCCGACCGCGTCCATAGCTACGGCGCCGGCGACAAGGGTGATGTCGTTGACTATCCCTGCTTGAAGATATGCTGCCCATTGCTGAACAGCACCCCATATTGACCCAACCGCTACAGCAACGCCGATTGCCAGCAGCGCTCTTTTCTCAGCCGGAAGTTTCACCTTCAGGTTGAGCACCCAGCTCGAAACGACGATAGCCCAAACGAGATGGAGCAACAGGGTGAAGGGAGTGATGTTGAAAGGGTCGAAGAGGTTCAGAACAAATCCGACACCTGATATTAGTAGAGCGCTGGATGTTGAGACGAGAGTTATACTCAGCCATCTGGGAGTCGTGTCCAACAAGCGTTGAGCTGTAAAGGTCATTCTCTAATCCTCTCGCTTCTTCGTCACGACCACAGCGGATTGGTGAAGATGGAAAGGCAACGTGAAGCCTATCTTGTGCTGCTTCAGGAACAAGCTCAAACGGGGCCAGTGCTGCACTGCAACAACGGCTCCAACAATTCCACCTGACAACGAGAGAATCGCATAGGTGGCAGTCAAGATTCCTACCGCCGTCTGGAAGGCGACAGACCAGAGACCGCTAGGAAGGCTCAGAAGATTCGTTGCTACCCATAATCCGATACTTGCCAGTCCTCCTAGGGTCCCTGCGAAGAAACCCGCGAGGGCCCCTTTCCAAGGTCCCTGCTTGATGATCACACCCGCAACCAGTCCCGCGACGAACGGCCCTATTTCGGGCAGGGCGACACCAATGATCAGGTTGATGAGGAATCCCACTCCAATCGCCAGCAAAAGATCTCCCTTGGTATCAGGAGGCGACTGGGAGCTTGTGGTACCCATTGCACGCTCGTCCTTAGTCTCAAGAACAGTGAACCCAGTTTCGTGATATTCTGCTCGTAACCTCAAGCAAACCCATATGGTTACATTCGGACGCAATTCCCGCGTGGGAGCTTTGAAGGGTGCAATCTTCGACTGGGACGGAACCCTCGCCCAGATTGACGATCGCGAGTTCTACTGCATCAACCAAACACTTACGGCACATCACTCAAAGCCCATAGATCGAGAATTTCTCGTCAAGAACTACTATCAGCGCGCGTATGAGATCGGCACCGGGCCGCGAATGGTGCTGGAAGCCGCCCTATCGCGAGAAAATAATGCCCGAGTCGACGTGGTCTATGAGACTTATCGAAAACTATTCCGGGACACTGTGGACAAGGCAAAGCTCCAGACAGGTGCACTCGAACTCCTATCCACGCTGAGGACGCAGGGATTCAAACTTGGGATTGCAACAATGCGATTCACGCGGTCGGTAGTGGCCGCCGAGCTGGACCTGTTGAGAGTCAGCCCGCTAGTCGAGGTACTGTTCACCCGAGAGGATCTCGGGCCAGCACGCGGAATGGAGTCGCTAGAGGAGGTCGTTGACAAGAGGAAACAGCTTGTAATGCGAGCCGTGGATAGGTTGAAGCTTCGCGTCGAGGGCGCGATTCTAGTTGGCGATTCCTGGTGGGACGTGCGAGCGGGAAAGAAGCTTGGAATACGAACCGTGTTGGTGCAAACAGGATTCGCGCGCTACAATGATTTTTCGAAGGAAGGCGCTCACGTGACAGTCAATTCTCTCGTGGAACTCGAGGATCTGTTAGGGTCGAAAGGTTGGGAACTATAGAACGCTACGGTAGGACGAGCCGCGGCCCCTTGCCAGATACCTATCAAGCGTCTTCCTGGTGAATGAGTCTAGTTTCAGGTTGTATGCGGCGCCTGGATAGACCCAGATGTAATGCTGTATTTCATCCTGGTCAAGTTTGACCTGTTGATCCTTGGATTTGCAATAGAAATCGATGAAGATGAAATGTCTCTTCTTGTAGAACTCTGGGGCGAAGATTGCTTCTTGCACCAGAAGCATCTCCACCACTTCCACGTCGAGGCCGACTTCCTCTTTAACCTCTCTTCTGACCGCCTCTATCATGCTCTCTCCGACTTCGATGTGTCCGCCGGGGAGAGTGTACTTGTCGAACCATTTGTGAGACTTCGCCAATAGGATCTTCCCTTCGTTGTTGACAATCAGAGCTCCTACAGTTGGTTCGGGAAACACTTGCTTTACCGGCGTCTTGGTGAGGGCTGGTTGCTGGTCGGGGGAGGTCAATTGAGATCAGTGGTCGTAATCGGTTCTACTCCCTTCTTCTCAAGCTCGCGGAGGAGCCTGTTTATTCCGAGCCAGTCACTCGCAATATGCCCTAGAACGATCAGATTTCCGGAGGGCTCGTTTGCGAGCCTTGTGAGATCGGCTTCTGCAATGTGAATGTAGGATAACGTGCCTACGCCGTTTTGGAAGTACGTCTTGGCTATCTCGTAGCCTCCGTTAGTGTAGGCAGCGTGGCTGATCGCGATCTTTCCGGCTTTGTTCGTTGAGGAGCCCAACCGCACTTCGATCTTGGATACGGCTTTTCGATACTCAGGAAAGCGTCCGATTCTAGAGACGACATCCCTTACTATCGAATTTTCATCAAAGCCCTTCAAAGCACTCAGAATTATCTTTCGACCAATCTCATCACACGGACTGTGAATTGACACGAGCGGCATGCGAAGCTTCTTGGCGGCGCTAGGTGTCTGGTCGTAATTGTCAGGATGATGCTGAAGCTCTAGGACGCGTAGCTTTGGCCGAACGGCCTCCCTCGCGACTTCTTCTGGAACACCGGCTTCCCTCAGCTGTTCGATGTGGCGAAGGAATACCTTGTAGCCCTCAAGTCTAGCCCTTCCACCAGCCGGGTGGTGAGCGATGACCGCATCGCAGCCCAATTCGCGGGCCAGAAGGAGCTCGGCCACTCCGACATCGATTGCGACGAGAGGTTTCCGAACCTTCTTTCCTTTGACGTGAATCTCGCTGTCAGCGGGGACGGTCCTAAAACCTGCCAGCTTTAGCGATGTCCGCATTATCTGATGCGTGTCCATCAAACACTGTCATCCCTCACGGGATTGGAGGATCTAGGATCTTCCGCCCTTGGTCATCTTTTTGAGATCGAGAACTTCGTCAAGCTTTTCCTTTGGAAGAATCTTCTCTTCGAGAATCACCTGTCGTACAGACTTGTTCTCCGCGACGGCTTTCTTAGCAACCTTGGCCGCGTTGTCGTAGCCGATGTGCGGTGTTATCGCTGTCACAACCATCAGACTTCTGTCCGCGTAACTGTAGCATCTCTCGCGGTCCGCCGTGATCCCCGAGACACATTTCTCCGATAAGACCCTAGACCCGTTCGCTAGTATCTCTATCGACTGGAGGAGGTCATAGGCGATGACAGGCATCATGATGTTGAGTTCCAACTGGCCCAGTGAACCGCAGACCGCTATGGCCGCATCATTCCCGATAACTTGAGCTGCGATCAGGTTGACAGCTTCGGGAATAACTGGGTTGACTTTTCCCGGCATTATACTTGATCCAGGTTCTGTGGCAGGCATGTCTATTTCTCCTAGCCCGGTCCGCGGTCCAGAGTTGAGCAGCCGGAGGTCGTTTGCAATCTTCATGAGGCTGGTAGCGATGGTCTTCAGAAGCCCGCTGGCCTCGACGCAGGCGTCTTTTCCCTGCATCGATTCGAACACGTTCTCAGCTCTCTTGAAGTTGAAGCCGGTAAGCCTGTTGACTTCCTTTATTGCTACCTCGGCATATTTGGGGTGGGCGTTCAGACCCGTGCCCGTGGCAGTTCCACCGAGCGGAAGCTCTAACAGTGTGTCCCGCGCCATTTCCGCCCGCTTGATACCATGTCGGATCATACTGGCATAGGCGCCGAACTCCTGGCCGAGTGTAACGGGTACCGCATCCTGGAGATGGGTTCGTCCAGCCTTGACGATGTCGTCAAACTCGACCGTCTTATTCTCCAGTGCCTTGGCGAGTGATTGTAAAGCCGGGATTAGTTTTCTCCCGATCGCTTCTGCTGCCGAAACATGGATCGCGGTGGGGAAGACGTCATTTGTTGATTGGCACATGTTCACGTGGTCGTTCGGATGAATGAGCTTCTTGTCTCCACGTTTTCCGCCGAGAAGTTCGATTGCACGATTCGCGATCACCTCGTTAGCGTTCATGTTGGTCGAGGTGCCGCTACCGGTCTGAAAGATATCAACCACAAACTGCTCATAGAGTGAGCCCTCCATGACCTCCTTAGCAGCGGAGACAATAGCCTCGCCCTTTTTCGGTTCCAAGAGCCCAAGCTGCATGTTCGCCTTCGCCGCGGCCAGTTTGATCAGAGCCATGGCCCTGATGAAATCTTTTGGTAGACGAATTCCTGAGATCGGGAAGTTTTCGACAGCCCTCTGTGTCTGAGCACCGTAATACGCGGAGTTCGGGACCTTGACCTCTCCCATCGTATCGCTCTCGACCCGGTATTCCTCAACCGTTACCATTGCTTGAGTCAACCAAACGACTCGGGGATTTGGCGGATTAAAAAGACTCTCTATCTACGCAAGGAACAGTACATCAGAAACAGCCTAGCGGAAGGGCTGGGCGCGAATTAGTTTCGGTTCTCTCTACGGTCTAAACAGACATACCCGCTCTGCTGACACGGGTTGCTTTCGGTAAAGAAGATTCAACAGAACAGCATAGTCCTACGCAGACAAACTGAACAGGTTACATCTCTTCTCAAACAAATCGATCACGACCGCAAGACCATCCGTCGCACCAATCGTCACTAATCTCCTCCCGGGGCTCGAAGATGCGATTTCCCGCGGGCAAGCTGTAACATTTACATTCCCAATCCACTTGGTCCCAACCACCTAGGGATCACACAGTGAGGCTAGTTAGATTTCAGCAGAAAACAGGAGAGAACAGAATCGGCGTCATGATAGGCGCAGACCATGTCACGGAGATGACCGGTGTGAAGTCCTCCGCGGAACCACTTCTCGACTTCCTTAAGGATCCAAAGGCAGAATCCAAAGCCCAACTAGCCGCAGATTCTGCAAAGAGGCATTTCGACGCGGGGAAACAAAACGAGAAGGGGTACTGGAACCTTGACTCAGTAACGGTCCTGCCACCCATAGCACATCCGACAAAGATCATCTGCATGGGCGGTAACTTCTCAGACCATTTGGCTGAAGGAAGTAGTTCGCTCCCGCCCTTTCCGATATCCTTCCTCAAATCACCCACATCACTAATAGGTCATAGGGCGCCTGTAATCTATCCGAGGAAGGTCAAGCTTCTTGACTACGAAGTCGAACTTGCCACTATCATCGGGAAAAAATGTAAGGATGTTTCGCGAGAAGACGCTCTACAGTACGTTGCAGGCTTCTCAGTTTTTAACGACATCAGTGCTCGTGATATTCAGTTTGCCGAGATGAAGCGAGGGTTCTGCAACCTAGGCAAGAACTTCGACACTTTCGGTCCAATGGGCCCCTGCATGGTAACTCCGGATTCGGCGGGAAACCCGGACAACCTTGGGATGGAACTTCGGGTGAACGGTCAGGTGCGTCAGCTATCAAGCACCAAGAATATGGTGTTCAAGGTTCGAGAACTGGTAGAGTTCTTCTCATCGATGACATTGGAGCCGGGCGACATCATAACATCCGGAACGCCATCAGGCGTGGCGATCTACAGGAAACCAGACAAAGATCCCTTCCTCCTCAGACCGGGAGATGGAATAGAGGCGAAGGTCGAAAACCTGGGACGCCTCCAGAATACTGTGGTAGACGCATCGCGAGCCCCAGACACTCCTGAGTTACTACGATCCAGAAACTAAACCTACCCTACCTTGAAGGCCCGCTCCTCGAGCCTCTTAGGGAACGAAGCAACCAGAGGTCTAGCGGTCTTGCTTCCCTCTTGGCCACGGGTCATGTAAGAGTCCCAGCCCATCTTGACGATATGGCTGAGTATAGCTGAGAATGTGGGCTTAGGCGGATCCATTCTATCGTAGTATCTCCTCATCTCATCGAGCAAGTCTTTCGGGATTCTAACAGAGTAGGGAATTGTTGTGGGCAAACTTGTAGCACACTACACTACACTACGCACTTCTCTCCTCAGCACAGTCGAGTGTTTTTGGTGGTGTTGTAACTCGCCCCTTTAATCGCGAGTAACGTGTATTGTTGCGATTAGAGGTGATGACTAGATGAAAGAGATCGAGATGAAGCGATATGCTAACAAAGATGTTGTGGGACAGGGGCTTGACGGGCTATTCATAGAAGGACACGTGGAAGAGAAGCAGGGAATCCCTCATGTTGTCGAGGAAGGCAACGATGGAAAGTGTATTCCATACGACCAGATCAGATGGCTAGTGCGAGCCTACCGATATTGCTAGCCGGAAGCCCCCGAATTCTTTTTCAACGCCCGTTCGTAGCGGCCCGTAGGGCCCGTAGCTCAGCCAGATCACCTTCGCATATCTTCGAATGTTATAGTTGCAGGTCGAAGGGTAGACTGGAAGCCAGGAACTCGTGAGCGCGGGCAGAGCAGTATTTGCTAAGGGAAAGCAAAGAGAATTTCTCAAGCACGCAAAAGAATTGTCTAAGCTGAATTGGGAGCTTTTTGCCTCTCATATCGGAATATCCAGCTACAACGTTCTGAGAGCTACCTATCTTAATGAACGCAACACACTGCCTGTCGCCGTCCTTAGCAAGGCTACTCATTTGTTCAAAGATGCAACGCTGTGCAGTCAGATTGTAGGTTTTCGCCCTGCGCATTGGGGACAGTCCAAGGGAGGGAGTATCTCTTTGAAGAAATGGCATGCGACAATGCGCAAGAAACCGAAGTCATATCACGACCTACAGAGCCGTCGCTTCCTCAAGGCTCGGTCCTATAATTACGAGACGTCTATGGCTATGAAGTGCGGTCTCTACACGAGTTGCTGGTTTCTGGTTTTCGCTCTCCGCGGACATGGATACGGTTACTGGAAAAACTCCGGCTGTACCTGTCGTACAAAGCGGCAGATCGAATATTGGTCGTTCATCTCGAACAGGATAGAGAAACTGCGCTAAAGGTTGCCAGACAACTAGGTTCACTCGTTAAGATGATTCCTATCAGCGACATGGGAGATCTAATTCACACCGTTACAAGTTCAAAAGACTCACTCGGGAATGTTCGAATCATATCGATAGCACAGGCCCTCCAGGCTTGCCGCCGTATGAGCGGGAAACGATTTCATTGGTATCAACTGATTCAGAAAGTGCCCAAAGGAAGAATGGGTTGCTATTCTGGTCCGTTGTGGCCTCTCACGGGCCGACATTGAGAAGGTTCGAACGGTAACTGATCTGAAAAAGCGATTGATTGAGGCGACCCGCCTAGCCGATAGCAATCGGCTCGTTCCACGGCAAGCCATGGTCGAAATGATCGCAGGTGCTTATCAGAGTTCTGTGTGCCACCACTTCGGTTCAATGAGTAATCTTGTTCTTGCCGCCCTGGAGGAGCTGGGAAAAGCTTAGCTAGGGTTTGAGACTAATCAATTTCTGTGGGCCCGTAGCTCAGCCAGATCCCAACATGTGGATCCTGAATAGGTAGAGCACCGGAGGAGCGGCATCAAATGCTCTGGTGAGGCTTTTAGCCTTCAGAGGGACACCCGGCTGTCCCGGGTTCAATTCCCGGCGGGCCCGCCAACATACGGGCGTTTGGTTGTCACTGTTTCCGCTAGGATGGTTTTGTTGGCAGGGGTGGGAGCCGAGGCTTGTCAGGACCTTCGTAGCGGATTAGGCCCTTCGCTTCCAAGGTTTCTTGTAACTTGTTTACCGCGATATGTACTTGGATCTCCTTTTTCGCTCCAGTGCAAACCAACTTCCCGCTAGCAAACACAAGAATCACTACCTTCGGCTCGTCCATCCTGTAGATCAGTCCTGGAAACTGTTCCGGTTCATACATGGTCTTCTTCAAACCATATACTGCTTTTTCTAGATCAATGTGGCCTCCAAGTCCACACGATGCGACAATGTTCTGTATCATGATTTCTGGCCTGCCAAGGATCACGATTCCGTCCCTCTTCAGTTCGTCAACGACTTTCAAAACAGCCTGGCGTGCTTGGCGTTCAGATTTTGCCCCGGTGCACACCATTTTTCCGGAGCTGAAAATTAATGTTGCAGTTTTTGGCTTCTTGAGTCTGTAGACTAGGCCTGGAAATTGTTCGGGTCGGTATTCGACTCCAGGGAAGACTCGGACGATTGCGTTGAGGTCTATTCTCTGCTTCAGTGTGGCTGAAGCAACCACATTCTCGATATTGATGAAAGCCCTGTTTTTATCTGACAAAATCCGCCAACACTCTTGTTTTGGAGCCCAAAGTTGTCCCGCCTTAAAAGGAGGTCCCTTATATAGAGACGATTGGTCGAAATCGCACTAGGGCTAAAGTGCCCATTTGGGCCTTTGCGGCAGGGTTTTGAGGTCTCGGAGCCGGCTGGAAAGCTACGTTGGTGGTCTCTCGGTCTTAGGGGATTTCTACCATAACTGAGCCGTCCTGCTCTTTGACATTGTAGGATTTTACTTTCAAGGTTGGAATAACGGTGAAAGCACCCGTGCGAACGTCAAACTTCCACCCGTGCCAGGGGCAGGTGACCACGGAGCCGCTAAGGCTTCCCTCTCCTAAGGGTCCGCCACGGTGTAAGCAGGTGTTCGCCAACGCGAAATACTCGTCCTTGACTCGAAACAGGGCTATGCTTCTTCCTTCAACGTTCACGACCTTGCTGAACCCGTCTGTTAATTCGCTTTTTTCTGCGACTCTAACGAACCTTGCCAAACCGTGACTCGTTCTCCTGTCTCAACCGATTTGGTGCTTCCCGCTGACCTCTACCATCTCTCGAGGTTCCGTTGGTGCAACTCTGGTTCTTGTATAATTGGTCAGCCATTCTTCAAGAGCCCGAATCTGGACGCTATCCGTTCCGAGGACTTCCAGTTCTTCCTTGGTTACTTTCACAGTTTTGAGAATAATATCTTCAATGTGAGATGCGTGGACCTTAGTGGGTGGTTTGGGATAGATTTGGGAGAGATACTCAAAATCCTCTTGGAGGTGTTCGATGAATAAAATGATGCTACTCGTAAGATGTGTGATCCTAACTTCCAGAACGTTGTTGTAGACGCCCAGCAGCATTTCTAGGTCAGATTGAGCTCCCTTCAGCTTCTCGATGTGAAGGGAAATAAGATCTTTTGACAAGCTCTTCTTCTCCCCCACCGCTGATGTAATGTCGATCACCAATGTGATGAGAAACGTGGTGAGGAAACCAACTCCGAGCTTAGATCTCAACCTCTCTTTCGCTAGCTTCTCGACCGGTTCAAGTTTCTTCCTGTCGTGTCTAGCCACAACACGGTCAACTATCAGGTAGGTTACGGGAATCGTTACCGCGAGTCCGATAAGAGCTGATATTAGGCTCAGGTCAATATCGTCAAGAGTTATGATCAGCGGCTGAACGACGAATCCGAGCATCGCTAACAGAAGTCTTTCAGATGATTTGTTCGTTCCCATACGGGTTCTTTATGCAACTTACCATTGAGCAAGGCTAAGATTCCTCATAGGATGAATGAATCGCGTTAGCGCTGCACCAGAACGTCGCGTAGCTCGTCGGCATAGGGTTCAATTGTTCTCGGTCCAAAGTCAAACGGCAACTCGGCAGCCTTGAATAATTCTGGCAATGGTTTCGACCCGCCTAACGCGAGAGCCCGCTGGTAGGCCGAGATTGCCGCGCTTCGGTCCTTCCGGTATCGTGTCCAAAGACCTAGCGCTCCCATGAACGCGATTCCATATTCAATGTAGTAGAAGGGGACTTCGAACAGATGCAGTTGTCGTTGCCATTGGGATTGGAGAAATTCTTCGTATCCGTTCCAGCTCTCAGCTCCACCGAATCTCTTCCTGAGCTTGACCCATTGGTTTTGTCGCTCTTCTCGAGTGTGGCTCGGGTGAGTGTATATCCAGTGCTGGAAGGCGTCGATAGTGGCGATCCAGGCTAGCAGCTTGACAATTGATGCCACGTGTTCTCGTTTGGAGCGGGCGGCGTCTTCCTTGTTGTAGAATGTTCCTTCGAGATGTTCTCCTCCAATGATCTCCATTGCTTGTGAGGCGACTTCTGCAATTTCTAGTGGCACGTTCTCTGCCCTGTATTGGTAGGGGAGTCCCTTGTCTCGAACTGCAAAGACGTGAAATGCGTGTCCTGACTCGTGCAATAGTGTCCATACATCTCCATCGCGTCCAACGGCATTCATGAATACGAACGGTAGCCTAATCTCTGCCAGCTCCATGTTGTATCCTCCGGGGGCCTTTCCCTTCCTGCTCTCGAGATCTAGGAGGTTCAGTCCCGCCATTCTCTTGAGTTTCGCGGCGAAATCAGGATTGACCTTCTCAAACACCTTAACACATCCATGTATCAGTTCTGAAGATGTTTTGAACGGGCGAAGTGCCGGGCGACCTTTGGGGTCAACGGCCAGGTCCCAGGGACGCAGTGGTTCGACTCCTAACCCCTTCTTCCGCTCTTTGTCGAGTTCGTGAATCAGAGGGACGATGTGTTGTTCTACGGCCTCGTGGTAGCGGAAGCAATCCTCCGGAGTGTAGTCGAATCGTTCCTTCTTCCGGAAGATGTAGTCTCTGTAATTGTCAAAACCTGCGTTTTCAGCGATTCTCTGGCGTAAGGCAATTAGCTGATCGTAGACATGGTTGAGCGTGTCTCTGTCTTTCTGCCTGCGGGACTCGGAGAGCAACCATGTTTTCTCTCGGACGCCGCGATCAGGTTCTTCCAAGAAACGTCCCATCTGTTGCATCGTCCTCTCCTGGCCTTCGTAGAGAACCGTCATCGCACCAGTGGTTTTCTGAAAAGATTGCGCGAGCTTGGTCTCTTCCTTTTCGAGTTCGACATTTTTCTCTCGAAAGAGAGCGACGTTGTTCTCCACTTTCCTGTCAAGGACAAAGTATTCCTCGTGTGGAAGACTTTTCCGAGCCGGGGTGCCGAGATACTTGCGGTCCAGCTGGGAGAATCCTAACTTCGCTTCCGGTTCTACGTTTTCGATAAAGAACAAGTAGTCTCTCTCGCGAGCGGGGTCATCGGTTTGACAAGTCATCCTCGCGTATCGAATGGATTGCTCTTCTGCAAGAGCCGATGCGAGTTCAGATTCGTCCTTGAGCCACTTTTCAAGATCAGATGCCGAATGAACGGGTCGACTCTGCAGATCATGAAAGAGCTCCTTCAGTCTGCTCAGATCTGTGAGGTCAATCTTGGAAGGAAGAAACTGGCGAGGATACTCATGGGGAAGGTGAGAATACTCGAAGGACAACGCTCTCTCCATTCTCAAGGAACTGGGGTTCTAATCTTAAAGTTAACATGGTCTTTCTTACTGCTCGCGCGTGTCCGAGAATGATCTTTGGGCCGAGTTATTCGTTAGAGCAACGAATTTTAACCCTGAGAAATCGTAGCTGATGGCGGTGATTGTCGACGATAGTAAAGCATCTTTCCGATGTTCTTCCGGAGCGGGTGGGCGACTTCAGGCGTTGGTATCTATCGAAGGCGGAACAGGGTCACCAGCTCGCGATGAGATATGTGGAGCTCACCGGAATTGTTACGCCTCACACGCATGACGTCGAGGAGACCATTTTCTACATCGAGGGCAAGGGATCCGCACGCGTTGGCGAGAAAGAGGTCCTGGTCAAACCAGGAACAATGATCGTGATACCCCCTGGGGTCGTGCACAGCTCTATCCGGGAAGGATTTGAGCCGCTGCGGTATCTTGCTATTTTTGTTGGAAACCCGGATCTCTAGTGTACGCGAGCCGGCAGGAGTTTTGAGAGAAGCCGAAGGTCGACTTAGAATGGAACAGTCAAAGATTGTTTCGCCCAAAGGCGGTCATTTTGGAATTGTTTATGCAAATGCCTCCAACCCTAGCGTCGGTCAGACTTGCCTGATAATTGCACACGGCGCGGGTGGACCAATGTACTCGCCGTTCATCACCTATTTCCACAAGGGCCTTGCCGAGAAAGGATACCTTACAGTGAAGTTCAATTTTCCCTACATGGAAGCTCGACGAAAGGTCCCGGATAAGAGAGAGGTCCTGGAAGCAAGTTATCGACAAGTCATTGAAGAGGTCAAGGCCAGCAAATACCAACCTAAGCGCGTGTTTGTCGGAGGCAAATCGATGGGAGGTCGAATCGCCTCTCAAGTCGTCGCGTCAGGAGTTGATGTCGAAGGATTGTTCTTCCTCGGTTATCCTCTACACCGACCCGGTCAGCCAGAAATGCTACGGGATGAACATCTCTACCGGATCGAGAGGCCAATGCTCTTTCTTTCTGGGACGAAAGATCAATTCGCGAGAAGAGAACTCCTCGCTGGAGTTGTATCGAAACTAGGTGACAGGGCTGAGATTCATTGGATAGAGGGCGGTGACCATAGCTTCAACACGCACCAAGGGAAAGACGACCTACTCAAGAGCTACGATGAAGCGATGGAGACACTTGATACTTGGTTGAAAGCCCACAGGGTCTAGGCGTCTAAAACGGTTGGGTGGGTTCTGTTAACTCTTCGTCGGATGAGTTAACTTCGGGGCATCGACTCGGGGGATTACCGTAGGCGTCGGGTTCCCCTTCATTGCTTCAACTGCTCCGCCTTGCGCCTCATTGATTGGAGGCCGGGAACGTGCGAACCTCACCCGTCCCCGCCGAGCCAGGTTAACAGCCGCAACCATGTCCCGGTCCATTACTACTCGACACTTACCGCACCAGAGCTTGCGTCCCAGTCTCTTGTCC
>Ga0066710_100002396_pt1 | contig 15076 bp, 12 predicted proteins | sample GraSoiAngelo_159_FD_79666 | JGI IMG/M metagenome (GOLD analysis project Ga0066710, IMG submission 79666) | Grasslands soil microbial communities from the Angelo Coastal Reserve, California, USA - 14_1009_16_40cm | ecosystem: Environmental > Terrestrial > Soil > Grasslands | place: USA...
CGTTTCTCTGCGCGGCGCCGGGCGCCTCCGCCTCGAGGGTCAATCGCTGCCCGAGGTGACCGAGCTGTTGCGGTCGGCGTACAGCAAGTTTCTGCACGATCCGGTGATTAACATCGAGCTGAAGGACTTCGAGAAACCTTACTTCCTTGTCGGCGGAGAGGTGGGACGTCCGGGCAAGTTTGATTTGCGAGGAGCAACGACAGCGACCGAGGCGGTGACCATCGCTGGAGGCCTGAAGGATTCAGCGAAGCACTCACAGGTCCTGCTGTTTCGCCGCGTGCCCGATGGCTGGGCTCAGACCGGCCTGCTGGACATGAAGAAGATGCTGGCGACCGGCAACCTCGCCGAAGATGCCCAGCTTCACCCGGGGGACTTCCTGTACGTGCCGAAGAACACGTTGTCCAAAGTCACGCGATTCATTCCAACCGCCTCGATCGCTCTATACGCAGCTCCCGGAATTTTCTAGGAATTTCCTCGCGACTTCACGAGGCCCCCTATGTCGATGCTTGAGGAGCACCCAGCTGCGCAGTCGGCAAACGACAGACGCGTCGCGACATGGCGTGACGTGCTGGCCATTGGCTTCCGGCAGCGGCGGCTGATGGTGATCACTTTTGTGGTGGTTTTCTCAATCGCCGCTCTCATCGTCTTCCTTCGACCCACGCAGTATCAGTCGGAAATGAAGATCCTCGTCCGACATGGACGGGCCGATTCGGTGGTGACACCCGAACGCGATCAGCCCGTTCAGTTTCGCGCGGAAGTCACCGAGGGTGAGCTGGAGTCGGAAGCCGAGCTGCTGACGTCGAAGGACCTGCTCACCAAGGTCGTGATCGCGTGCGACCTTCAGAGACTGGTGGGTCGCGAGTTCTGGAGCACAACCAATCAAAGCGGCGACACAGACGTGCCGCGCGCGGTGGTAAAGCTGGCGAAGGATCTCACCGTAAAGACGATTAAGCTCACCAATTTGATCAGGGTGACGTACCGTGCGCCGGATCCCCAACTGGCCGCGCGAGTGCTGAACACGTTGGCCAGCCTGTACCTCGAGAAGCACCTGGCCCTGCACCGCGCCCCGGGCGAGCTTGATTTCTTTCACCAGCAGGCCGATGAGTATCGCAAGGCCTTGGCCGACGCGGAGGCGAGACTCGCTCGTTTCGGCCGCGACGAGGGTGTGGTTGACGCGACGCTCGAGAAGGACATCGTCGTGCGCAAGCTGACCGAGTTCGAGGCCGAGTCGAAAGCGGCGCTGGCGCGTCTCACGGAGACCCGCAGTCGCATCCGGTCGCTCGAGGCGCAGTTGGCCACGCTTCCCAGTCGGCAGACGACGCAGGTGCGCACAGCTGACAACCCGCAGCTCATGGAGCGCCTGAAGTCCACCCTGCTGGAACTTGAGCTGAAGCGCACCGCGCTCTTACAGAAGTTCGAGCCAACCTATCGGCCGGTACTCGAAATCCAGGAACAGATTGCGCAAGCCAAGGAAGCGATCGCGGCGGCGGAAAGCAGGCCGTTACGGGACGAGACAACCGATCGGGACCCGACATACGAGACGCTGCGCGCTGAGCTCGCCAAAGCGAAGACGGAGCTCGCGGCCAGTGAAGCGCGGGCCGCCACCGCGGCCGGCCTGGCTCGGGCCTACAGGGCCGAGAGTCAACGACTTGGCGAGAAGGAGCTTCTGCATCGGGATATCGTGCGCACCGCGAAATCCGACGAAGACAACTACACCCTCTACCATCGCAAACAAGAAGAGGCCCGCATCGCCGATGCCCTGGACCGTCAACGCATCTCGAACGTCGTCGTGGCCGAGCCCGCGACGCCGCCGTTCGCCCCGCAAAGCCGAGGGCTGGTTGCCATGCTTTTCGGCGGGATCATCGCGTGCCTGTCGAGCGCCCTGCTGGCATTCGTCGTGGACTATTGGGATCCATCGTTTCGGACAGCTGAAGAAGTGGAGTCGTTTCTGGGGATTCCGGTGGTGGCCTCCTTTACGAGCAGTGCCGAGTAGTCGCCATGTTCCTCGACTTCTACCGTCTGCGCGAGCAGCCGTTCGGCGTGACCCCGGATCCACGTTACCTCTACCTCGGACCGGGGCACCGCGAAGCGCTGGCGTCCTTGTTCTACGGGATTGAAACGGGACGGGGGTTTCAGTCCCTCATCGCAGAGCCTGGCATGGGGAAGACGACCCTCCTGAACCAGCTGCTCCTGCGCTGGCAGCACACTGCCCGTACGGCGTTTGTCTTTCAGACGCAGTGCGATTCTCGAGACCTCGTGCGTCACCTGCTGCAGGATCTCGGGCTTGAATGTGAGGGCCTGGATGTCGTGCGCCAGCAGGTGGTTCTGAACGAGCTGCTCGTTCAGGAGGCGAAGGCAGGCAAGCACGTGGTCCTGATCATCGACGAGGCACAGAATCTAACAGACAACGTGCTGGAGACGGTGCGTCTGCTCTCGGACTTCGAGGCTCCGGACAAGAAACTGTTGCAAATCATCCTGGCCGGGCAGCCTGAGCTGGCACGTCGGCTGTCCCGCCCGTGTCTGGCTCAGCTCCGTCAACGCATCGCGATCCAGGCGCGGCTCGACGCTCTACCAGCCGACCAGGTCTCCCGGTACATCAATCACCGGCTCACGGTTGCCGGGTACTACGGCCACCCACTGTTCAGTCCCGAAGCTCTCGCGCTCGTGGTCAAGCAAAGCCGCGGAATTCCCAGGCTCATCGACCACCTGTGCTTCAACGCGCTGTCGATCGGTTGTGCGACGGGGCGGCGGGTGATCGATTCGCACACTGTGAAGGAGGCCGCCGTCGACTTGGGGTTGGAGCCCCGCGCCAAGCCAGCCAACCACCCTCCGCCGACATCAACGCGACCGGCTGCGCAGACGCTCTCGTTCCCGCAGTCAGTCTCCTCCCGGGCCAGAGGGGGCCTTGCTCGTCGACGCCTGATTCACGCATCGGTGCTCTTGGGGATCGCAGGTGGCGTGGCCATCCACCTGGGCGGTCTCGGTGGGGTCGGGACCTCGCGGCTTTCGTTCGGAACACAGGCGAGCACCGCATTGACGGTGCCGACCGCCGCGCATCCCTCAGGCCCCGTGCGTGGAACCTCGAACCCCGTCGCGACTCAGCAGTCGACGCTCTTCCGAAGTAGTGAGACCGATTCTGGCGCGCCAACCTACGTCGTTCAGCGAAACGACACGCTCGGCCGGCTCTGCCTCTGGATCTTCGGGCGATACGACCGGTCGGTCCTCGCCAAGCTTCGGACTCTCAATCCTTGGTTGACAAATCCGGATCATCTCGAGACCGGACAGTTGATTCGGCTTCCACCGACTGACCAGCCATGAGCAAGAACTTCGAGCTGCTTCGACGGATCACCGATGAAGAAGAGCTCTATCGGACGACCGGCCGTCCACAGTACTCTCGTCACGCCGAATCTGTCGAGCATCGACCTGAGTTCAGGGAAGATCAGTGGGCTTCATCGGAGACACGCATCCAGCGAGTAGGCGCACAAATCCCGCCGGACGGTCCTCCGCTTTTGCCGATTGAGCATCCTGCCGCACCGGTCCGCACAGCTCGGGAGGGGTTCGTAAAAGGCGCCTACCCATCGCTCGAGTGGGATCCGCACTGCAACGACTGGCGGACCCACTCGGAGGCCGCCAGCCATGAGGAAGACCTCAAGCTGGCGTACCGCGTGTTCCCGGGACCGGATGAACGTTCACCCCATGTCGTGCTGTTTTCCGCGTTGAACAGCGACACGGAATGTGCGGCCCTTTGTGTGCGGGTCGGATTGATCCTCGCGGATCGCGCCGATGGCCCTGTTTGCGTGGCCGACGCGAATTTCCGGTCGCCGTCGCTGCACGAGAGATTTGGTCTCGACAATTCCGAGGGATTGGCTGACGCTGCCGGGGATCCTCGTCCGATACGGGCGTTCGCCCGACAAGTCGCATCGTCCAATCTCTGGTTACTGCCGAGCGGCAGGTTGAGCGATGACATCAGTCGCCCGGCGATCGCGGACCGCTTGCGGGCCAGAATGACAGAGCTGCGCGAGGCCTTCACGTACGTGATCGTTCAGGCCGCAGCACTCCAGCTCGAAAGCGCTGGCGTGTGGCTCAGTCGCTGGACCGATGGCGTCGTCCTCGTTCTGGAGGCGAACTCCACGCGGCGCGAAGTTGCGCGACGTGTCAAAGAGCACCTTGGCTTTGTCAACGTGGCCGTGCTCGGAGTCGTCCTCAACAGCCGCACGCTGTCGTCTCCCTTTGCCCTCTACGCCAAGCGGTAAGAACCCAGCCTCAACTGCACAATCGGCCTGAGACACCGCTCCCCCCTGCCGGGTCGGGAGGATGTCCAAGGACCGCGAGCTCATGGTGGCGAACGTGGCACAACATGGTTTATTGATCGAGCCGAGTCGGATCATCGCCCCGACCGCCGCCGCGGAGGGCAATTTCTATCCGTGGTGCAAGCGGTGTCTCGACCTCGTCGTCAGCGCCACGCTACTCGTGCTCCTTTCTCCCGTGATGCTGTTGATCGCCGTCTTGATCAAGCTGGACTCGCCGGGCTCCGTCCTTTTCACGCAAGCACGCGTCGGCGCCAAGCAAAAGCGGTCCGGTAAAGGAACGACCTGGAAGATGCGGACGTTCGTCATGTACAAGTTCCGGTCGATGGTCGCGAACGCCAGCCCTGAGGCGCACCAGGCCTACATCCGGGAATTCGTCGAGGGCCGCGCCCGGCCGTCGTCGGAGAACGGCATCTTCAAGTTGACCAACGATCCTCAGGTGACGCGACTGGGTCGCGTGCTTCGACGCTTCAGCCTCGACGAGCTGCCTCAGTTATTCAATGTGTTGAAAGGGGACATGAGCCTGGTGGGCCCCAGGCCGGTCCCGCCGTACGAGGTCATGTACTACCAGAACCAGCATTACAAGCGCCTGGCCGCGAGACCCGGCATTACGGGGTTGTGGCAGGTGACCGGGCGGTGCCGTGTCTCGTTCGAGGAAATGATCCGTATGGACCTGGATTACATCCAGCGAGCGTCTCTTTCGCTCGATCTGAAGATTCTTCTTCTGACGATCCCGGCTGTTCTGTCCATGAGAGGTGCTGAATGAAGGCGGTCGTTTCGCATCGTGTGAGAAGGCATCAGGGCAATGCCGACGCCGTTGGCGTGGCGATCGTGGGCTGTGGCTATTGGGGAGCGAACTATGTACGCATCTTCGACGAGCTCAATGAGTCCTACGTCGCTGCGGTCTGCGATCAGAGCCTCGAGCGACGGCTGGACATCGCACGACGATTCCCGGGCGTATACGTGACAGGGGATCTCGACGAGGCGGCATCGCAGCCTGGCGTCCAGGCGGTCGTCGTCTGCACAGAAGCCACCACGCACTACGGCGTGACGAGGCGACTGCTGAACGCCCACAAGCATGTGCTGGTCGAAAAGCCGATCACCACCACGTCGGCCGACGCCAAGAGGCTCATCGATCTGGCCGAGTCGAACTCGAGCATCCTGATGGTCGGCCACACGTTTGTGTTCAACGCGGGCATTAGAAAGGTCAAGGAGTACATCCAGAAAGACGGGAGCTGGGTCTACTATCTCTACGCGCGCAGGACCAACCTGGGCCCCATCCGCCACGACGTCAACGCGCTGTGGGATCTCGCCCCACATGACATCGCGATTTTCAACTATCTTCTCGACAGCCCGCCGAAATGGGTCAGCGCGGTGGGGGGCAAGGTCCTGCGCAACTGCCGCGACGACGTCGGATTCATCTCCCTGGGGTACCCCAACGACATTCTCGCTCATGTCCACGTGAGCTGGGCGGATCCGGACAAGGCTCGTGAGGTCGTCGTCGTGACGAGCGAGCGAAGAATCGTGTTCAACGATCTGAATGGACAAGAGCAGGTTCGGGTGTTCGAGAAGGGCGTGACTCCTGTCAAGCCGGAGACGATGAACTACGGGGACTTTCGCTTCCAGATTCGAGATGGCGACATCATCAGCCCCAGAATCGAGATGATCGAGCCACTGAAGAGTCAATGCCGTCACTTCCTGGAATGCGTGCGAACGGGGCAACGGCCCATCAGCAGCGGGGTCGAAGGCCGAGACGTCGTGCGGGTGCTCGAGGCGGTGAACCGTTCCATCGAGTACAGAGGACTGCAGGTGAGCGTGGAAGGCAGCGACTATGTCCATTCGAACGTCGAGCGAATTAGCGGCGTTGCCAGTGCCTTTCGTTGATCTGGCCGCCCAGTACCGCACGATCGCAACGGAAATTGGCGAGGCGTTGGCGAGTGTCGTCCGGCAAGGCGACTTCATCCTGGGGCGGGACGTGCGCGCACTCGAGGAAGAGTTCGCGGCTTATTGCGGGGCCCGATACGCAGTCGGCGTCGATTCGGGCACGTCGGCGTTGGAGCTCGCCCTCCGGGCCTGCGGCGTCGGCCCGGGCGATGAGGTCATCACCGCGGCGAACAGTTTTATCGCCTCGGCGTTGGCGATCTCGCATACCGGAGCAACCCCCGTGCTCGTGGACGTGGACGCCTCTACCTACACGGTGGACGTGGCCGCGATCGAGCGAGCGATTACGCCGCGCACGAAAGCGATACTGCCCGTGCACTTGTACGGCCAGCCGGCTTCGATGGATCCGATCCGCCTCATCGCGGAGCGACAGGGTCTCGTCGTGATCGAGGACGCCTGCCAGGCCCACGGCGCACGCTACAACGGCAGGCGAACCGGCTCGCTCGGCCACGCCGCCGCCTTCAGCTTTTACCCAGGAAAGAACCTGGGAGCGTATGGTGACGGCGGCATGGTCGTGACGAACGACCGCGCCATCGCCGATCAGGTGGAGATGTTGCGGAATTACGGGCAGAAAGAAAAGTATTTCCACCTCGTCCGGGGCTACAACCGCAGGCTCGACGCACTTCAGGCGGCTGTGCTGCGGGTGAAGTTGAGGTACCTGGACCAATGGAATGCCGCCCGTCGGCGGAACGCCATGCTCTACCACAGGTTCTTGCAGGGCGCCAGACAAGTCGTGACGCCCAACGAGGCTGAGGGCGCGGAGTCGGTGTGGCACCTTTACGTGGTCCGCGCCAACGACCGCGAACAACTCAGATCGCACCTCCTCGCACGTGGTGTCAGCGTCGGCATCCATTATCCGGTGCCGATCCACCTGCAGCCGGCATATCGGGACCTCGGCTACAAACCCGGAGACTTCCCCGTGACGGAAAGATACGCGCGACGGGTCTTGTCGCTGCCCATGTTCGCGGAGCTCACGCTCGATCAGGTCGTCTTCGTTGCCAGGGCTATCTGCGACTTCACGTCGGCCAATGGCCTCGACCGACAGGGGTCGGAGACAGCCGCCGCCAGAGCCGGTTCAAGGCGATGAACGGGCGGGAACTCCAGGCCTCCGGGCGCCTCGGACAAGGTCTTGTGTCAGCGGGGGTGCGGGCGGTGGGCCGGCCGGTGTCTTCCAGGGGCCTCGACGGCCTTGTGGTCGCGCTGCTCAGCCCGTTCCTGGCGCTGAGTGCCGGCTGGATGGAACGAGCCCTCCTGGCGATTGTGATCCTCGACATTCCGCTCCAATTCGGCGTCCACCTCTTCTATCGAGAGGACGAAGTGTCGTCGCTGGGCGCTCTGGGGGGCCTGAGCATCTCTCTCACGACGATCGCATTGGCCGGCTTGTACGCGTCCCGAGGCGTGGGGATAGTAGCGATGCGAGGTCGAGCCCACCGAGCGCCACACGTGAACGTGCCGCTGCTGCTCTATCTCGCGATCACGACGATGACGATCGCCGTTGCCAGGGATCCGGGGCTGTCGCTGTTCGAGGTGTTCCTCCTCGCAGAAGCGTGCCTGGAATACTGGTATGTCGCGAGCGCCATCCGCTCTCGCGAGGACGTCGTCTTCATCGTGTTGGTGCTGGTGATCGCCTGCCTTCTCGAAAGCGCGATCATCATCGTGATGAAGCTGACCGTGACGCCTGCGACGACATGGCCGGATCTGACCCTTCATATCCACGCCGAGGAGGTGGGGAAGAGCGGCGTCATGCGCCTTGGCGGCACGGTCGGGTCTCCCAATTTCGCCGCCGCCTACCTCAGCATGTCGCTCACGACGTTGGCCAGCGTGCTGTTCACGAACCTCGGGCTCGTGTGGAAGTCGCTGTCACTGGTGGGCCTCGCGCTTGGCGGTGCAGCGTTGATCTTCACGCTGTCGCGAGGCGGATGGATCGCCTTCGCGCTGTCGATGACGATCCTGTGTCTGCTGGGATGGCGGCGGCGCGGACTCTCACTGAGATCGATCGTTGTCATCACGCTCCTGGCGGCGCTCTATCTGCCGTTTCAGGCCTCAATCGAAGAGCGGCTGCTCGGAGACGACAAAGGGTCGGCGGAATCCCGCGTCCCTCTGATGAAGCTGGCGTTTCGAATCATCGAGGATCATCCGGTGTTGGGGGTTGGCGCCAACAACTTCTCCGTGGTGATGGGCGCTTACTACGGTCCTGAATTGCGTCACGGGTTCCGCTTTGCGGTCCACAACAGATATCTTCTGGTCTTTGCGGAGACCGGCATCCTGGGGGTTTTCGCCTTTCTCACCTTCCTGCTGGGTACCCTTCGCAAGGCGTGGGGATGTTGGGCCGCGCGGGATCGTTTGCTCTCGCCACTGGCCCTGGGCTTTGGCGCCGGCATTTGCGGTCATCTCGTGCACATGACCGTGGAACCTTTTCGGGGCCGTCCGACGCAACACCTGCTCTGGCTGGTCGCGGGTCTCTTGACTGCAATGTCCAGGCTGTGTACGGAGGCTCGAGAGACACCTGGTTCCCCGGCCTGAGGCGGCCGCGTATGGTCACCCAGAATTGCTTCACGTTTCCGTTCTACATTCCTCGCATCTGCCGGCTGTTGAGCAACTGGCCCGAGTATCTCTTCAATTACGTTCTCCGCAAACGCCGACCGGCTGAGTACCGACTGCGAAACGGCTTCCGGCTGATGGACGGGACCGGGACGCTGCCCGGAACGCTCGCGGAGGTGTTCGTTCGGCGGCGGTACGGCTTACTCGAGGGTTTCCGGACAATCGTGGACGTCGGGGCGAACGTGGGAAGCTTCGCCGTCTACGCCGCGCAATCCTGTCCGGACGCCCGAATCTACTGCTATGAGCCGGAGGAGCAGAACTTCGGTCTGCTGAAACGGAACGTTCAGATCAACGGCCTGGACGCTCGCGTCTCGACGTTCCAATGCGCGGTCGCGTCGAGTCACGGCCGCCGGGAGCTGTCAGTCGGTTCGTCACCGCTGAACTCATTCCACGTGCCGTCCCGCGGTGAGCGCCGGCAGATGGTTGACTGCACAACCCTCCCTCTGATACTCGCCGACCAGAACCTGGACACCGTCGATTTGCTGAAGATGAATTGCGAAGGCGCCGAATACGAGGTCCTTGAAGGCTGCGCCGATGCGGACTTGGACCGGATTGCGGCGATCCGCCTCGAGTACCACAACCTTGATCACTTCAGGAACGGAGAGCGTCTCGCGGAGCATCTCCAGCTCCGGGGCTTCACACTCGAGCGCGTGACACGCCGGCTGAACGAGTCGGGGTTCATCTGGGCGGCCAGGCCCAGACGGTCTCGACGCCACAACGCGTCGCATAGTCGCTGAAGCCCCCGTCACGCCGCTCGTCGGGATCACGCCAGAGGATTGTCCCCATGAAAGCGCTCATCATGACCTCCATGTATCCCACTCCGGCGAATCCGGTGTGTGGAACATTCATTCGAACCCAGGTCGAATGCCTCAAGAAAGAGGGCGTCGACGTCGAGCTGCTGCTGCTGAGAGGACGATTTCGGAAATGGGACTACGCCCGGGCAATTGTGCAACTGCGGAGAGAAATCGCGCGCGGCTCGATCGACGTGGTGCACGCCCACTACGGCTTCGTCGGGATGGTGGCGCGCACCCAATGGAAGCTGCCCGTCGTTGTGACGTACCACGGAGGCGACCTGATGGGCCTTGTCGTCAACGACCGTGGTGGCCGAGCGTGGTCCGGCCCGGTGACTGCAGCCGGCGGACGGGTGCTGGCACGGTCGATCGATGCGTCCATCGTGCAGTCGGTGGAGATGGCCAATCTCCTCGATGCCCCCAATGTGTTCGTCATTCCCCACGAAGTCGACTTCGACGTCTTCCACCCTCTCGCTCGAGATCAGGCGAGAGCTGCGTTGGGATTGCAGGCCGACCGGAAGTACCTGTTGTTTGCGGCGCACCCGACCAACTGGGTGAAGCGGTTTTCGCTTGCGCAGGCTGTCGCCGAAGCGCTGAGCGCGCGGGACGCCTCCATCGAGCTGCTGGTCGTCTACAAGGAGCCGCAGGCGCGGCTGGCCCTCTACATGAACGCTTGCGACGCGCTCGTCTTCCCGTCATACATGGAAGGCTCGCCCAACGTCGTCAAGCAGGCAATGGCATGCAATTTGCCGATCGTCGCGACCGACGTCGGCGATGTCCGCGAAATCATCGGCAAGACCCAAGGGTGTTATGTCTGCCGGCCGGACATCCAGGAATTCGTCAGGGCCCTCGATCACATCCTGGTTGATCGCGCTCGAACACGAGGGCACGAGCACGTGCGGCATCTTGCCGGGCCGGCCGTCGCGCAGCAGATCATCCAGGTCTACGAACATGTCCTGAGAAATGGCAGAACGCGCACAGTGACGGAACAACGGCCGGCGCTCCCGGAGGCCATGTGATGAGCGCCCTGGCACACCCTCGCATTCTCATGCTGTTGGAGAACCTGCCATTCCCGCAGGACTTCCGGGTTCGGCGGGAAGCCGCGGCCTTGAGCGCCGGCGGCTACCGAGTGTCTCTCATTTGTCCACGCGCTTCGGGGCAGCGGTTTCACGAGGCCATCGGCGGAGTCAGGGTGTATCGATATCCGGCGCCGGTTTCCGCAACCGGATTCCTAGGGTACGCCTGGGAGTATGGGTACGCGATGGTTGCCAGCTTCGTGCTGTCAGTCTGTGTATGGATTCGTGACGGCTTCGATGTCGTTCATGCCCACAATCCCCCTGATACGTTTGTGTTCATCGCGGCGTTCTACAAGCTCTTCGGCAAGCGCTTCGTCTATGACCATCACGATCTGTCGCCGGAAATGTATCGGGCCAAACTTCGCAATGGGGGCCACGCGGTCGTCTACCACGTGCTCGTCTGGCTCGAACGGCTGACCTGCCGAATCGCCGATCACGTCATCGTCACCAACGAGTCGTACAAGCGCGTCGCGATGCGGCGCTGCCGCGTCCCCGCATCGCGAATCACGATTGTGCGCAATGGGATCGAATTGAGCCGCCTCCGTCGAGCGGTCGAGCCCCACCGAGCCGTGGGTCGGCACAGCGGAACCCTCATCGGGTACGTGGGCATGATGCGCTACCAGGACGGTGTGGATTATCTCCTGCGGGCTCTTCACCATCTCCGCCGGGATCTGAACCGGCACGACTTCCACTGCATCCTCATCGGCGGCGGGGACGCGTTGCCCGGCTTGAAGGCACTGACGGAGCGGCTGGGCTTGAACGACCGCGTGGCGTTCCTTGGCCCAGTCTTTGGTGATGAGCTCCTCAGTTATCTGTCTGCTGCGGACATCTGCGTGGAGCCGTCGCCGTCGAACCCTTACACCGACCACTCCACGATGTTCAAGATCATGGAATACATGTCCCTGGGAAAGCCGATCGTCGCCTTCGATCTTCACGAGCATCGTGTCACGGCGCAGGAAGCCGCAGTCTACGTGGAGCCCGACGACGAACGCGCGTTTGGCAAGGCTTTGGCGGACCTCATGGACGACCCGGGCCGTCGGCACCGTCTCGGGGCGCATGGCAAACGCCGCATCGAGCTGGAGCTGGCGTGGGACTACTCAATCCCACGGCTCCTTGACGCGTATCGCGCCGTGCTCCCCGTCAGCACGCCTTCTTGGTGGATGGCCTCTCCAGCGGCAGACGTCGCTGTCCGGTCTCGGTGGTCGTCGCTCTCAAGCACGCAGAACCATGAAGCCAACGACCGAGGTTGACCGCCTGACGGTGGTGTCAGTCGATCCTCGCGACGACCCGCTCTGGCGCGACTTGGTGGAGCAGGCGCCAAGCAGCGTGTTCCACTCTCCCAGCTGGATTCGTGTGTTGTCCGACACGTACGGCTGGGAGCCAAGGGCCCACATCGTAGTCAACGACCGGAGCCAGCCCGTCGCGGGCGTTCCCTTCTGCAGGATCCTGGACGTTCTTGGCAGTCGGGTCGTCGCACTGCCTTTCTCTGATTACTGCGATCCGCTGGCGCCTGATGCCGAGTCATGGTGGCTCTTGAGCGACCGTTTGCTGGCGGACATGTGCCCGGTCACCTTGCGTTGCGTGCACAACGACATACCGCTCGTCGATAACCGGTTCACCGTCGTGAAACGGGCCAAGTGGCACGGGCTCGACCTGCGACCCAGCCTGGAGACGCTTTGGCGGGCCATGCACAGTTCCGCACAGCGGGCGATCAGGAAGTCGCAGCGCGACGGCGTCGTCGTGCGGGTCGCGGAGTCGGAACAGGAGCTCAGAGCATTTTTCGACCTGCATCTGACGACCCGCAAGTACAAGTACGGCCTGCTCGCGCAGCCCTTCGCGTTCTTCCGGCACATCTGGCGACAGTTCCTGGAGTCTCGACAGGGATTCCTTCTCCTCGCCGTTCACGACGATCGAATAGTCGCCGGCGACCTGTTCCTCCAGTGGAAGTCGGCTCTCTACTACAAGTTCAACGCATCGTCGCACGATGATCTGCCGCATCGCCCGAACGATCTCTTGATCTGGGAGGCGATTCGACACGCCAAGTTGCACGGCTTCACGTCGCTCGACTTCGGCCTCAGTGATTCTGATCAGGAAGGATTGCTGCGTTACAAACGCAAGTTCGGTGGCGAAGAGAAAACCATATCGATTCTTCGCTGTTGGCCCCGCGGTCTGCCAACGCCGGCCGAAACGGAATTGCGCTGTCTCGTGACGCGACTTGCCGAGCGGTTCGCCGATAAATTGGTGCCGGACTCGGTGACGGAGAGGGCAGGCGAAGACTTTTACAGGCTGTTCGCGTGACGCCGCGACCGGCGGTCCGAGGAAGCCGATGATAGCGATGATGACAGACGAGCCAAACACGACGCTCATCCATCCAATGGCGCTCGTCGAGAGCGACTCCATCGGCGAGGGATGCCGGGTGTGGGCGTGGGCGCACGTGATGCAGGGCGCCGTCCTGGGCGACAACTGCAACATCGGTGAGCACTGCTTCATCGAGAGCGGCGCGCGTGTCGGTAACCGGGTTGTCATCAAGAACGACGCGATGGTGTGGGAAGGCGTCACCCTGGAAGACGACGTGTTCATCGGCCCGCGGGTCACGTTCACGAACGACAAGTATCCGCGGTCACGATGGCTCGAATCGGCGTGGCACCGCTACGACGACAAGAGGTGGATCTCGACGACGATCGTCCGTCGTGGCGCGTCGATCGGCGCGGCGGCGGTGATCCTGCCTGGCCTGGTCATCGGAGAATACGCACTCGTTGGAGCCGGTGCGACAGTCACGGCGAGCGTTCCAACCCATGCCGTGGTCGTCGGCAGTCCCGCAAGGCTGGTCGGGTGGGTGTGTGCGTGTGGTCAGCGTCTCATCCTCGACGCGCTTGACACCGCCGTCTGCGTCTGCGGTCGAGAATTCCGGCGGCCGCGCGAGGCCCTGATCGAACAAGTCCCGCGCGCCGCATCCACCCCGTGAGCCTGAACATCCGTACGACCGGCAGCAACGCCCTCTCGATTCTCACCAGTGACGTGATGAACCGGGCGACAAGCTTTGTGTTGTACGCGCTCGTCGCGCGCCATCTGGGGACGGAGGCGTTTGGGCAACTGTCGTTGGCGTTCACCCTGTTCTATGTCTTTCAGGTGTTCGCCGTTGGTGGCCTGAAGACGTTGGTCGTCCGACAGGTCGCGAAGGATCGTTCCAGGACGAGCGCGTACTTCGTGAACGGCTGCCTCATCGTGACGCTGTCCTCCTGCGCGTCGATCGGTGCGCTCCTGGGATTCGTCCGCCTGATGCACTACCCGTCGCGGACGGCGCTGGTCGTCCTGCTGCTATCGAGCGGTCTTCTGGCGTACGCCGTCTCGGCCGTCTGCGAAGGCATCTTCCAAGCATGGGAGCGGATGCGCTACATCGCCTACGTCAACGTCCCGGTGAACGCTGCGAAGATAGGCGCTGCCGTCCTTCTTCTCCAGGCGAATGCGGGACTCCTTGCAGTCGTCCTGGTGCTGGTATCGTCTCTCGCCTTCGTCGCTGTCATCGAATCCTGGGTCGTGATCCGCCGATTCCCCTCACCGAGGGCCTCCGTAGACGTCCGCCTGGCGATGGAGACAATGCGGTCGGCCGGCACCTTTCTTGGTATCGACGGCACACTCGCCGTCATGACCAGCGTGAATGTCCTTCTTCTCGCCAAACTGCGTACAGACAGCGAAGTGGGGCTTTACAGCGCGGCCACACAATTGACAGTGCCGCTGCTCCTCGTCTGCCAGAGCATTGCGCAAAGCATCTTTCCGGTGTTGTGTCAGGAGATCACATCTGGCCTTCAGCACCAGAAGCGCATCGTCGTGCAGGCGATCCGACTACTTCTGGTCGTCGCGCTGCCTGCGGTCGTGGCGCTGGTTGTCGCAGGGGACCAAGTGCTGGAGATCGTTTATAGGAACCCGGCGTTTGCCGCAGCGTTTCCCGCGGTGCAGATCCTCGCGTGGGTGCTGATTTTGCAGGTTTTCACAAGCGTGCTCGGCCAGGTGCTCATCGCGAGCAACCGCGAACGAGCGACGTTGAGAATCGTCGTCGTCGATACCTTGGTCAACGGGCTTCTTGGCTGGCCGGTCATCCAGAGGTTCGGCTTGCGTGGGGCTGCCGCCGTGCTGCTGTGCACAAAGGCCGTCGATTGTTGTCAGCACTACTTCCTCGTATCCCGACTGTTTGGCGGGTTCCAGCTGATCGGGATTCTGTGGAAGCCGGTCGTCGCTGCGACAGCCATCGCCACGTATCTGGCACTCGGCCGGCACCGAGTCGACGCTGTCAGCGGCGGCGTTTCAGCAGCCTTCATCTACGGTGCCGCGCTGCTCGTGCTGGCCATCTGGACGTCCGGAG
>Ga0066710_100002397_pt1 | contig 15075 bp, 11 predicted proteins | sample GraSoiAngelo_159_FD_79666 | JGI IMG/M metagenome (GOLD analysis project Ga0066710, IMG submission 79666) | Grasslands soil microbial communities from the Angelo Coastal Reserve, California, USA - 14_1009_16_40cm | ecosystem: Environmental > Terrestrial > Soil > Grasslands | place: USA...
CATGTCCGCGCGGCTCGAGCTGCTCTCCGACCATCCCCACGTGGCGCTCGTGACGATCGACCGCCGCGAGCGCGCCAACTCGCTCGATCCGCCGACGCTGCGCGAGCTCGCCGCGGCGTGGGAGCGGATCGCAGGCGACGACGAGATCCGCTGCGCGGTGCTCACGGGCGCGGGCGATCGCGTCTTCTGCGGCGGCATGGACATGCGCACCACGATCGCCGCATCGCAGGCGCTCGCGCGCGGCGAGCGGATCGACCCGGCCGACTTCGAGGGCCTGCGCGCGGTCGGCACCGCGAGCCTCGCCGATTTCGACCTGAAGACGCCGCTCGTGTGCGCGGTGAACGGGCACGCGCGCGCGCTCGGCTGCGACATCCTGCTCGCCGCGGAGATCCGCTATGCCGCACCCCACGCCACCTTCGCGCTCGAAGAGGTGGCGCGCGGGCTCTATCCGACCGGGCACGCCACGGTGATGCTCGCGCGCCAGATCGGGTGGGTGCACGCGCACGAGCTGCTGCTCACCGCGAGCCCGATCGACGCGCAGCGCGCGGCCGAGATCGGCCTCGTCAACCGCGTGGTGCCCGCCGACGCGCTGCTCGACACCGCGTTCGCCACCGCCGACGCGATCGCCGCCAACGCTCCGCTCGCGGTGCGCGCGACGCGCCGCGGCGTGCGCGAGCTGCTGCACCTCCCGCTCGCCGAGGCCTACGCGCTCCAGGAGGAGATCGGGCGCCCGCTCCGGCGCACCGACGACGCGGCCGAGGCGACGCGCGCGTTCGCGGAGAAGCGCACCCCAGTCTGGAAGGGCCGTTAGCGCCGGCCGCGCGGCCTCCGGGGGTATAATGACCGGCCGATGGCTGTCGCCAGCCCGACGCGCACCGACCGCTGGCTGTTCGGCCCGCTCCCGGATCTCCTGTTCGGCTGCGGACTGCTCTACGCGATCGCCTTCGCGGCCCATGCGGTCGCGGGCCCCGCGATCCGCAGCGCCACGCCCTCGTTCCTGCTGCCGCTCTTGATCCTGGCGCTCAGCACGCCCCACTACGGCGGCACGCTCGTGCGCGTCTACGATCAGCGGCGCGACCGCCAGGCCTACGCGGTATTCGCGGTCTGGGTGACGCTCGCATTGATCGCGCTGTTCTTCGTCGCACTGCAGAACACCCTCCTCGCGTCGCTCCTCTTCACGCTCTACCTCACCTGGAGCCCCTGGCACTGCACGGGCCAGAATTACGGGATCGCGGTGATGTTCCTGCGACGCCGCGGGGTCGCCGTGACGCCGCTCGCGAAACGATGGCTCTACGCGGCGTTCATCCTCTCGTTCCTGCTCACCGCGATCGTCTCGCATCTCGAGGTGGGTTCCGCCTACAGCCCGCTCGCCTACTCGAGCCAGACGGTCGCGTTCGTGCCGCTCGGCATCACGCGCGGGGTCGGCGACGTGGTGCTCCCGATCCTCGGAGCCGGCTATCTCGTGAGCCTCGCGGTCGTCGCGGTGCTGCTGCGCCGCGCGGCGAGCTGGCGCGACCTCGTGCCCACGTTCGCACTCGTGCTGACCCAGGCGCTCTGGTTCTCGCTGCCGTTCTCCGTGCACTACTGGCACTGGCAGACCGGTCTCGAGCCGCTCGATGCGCAGCAGAAGCTCTCCAACTACTTGATGATGATCTTCATCGGGCACGGGCTCCAATACCTGTGGATCACCACCTACTACGCACGCGCGAGCGGCCATTGGGACGGCTATGCCAACTACTGGGCGAAGGCGGCGGCCTCGGGGATCGCGATCTGGACGCTGCCCGCGGTGCTGATCGATCCGAGCGGCTTCCTCAGCGGTCCCGGCCGCGCCGGCGGCCTGTTCGAGGTGATCGCGACCTTCGTCAACCTGCACCACTTCGTGCTCGACGGCGCGATCTGGAAGCTGCGCAACTCGCGGATCGCCAGCGTGCTGATCCGCAGCGCTCCCGAGGCCGAAGGGGAAGCCGCGCCGCGTTCGCCCTGGCTGCGCCGGCTCGCGTGGTCGATCGCAGGAGCGGGCCTCGCGTCCGGGCTGGCCGGCTACTACATGACGCAATTCTACGTGCCCAACGCGATCGCGCGCGGCGACCTCGATCGCGCAGAGCGCGGGGTGGTCCTCGCGCGCTGGCTCGGCAGCGACGAGCCGGCGCTGCGCGACCGGCTCGTGGAGCGCTTCACCGAGAAGGGCGAGATCGAGCGCGCGGCCGCGCACGCAGAGCGCCTCGTGGCGCTGCGCGCCGACGGCAAGACCTACGCGCTGCTCGGCGACGTGCTGGTGGCGCGCCACCAGCCCGACGCGGCGCGCGCGGCGTTCGAGACGGCGGTGGAGAAGGGCGCGCAGCGGCTCGACCGCGTGCACCTCTCGCTCGCGAGGCTCGCGCTCGAGCGCGGCGAGGACGCGGCGGCCGCCGCGCACTACCGCGAAGCGATCCGGCTCATGCCGACTTCCCGGACGGTTGCGAACGATTTCGCGTGGCTGCTCGCCACGTCGGCCGATCCCGCCGTGCGCGACGTGGCCACCGCCACCGCGGCGGCCGAGGCGCTCGTGAAGGTCGACGAGCAGCCGCTCCACCTCGACACGCTCGCGGCCGCCTACGCCGCCGCCGGCCGGTTCGACGACGCGATCCGCACCGCCTCGCGCGCCGCCGAGCTCGCCGAGAGCCGCAACGACTCCGCGCGCCTCGCCGACATCCGGCGCAACCTCGACCGCTACCGCGCGCGCCAGACCGCCGCGCGCTAGGGGGTCAGATCGGCAGCGGGTGGAACGTCAGCGCCACGCGATAGGCGCGGAACGAGATCATCTGCGACACGCCCGCCGCCGCGTACGCGAACTCCTCGGGGATCTCCTCGAGCACGACGATCCCGCGCACGGGCCGCTTGTCGATCGCGAAGTGCTTCCGCACATAGCCGATCCGCGCGAGCATCTCGGGGATCAGACTCTCGAGGTCGCGCGGATCGGGCACCGCCACCACCACGAACGCACCCCCGCGGTCGCGCGCGAGCAGATCGATCGCGCCGACCGGCGTGCGCAGGTCGACGCCGACCAGGTTCGACTTCGCGTCGCGGTAGATCGAGAGATCGGGCTCGAGCAGCGCGGGCTGCTCCACCACGAGCGTGCGCACCTGCGCCGCGGAGAGATGGAACACGGCCGGGCCGGGCTCGGGCTCGAGCTTGCGGCTGCGCGCGCGCAGCTTCACGGGCGCATCGCGCTTGACCTCCTCCACGGCCTCGGGCAGCGCCGCCTCCGCGAGCACGTCCACCTCACCGAGATCGATCTCGCCGCCGGAGAGCTCGTCGCGCGGTGCGTCGGCCTCGGCATTGGAGACCGCCGCCGCGAGCGACGGCGGCCCAGACGCGCCGGGCTTGGGCGGCGACCCCTTGGGCGACACGAAGATGCGGCGCCCGCAGCTGGGGCAGGCAGACTTGCCGTCCTCGAAACGGGTGTTGCACGACTTGCACAGGAGCATGCGGCCCTCATCGGCCGACCGGCAGATCGCCTGAATCGCAGAAGCAGGACGGGGCCGGACCCTTCCCGACCGAGGGTCGGCCGGGGGGCCGGCCGGGCCCCCGGTGGCCCAGCGGGCCCGATCAGTGTTAGAACCGGGCCATGAGCAGCCCCGAATACACGACGCTCGCGATCGCCCGCGAGCGGGGCGTCGCCACGGTGACGCTCGACCACCCGCCGATGAATCTGCTCGACTTCGCGCTGATGACCGATCTCGAACGGCTCGGGCGCGAGCTCGAGGCCGATACCGAGACGCGCGCAGTGATATTCCAGAGCGCCAACCCCGACTACTTCATCGCGCACGCAGACGTGGCGCTGATCCAGCGCCTGCCCAGCGAGGTGCCGCCGCGTTCGGAGGAGCTCTCGTTCTTCCACGAGATCGTCGAGCGCTATCGCACGCTGCCGTGCGCGACGATCGCCGCGATCGAGGGCCGTGCGCGCGGCGGCGGCAGCGAGTTCCTGCTCTCGCTCGACATGCGCTTCGGCGCGATCGGGCGCTGCGTGCTCGCGCAGCCCGAGGTGGCGCTCGGGATCCTCCCCGGCGGCAGCGGCACCCAGCGGCTGCCGCGCCTGCTGGGGCGCGGGCGCGCGCTGGAGGCGATCCTCGGCTGTGAGGACTTCGACGCCGCGCTCGCCGAGCGCTACGGCTGGATCAACCGCGCACTGCCAGCCGCCGAGCTGCGGCCATTCGTCTCGGCCCTCGCGCAGCGGATCGCGTCATTTCCGCGCGAGGCGATTGCGCTCGCCAAGCGCGCGGTCGACGCCGCCGACCTGACCGTGCGCGAGGGCCTGCTCGAAGAGGCGCACCTCTTCAACCGCACGCTCGCCAATCCCGAGGCGCGATCGCGCATGGCCACGTTCCTCGCGAGCGGCGGGCAGGACCCGATCGCCGAGCGCGACCTCGGCGCGCTGCTCGCGCGCTTCGCGCGCGTGGTGAGCGCAGCAGAGTGAATCCGCGCGCCCCGGATCTCGGAGCAGCCACGGGGAGGATTGCGACCCCTTCCGGCGTGGTTTTGTTTACCGCCACGACGTTCGCGTCTGCGTTCCTGATCTTCCTGGTTCAGCCGATCGTCGCCAAGCGCATCCTGCCCTCGGCGGGGTCCCGGCGGTCTGGTCGCTATGCCTCGCCTTCTACCAGACCACGCTGTTCGCAGGCTATGCCTACGCCTATCTGCTGATCGGGCGCGCCAGCGCCACCGTGCAGCTGGCGCTGCACGCCGCCGTCGTCGCCGCTGCCGCGCTCGCGCTGCCCGTGCTGCCGGCCGACGCGTGGAAGCCCGACGGCAGCGGCGATCCGACCGCGCAGATCGTCGCGATGCTGCTCGCCAACGTCGCACTGCCGTTCTTCGCGCTCGCCGCCACCGGACCGCTCGTCGCGGCGTGGTTCTCGCGCCGCTATCCGGAGCGCTCGCCCTATCCGCTCTACGCCGTCTCCAATCTCGGCTCGCTGGCGGCGCTGCTCGTCTATCCATTCGCGCTCGAACAGCGCCTCTCGCTGTCGGCGACGGGACAGATCTGGTCGTTCGCGTTTGCTGCGACCGGCGCCGCGGTGATCGCATGCGCCGCGCTCGCGTCGCGCTCCGGGCTCGGGGATGCCGCCGAGCAGCGCGCCCGCAAGCGGGAACACGTCCGCGCCTCGGAGTCACCCGTGATATGGCCCGCGTCCGAGGTCGTCGAAGCGGCGCCGCTCTGGACCGACGACTACAGCAATCCGTTCCAGGCGCTGTTCGCTGCGCCGAGGCCGCCGCACGCCGACCCGCCCGCTTTGGCCCCCTGAGAAAGCACCGGTCAAGGTGAGCTCCGGGCAGGTCGATGTTCAGTCGACTAAGCCGAGGAGGCAGAAGCCTTGGCGTGGCGGTTCCCGCTCACAGCACGGCTCACATTGACGCTGACGGCCGTCGCGATGCTCACGCTCGCGGCGGCTGCCCTGATGCAGGACCGGGCGCTCTCGCGGGGCCTGCGCGGGCCCGCGGCGGACCGCCTGGACCGGTCGGCGCGCACGGCCGACCGGGTCGCGGCCGATCATCTCCGAGAACTGCTCGTGCGTTATGTCGCTGTGTCGCGCATCGCCGAAAGGGAGAGTTTCGAGCTCGGCGACGCCCCCACCCGGGACCAGCTCGCGCGAGCGCTCGCCCGCGGGTCCGGCGCGACCCAGCTCGAGGTCGCGGATGACGATGGCACGGTGCTGGCGCAGTTCGGCGCCGGGAAGCGCGGCGGCAGCCTGCTCGCGGCGTGGCGGTCGCTGGGCAAGGACCCGCTCCGGGCGGCGGCGTGCGTCGGCCTGGACCAGCCCGCCGGGGACTATGCGCCCTGCGGATCCGGAACCGAGCCGCGCCCTCAGGCCACGATCCGGCTGAGCGGCGGTGCCGGTCAGATCCTGGCGCTGGTTCCGATCGCCAGCGCCGGCCGCAGCGATCTGCTGCTATTCGCTTCGCCGCTCGCGGGCTCGGTCCTCGAGGGATGGTCCGATCTCGCCGGCGCGCAGGTCGTCGCAGCCGATCCCAGCTCACCCGCTCCTGATCCGCTGACCCAGGTCGCGCACGCTTTCCCCTCGCTCGAGCTGCGCGTCTCGTCCTCGCTCCTCCCCGAGCTCGCGACGCTCGCCCAGACCCGCCGTCACGGTGCGCTCGCGGGGCTCGTCGCCCTCGCGATGGCGCTGTGCATCAGTGCCCTGACAGCCCGCGACTTCCTGCGCCCGATCCGCGAGATCCAGTGGGCCACCGAGCAGGTGGGCCGCGGCGATCTCGAGGTCCGGCTGCGATCCAAGCGCGCGGACGAGATCGGCGACGTCGCGCGCGCGTTCGATGCGACCCTGGATCGCCTGAGCAGCAGCCAGCAGCGGCTGCGCAACGTGCAGCACATCGCCCACTTCGGCGATTGGAGCGCGGATCTCGAGCGGGACGTCGTCGAGGGCTCCGCCGAGTTCGAGAACGTGCTCGGACTCCACGGGCAGGAGAGCCGCCGCGTCGCCGACTTCCTGCACTGCTTCGCGGGCGCCGATCGCGACAAGCTCGAAGATCGCCTGACGAAGTGCTTCCGCGATGGAGCGCCGATCGAGCTCGACCTGCGCCTGGCCGCGCGGCCCCGCGAGCGGATCGTGCACATGCGCGCGCAGCGTGTTGCCGACGGCGATCGCGCCTGGATCGAGGGCTCGGTGCTCGACATCACCGATCGCCGGCGGGCCGAAGAGCAGATCCGGTTCCTCGCCTACCACGACAGCCACACGGGCCTGCCCAATCGCCGGTTCATGAACGAGCGCCTCGCGCTCGCGCTCGCGCCGCTGCAGCGCCAGAGCTTCTCGTTGCTGTTTCTCGATCTGGATCGCTTCAAGCTCGTGAACGATACGCTCGGACATTCTGCGGGCGACGAGCTCGTGCGCGAGGTCGCCGAACGGCTCAAGCGGGCCGTCGGCGGAGATCCCGGCGCGGTGGTGGCCCGCTTCGGCGGCGACGAATTCGCGCTGTTCATGCCCGGCTTGAGCGAACAGGGCGAGATCGCCGCGGTCGTCTCGGAATTGATCCGTGTGGTCTCGGCGCCCGTCGTGCTGCAGGGGCACGAGATGTCGATCACGGCCAGTGTCGGCGTCGCCCGGTGGCCCGAGGACGGAGAATCGATCTCGGCCGTGCTGCGCAGCTGCGACACCGCGCTGCATCAGGCCAAGGAGAACGGCCGCAACTGCTTCTGCCTGTACGACGCCAGCATGGAGGAGCAGGCGAATCAGCGCTGGCGGCTCGAAAACCGCCTCCGGCGCGCGATGGAGACGATGGCATTCGAGATCCACTACCAGCCGCGGGTCAGCGCGGCCGACGGGAGGCTCGTCGCATTCGAGGCGCTGCTGCGCTGGGACGACCCCGAGTTCGGCGGCTACAGGCCCGCCGAGTTCATCCCGATCGCCGAGGAGATCGGACTGATCGTGCCGCTCGGAGCCTGGGTGTTGCGCACCGTGCTGGAGCAGCTGCGCAGCTGGCGCGGCGAAGGGCTGCCGACCGCATGCGTGTCGATCAACGTGTCGGGCCGTCAGCTCACGCGCGATCTCGCGTCCACGGTCCGCAACCTGTTGCACGAGACGGGCGTGGAGGCGTCGCAGCTCGAGATCGAGGTGACGGAGAGCGCCGTGATCGCCGACGCCGACGCGGGCATCGCCGCGCTCGAAGAGCTGCGCCAGCTCGGGGTCCGGCTCTCGCTCGACGACTTCGGCACCGGCTATTCCTCACTCAGCTACCTGCGCACGCTTCCGATCACCGGAGTCAAGATCGATCGCTCGTTCATGACCTCGCTGGGTGAGGGTGGACGCGACAGCGAGCTCGTCGGGTCGATCGTCGCGATGGCCAAGGTGCTCGGGCTGTCCGTGGTGGCGGAGGGCGTCGAGACGGAGGAACAGGCCGCGCTCCTCGCAGAGATGGGCTGCGATGAGCTGCAGGGCTACCTGTTCGGCGGACCGCTGCCGAGCACGGACACCCGGCGACTGCTCGCCGAGGGTTCGCTTCCCGCGCACGCGAGTCGGAAACCGGCGCGCGCGGGCGACTGAGGTCCCCGAAAAAACACCCGGATGTGTCCGATCTCACAATTCGGCGGTCCCGCGGGCCCGAAGGGCGCAGCATGATCCACCGACGTATTCGCACCGCGATTCAGGCAGAATTCGAGACAGGGGCACTCCGCGGGCGCGGCAAGATCCGCAACATGGCCGAGGGCGGACTGTTCGTCGGCACCGCGGTGGTTCCGCAACAGGGCGAGCCGGTGTCACTCTCGTTCCGCGATCACCGAGGCAGGGAGCTGGACGTCCACGGCCTCGTCTGGTGGACCACGAGCGACGAACCCGGAGTCCATCGCAGCCCCGGCTTCGGTATGCGCCTGCTCGAAGACTCCGAACGGTATCGTCTCTTTCTCGAGAACTTGGGCTGAGGCGTTCGCGGCCATCGCCGGCGTGATTCAGCCGCTTTAGGTCACGATCCGGTAGACCACCGTGCCGCGCGCGAGCACGCGGCGGTCGGCGGCGCTCGTCACTTCGACCTCGCTCCAGAGCAGCTCGGTGTCGCGCTGCACACAGCGGCCGTAGGCGACGAGGTCGCCGCCCTCGGGCGGCGCGAGGATCTGCGCCTGCAGCGCAGGCGTCGACGCCTTGTACGGGCCGGGACCCGTGGTGGCCCAGGCCGCCATCGCGCCCGTCGTGTCGAGCAGCGCGAGCACCGCCCCCTCGTGCGTGCCGCCCGACGCGTCCGCGTTCGCAGCGCGCGCGGGCATCACGATGCGCGACGTGCCGCCCGTCATGTGCTCGACGACGAACCCGCGCGCGGCGGTGAACGGCATCTTCCCGATGTGCGGACCCATTTGGCCCGGATCGCTGCGGCCGTGATCGCCTGCGGACCGGTACAGCTCGGCCGGCGGCGCGCCGAAGCGCGCGCGCACCGCGGCGGTGGCGTGAGCGATCGGCTTGCCGTCCTCACGCGACACGTCCACCTCGACGAAGCACATTTCCTTGCCGCGGCGCAGGAGCACCGCGCGCGCGGTGACGTCCTCGTCGATCGCCGCAGCGAGATAGTTCACCTGGAGCGCCGCGGTGTGCCACGGCCCCGACTCGGCGCCGAGCGCCGCTCGCGTCACCGCGTGCGCACCGGTCACTGCGAGCGACGCCGCGCAGCCGCCGTGCAGCGCCTTGCCGGGATTGCAGTTCTGCTCGCCGAACGGGAGCCGCAGGAGCGCCGTTTCGGCGTCGATGATCTCGAGCTCGACACCGAGTGCGGCCGTGTAGCCCGACTTCGCGACCCACTCCGAGACGAAATCGGCCACGCGACTACCCCTTCTCCGGCAAGAGACACGAGTGAATCGACTCGTCGCCCGGGATCTCGCGCGCGAGCGTGCGGATCGCGAGCTCCGCGTCGCGCAGCGCGAAGTCGTGCGTGTGCATCTTCTCGAGCGGGTAGCGCCGCGACTCGAGCAGGCGGATCGCGCTGCGGTAACCGCTCGAGGTGACGCCGATCGCGCCCTGGAGCGAGATCTCCTTCATCACGATCTTGTCGGAGACGAAGTCGGGGATCGCCTTGAAGCCCTTCACGCCGGCGAGGATCACGCGGCCGCCCGGGCGCACGAAGTCGAGTGCCTGCGCGACCGGGGCGGTCGAGTACGAGGAGACGTCGACCACCACGTCGGCGCCCTGCCCGTTCGTGAGCTCGCGCACGCGCGCGAGCGCGTTCTCATTCTCGACGTCGATCGCGTGGTGCGCGCCGAAATCGCGCGCGAGCGCGAGCTTGCGCGCGTCGGCGGCGAGGCCGGTGACGAGGATCTGGTCGGCGCCCGCCTCGCGGCACGCGATCACGCTCGCGAGCCCGCGCTGGCCCGGGCCGAGGATCAGCACGGTGTCGCCGGGTCCCGTACGCGGCATCTCCACCGCCCAGCGGAAGCCCGCGCCGAGCGGGTTGAACATCACCGCGGCGCTCGGCGCGAGCGTCTTGTCCACCTTGTGCACGACCGAGTTGCGGTGCACGAACATGTACTGCGCGTAGGCACCCCACAGCCCGGGCGCCTCCGCGAGCGGGATGTACGAGTAGATGCGCCGCGTGCGGCAGAGGTGGTAGCGGCCGCCGAGACACTCGCTGCAGAAGCGGCACGACAGCATCGTCTCGACCGCCACGCGGTCGCCCACGTCCACGCCCCAGCGCCGCGCGGCGGCGTCACCGATCTGCTCGATCACGCCGAGCGGCTCGTGTCCGGGAATCACCGGCATCCGTGTCCGAAGCATCCCCTCGTACTGCTCGTAGTCGCTGCCGCAGATGCCGCACGCCTCGACGCGCAACAGCGCCGACTCGTCGTCGATCTCGGGGATCGGCAGGTCACGCGGCTCGAGCTTGCGGACACCCGTCTGCACCATTGCGAGCGTCTTCGCGGGGGACATGGCGGTTTCACCTCACCGAAACCGGTAGCACGGCGCCGAAGACTTCGTGCTCCGCACCGCACGATGATCGAGGCCGAGCGCGAGGACGGGCAGCGGCTGCTTGCACTCAACGAGGTGTTCATCGGCCATCAGTCGCATCAATCGGCGCGCTACCGCCTGCGGGTCGGCGGCGACGAGGAACGCCAGTCCTCCTCCGGGCTGATCTGCGCGACCGGCACGGGCGGCACGGGATGGGCGCTCTCGATTGCGCGGCAGCGCAACCTCGCCGAGCAGCTGCCTGCGCCCGAGGAGAATCGAGGGGCGTGGTTCGTGCGCGAGCCGTTCCCTTCCATACATACGAAGGTGTCGCTCGACCACGGTGAGATCTCGCGCGCGAGCGGTCTCGAAGTGCTGTCCGAGATGGCCGAGGGCGGGCTCGCGTTCGCCGACGGGATCGAGAACGATCGCATCGAGTTCGCGGACGGCCAGACGCTGCGCGTGCGGCTCGCGGAGCGCAAGCTCGCGCTCGTCGTCGAGGTGGCGCGGGCGACCACGCGCGATCGACGCTCGAATCGTTCAGCGGGCTCACGAAATCGCGGCCCGAGCGCGACGCGCACACTCACGCGGTTCCTTGACCCGGATGCGGAGCCGTGGCATAACGGGCGCGCCGGAGGGACGCCCGCATGAGCCGCCCACGGCGCGCCGCCGACCGCATCCTCGCGGAGCAGTTTCGACATTAGGTGGTACGGGTGCTTGACTGGAACGCCACGCGCTTCGACCCGGGCTCGCCGGACGGGCACGTGGAGAGCCACTTCCTCAAGCTGAACGACGCGTGCGGCGAGCGCGCGCTCTGGCTCAAGGCGACGATCCTCCAGCGGCTCGGCGAGACCGCGGTGGCCGAGGCGTGGGCAGTCGCGTTCGACCGCGCGCACGGCCACACGGCGGCGAAGCAGGTCGTGCCGTGGGCGAGCGCCTCGTTCTCCCGCGACGCGCTCGCGATCCGGGTCGCGGAGGTCGAGATCGGCCCGATGCGCACGCGCGGCGCGGTGTTCACCGCGGACGCGCGGATCGAGTGGGACCTCGCGTTCGCGGGCAGCGCGGCGCCATTCGCGCCGCTGCCCGAGCGGCTGTACGCCGACGACACGGGCAACTCCAAGATCGTGAGTCCGCACCCCGATCTGCGCTTCGACGGCCACTACTGCGTCGGCGAGGGGCGCGTGGACGTGTCCGGCTGGCGCGGGATGCAGGGACACAACTGGGGCCGGCGCCACACCCATCTCTACGGGTGGATGCACTGCAACGTCTGGGACGGCGTCGACGACCTCGTCGTGGAGGGCATCACCGCGCGGGTGAAGCTGGGACCCGTGCTCTCGCCGCCGCTCACGCTGGTGATCGCCGAGCACGCCGGCGCGCGCCATCTCTTCACGCTTCCCGGAAGTCTCTTCCGCGCGCGCGGCCGGATCGCGCCGCGCGCGTGGGAGTTCCGTGCGGCCAATGCGAGCGCGCGCATCTCCGGCAGCTTCGCGGCGGATACCGAGGACTTCGTCGGCCTCCACTACGAGAACCCCGACCGCGCGATGACCTACTGCCTGAACTCGAAGATCGCGCGCGGCGAGATCCGGCTCGAAGCAGCGGGGCGCACGATCGCCGCGCACACGCGCGCCGCCGCGCTCGAGATCGGCACGCGCGACCCGGCGCACGGCGTCAAGATGCTCGCGTAGCAAACTCCACGCGCACCGAGCACAGCGCGTGCGGCGCGACCGGGAAGCGCAGCCGCGAGCCGTCGCGCGCGGGCGCTACCTCGAGCGGCGACTCGTCGAGCCGCACGAAGCTCGCGTGCGCGAGCGGGAGCCCGAACGAGACCTCCGCCTGCTGCGGCTCCGCGGTGGGATTGAGAATGCGCAGCACGATTCCGTCTCCCTCGACCGCGGGCTTCAGCGCGGAGAGCAGCAGCGCGCGCGGCGCGAGGCAGAGGAGCGGCGTGTCCTCGGGCCAGAGCGCGTCGGCCGTCGGCCCCGCCTCGACTGCGCGCAGCCCCCACTCGGCGTCCTGCGCGGCCGCGGGATCGAGGCCCGCGAACAGCGCGAGCCGCGCGCGCAGCGGGCCCGGGCACTGCGCACCCGGCACCGACGTGCCCGGCCCCGCGAGCATCGGGCGCGACGCGAGGTCCGGGCGCGAGAGGTAGCCGACCGCGCGCACGAGCGTGAGCGCGAGCACGGCGCCGCCCGACGCTGCGATCACCTCGGCCTCGGGCAGCCCCGGCGCCACGACGGTGAGCCCACCCGCGTGGATCCAGCCCTGGTGCACGAACGTCGCGGGTGCGCGCTGCACCCAGCCTTCGCGGGGGCCCACGCTTCGCTCGGCTTCGCCTCGCTGCGCGGCCGCTTCGCGGCCTTGCGGCGCGTCGGGCGGCGCGCCGGGCGCGCGCACGGCGACGTCGAACGTCGTGGCGGTCTCGAACTGCGAGACGGCCGCACCGATTGGGAAGAGCAGGCGCAGGCGGTGGTCGTGCGCGGTGTTGGTGAGCCAGACGTCGACGTCGACGCGCGGCACACCGGCCGCGAGACAGAATTCGGTGTCGAGCCGCAGCGCGCTGCGCTCGGCACTGCGCGCGCGCCGGCCCTCGGCGAGCCGCGCGGGCACCGAGAGCACCCGCTCGATCCGCAGCCGCGCGATCCCCGCCGCACTCTCTTCGCGCACCGCGCGCACGCTCTCGACCGCGACGTCGCTCTCGCCGACCGGATCGAAATCGTAGCTGTCGCCGCGGTCGCCGAGGTCTTCGACCGCGAATAGCCCTCGATAGCACCGGCCGCCGATCTCGAGGTCCACGCCGCCATCGCCGCGCGCGGCGATGCGCACGCCCTCCGCGGCGATCTGGGCCTGCGCGCTGCCGGGCGCCACCTCGGCGACGTCGCGCTGCTGCGCGCGCGCCACGTGCCGCACACGCACGCGCTTCCAGCCGAACGCGGGCACATCGCGCACCACGAGCTCGAGATCGGGCAGCGCGCGGTCGGGCACCAGGCACAGCCGGCCGGGCTCGTCCGCCGCGGTCGAACGCACGGTTGCGCCGTCGGCCTCGTAACTCCCCTGGCCCGCACCGCGCAGCATCGCCGGGTGCATGACGTCCTGCGGCCGCGCCGCGGGGATCATGAACGGGTGCGGATCGAGCTCGAAGCGCACGCGATCGGTGCGCGCGTGCGGCGAGGGGTTGAACACGGCGAGCTCGAGCTCGTCGCGCCAGCTCCCGCGGCGCAGCGCGCCGAGCCCGGCCACGCGCTCGAGGCTGCGGCGCGCCGTCTCGCCCGCGAGCTCGCGCGCGGCGTCGAAGCGTCCGCGCATCTGCTCGTGCACTTCGTCGCGCGAGCAGCCGCAGATCGAATCGTGGGCGTGGTTCGCGAGCAGCTCGCGCCAGGCAGACCGCAGCGCGGGCCGCTCGTCGGGCGCGCCGAGTGCGGCACCGAGCGCGGCCCACGGCTCGGCCCAGCCGAGCAGCTCGCGCTCGGCGCCGCGGTTGGCGAGCTTGATCCAGCTGCGCGTCGACCACACCCCGTATAGCAGCGGCGCCGCGCGCGCGCCGACCAGCTCGCCGCGGTGCACGGGACGCTCCGCCGCGGACGCCTCCACCGCCGCGACGAAATCCTCGAGCAGCGCGCGCTGCACCGCGAAGCCGGTCGCGCCCGCGACGCGCTGCGCGAGATCCGCGGCGCGTGCCTCGGGCGGCGCGTGGTCGATGCCGTTCAAGAGCAGGATCGCGCCCGAGCGCGTGTGCTCCGCGAGCTCGAGCGCTCGCTTCGCGACCGCCGCGGCGGTCTCACCGGCGTCGGAGCGCGCGTCGCTCGCCGCGTTGAAATAACCGAGCCGCAGGTGGCACGCGAGCACGGCGCTGCCGTCGGGCGCCTGCCAGTCGTACTCTGGCGGCAACACCGCCAGCTCGTCGCCGTGACCGCGCCAGTACACGAACGCGCGCAGGCCGAACCCCGCGAGGATCTGCGGCAGCTGCGCGGGATGGCCGAACGAGTCGGGCGTGTAGCCGATCCGCGACGCGCCGCCGAACGTGTCGCCGCTGCGGCGCCCCTCGAGCAGGTTGCGCACGTGCGACTCGCCCGCGGGCAAGAGCGAATCGGGCTGCACGTACCACGGGCCGATCGTCGCGCGGCCCGCCTCCACCAGACTGCGCAGCTGCGCCGCGCGCTGCGGGCGCAGCGCCAGATAGTCCTCCACCGCGATCGTCTGGCCGTCGAGCAGGAAGCGATAGTCCGGGTCGGCCGCGCACAGCTCGAGCAGCACGTCCACCGCGTCGACGAGCCGCGCGCGAAACGCCTGGAACGTGCGGTACCACTCGCGGTCCCAGTGGAAGTGGCTGACCCAGAACCCGCGCACGACCGCCTCCGCAGGAGTGACGCGACAGGCTAGCTTGAAGGGGTGAGCGCGCTCGAAATCGGCATCACGCCCTGGGATGGCTTCGAACGCGGCGGCGCCGACGCGCTGTGCGCGCAGGCGGAACGAGCCGAGCAGCTCGGCTTCCACTCGTTCTGGCTGCCCGAGGGACACTTCAGCGGCGCCGCGGCGATCCCGCAGCCGCTGCTCTGGCATGCCGCGATCGCCGCGCGCACGGCGCGGCTGCGGCTCGGCACCACGTCCTACCTGCTCCCGATCCGCCATCCGCTCCAGGTCGCGGAGGAGGTGGCGGTGCTCGAGGCGG
>Ga0066710_100002399_pt1 | contig 15071 bp, 15 predicted proteins | sample GraSoiAngelo_159_FD_79666 | JGI IMG/M metagenome (GOLD analysis project Ga0066710, IMG submission 79666) | Grasslands soil microbial communities from the Angelo Coastal Reserve, California, USA - 14_1009_16_40cm | ecosystem: Environmental > Terrestrial > Soil > Grasslands | place: USA...
CGCCGATCAGGAGCAGGAGGGCCTCGGTCTTCGTCATGATCGCGAAGGCGGCCAGGGCGCCGCCCAGCCCCATCGATCCGGTGTCGCCCATGAAGACCTGGGCCGGAAAGGCGTTGTACCAGAGGAACCCGATCGAGGCCCCGATCAAGCTGGCGCCGAGGATGGCGAGATCGAGCTTGGAAACGTCCTTGACGTGCCCGGGCCGAAGGCTCACGAGATACGCGACGACTGTCATCGCGGTGTACGTGAGGAGCGAGATCGTCGCCGTTCCCGATGCGAGCCCGTCGAGTCCGTCCGTCAGATTCACGCCGTTGGCCGCCCCCGCCACCATGAAGAACAGGAGCACGTACCAGCCGTACGAGAGCGGTACGTTGACGTCGATGAGCGGGATATAGACGCTCGTCTTGAAGTGCCTCTCGGCGACGACGAGGCCGATCACCACCGTGACCGCGAGCAGCCAGAGGAGCTTCCATCGGCCCGGAAGGCCGAGCGAGCGGCGGTGGGCGATCTTCGTCCAGTCGTCGACGAACCCGACCGCCGCGCACGAGAGCGTCACGAAGAACGCCGTCAGCGCGGGCAGCGTGTGCTTCGAGAAGACCAGGAACGGGACGGACATGGCGAGCATGATCAGGAGACCCCCCATCGTCGGCGTCCCCGTCTTGACCCGGTGACCTTCCGAGCCCTCCTCGCGGATGTGCTGCCCAAACTCGTTCTGGCGGAGGAACTCGATGAACTTCGGCCCGGCGACGATCGAGATGACCATCGCAACGAGGCCAGAGAGCAGAACCTTCTCCATGCGCTAGGTCAAACCGAGACGACTGCGAGCGCTTCGGCGATTGCCTCGAGCCCCATCGCCCGTGAGCCCTTCACGAGCAGGCAGTCGCCCGGCTGAAGGAGGGCGCGGAGCGCGGAGAGTCCCTGCTCGACCGTCGGCGCCCAGCGGGTGACTGCGACCCCGCGGGCACCCTCCACGTAGCCTCGCGCAAGCGGGCCGACGGCGACCAGGACCTCCACGCCGGCACGCGCGGCAGCGGCACCCACCTCACGGTGGTACGAGGCGGCGCCCGGTCCGAGCTCCGCCATGTCGCCGAGGACCGCGACGCGGCGCCCGTTCCCCGCGCGCTCTGCGAGGTGCTCGAGGGCAGCCGCCATCGACAGCGGGTTCGCGTTGTAGCAGTCGTTGATCAGCACGCCGCCGCCCGGCAGGTCGAGCTCCTCGCCCCGCCAGCGCGACAACCGAACGGCGGCTGCGCCCGACTGCGCTCGCTCGAGGGGGAGACCGAGCGCCGCATAGGCGCCGAGCGCCGCGAGCACGTTCACGGCGTTGTAGCGGCCGACGAAGCTGAACTCGAGCGCGAGCGGCCTGCCGAAGGCATCGACATCGACGTGCGATCGCCCCTCGAGCGGCGTGAACGAGCGGAGGATGACGTCGCCTCCGGGGCCGAAGCGCACGATACGAATGTCATCGCGTCCAAGATACGGCTCCAAGTACGGCTCACCTGCAGGGACGACGGCCGTTCCGCCGGGCGGGAGGGCGTCGATCAGCTCGGCCTTCGCCTGCGCGACGCGCTCGACGTTGCCGAGCAGCTCGAGATGCACAGGCCCGATCGCCGTGATCAGACCGACCTCCGGCTGCGCCGTGTCGCAGAGCTCGGCGATCTGGCCCAGGCCCCGCATGCCCATCTCGACGATCGCGATCTCGGTGTCCGGCTCGAGCCTGCAGAGCGTGAGGGGCAGCCCGATCTCGTTGTTCTGGCTCCCTTCCGCGACGACTGTTCGCGCGTGAGGGGCGCAGAGGGCGCCGAGGATGTCCTTCGTGGACGTCTTCGCCGTGGAGCCGGTCACCGCCACGACGCGAGCCGAGCTGCGCTCGCGCACCGCGCGCGCGACGGCTGCAAGCGCGCCGAACGCGTCCTCCGGGACGATTGCCGCGGCGGCGCCCCGGCCGAGCGCCTCGTCAACGAACTCGACGCCGCGCCCGACAGCCACGAAGAGGTCACCCGACTCGACCCGCCGCGAGTCGGTGACAACCCCTGTCACGCGGGTTGCGTCCGGCGCAGCGGTCAACTTGCCCGCGGCGAGCGCGCGGACCTCGTCCAGCGGGAGAGGAATCAAGCCGCCGCCCCTGCTTTGAGTCGCCGCAGCGCGTCGCGAGCGACGTCGCGATCGTCGAACGGGATCGTGCGGTCTGCGAACTCTTGGCCCTGCTCATGCCCCTTGCCCGCCACGACGACCACGTCGCCCTCTTCGGCGTCCTCGAGGGCGCGGGCGACGGCCGTCGCGCGGTCCGGTTCGACCTCGACCTCGGCCGCGGCCGGATCGACGCCTGCAAGGATCTCGTCGATGATCGCCCGGGGGTCCTCGCGGCGGGGGTTGTCGGACGTCACGACGACCCGGTCGGCGAGTCGCGTGGCGACGCTCCCCATGAGCGGGCGCTTGGCGCGGTCGCGGTCTCCACCGCAGCCGAAGACGCAGACGAGGCTCCCGCGCGTGATCCCGCGGGCCTCCGTGAGCACGTTCGCGAGTGCCTCCGGGGTGTGCGCGTAGTCGACGAGCACCGCGAAGCCCTGCCCCTCGTCGACCGCCTCGAAGCGGCCCGGGACCCCACTGAGGTGGGCCACACCCCTGGCGATCGCAGGATCGGCGATCCCGAGAAGGCGCGCCGCGGCGACGGCGCCGACCACGTTCTCGACGTTGAAGCGTCCGCGGAGGCGCGTCTCCAGCTCGATACCGCCCGCTCGGAAGCGGGCACCCGCCGGCGTCAGCTCGAGGCCCTCCGGGCGGATGTCGGCGTCCTCGGCAAGGCCGAAGGTCAGCGGTTCGTCGCCGAGCGTTCGCAGCTCCCCCGCGAGCCGTCGGCCGTAGTCGTCGCGTACGTTGACGGCCGCCGGGGGTCGCCGGCCGTCCGCACCGCCGTCGACGAAGAGCCGACGCTTCGCGTCGAAGTAGCGCTCGAGCGTCCCGTGGAAGTCGAGGTGATCCTGGCTCAGGTTCGTGAAGACGAGCGCCGCGAACCGGACGCCGCGCAGGCGCTTGAGCTCCGAGGCGTGTGACGAGGCTTCCATCGCGCAGCTCCTGTCACCGGCATCCAGCATCTCGCGGAACGCGCGCTGGAGGTCGATCGCCTCCGGTGTCGTCCGGACGACCGCGCGGCGCTCGCCCCCGATCCGGCTCTCAACCGTCCCGAGCAGGCCCGGGCGCCGGCCCGCGGCAGCGAGGATCGCGTACAGGAGAAACGCGGTCGTCGTCTTTCCGTTCGTGCCCGTCACGCCGGCCACCTCGAGCTCGTGTGTCGGCGCGCCGAAGAACGTGTCCGCGGCGCGGGCCATCGCCTCGCGCGCGTCGTCCACGATCAGCTGCGGCGCGGGAAGGTCGAGCACACGTTCGGCAATCAGCGCCGCTGCGCCCCGCGCGACGGCGTCCTGGGCGAAGTCGTGCCCGTCGACGCGCAGCCCTGGAACGCAGACGAAGAGGGCGCCGGGCCCGACCGCCCGCGCGTCGTAGGCCAGGTCGGCGATGTCCGTGGGGGCCGGATTGACCGTGCGCACGGGCATGACGGCCTGGCTCAGGGTCGCGAGCTCGATGGCGCGGGATTCTACCAGCGAGGGTGGCCGCGTCCCGCGCGAGCGACAGGCGAAAAAGTGCTCGTTTGCGGGGTGATTTGTGACAGACCGCGCAGCACCTGCGCGTCGACGCGGACTACGCTGGACAGCGGAGGGAGGACCGCGGCGGCCCCGGGCTCATCCCTGAGCGAGCAGCTGCGGATTCGGCGGCACCGAGAGGTACTGCAGCGCGAACTTCGCGATCTCCGCGAACGCCGGGGCCGCGACGGTCCCGCCGTAGATGGCCCCCCGCGGCTCGTCGACTGCGACGAGGATCACGAGCCGGGGCCGCCAGGCAGGCACGTAGCCGACGAAGGACGCGACGTAGCGGGTCGTCGAGTAGCCGCCGTCGGGATCGGGTTTCGCCGCCGTGCCCGTCTTCCCGGCGATCGCGTAGCCCGGGACCTGGGCGGCGGTGCCCGTCCCCCCGCCGTCCTGGACGACGCCCTCGAGCATCTTGGTGAGCGCCCTGGCCGTCCCTCGGGTAAGCACCCGCCGCCGCTTCGGGTGCACGAGCGCTGCGCCCTCGACCCGGTCGACCAGATGGGGCTGGATCCAGTCGCCGCCGTCGGCGACCGCGCCGTACGCCGCGACCATCTGGAGCGGGGTCACCGCGATGCCCTGGCCGATCGGGACGTTCCCGATCGTCGAGCCCGACCACCTGTCCCGCGGGAGGACGATGCCGGCGCTCTCCCCCGGGTAGTCGATGCCCGTCCGGCGCCCGAAGCCGAAGCGCCGGATCCAGTCGCTCAGGTGATTCTTGCCGAGTCCGAGTGCGACGGTGACGACGCCGACGTTGGACGAGCGGGAGAGAATCTGGGCGACCGAGAGGGTTTCCGTCCCGCGGGGCTCGGCGTCATGGATCACGCGGTCGGCGACACGGATCGAGGGAGGCAGCACGTACTGCGTGCTCGGGCTGACCAGCCGCTGCGCGAGCGCGCCGCCGATCGCGACCACCTTGAAGGTCGAGCCAGGTTCGTACGTGTCCGTGACGGCGCGATTTCGCTGCAGGTCGCGTGCGACTCTCGGAAAGCGGTTCGCGTCGTAGCCGGGGTCGACCGCCATCGCGAGGATTCCCCCCGTCCGCGGATCCATCACGATTCCCGTCGCGGCCTTCGCGCCCCACCGGTTCCGTGTCTCCGCGAGCACCCGCTGAAGCTGCGCCTGCAACGTGTGATCGAGTGTCAGATAGACGTTGCGCCCGTCCCGCTCGGGCCGCTCGGAGAGCACGTCGATCGTGCGGCCGAAGGGATCGCGCACGACGGTCTCGGTTCCGTCGGTGCCTGCGAGCGGCTTGTCGAGTTGGAGCTCGAGCCCGGAGAGGCCGTGGTTGTCGGTGCCGGCGTAGCCGACGACCTGTGCACCGATCCGGCGCTGCGGGTACGTGCGGCGCTCCTCGGGGATGAACCCGAGGCCGGCGATGTGGGCCCGCTGGAGCGCGCCCGCCTTCTCCGGATCGGCCTTCCGTGCGAGGTAGACGAACCCGCGCGTGCGGTCGGCGAGGAGCGGGAGGAGCGTTCCCGGCTCGACCCCCAGCGTGCGCCCGACCGCGAGCGCGACCGCGCGCGGATCGGCGACCTGACGCGGGTCGGCGTAGATGGACACGGCACGTTCCCCGATCGCAAGCGGCATCCCCGTGCGGTCGTAGATCGTGCCTCGGTGCGCAGGCAGGGCGATCGTCTCCTTCTGCTGCGTCGCCGCCAGGTGGCCGAGCGTCCCGGCGCGAACCGCCTGAAGCCAGCCCGCGCGCAGGAAGGCGACCCCGAAGACCGCCGCGAAGACCGCCGCAAGCAGCCGGATCCGGCGGTTCGGGCGCCGGCCCGTCACCGCTTCGGCGGCGGGAGCCGGACGTACGACGTCGCTGCCGGCGCGACGAGACCGAGCCGGTGGATCGCGAACGTTTGCACGCGGCCGGCGGCACCGGCACTCGAGAGCTCCGAGGCAAGATCCTCGTTGTCGGCCCGAAGCTGCTGCGCGCGGCCGTCGAGCTGCTGGGACTCGATGCCGAGCCGCAGAGCGCTCACGTTCAGTGCGACGATGCCCGCGAGGAGCGCCGCCAGGGTGAAGATCCAGAGGAGGCCTCCCGCGACGCGCGGCCGGCTCCGGGGGACGAACCGAGGCCGCGCCGCAACCGACGGCCGCGGCCGCTGCTGGACGCGGGGCCGGGACTCGGGCCGAACGCGCGGCTCGGCCTGCGCGGCCACCTGGGCCATCACGCGACCTCCGTCCGGGCAGCGGCTCGGAGGCGGGCCGAGGCCGCGCGTGGGTTGCCCTCGACCTCGCGCGGCGAGGGCCGGACTGCCTTCTTCGTCAGCAGGCGCAGCGCCGGTTCCTTCCCGCAGACGCAGACGGGGAACTCCGGTGGGCACGTGCACCCACGCGCCTGGGCGGCGAGAAAGCGCTTGACGATTCGATCCTCGAGCGAATGGAAGCTGATGACGGCGAGGCGACCGCCCGGCCGGAGCATCGAGAGGGCGGACGGCAGCGCGCGCTCGAGCGCGTCGAGCTCCTCGTTGACGGCAATCCTGAGCGCCTGAAAGACACGCTTCGCCGGATGCCCGTCGCCGAAACGGCGGGGCGCGGGAATCGCCGCGCGGATCGTCTCCACGAGCTCCGACGTCCGCTCGAACGGCTTCTCCCGGCGGCGCTCGACGAGTGCGCGGGCGATCTGGCGTGCGAATCGCTCCTCGCCGTAGCGGCGGAAGATCTCAGCGAGCTCCCGCTCGTCCGCCTCGTTCACGAGCTCCCGGGCCGAGCGCGGCGAGGAGGGATCCATCCGCATGTCGAGCGGCGCGTCGGCCGCGTAGGAGAAACCGCGTTCTGGCCGGTCGACCTGCATGCTGGACACGCCGAGGTCGAGGAGGATGGCGTCGGCCTCGACCCCGTTCTCCGCCAGTTGGGCGAGGACGACCGCGAAGTCCCCGCGCAAGAAGCGAGCCTGCGCGCCGCAGCGCCGCTGGAAGCGCTCGAAGTACGCCCGAACGTCGGGGTCGCGGTCGATTGCAACGAACCGTCCCTTGCCTTCGAGGTCGGCGCAGAGGAGCGCCGCGTGGCCGCCGGCGCCGAAGGTCGCATCGACCACGGTGTCGCCGGGCCGTACGGCGAGGAGGTCGCGCACCTCGTCCGCGAGGACGGGGACGTGATCAGCCGTGGTTCGCTGCGAGGCGTTCGGCAACAAGCTCTGCACTCCCTTCCACCTCCTTCAGATGCTCACGCCAGGCGCCACGGTCCCAGATCTCGACGTGGTCCCGGACGCCGGCGACGATGACGTCGCGGCCGAGCCGCGCGTGCTGGACGAGCGCGGGCGGCAACGGAATGCGGCCCTGCTTGTCGAGCTCGGCCTCGGCGGCGGCGGAGAAGATGAAGCGGCCCAGCTGGCGAGCCTCCTTGCTGAAGGGATCGAGGCCCTCGAGGCGAACCGCCACGAAGCGCTCCCAGTCGTCCTGCGTGAAGACGAAGAGGCACCCGTCCATCCCACGCGTGACGACGAGGCCGCCGGAGAACGCCTGGCGGAACCTCGCCGGGAAGGTGAGACGGTTCTTGTCGTCGAGGGTGTGCTCGTACTCGCCAAGGAGCATGCGCGTCGGTCCTTATCGACCACTTTGTCCCACTGTAAACCACAACTCCCCACTTGGCAACCCCGGCGCGCCCCTCCGTCAGGCGCCGTGGGCGCCGCGGCGCGTGAGCGCTTCGGCGCCGCACCGGGCCGCGAAGGCGAGTGCTTCGGCAGGTGGGCGGCCGAGGCTCAGGGCGAAGGCGAGCCCGGCGGCGAAGCTGTCGCCCGCCCCGTAGGCGTCCCGGACAGGGCCCGGAACCGGGGCCGTCTCCCAGCTCCCGCCCGGCTCGTACGACCCGCCCCCTGCACCCTTCGTCCGAACGACGAGCCGCGGGCTCGGCTCGACGTCGTGCGCGCGGTAGAGCTCCTCCGGATCGTCCGCACTCGCGACGACGGCGTCGAGCTCGACCGCCGCGTCGCGCAGGGTGGGCAGCTCGCGAGCCGTGGCGACGACCACGCGTGCCTGCCGCGCGGCCCGGAGCGCCCCGGCGTCTCCGGCGCAGAAGTAGACGGCGTCGATCTCCGCCAGCTCGCGCCACGGCAACGGGTCGGCTGCGTGCGGGTGGAGCTTCGGACCGAGGAGCGTGATCGTCCGCTCGGCCTCGTCGTCGAGGAACGTGAAGGCGCGCCGCTGCGGCTCCGGCCGGAACGTCGTCTCGACGCGCACGCCCAGGCGCTCGAGCGCCGCTCGAGCCCGATGCCCGAATTCGTCCTCGCCGAGTGCCGTGAAGAACGTGCAGGCGCCGGCGAGCCGCGCGAGTTGCACTGCCGCAACTGCCCCGCCTCCCCCCGGCTCCTCCCACGTCTCGGATGCATGGGCGATCTCGCCCTGTGCGGGCACCCGCTCCATGCGGGCGAACTGCACCCATTCGACATGGCCGACGACGGCGACTCGCACGGGTGAAGTCTTCCCCACGCCGGGCACGCCGGGCCGAACTCACACGAGGGCGCGCTCGGACGTTTCAGCAGATGATGGACAGCGTGGCGACGATCCCCCCGTTCGAGTGGTTCTACCGGGAGCAGCGGGACGACGTCTTCCGGTATCTCCGCCGCCTGCTCGGCCGGCAGGGCGCAGAGGATGCCTTCCAGGAGACGTTCCTCCGGGCCCTCCGCGCCTACCCGCGGCTCGAGCACGGCCGGCATCTGCGGGCCTGGATCTTCACGATCGCGACGAGGGTTGCGATCGACGAGCGTCGGCGACCCGTGCCCGTGCTCGTCACCGGCGAGGTCGGCGCGGAGGACGTCGAGCCGGCCTACGCCGAGCTCGAGCCGCTCGTCGGGCAGCTGCCACCGACCGAGCGGGCCGCGGTCGTGCTCCGGTACGGCTACGACCTGCCGTACGCAGACATCGGGGCCGCGCTCGGCTCCAGCGAGGACGCCGCCCGGCAGGCGACCTCCTCGGGCGTGCGACGACTACGAAGGAGACTCACGTGACCATTCCCGCCGAACTCGATGCCCGCTTCCGCGACGCCGCAGCCGCGGAGGGGCTTCTCGACGTGGCCTACGACTGGACGGACTCGCCGGTCGGCCGGCTGCTCGTCGCCGCGACCGAGCGAGGCGTCTGCCTCATCTCGTTCAACCCGGAGCCGGAGGCTCACCTCGAAGGGCTCGCCCGCGCGCACGGTGTGCGCGTCCTCCACTCGTCCCGTCCGGTCGACCCCGTCCGGCACGAGCTGGACGAGTACTTCGAGCACCGCCGGACCACGTTCGACGTCCAGCCGGACCTCACCGTGCTGCCGCCCTTCCAGCAGCTCGTGCTCGACGAGCTCGGCCGCGTCCCCTACGGCGCCACGGCGACGTACGGGGGCCTCGCGTCCCGGATCGGGAAGCCGCGTGCGGCCCGCGCCGTCGGCGGTGCCCTGAACCAGAACCCAGTCCCGATCGTGGTGCCGTGCCACCGTGTCGTCGGCGCGAGCGGGAGCCTCGTCGGCTACGCGGGCGGACTCGACCGCAAGCGGGCGCTGCTCGCGCTCGAGGGTGCGATCCTCGACTAGAGATTCGATGTGAAACGCGGGAGCGTCGTGGCCGAGACCGCGCCGTGCCTTCGCAAAGCGATGAATCTCGTCGGACTTACAGGTCTACTCTCCATGAGCCCCGACGAGATATGGAGGATGACACGTGCCCGCCAACGACCGCTTGAGGCTTGTCCGCGCCGGCTACGAGGCCTACGCGTCCGGAGATCGTCGTGTCATCGAGGAACTCTCACCGACGACTTCACGTTCTACAGCCCTGCCGACGTAGGAATCGACCGGGCGACCTACTTCGAGCGCTGCTGGCCGAACGCTGAGCTGATCGAGGCGTTCGAGCTCGAGCGGCTCGTCGAGGCCGGGGACGAGGTCATCCTGACCTACGAAAGCACGAAGACCGACGGGCGCCGGTTTCGCAACACAGAGGTCCTCACGTTCGATGGCGACAAGATCTGCAGACAGGAGGTCTACTTCGGCTGGAACCTCGAGCGAACGCAGGACGGGGACGGGGAACCTCCGGTGCCGCTCACGCCCTCGCTGGCCGACCCGCACGCTCCCGGGGTTTCCCACGGCCGCTATTTCACATCAAGCCTCTAGCTCGTAGTCGGACACGCGGTCGGGAGAGGATCGGTCGGGGGTGCCGTAGCCGCCCCCGCCCGGCGTCTCGATCCGGACGACGTCGCCGGGCCGGAGCGGGACGGTCGTCTTCCCCGGGAGCGGCTCACCGTTCAGGAAATCGCGGCCCGGAGCGCCATGCTCGCCCCCCTTCAGGCCCATCGGCGCGTGGCGGCGGCGCTCGGCGACGAGCGACAGCCGGCAGGGCTCGAGCGCCTCCAGCTCGCGGACGACGCCGTCCCCGCCGCGGTGGCGGCCGGCGCCCCCCGAACCGCGGCGGACCGCGTAGCGCCGGACGCGGAGCGGGTAGGCGAGCTCGAGCGCCTCGATCGGCGTGTTGAGGGTGTTCGACATCGTCACGTGGACCGCCGAGGGTCCGTCGGCTTCCGGACACGCCCCCTGGCCGCCCCCGATCGTTTCGTAGTAGGCGAAGCGGCCGTTGCCGATCGTGACATTGTTCATGGTTCCCTGCCCCTGCGCGGGCACGTCCACTGCCTGCGCGAGCGCGCGGAAGAGGACGTCGACGATGCGCCCGGAGGTCTCGACGTTGCCGGCCACGACGGCCGCGGGCGAAAGGGCGTTCACGAGCGATCCCGCCGGCGCACGGACCGTTACGGGCGCAAAAGCGCCGCCGGAGGCGGGGACGTCCGGATCGGTCACACAGCGGACGACGAAGTAGGTCGCCGAGCGGGTGACGGCGAGCGGGCAGTTGAGGTTGCCCTCGTACTGCGGCGCCGTTCCGGTGAAGTCCACGTCGAGCTCGTCGGCGGTGATCGTCACCGCCACGCGAAGCTCGAGGTCTCGGTCCGGCGCTTCGAGGACGTCGGCGGCCTCGTAGCGACCGTCCGGCAACTCGACGAGGGCGGCGCGAACGCGACGCTCCGAGTAGGCGAGAAGCTCGACCGCTGCCGCTTCGATCCGCTCACGCCCCCGACGCTCGCAGAGCTCCGCGATCCGGCCCGTGGCAAGCTGGTGCGCCGCCAGCTGGGCGCGCAGGTCGCCGCGCCGCTCGTCCGGGTTGCGGACGTTGGCGAGCAGGAGCGCGGCCGACTCCTCGGTCAGCCGCACGGGCGGGATGACGAGCCCTTCCTGGTAGAGCTCCGTCGAGCCGGCGGGGAGACTCGCCGGCTCCATGCCGCCGATGTCGGCCCAGTGTGCGCGCGTCGCGGCGAAGCCGATCTCGGTGCGGGAAACGAGCGTCACGTCAGGGAGGTGCGTCCCGCCCGTGAACGGGTCGTTGAGTACGATGACGTCGTCGGGCCCGGGGTCGAGGGCGCTGGCTGCGGCGACGGCTTCTGGCATCGCGCCGAGGTGGACCGGGATGTGCTCGGCCTGAGCGATCATCCGCCCGGCGGCGTCGAAGAGCGCGGTCGAGCAGTCACGCCGCTCCTTGATGTTCGGCGAGAAGGCGGAGCGGACGAGCACCGCGCCCATCTCCTCCGCCACGGCGCGAAGCGCACTGCCGAGAACTTGGAGCTCGATTCTCACGATCGCGTGAGGATCAGTGTGCTATGACCGTCCCTAGCCCCCACCCACCCCGGGGGGATCCAGCAGGTCGCGCCCTCGAGCTCGACGACGCCGGGTCCGACGATCCGGTCATCCGTGCGCGGCGGGGGTGGAAGTTCCACGACCGGACCGGATCGCACCTCGACCGTCCGCACGGCGACGAGCTCGATCGTCCGCTCGCGATCGGCGTAGCCGTAGCGAGCCTCGTGGGCCAGATGAAAGGCTCCGGCGAGATCGGCCTGCAGGGGCACGGAGAGCTCGAACGACTGGCCCGCGTAGCGGAGATCCGCCTCGCCTTCGCGCGGCAGCGGGCCGACCTCCGCGAGCGGGACAAGATACGAGCGAACGGCGTCTCGCCGCTCGTCGCTCGCGACGAGGCCGAGCGCGGAGAGAACGCCCGCTGCGGCGGGGACCAGCACCGTCCCGATCTCCAGTTCCTCGGCGAGCTCACACGCGTGCAACGGCCCGGCGCCGCCGAAGGCGACGAGCGCGAACTCGCGCGGGTCGTGCCCCCGTTCGACGGACACGACCCGCAGCGCGCGCAGCATCTCGGCGTTCACGGCCCGAACGACGTCCGCAGGCTCCAGCCCGGCGAGCGCGCGCCCGGCGGCGGCAGTGTCGAGCTCGAGGCCGCCGGCGAGCCGCGTGGGGAGGCGCCCGAGCACGAGGTTCGCATCGGTGACGGTCGGCATGGTCCCGCCGCGGCCGTAGCAGGCCGGCCCCGGATCGGCGCCCGCGCTCTGGGGGCCGACGCGCAGCGCGCCGCCGGAATCCTCCCACGCAATCGAGCCGCCGCCCGCGCCGACCGTGTGGACGTCGACGGTAGGGAGCCGCACCGGCTGTCCGGCCACGGTCCGCTCGGAACTCCGCTCCGGCGCGCCGCCCGCGATCAGGCAGACGTCGGTCGACGTTCCTCCCATGTCGAACGAGATCGCGTTCTCGATTCCGGCGAGGCGCGCCACGACCTGCGCGCCGACCACCCCGGCCGCCGGCCCCGAGACGAGAATCCGAGCTGCATGAGCCGCTGCCTCCTCGAGCGTCGCAGCTCCGCCCGACGAGCGCATGACCAGCGGCTCGGGCAGCCCTTCGTCGCGGCAGCGCGCGCCGAGGGCGCGCAGGTAGCGGGCGGTCAGCGGCCCGAGGTACGCGTCGACGACGGTCGTCGAGGCTCGTTCGTACTCGCGAAACTCCGGTGCCACCTCGTGTGAGGCAACGACATGTGCCTCGGGGAGCCTCCGTCTGATCTCGTTCGCGATCTCGCGCTCGTGGTCGGGATCGCGGAACGAGAAGAGCGTGCAGACAGCCACCGCCTCTCCTTCGATGGGCGGGAGCGAGGCGAGCTCGAGCGGCACGACCACCCCGTCCGGCCCGATCCGCTCACGCACGCCGATGCAGCGCTCGATCGGGACGAGCGGCGCGAGGCGGTCCTCGCACAGCCGGTAGAGCTGCGGACGCGTCTGCCGCGCGAGATGGAGGAGATGCTCGAAGCCGGCGGTCGTCACGAAGGTCGTCCGCGCCCCCTTGCGCTCGAGGAGCGCGTTCGTGGCAATCGTGGTCCCGTGCGCGAAGCGTTCAACCGCGGTCGCCCCCACCGCCCGGACGGCCGCGACGACCGATTCCTCCTGGTGCGCCTCGGTCGGCACCTTCGCCGTGACGAGCCCGTCCTCGCCGAGCAAGACGGCGTCGGTAAACGTCCCGCCGACGTCGACGCCGAGGATCGCCACGGCCCGACTCTAGAGCGTCCCGCGGCGCGCCGGGATCACTCAGCGGCCGTCGCGAGCCCGAGCGCGGTACGCACGTGTCTTCGTACGGTTGCCGCAGACCGCCATCGAGCACCAGACCCGAGACCGGTTTCGCGCGTTGTCGAGAAAAACCCACCGGCAGTCGTCCGCCCGGCAGGCCTTGAGCCGCCCCCAGCGGCCGTCCGCCATCGCTTTCGCGACAGCCGCGAGGATCTCACCCAGGACTGCATCCGTGCCGGCGGCGCTCCCTTCGAGCCGAGCGCCTGCTTCGAAGCGCAGCGCAAGGCGCGCCCGTCTGGCCGACGAGTCGAGCTCGGTCTCGGCGGCCGCCACGTCCGCCGACACGCCGTTGTTCGCGAGCAGCAGCGCACGAAGCGCCTCGCGCACGCGCTCCGCCCGAGCGAGGCCCTGGCCCGTGGGCCGTCGCCCGAGCCGCTCTGCGAGCCACGGCCCGAGCTCGTCGACACCCGTCTCGAACTCGAGCGTATTCACGAAGTCGCGAACGAGCTCGAGGTCTCCGACCTCGGACGCCTCCCTAACTGGCAAAACAGTTTGACAGGTTACGACACCCCCAATAGGGTTTCGCCGGTTATGGAAGCAGACGATGCCGCGGTGACGCAAGTTCCGTACGAGACCGCTCACATCAGCGAGATCCGAACGCCGGCGGAGAGCGGCCCTGATGAGGCCGAGTGGAAGCCGATCCGAGCCCGCTTCGGAATCGCCTCGTTCGGCGCGAACGCCTACATGGCTCGGGCAGCCGGGCAGGCGGTGATCGAGGAGCATTCGGAAACGGTCGACAGCGAGACGCAGCACGAGGAGCTCTACTTCGTCCTAGCCGGAGCGGCGACGTTTCGCGTGGCCGATGACGAAATCGACGCACCAGCCGGAACCTTCGTCTACGTTCGCGACCCGGCCGTCCGCCGTTCTGCGCTGGCCCGGACGGCATCCACGACCGTCATCGTGTTCGGGGGTCAGCCCGGCCGGGCGTTCGCGATCTCTCCGTGGGAGCAGAAGTACGTCGAGTGAGCAGGGCCGAGCTTCCACTCGTCGGAGCCGGCGGCGAACCGGTCGATCTCTGGCGGACGATCGCCTCTCACGGCCTCGTCGAGCTCCCCCCGATGCGGGTGAACGAGCAAACCCGCACGCTTGAAGCAACCCTGCCCCTCCCGGGGGCGCCCCCAAGGACGGTTCGAGTCCGAGGCGCCGGGACGGACCACGCTGCGGTCGAGATCCTCGGCCCGGCGGGGGGAGCGCGCATGCGCGACCGCGTCCTCGACGTCGTTCGCCACGTCCTGCGGCTCGACGAGGACCTCTCCCCGTTCTACGCCGTCGCCGCAGCCGATCCAGAGCTGTCCTGGGCGGCCCACGGCGCCGGCCGCCTGATTCGGAGCCCGTCAGTCTTCGAAGACGTCGTGAAGACGCTCTGCACGACGAACTGCGCCTGGTCGGCGACCGAGCGAATGGTCGCGGCCCTCGTCTCGAACCTCGGCGAACCGGCGGTCGGCAGTCGCGCAGAGGACGCCCCATACGGCCGCGCCTTCCCGACGGCGGAGGCAATGGCCTCGCCCGACGACGATTTCTACCGGGACGTCGTCAGAGCCGGGTACCGGGGCACCTACCTGCGCGGGCTCGCGACGGCCGTCGCGGACGCAGCCGTCGACCTCGAGGAGCTCGGCCATGCAGACCGCAACGAGCTCCCGGATGACGAAGTCGACGCCCGGCTGCGAGCGCTCCCGGGCATCGGCCCCTACGCCGCCGCCCACATCATGATGCTGCTCGGTCGGTACACGCCGCTCGTCCTGGATTCGTGGACGAGGCCCACCTACGCCCGCCTGACCGGCAAGAAGGCCGTCGCCGACCGGACGATCGTCCGCCGCTTCCGCAGGTACGGCCCCTACGCGGGGCTCGCGTTCTGGCGCGTCCTCACGCGCGATTGGGCCGATGAGCGACCCGTCCCCGCGACGCTCGCCGCGGGCGGGTAGGACGCGCCGAGCGATCGAGGCTACGCCGCCGTTGCCCCAAGCCGGTAGCCGACGCCCCAGACGGTCGTATACGGCTCGCGGGCGATGGCGGGACGTGGCCG
>Ga0066710_100002400_pt1 | contig 15071 bp, 15 predicted proteins | sample GraSoiAngelo_159_FD_79666 | JGI IMG/M metagenome (GOLD analysis project Ga0066710, IMG submission 79666) | Grasslands soil microbial communities from the Angelo Coastal Reserve, California, USA - 14_1009_16_40cm | ecosystem: Environmental > Terrestrial > Soil > Grasslands | place: USA...
ACTGGTGATGCTCGCCCAGGCGCACAACACCCGGTCCACAGTGATGACAGCGCGGTGCCCGCATCCGCACGAAGCGATGAAGCGGATCAGAACGTCAATCTGCACCGATCAAGAATTTCTCTACGTTCTCGGTTCGCATCGGCTTGCATGTCCCGTGTGCACGAGCAGCGCGACCGCACTCGCACTGAACCTACGCCACCACGTTCCGGTCCTGCGGAGACACCACAGCGGTGGTTCCCCGAGTGCATCGACGCCGGAAAATGGACGATTCCGGCGCGCGTAACCCCATTCCCGGCGCACTCGACGCGCGACCCGCGCACACCTGGGCACACCATCCGGCGCCTCCAGCCGGAGGGTGTCGTCGTGGTTGCTGGTGCACGCACCGCAGGATCATTTCCGTGCAGTTCGCGCACAGATGGAAGGCACGCGAAGCATGATGAGAACGGCACCCGACGAGACGATTCCGAGCACGGCGTGCACTCTCGAATACGTGCGATCGGGTTGGAGTCGCGCTGACCGAGAGCCGGGAGGTGTCCACCCCTTAACTCCAATGCCCGCCTCGCGAACTCAGCGAAGACTCCAACTCCTTTATCTTGCATTACGATTTTTCGATTCCAACTCGCCCTCGATTTCGCCGCGGATCGAGCCCTCTGCCGACGGGGATGCGGCTTCCCTCCGACGGAAGTTCGTGGTAATCATCGCGGGGCCACCTGGGTGCCCGGTTCCTTCCCACGCTGGGAGAACCGGTCATCACCCCTCTTGCATCACATCGCGCGCCCCTCGACGGGAGCGCTCTCGCAGCGAGCCATGGGGCGCTCGGGCCGTTCGTCCAGCGCCTCTCGCAGGCTCATGCTAGGTGGGAAGACGTGGCCGACTGGGGAGTCATCTGGGAACGCGAGGGCGACGGCGCAAAGCGCTTCGTCCTCGACTTCGGGCGCTGCGGGAAGATCTACTCGCACAAGGGGGTTCGGCTCGCGTCGCGCGAGCAGTCGCAGGCGCTGCTCGACACGATCCGAATCCTCGCCCAGGAGATCGGGAAGCAGGCCGCGGTCGATCGCTTCGCGCCGACGGCCTCGAAGCGCCATCGCATCGGCCCCTGGCTCGAGCGTTGGCTCGCGGATTTCGAGCAGCAGGTGAAGGCCGGCGAGCGGGCGCTGCGGACGCTGCGCGAGTACCGCCGCTGGGCAACTTCCGGCGGTCACTTCGACTACTGGCGCAATCGGAGCATCCATGCCGTGGGTCCGCTCGCGAGCCGCGAGTACCTGACGTGGCTTCGCCTGCGCGACGTGACCGGGAAGACCACCTGGAACGTGGTCGCCGGCTTCCACGCGTTCCTCGGCTGGCTGGTCGAGGTGGAGCAGCTCGCGGCGGTGCCGCGGATCGCCTGGCCGAAGAAGCCGCGGAGCAACCCGATGACGATCGGGCCGAACACGCAGCGAGCGATCCTGGATGCGATCCCCGACGAGAAGCGCGGCGTCTTCCTCACGATGGCGCTGCTCTGCATCCGGCCGAGCGAGGCGGTCGAGATGACCGCGCGGCAGCTCCGCGGCGACGGCTGGATCACGATCGACGTGAGCCGCGCCGACCGGCGGCTCAACTCCGGCACGAAGGCGGTCAAGAACGAGGAGCCGAAGACGCTGCCGATCCCCGATGAGCTCGGCGAGTGGCTCGAGCGCTGGGTGCCGCGCGAGCGGCGACTTGCCGGCGCGCGGCTCTTCACCAACCCAAACACGGGCGGTCCCTGGGCGGAGACGTCGCTGAAGCGGGCCTGGTACAAGGCGTGCATCGGGGTGGGGGTGACGGTCTCGCTCTACACCGGCACGAAGCACTCGACGGCGACCGAGCTCCGCGCCAGGGCGTGCCGCACGACGTGATCCAGAAGCTCTGCGGCCATCGCGACCCGCGCAGCACTGAGGTGTACGCGAAGCTGGCGGACCAAGCGCTCGTCGAGGCCATCCGGCGCCCGAGAGTGAGACGCGTCTAGGGTCGGTCGCCTCTTTGCTCGAAGCTCCGAAAGGCGGGATCGCTCCGCTCTCCCGCCCTACTCTTGCTCCCGCTCTAAGGGAGAACGCAGCGAATGAAGATCAGCGCGAGGGGCCAGGTGACAATTCCGGTCGAGATTCGCGAGAAGCTTGGCCTCTTGCCGAACACCGAGGTGGAGTTCGATCTCGTGGGACAGGCGGTCCAGATGCGGAAGGTCCCGCGCGAAAAGATCACCGGGCGCCACGGCAGATCGATCGTCCAGCGAGTGCGCGGTCGTGGATCCGTGCGGATGACCACGGACGAGATCCTGAGGCTGACCCGAGGCGGTCGCTGACCGCCATCAGACGGCCGAGAATGCGCTCAGTCGCGCGATCGACCGGCGTTAGGTCCTGAGGTCGATGTTCCTCCAGTGTTCCTCCAGGAGGAGATCGGCCTCGTAAGTATCTGGCATAACAGGTGATTTTGGTGGAGGCGGCGGGAATCGCCCGACGCCACCTACTATCACTCATGAGCGAAATCAAGTAGTTAGGTCCACTCGGAGGGCCCGAAAAGCGGACCCCGGGCGGACCCCAGCGGCAGAGGGACCCCATGCTCGAGCGACACGTCATCGTCAGCGGCACGAACGCGGGCCGGCCGGGGCCCTTGCGCCCGACAAGCGGTTGCAGCTGCGATCCCTGCGCCGTTTGGCGGACCGAGCACAACGATCATCAACGCGAGCGGTATGCCGCCGACGACGCGTTCAGACAGAGGCGCCGCGAGGGCGCTGCTGAGCGGCGGCTCGAGCACGGCGAGGCGATCAACGCGCTTGCTCGGTCGCGGTACTTGATCGAACCGGCCTACGCGGAGCAGCGACGCCGCGCGTCGCTGGAATGGAGCCGGCGAAACGCCGAGCGCGTGCGTGCAGCAGTGCGCGCCAGGTATCGACGCCTGCGACCCCTTCGGGAGCTAGCGCAGCGATCGTAGCGATCAGTACACCCCGCGATTGGCGTCGAGTACCGGGTAATAAGGTGCACTTTCGCGGGTTACCCGGATACCGCAGAGCTGGCGAGCTCGGCGATATTGAGGCCTTCGTGCTCGGCGGCTGGGCGTCGTGGAGCGCGACGGCGAAACTGGAATGAATGAAATGTCCGAGCAGGCGATCGCCAATCTCCGAGCGGTGCGCGACAGCCTCGTGCGCTCGATTGCCTATTCGTGGCACAGCGCGACGCTCGAAGAGCTCTACGACTATCTCTACGAAGTGGAGAGCGCTGCACCGAGCCATGACGAGCTGCAGCGATTGTGGCGCGAGATCCGGCGCGATGCTGCTCGTGGCGCGCTGTCAGCGCGCGGTGCCGGCTCCGACAACTAGCGCTGATCGGGCCTGAGCGCGAGTGTGCGCGGCTCGTGCGGATCGCACGGTGATCGTGGATGGCGCGGCCGATCACCGACGGCGCGGGCGCGTAGTAGTTCGCCAGCGACGACAATCGGGGCTCGAGTTTCCTCGCAGACGCCGACCTCTCCGAGGGAAACACGGGCATCCGTGCACGGTGAGAATCGCTCTCGTGCGCGTTCAGATTCTGACGACGTGAACGACAGCACGAACAACAGCACAAAGAACATGGCAGCGATGGGGAAGAACATGGACGACTCGTGGAAGAAACTCCGAGAATCCAACCGGCGACAGAGCCAGCGGCATCATGATTGGATGCAGCGGCATGGGCTGCAGCTGGTAACGAAGGGTCGAACGTGCTGGCATAGGCTTGTCGGGCCGAAAGCGCGCTGCCCCTAAGATGAGTACCTCCGAGTTTCGGGGAGGGGCCTCGCCCGCGCGGCGGCGAGAGCAATCCCAGCCGACTCGCTGATCCCCGCGCCATCTTCGCGAAGCCTCCGGCGCTTCCCCCTCGTCGAACGCGCCGAGCCCAGCGCTTCCACCACGCGACCACACGGTCGCGATTGCCGTACCGATTAGTTCGGCAACACGTCGACTTCACCCGGAACCATAACTAATTCAAGGAGTTCCCATGGAACGCACGTTCAGCACCGACGAAGCCGCAGACTACCTCGGCGTGAAGGCGAGCCAGCTCTACGATCTGGCGCGCGCGCGATACGTCGATCCGCAGCGCCACGGCGTGGCGATCCACTGGTCTGAGCGCGACCTGGCCATCGCGGGGCTCGTGGTTTTCATGATTTCGGCCGGCATTCCGGCCTATGCGGCTCGCATGGTTTCACAGCGCTTGGACCCGCTGAAGACCTCTGCCGACGTTGAGGCGGCCGCTGCGAAGATGGCGCTGGTCGAGCGGGACGGACTGTTCCGCCTATCGGACGCCGCGCTCGACCACAAGGCACTTACCATTGCGAGGAACGCCCGTCGAGCAGGTGCTCGCGTGCTGTTTCTGCGCACTAACCCCGAGGAGAACTGAAGTGCACCCGCAAGATAAATTCCGCGCTCAGCGCGCCATGGCCGACTACGCCCGCCAACAGCACGAACAGCGAGAGCAGCACGATCGTGCGAATGATCTCGAGGACTGGCGCCGCAGCGTCGTGGGCAGACTCGCTCCAACCGAACACAGCGCGATGCTCGGTGCCGACGATTCCCAGGCCGCCGAATGGTACCTCAGTCACTGCCCGAACTCGCCGAACGGCGCGCACGGGCTACCCGGGATGCAGACCGTGGTGTCGACGCGCGATCAGTCGCTCGTGTTGCACCATGTAAGCGACCCGACACCGACGGGCGCGATTTTCACGGCGAGTGTCGCGGAGCTTCGCAGCGAGGCAATGGCCACGCGCGCAGCGTGTCGCGAGCGAAACAGCGCTTCACTTCCCAAAGGTGTGCCCTTCAACAAGATCGGCGCCGGCAGGAGTACACGATGAGTGACCAGAACGACGACCAGATCGCTGCGGCCAACGCAGCCGCGAACGCAGCCGCAGCCGAGAAGATCCTCACCGATTGCGGGTTCGAGAAAGCGACCGTGCAGGCGTTCGCGCGCGCGGCGGCAGCCGGCGACGTCGACTCACTCAAGCGGCAATTCTTTGTCCGCGACCTCCGGCCGCTTCCGGGGAGCGAGGAGCTCGCTCCGGCATATTCGTGCGGGCTCTTCCCGCGCGATCCCGTGCCGACGAGAACACCTGGGGGCGCCGTCATTTCCGCAGAGCAACTCCTGCACAGAGTGAGCGAGCAGAACTCGTTGCTTCGGGAATTTGGAGACGGTGCGCGCGCGGCTGCACCGAGATTGTTCGAGCCGATCCTTTGAACGGCAGCGACGATCGGATCGACGCCGAGCGGCTGATAATCAACGATGCGGACACGCGCGTGATAATCAGCGGCGTAGAGCTGGCCGCGCTCCTCAAGCGGCTGGGCATCGTCAGCGTGCCGCATCGCAAGCGAGTGGCGCGCCGACCATCTCGCCGACGGCGGCGACGGACCGGCTGATCTCTTGCAGGTGGATCGAATCCGTCGGAGAAAAGCTCTCCGAAGCGGGAGACCGTCTCGCGATCTGGTGTAACACGCGGGATGATTCCCGGCCTGCCGATCTCACCGTCGACGGCGACACAATCTTGCGGCAGGGGCGCTTCATCATGGCGCATCCGAGAAGGTTTCCCGGAGAATCGGACGCGCTTCCCAGGCGCTTCCGGCCCTGCCGACCTCTACAACTTCGGAGAATTTGAAAATGTCCACCGTTTACAGAGGCGTGATGAAGAAAGCGATCTGTTTCGACCTGTTCAGATCGATGACGCGCGAAGAGCTGATCGCGACACCTAATCGCGCACTGGCCGCAATGCTTCGCGACCGACACGGCGAATCTGCTCCGCATTTATCGACGGTGTGCGATTACAAATCGCTCTTTCTCGCCGACGTGCTTCACGAGGAGAGCGAAGCCGCGGCGCGTGCCGCGCAGTTCTCGTTCGCTGGCGCTGTGTTGGCGAACCTGACGCGCTGGGCTCCGAGCGATCGCGTGGCGATTCTCGCCGTTGCCAAGCTGCTCGATGACAAACTGAACCTGAAGTCCGTTTCGCTGCCACCGAAACGTGGTTCGCGAAAGTCGTTCTCAATCGCCGCCGACGTGTGGCGCTGCCGGGCCGAGCATGCGGCGATCGCTCGGGTCTATGCCGAGCTGATCGACGGCGCCCTGATCAACGCGACGGGGAAGGTCGACGCCGCGGAGGCCTCGAACGCTCGCTTCGACCTGCTCTTCAGGCTAACAACCGACGAGGAAGCCGATGCCTCGTGACACAACCACCGATGTGATCACCTGGCTCGCGCATCATGGCTGCTCACGCGCATCATGCGAGCACATCGCAGCGATGCTCGAGGGCGCACCGGCCGCGAGATTGGCGACCGTTACCTTCCAACGCTCAATCTTCGTTCGCCAAAACGACGACCGGCACACTCGACGGTTGACGCTCGCGCGACTGATCGCTCTCGCCGCGGAAGGCCGCTTGAGTGATGCGGACGCGGAGTTGAGCTACTGACGCCCGCCGCCGGCGACGCCAAGTCGAGCTTGAGCGCCACCCTCAACATCACGCGCAAGCACGCCGAAAAGAGCCCCATGGCCGACGCCAAGCGCAGCACTCTTGAAAAGCCGCCGCCCGGGTACAGACGTATCCCCGAAACTTGCGGATTCGTGGAGATCAAACGCCGTCCGAGAAAGGCGAAGTGCGAGAGAGCTTCCCTTCCGCCCATCGTTCAGGGCATGATGCATCCCGAAGTGGCGACGGTCGGAAACATCCTCACAGAGACGCGCGGCGGGAAGCTGCGCATCCGCCTCGATTTCGGCCGCCAAGATCGGAAGCGGATGCGCCTCGACTCGATCCCGAACCCGACCGGCTCAGGTCAGCGTATCCCGTTTCCCGACGTGAAGACGGCGGAGCTGATCTTGACCGATATTCGTTCTCAGATGATCAACGGGAAGAGCCTCGAGCAGGCGCTTGCACGGTATCGGTCAAACACTGCCGACGCGGATTTAATCGAGAAGCGGCTGGCGGACTATCTCGCGTTCTGGCAGCTGCAGGTCGATCAGGGAAAGCGCAGCCCGCAGACGCTCCGAGAGTTGCGGCGCTATGCGAAGATGGGCGGCTCCTTCACGTGGTGGCACGGGCGATCGGTTCACGAGCTGACCGCTGCCGATGTTCGTCGGTGGTACGTTGAAGACCTCGGCCGCCGCTCGATCGGGCTTAAGACACAGAAGAACATCGCGGATGCGTTCCGCGCGTTCCTCCGTCAGCTCAAAGCCGACGAAGTGATCGAGCGCGTACCTACGTTCCCCGAGATCAACCCTCCGAAGCCCGTCCGAGACACGTTGACGATCGACACACAGTCGCGAGTGATCGCGGCCATTCCGTGGGAAGCGCGCGGCGTGTTCCTCCTCGCTGCATATCATGCGCTGCGGCTGGGCGAGATCCGCGCACTCGATATCAGCGACTTCGACGGCGAGAAGATCCATCTTACGCGCGCGACGAAGAGCCAGCGCGTAGCCGGCCCAGTGGGCCGACTCAAGAACGACAATCCCCGAGAGCTGGAGATCTGGAGCGACGAGCTGCATCAGTGGCTGAGATGGCGCATGGAGCAAGCCACGGCCGAGGCGCGGCTACGCGGCGAAGTCGCTCTGTGCCTAAATCCGCGAGCCGACCGCGAGGATAATCCCGCCATGCGCTGGTCACCGAGTGCGCTCCGTCGGGCGTGGAAGGCGGCATGCACTGAAGCGGGCGTGACGATCAGCTTCCAAGAAGGCACGCGTCACTCGACGCTGACCAAGCTGGCGGGCGAGTTGACCGAGCGGGCGCTTCGATCGTTCTCGGGGCATCGCAGCGGCAAGGCGCTCGACGCCTACACCGGGAACGTGCGCACAGATCCGAAAGCCATTCGGAAGATCCTCCGGCGCCAGAAGTTGAAGTAGATCCACCACAGCGGACCCCGGGCGGACCCCAGCGCCAAACCCGCCTTCGTAACTAGTTGATTTATCAGGCGGTTTTGGTGGAGGCGGCGGGAATCGAACCCGCGTCCGCATGGTGTCCGGCCAGCGCGTCTACGTGCGTAGCTTCCGCCCGATTTCGGTGGGGCCTGTCGCGGAAACTGGGAGAAGCGCCCACCTAGACAGACATGATTCTCGCCCCCGGTTGCGGTCTGCCAGCGGCCGGGGACCAGCCTTCTGATGACGCCCGCAACCCGCTAGAAGGCGTCGCGGACGGGCGTCGCTGTCGCTAGGGATTAGCTAGGCAGCGAGTGCGTAATTAGCGTCGGCAGTTATCACTACCAACTTGCCACCGGATTAACGAGGTGGATGACGCCCTCGGCACGCAGCGCCCGCTTTCGACCATCCGTCGAAACCGATCGCCCCCTGTAGCGGCCAAGACTAGGGCCGATTCGCCCCGGTGCAACCTCAGCGCAGGACGCCGCGCGCCTCGAGCTCGGCGATCCGCTCGGGCGGGTAGCCGAGGATCCCCTCGAGCACGGCGCGGTTGTCGCGCCCGAAGCCGATCGCGCGCTCGGGCACGCGCGCTCGCGCGCGCGAGAGGCGCAGGCGCGAGCTCTCGATCGTCGTGGTGCCGAAGATCTCGTGCCCGATCTCGACGAAGTGGCCGCGGTGCTGGAGCTGCGGGCAGGCGAACAGGCCCGGCATGTCGAGCACGGCGTGCGCGGGGACCCCGCGCGCCTGCAGCGCGGCCTCGACCGCGGCGGGTGTGTGCGCGAGCGTCCACTCGGCGAGCGCTGTGTCGACGAGCTCGCGCTCGGCGCGCCGCGCGGCCAGATCCTCGCGATCGATCGCCGCGCACAGCGCGCGCCAGTCGCGCTCGTCGCGCGCGGCGATCGCCACCCAGGCCTCCTCGCCCGCGCACGGGAAGATCCCGTGCGGGTGCAGCTCGCGGTCCGCGTTGCCGCCCGGCGGCGGCACGCGGCCGTGCGCGGCGTAGTCGAGGAACGCGGGCGCGAGGAAGTGCAGCGCGGCCTCTCCCTGCGCCATGTCGATGTACTGGCCGAGGCCGGTGCGGTCGCGGTACTCGAGCGCGGCGAGGATCGCGAGCGCGTTGTAGCGCACGCCGACGAAGTCGGTGTAGGCGGCATACGGGCCGGCGGGCGGACCGCCGGGCCAGCACGCGAGCTGCTGGAAGCCCGTGATCGCGGCGGCGAGATTCCCGAAGCCGGTGAGGTCGCGCCACGGCCCGGACTGACCCAGCAGACAGCTCGAGATCATCACGAGATCGGGCTTCACCTCGCGCAGCGTCTCCCAACCGAGCCCGTAGTGATTCATCACGCCGGGCGCGAACGATTCGGTCACCACGTCGCTGCGGCGCACCAGCTCGAGCGCGATCTCGCGCCCCTCCGCGCTGCACAGGTCGAGCGTGATGCCGAGCTTGTTGGCGTTTGCGCACTGGAACGCACCCGCGCCCTCGGGATGCGGGTTGGCGTACTGGTAGGGCGGAATCACGCGCAGCGTGTCGAGGTGCCGGGTCGATTCGACGTGGATCACCTCGGCGCCGTAGTCGGCGAGCATGCGCGTGCCGCCCGGGCCGGCGAGGATCCAGAACAGATCGAGGATCTTCACGCCCGCGAGCGGCGCCGCACCCGGCTCGCCGCGCCCGGCCGGAGCCGGCGCGCGCGCCGGCTCCGCGCGCAGCGCCGCGCCGTGTTCGTCGATCCGCGGCGGCGGGCTCGCATAACGGATCGGCGTGCGCTCGAAGCGCGCGAAAGGGCCCGGAAAGCGCAGCGGCGCGCCGGCCGCGGCGGCGGGCGCGAGCTCCACCGCGAATTCGCGCGCGGAGAGCTGCGGGCTGTCGGCGAACTCGCCGAGATCGAGGATCGGCGCGAGCAGCAGCTTGCGCTTGCACGCGGCCTCCACCACCTCCGCCTTGGTGCGCGACGCGAAGAAGTCCCGGAGCGTCGCGTCGAGCGGAACGAACACATCCGGCGACAGCTCGCGGCGGATGATCCGCAGCACCGACTGGCCCCAGTCCTCGTCGAGTGCGCCCCGATCGCCGAACCCCTCCTCGAGCGCCCAGGTGAGCAGCCGCTTCATGAAGTGACCGGTCGAAGGCAGGAACGCGGGCCCGAGCGCGACCCAACCGTCGCGCAGGCGGTAGCGCAGCGGAATGAAGCGGCCCGCGACGAACACGCCGCCGGCGAGCCGGCGCGCGGGCGTTTCCCCGAGCGGCGCATCCAGGCAGCGGAACTGCGTGCCGAGCGTGAGCGATTGCTGTGCCGCGACGTCGACGTGCTGGCCGCGCCCCGTCCGCTTGCGCTCGAAGTGCGCGATCAGCGCGCCGACCGCGGCGTCGGCCGCCGCGTGCGCAAACGCCTGCGGCACGCAGCAGCGCACGGGCGGGTGGTCGGCCTCGCCGTTCAGGTGGGCGAGCCCGGCCGCGGCGACGAGCGTGAGGTCGGTCGCGGCCCAGCCCGCCTTCGGGCCGTCGCGCCCGAACGGCGTGATCGAGACGTGCACGAGCCCGGGCTGGAGCGCGTCGAGTGCGGCGTCGCCGAAGCCGAGTGTGTCGAGCCGCCCGGGCGGCTCGGCCTCGATCAGGAAATCCGCGCCGGCGATCAGGCGCTGCAGCACATCGCGGTCGCGCATGCCGTCGAGGTCGAGCGCGATGCTGCGCTTGCCGCGCGCATACGCCCAGAACGCGAGCGAGCGCTCGAGACCCGGCTCGTCGCGGTAGAACGGCCCCTCGCGCCGGATCGGGCTGCCGCCGCGCGGCTCGACCTGGATCACCTCCGCGCCGAGGTCGGCGAGGATCTGGCCGCACAGGATCCCGCGATCGCAGGCGAGATCGATCACGCGGTACGGACTCAGCACGCGGGCACTCTACTCTTTCAGCAACCGGATTTGAATCCAGTGGGCAGTGAAGATGGATACGCACCCTCTGATCGATCGCATCGCCGCGGCACTGGCCGCGATCGCCGCGCCCGAGCCGATCGAGCTCCGCGGCGGCTGGTCGCGATCGATGCGCCGGACCTACCGCGATGCGTCGCAGGCCGGGAGCGGAGCCGGTCCGTTCGCCGACGTCGTCGACGTGTACTGGAAGGGCGCCGTCGAGTGCGCACAGCCGATAGCGGGCATCGCCTTCCTGCAGACGCGGCGTTCGCTCCATTGGGTGAAGTCTCGACCGGCGTCGCTCCAACTCGGTGTCCAGGTCTCGCTGCACGCCTACGCCGATCATTCACCGGGGGGCGCGACGTTCAGCGCGAGTCTCGGAGAGTCCTTCCTTCCCGGCGTGCCCGTGACGTGCGGGCCGGAGCTGGAGGCCGCCTGCGCGATCGGACCCGCGCACACGGCGACGGGCCGCGCGCATCGCGTGGCCGAGATCGATGGCGTCGCATTCATCGCCGTGCTGATCCCGGGTGCGCTGCTGAAGACCGGGCGCAATCACCTCTGGAGATTGCGCGACGCTTTCGCAGCGGATCTTCCCGACGACGTTCGGGCGCTGTTGACGCGGCAGCGGACCGGCGCCGTCGACCCGATCTGATCAGCCCATCCACGGCAACAGGCGCTTGCGCAGACGCTGCAGCATGCCCGGCGTGACCTTCTCCTCGAAGTCGGAGATCGCGAAGTGCAGCGTGAGGCGGCCGGCGGCGTGGTCTATGCCGGACAGCCGGGCCTCCGGCGAGATCGGCGGCAGCGGGAGATAGGCGCGCAGCCAGCTCGCGAGCTGGCTCGGAATGCCGAGGATCGACGCGCGCCGCGGGCGCAGCACGAACCAGCCGTTCACCACCTCGAGGCCCGTCTCGAACTCGGACAGCGCGACACCCGCGAGCTCGGTGTGCACGATCACGCCCTTCGCGGCGAGCGAGAGCCGGAACGGCAGCTGGAAGCGGCCCTGCCAGCGGTCGAGATCGCGCTGCCCGACCGCAATCGACACGACCGGCTCCTCGACCGCGAGCACCGCCGGCAGACCAGGCGTCAGCGTGGCGCGCGCCGCGCGCAGCGCGATGCGCTCGAGCGGGAGCCACGCGGTGGCGACTCCCCCCACCTCGAGCGCGACGCCCTCGAAGGTCCCGCGCAGCGCGTCGCCGACGCTGCCCTCGAACGAGAGCTTGACCGGCAGCTCGAGATAGCTCGAGAGCCACTGGTCGATCGCGTCCGAGCGCACCGAGCGGGTGTGCTGCGTCGCCTAGCGCTTCTTGCGCCGCGGAGACGCCGACGACCTCGCGCCCGAGGCGCGCGGTCCGCTCGGCGCCAGCGCCTTCTCCAGCCGCTGGAGCAGGCGCACCATGTCGCGGCGCATCTGGGTCTGGAATTTCCGCCACCGCGCCTCGCGGTCCTTGCGGTTCTTCTCGATCTGCTGCTGGAAAGCGCGGAGGTTCTTGCCCATCTCGCGAACGGCGGTGCGCATGTTGCTCGGCATGCGGCGCTCGAGGTCGGCGAAGCCCTCCTCGACTGCATCGCGCGCGCGCTTCTGCGCGGCCCGGATCCTCTTCGTCGCACTCACCTTCTTGCGTGCGGTCATGCGCGGGACTCCTTCTTTGCGGTCGGGAGAGAGAGGTACCACGGATCGGGCACGGGGTCGCTATCGTTGCGGGGCGCGCGCGGGGGGCGAGCGCCCCAGGAGGACCCCAATGCAACAGCTCTCCGGCCTCGACAACGCCTTCCTGATCATGGAAGCGGGCGGACAGCTCGGCCACGTCGGCTCGCTGATCGTGTTCGATACCGCAGGGCTCGGGGGCCACTCGTTCCGGGACGCACTCGAGGAGACGCTCGAGCGCCGCCTTTCGCAATTACTCCCTTACCGCCGGCGGCTCGTCGAGGTGCCGTTCGAGCTCGATCGGCCGTTCTGGATCGAGGATCCGAACTTCGATCTCGACTTCCACCTGCGACACATCGCGGTGCCTCCCCCCGGCGATGATCAGCAGCTCTCCGAGCTGGTCGCGCGCATCCACGCGCGCGCGCTCGACCGCGGCCGCCCGCTCTGGGAGGTGTACGTGATCGAGGGGCTCGCGAACGGGCGCGTCGCCCTCTACACGAAGATCCACCACTGCACGATCGACGGCGCCTCGGGCACCGAGATGATGCGCGTGCTGCTCGACCGAACCCCCCGGCCCGAGATCGAGCCGCCGGGCGAGCCGTGGAAGCCCGAGGCCGTGCCAACCACCGCGGAGATGCTCGCGCGCGGCGTGGCCGGCCTCGTGCTGACACCGGCGCGGATCGCGGGCACGCTGTTCCGCACCGCGCGCAGCCTCTGGGAGAGCAGCGAGGCGCTCGGCGCGGTGGCGAATACGCTCGGGCTCGACAAGCTGCCGCTCGCGGGCGGCTGGCTCGCGCGGCAGGCGCCGCAGGTGGACGCCGACCCGATCCCGCAGACGCCCGCGCCGCGCACGCCGTGGAACCGCACGATCACGCCGCACCGCCGCTTCGCGTTCTTCTCGCTCCCGCTCGCCGACTTCAAACACGTGAAGACCGCGTTCGGCACCACGCTGAACGACGTGGTGATGGCGGTGTCGGGCTCCGCGCTGCGCCGCTACCTCGAGAGCAAGCGCGCGCTCCCGAGCGAGCCGCTCAAGGCGATGGTACCGGTGTCAGTGCGCGCGGAGAGCCAGAAGCACGACTACACCAACCGCGTCACCCAGGTGGTGGCGGAGCTCGCCACCGAGGTCGCCGACCCGGTGGTGCGGCTGCGCCGGATCCACAATGCGATGAAGTCGGCCAAGCGCATGCAGCAGGCCACGCCGGCGACGCTGCTCACCGACTGGACCGAGGTCGCCACACCCGCGCTGCTCGCTCAGGCGGCGCGGATCGCCGCGCGCACGAAGGTGATGGACCGCCTGAACCCGCCGTTCAATGTGGTGATCTCGAACGTGCCCGGCCCGCGCGAGCCACTCTACTGCGGCGGCGCACAGATGCAGACCTACTATCCCGTTTCCGCGATCGCCGACGGCCAGGGGATGAACATCACCGTCACGAGCTACCGCGATCACCTCGATTTCGGGATCATCGCGTGCCGCGAGCTGGTGCCCGACGTGTGGCGCTTCAAAGACCTGTTCGCGGAGTCGCTCGAAGAGCTCGTGAAGGCCGCGGAGCACCCGGACGCGCCGCGCGGCCAGGGCGATTAGCCGATGCTCCAGGGCTCGCTGCACCCGGACTTCGCGGCCGTCGCCGTCTCACTGGCGCGGATCATTCCGCGGCGCGGCCCCGGCGGCGCCGCCGTGTGCGTCTACCACCGCGGCGAGAAGGTGGTCGACATCTGGGGCGGCACGCGCGACGCCGCCGGCAATCCCTGGGAGGCCGACACGCTCTCGCTCTCGTTCTCGACCACGAAGGGCGCGGCCTCGACGCTGCTGCACGTGTTCGCGGACCGCGGGCACATCGACTACGACGCGCGCGTCGCCGACTACTGGCCCGAGTTCGCCCAGAACGGCAAGGACGCGATCACGGTGCGCCACCTGCTCTGCCACGAGGCCGGCCTCTACGCGATCGCCGACGTCGTGGAGCACGCGAGCGAGATGCTCGACTGGGAGCAGATGGTCCGGCGGCTCGCGGCGGCGAAGCCGCGCCACCCGGCCGGCGCCGCGCACGGCTACCACGCGCTGACCTACGGCTGGCTGGTCGGCGAGCTCGTGCGCCGCGTGGCCGGCCTGAAGCCGATCAGCGAGCTGTTCGCCACCGAGCTCGCGGCGCCGCTCGGGCTCGACGGGCTCTACTGCGGCGTGCCCGCGGACCAGCAGCGCCGCTGCGCGCAGCTGTTCGGGCGCCAGTTCAGCGGACCCATCGAGAAACGGCGTGCGAACACCGAGCGCATGATCGCGCGCGCGCAGCGCTGGCGACGGCGGCTCTCCGCCGAGGGGGTGCGGCGCGCGAGCGCGCAGCAGAACCGCGGCGGCGGCCGCGTGATCCCGCTCTCGATGGGCTGGCGGCTCGGCTACCACCGCGCGTTCGCGCTCGGCGCGCGCGCGCCGACCGGCTTCGGCCATTATGGCTTCGGCGGCTCGGGGGCGTTCGCCGATCCGGCCCGCCAGCTCTCCGTCGCGCTCACCGTGAACAGCGGCGTCGGCACGCCGCTCGGCGACCTGCGCATAGCAAGGATCGGCGGCGTGGCGATGCGCTGCGCCGACCGCCGCGCGCAGGAACTGCTGCCGGCGCGCGCGTTCGCCTGAGGAGACCCCATGCAAGAGCTCCGAGACA